>ENA-UOXR01000746-UOXR01000746.1-bioreactor-metagenome-genome-assembly--contig:-NODE-746-length-37820-cov-7.102582_pt1 | contig 37820 bp, 40 predicted proteins | sample MGYA00238164_ERZ764825 | MGnify/ENA primary metagenome ERZ764825 (study PRJEB28920, sample SAMN05720171) | bioreactor metagenome | isolation source: Anaerobic biogas reactor | place: USA:Washington... | reverse complement strand
CGCGAATCTCCTGGTGGAGATTCGGCTCCCGCCTGCACTGCCAGGAACTAAATTTTGAGGCCTTAAGCTATATACTTAGGGCCTCAATTTTTCTTGTCTAAATTTAATGTCCTACTCTCTGGGGAAGCTAAGGAACTTATGCACTGCTGTGCATAAGCAAGCGGGAATCACGAATCTCCTGGAGGATTTGGGCTTCCTTGTATGGAATTACTTTTTAGAGTTTAATGACACTATTAAGAGTGTTGACATATTATATCATTGAGGCAGAGCGTCATCGATATAATGGCCGCCTATGACCCTTGCGGCTATTATTTTCCGGGATTGTTGGCGGCTGTTCCTTTAGGGCAGAATAGGGAACAATAGCATATTTAAAGGATTGATGAGATGCTTTCCAATCAGGCTGATAAGCAAATATCCAGAGCCAAAGGGGTTATTTTGCCTCAGTGTTGCCTGTGTGAGCAGGTTCCGCCCCGAGGGATAATGGGGGGATATCTGATCAATAGTAATTTTCTTTGTGAATCCTGTGAAAATTCCATCCTAAAACTGGAGATTGGGTCAATGGAATACGATATATATGTTGAGCGAATTAAAAAAATAATAAAGTAGAATAGAGTTATCTATGAATACGCCTATTTATTTGGCATTATGCCGTTATCGTGATGAGAAAAACGTTCTTCTGCATATGCCGGGCCACAAGGGTGGCAGAGGATTTTCTCAGTCAGAATTAGCCGCCATCGCTTCTCTTGATTTTACTGAGGTTCCCGGGCTGGACGATCTTCATTACCCGCAAGGACCATTGCTGGAGGCGCAGCAGTTGGCGGCAAAGGCTTGGGGAGCCGATACCAGTTATTTTCTGGTGAATGGCGCTACCTCGGGGATTCACAGTATGCTGATGTCCCTGGGGAATGAGGCCGATATTCTGGTGCCGCGCAATGTGCATCGCTCGTTTCTGGGAGGGATAATCCTCTCCGGGGCCCGCCCCATATTTGTTGATTGTGTTTCTGACTCCAGTTTGGAGATAGCTGTGGCAGTAGATCCTGACGAAATAAGGAAGGGGATGCTGTCCTGCAGCAATCTGAAAGGGGTCTTCGTAGAGAGTCCTACCTATTATGGTACTGTAAATGATATTAAGGGGATATTGAAATTCACAGAGCCTCAAGGCATACCCTTGATGGTTGATGAGGCCCACGGCTCTCATTTTGCCTTTCATCCCGACTATCCGGATTCCGCCTTGGCTGAGGGAGCGCAGGCTTGTGTTCATGGTTTGCATAAGACCATTCCGGTCCTGACCCAGGGGGGGATATTGCACCTGGCCGCCAGTTTTCCCTGGAGAGAGCGGGTACAAGCCAGTTATGATTTATTGACATCGACCAGCCCTTCTTATCCGCTAATGGCTTCGATAGATGCAGGAAGAGCCGTTATGGAGGAGATGGGAGAAGAATTACTTGAGCGGGCTAAGGAATGGGGCGAGATTTGCCGTCGGGGAATTAACGGGATACCGGGCTTCAGGTGCCGCGATGCGGAATTTTCCCAGGCCAGGGGTGTGGCGGGGTATGACCCGCTCAAGGTGCTGGTGGAAATTGTCGGCTTAGATACCAACGGGGCTGAGTTATCTTATCTGCTGCGGAAGCGATACGGAGTTCAAATGGAGCTGGCCGGAGAGAATTATATTCTGGCTATGTTCTCGCCCTTTAGTTCTGAACAGGATTGGCTGGCCTTGCAAAAAGCTTTGGAGGACCTGGCTGCGCAAATTCCTGGAAAAAATCGGAACAGGATTTCACTGCCACCCTTTCCGCCTTTGCCCCGGTTGGCAATTACACCTCGTAATGCATTCTTGTCTGATTCGAAAACTGTTATGATAAAAGAATCTATAGGATTGATTTCGACGGAGATGGTAGCTGCTTATCCTCCAGGGATTCCTTGTCTGGTACCGGGAGAGGTAATTACTGCCGAGGTAGTGGAATATCTGGAGTATTTAAAGAGCAGGAATATTGTCGTCCACGGACTGGCGGACAATAATTTTGATAAAATACGGGTGGTAAAATAAGTGACTAAAGGGTTTTTAATCAGCTTCGAAGGAATAGATGGGGCGGGAAAGACAACTCAGTTAAATCGTCTGATTGGCCATTTGCAGGGGCTGGGTTATGAGGCGGCATTGCTTAGGGAACCTGGGGGAACGGCCATTTCCGAAAAGATAAGGGAGCTTTTGCTGGATGCCCGCAATCAGATAGAGCCCATGGCCGAGGCTTTGCTTTATGCAGCAGCGCGGGCCCAGCTGGTGCAGGAAATAGTAAAGCCTATGCTTAATGATGGGATAATTATTCTGGCGGACCGGTTTATTGATTCAACCATTGCTTATCAGGGCTATGGACGGGGATTGGATATTAACCAATTATCCGAGATTAATCTTATGGCTACCGGGGGCTTGGAGCCCGAACTGACTTTCTTGCTGGATATTCCGGCTTCTCTGGCGGCAGAACGCCGCCGGGGTTCGGTACCGGATCGTTTGGAAAAAGAGGGTATAGAATTCCAGAGCCGGGTCCGGGACGGCTATATGGCTTTGGCCATGGGGGTGGATAGAATCAGAGTGATAGATGGAACCCTGCCTCCCGAACAGATAACGGAAAGAATCATTGAGATGGTTACTCTTTTTTTGAAGGGTGTTGATGGTGTTGAGAATTGAGAGAAACCGAAAAACATCGAGGGACTTTAATCTTCCCAGCAACACCGGGATAAGAGGGGTTCAGCCCGCATCCAAAGGTGAGTTCTCTCAAGAGTTGCTGGATAAGGAGCAGGACTTTTATCAAATGCGTATGCAGGAGCTGCTCCTGAAGATTGATGGTATTAGCGAAAAACTGAGCAAAAATCTTAATATCAATGATCTTATTCAATATAAACAGTTGGTGCAAAGTTTTCTGAAAGAAGCTACTGCCAGTGCTTATTTAGTCAAGGAGCAAAGATCTTTTACTCGTCGCGGCGCCCGTTCGGTTTTGATTTCTATCGAAACTATAAACCGTGAAGTAGAAGAGGTCTTACATGGCTTTATTACCAAGAGGAAAGAACCGATGGAGGTTCTGGCGGCACTTGATAAAATCCGGGGAATGATGGTGGATCTGCTGGCATGAACCTATTGCAGATTACACCACAGGTCAGAGGACAGGAACGGGCATTAAGCGCAATAAATCAGGTGATATTAAGGAATGAGATAGCCCATGCCTACCTGTTTCTCGGCCCAAAGGGCACGGGCAAGGTATCGACTGCTATGAGCTGGGCTGCATTACTTTTGGAATCAGAGCGCCAGGAGCATCCTGATTTGTTGGTTCTGGAGCGGCAGAAGGACACGATTGGGATTGGAGAAGTACGCCGTTTAATAGAATGGCTGACATTTAAACCTTATATGGCAAAGCGAAAGGTGGCGGTTATTCCCGATGCTCATTGTATGTCAACAGAAGCTGCCAATGCTTTGCTTAAAGCTCTGGAGGAACCGGCGCCAGATGTAGTATTATTATTGACTGCCGACCTGGAATCGCTTCCGGCCACGGTAATATCCCGCTGTCAGGTCATCCGGTTTCGCGGTCTGATGCCTGAAGAACTGGAAGAGCTGCTGGCGGAACGGGGTGTAGAGCCGGAATTATCCCGTGAGATTGCGGAGCTGAGCAGCAGCCCTCAACAGGCCCTGGTTATGGCGGAAATAGACTTTGCCGGTGTGAAGGAGATGGCCGAAAATCTGTTGCGGCAGCTAGTCGAGGGGGATCGGCTGGGGGCTTTTGAACTGGCGGAGAGATTGGAAAAAGACGATATTAAAAGAGAAGCTCTTCTATCAATATTGGAAGTATTTATGCGAGATGCGATATTTTTTGCTAAAGGATTATCTGAACAGATGATACTGTTGCCTGTTGACCTTGCCGATAAAATGGCGCCGGTTGGCGTTGGCGGTCTGGCATCGCTCCTTAGGTTAATAGGAAAAACCCGGCGTGATTTGTCCAGAAACGCGAATTCAGTGTTGAATCAGGCTAACCTTTATCTTAATATAGCAGACTCTCTAAAGGAGGTAGTTTAGTGCCTGAAGTAATAGGAGTCAGATTCAAATCGGCAGGCAAGATATATTATTTTGATGCCGAATGTGTTAATCCTGCCAAAGGTGAAATGGTAATTGTGGAGACGGTTCGCGGGATAGAGTATGGGGAAACTGTTATGGAAAAGCGGTCCGTTGAAGAAGAGAGGCTGGTTCTGCCCCTTAAGAAAGTGATTCGCATGGCTACTCCAGAAGACCGGGAGACTCTTCTGGAAAACCAGGAAAAAGAGAAAGAGGCTTTTGGGTTATGCCATTCTAAAATCAAGGAACATCAGTTACCCATGCATTTGGTTGATGTTGAATACACTTTTGATCGCGGCAAAATCATATTCTATTTTACGGCAGAGGGTCGAGTGGATTTCCGTGAGTTAGTCCGGGATCTGGCTGCAGTTTTTAGAACCAGGATTGAATTAAGGCAAATTGGGGTGCGGGATGAAGCCAAAATGATTGGCGGTATAGGTTCTTGCGGACGCATTCTATGCTGTGCCAGTTTTCTCGGTGATTTTGAACCGGTTTCTATCCGCATGGCCAAAGAGCAAAATCTGTCCCTGAATCCCACGAAGATTTCGGGAAGCTGTGGGCGGCTTATGTGTTGTTTGAAATACGAGTGTGAGAAAAGCTGTTCTGATGATAAAGAGGAGAAAAATGGACGAAACTCTTCTCAGGATTAACCAAATGATGCGCAGCCTGGTAAACGAAGTGGCGGATCTGAGGGAACGAGTGGTGGATTTGGAACGCCAATTGGAGAAAAAAAGCACTCCTGTTCAATCTCCGCGGCCGATTTTGCTGGGGGCTGAAAGCTATGGCAGCATGGGGCGAATTTATTCGGAGGGCTATCATATATGTCCACTGGCTTTTGGAGAGATTCGCGATGAGGGAGAATGCCTGTTTTGTGTAAATATCCTGGAGAGCAAGTGATAGATCCCACCACAGAAACCCTGGATGAATTGACTCGAAACGATATGAAGATCATTCAAGCCCGTGAGGGCTATCGTTTTTCCATGGACGCGGTTCTTCTGGCTCATTTTGCTGAAGTCCGAAGAGATGATCAGGTATTGGATCTTGGTTGTGGAAGCGGAATTATTTCTATATTAGTTGCTTGCCGGGAGCCATCGGCACATATTACCGGCCTGGAGATTCAACCGGATTTGGCAGATCGGGCCCGGCGCAGTGTACAGCTGAATGGGCTGCTTTCCAGAGTAGAGATTGTCCATGGTGATCTTCGGCGGATGGGGCAGGCTTTTGGTCCGAGGAGGTTTAACCTGGTGGTGGCGAATCCTCCTTTTTGGAGGCAGGGAGAAGGGAAGCCTAATCCAAATCAGGAAAAACTTATTGCTCGCCATGAGGTTTATTCTACCCTGGCTGATTATGTGGCAGCGGCGGATCAGTGCCTGACTCGGGGCGGAAGGCTGGCTATGGTGCATCGGACGGCCCGGGCCATGGAGATGAACGTACTCCTGCATGAATACGGTTTTGGGGTTACGAGGCTGCGCTTTATACATAGCCATATGGACCAAAGGGCTAATCTTTTCCTGGTGGAAGCCGTTAAAGGCTCAAAGTCAGGAGTTATCATTCTGCCGCCTTTGATCGTATATGGCGCAGATGGGAAATATAGTGAAGAAATCAATCGCATCTATTTTGAAGATTAATAAAAGGTGGATTTATGGGAACCTTGTATGTTTGTGCAACCCCTATAGGCAATCTGGAGGATGCCAGCTATCGGCTGGTGAGGATATTGGGTGAGGTGGATCTGATCGCCTGTGAGGATACCCGGCATACCAGGATTCTGCTCAATCACTATGGGATCAAGGGGGCTGCCATCAGTTATCACCAGCATAATCAGAAGGAGCGGGAAGAACAGCTGATAAGCCGGCTGTTGGCGGGTGATAATATTGCTCTGGTATCTGATGCCGGAACTCCCGGTATTTCTGACCCGGGTCGTCTGCTCATCAGCATGGCCCGGGAAGAAGGTATTCGAGTAGAAATTATTCCGGGGCCATCCGCCTTTGTGGCCGCCCTGGTTCTTTCAGGCCTGGACAGCCAGGCTTTTGTATTTGAGGGCTTTCTTCCGGCGCGATCAGCTCAGCGCCGCAAACATTTGGAGAGACTGAAGGGGGAAATGAGAACGCTTGTTTTCTATGAATCCCCCCATCGGCTGTTAGCATTGTTAAAGGATATCAATGAATTATGGGGTGATCGTCAGGTGGCGGTGGCTCGCGAATTGACTAAAATTTATGAAGAGGTAAAAGGCGGACTCGTATCGGAAGTAATCAAGCATTACGAAGAACATCCCCCGCGGGGGGAAATATCGATTGTTGTCGAAGGAGCGCGACCAGATATTCCCCCGGATTTGGAGCAGGTTTGTCATGAAGTTCTTGACCTTATGGGGAAAGGAGTCGAAAAAAAACAGGCCCTTGCACAAAAGGCCCGTGAGTACGGTATGAAAAAATCCGAAATATATAACCGAATCGAACAACTGTTGGGAAGCTGAATTAACCAACCGCCTTGGCGATTTCTGTAAGGCAGTGACTGCATATATTTTTTCCTTTGTAGTTCTGCACGTCCTCAGCATTTCCGCAAAAAATACAAGCAGGCTCATATTTTTTCAAAATAATTTTCTCATTGTCCACATAAATCTCCAGAGCATCCTTTTCCTCTATGCCCATGGTTCTACGGAGTTCGATCGGGATTACAATACGACCTAACTCGTCCACTTTACGGACTACACCAGTTGATTTCATCATGCGGCTTCATAACCCTCCTTTTTCTACAAATTTTGCACTCAAGTGTCAGATAAAGGATACCAACGATGGGATTATTAGTCAAGCCTTTTTTCTACAAAAATGGACACATAACTGGCTATAAGTGGATGAAAATACCTTTGTTGCTAACAGGGCTTTATTTTTTTATTGTCTTAGGGCAAACTTAATGAGGAGGTTAGAATTGTAAATAAATAGTGCTGTAGAGAAAAAAACAGATAAAAACAGGTTCTGACCAAAACTTAACTGGAGGCGGCATTTTTAATGAAGGAAAAGCAAAATTACTACATTACTACACCCATTTACTACCCCAGTGACAATTTACATATCGGCCATGCTTATACTACTGTAGCAGCCGATTGTACTGCCCGCTTTAAGAGGATGCAGGGGTACAACGTTTACTATCTTACCGGGACAGACGAGCATGGGCAGAAGATAGAGCGGGTAGCTCATGAAAAGGGCATGGATACCCGGGCGTATGTGGACGGAATCGTCAAAAACATCCGAGTTCTATGGGAGAAGCTGCTGATTACCAATGATGATTTTATCAGGACTACGGAGCCCAGACACAGGAAGACGGTACAGGATATTTTTCAAAAGATTTACGACCAGGGAGATATATATAAATCTGTATATGAGGGATGGTATTGCACCCCCTGTGAGGCCTTTTGGACGGAGCGGCAGATCAATGACGGCCAGTGCCCGGACTGCCAGCGGCCGGTAGAGCTCATGAAAGAAGAAAGCTACTTTTTTGCCATGTCCAAGTATCAGGATCGCCTCTTGAAGCATATTGAAGAACACCCTGAATTCATTCAACCGGAGCTGCGCCGCAATGAGATGGTGAATTTTATCAAGGGTGGTTTGGAAGATCTTTGTGTATCCCGAACCACATTTAAATGGGGAATACCAGTTCCCTTTGAAGAGGGTCATGTGGTTTATGTATGGTTTGACGCCCTGACCAATTATCTTACCGGTATAGGTTACGGAGTTGATCAAGCCAAGTTTGATACCTTCTGGCCTTGTGATGTGCATCTGGTTGGCAAGGATATTGTAAGATTTCACACCGTTATATGGCCCATCATTTTAATGGCGGCGGAATTGCCTTTGCCCAAACAGGTTTTCGGCCATGGTTGGCTGATGCTGGAGGGCGGCAAGATGTCAAAATCTAAAGGAAATGTTGTGGATCCCATCATCCTTATTGACAAATACGGGGTTGATGCAGTCCGGTACTACTTGTTAAAGGAATTAACCTATGGAATGGATGGTTATTATTCCGAAGAAATGATGGTGAGTCGTCTTAATGCTGAATTGGCCAATGACTTGGGTAATTTGATCAGCCGGACTGCGGCCATGGCGGAAAGATATTTTGACGGGATCATTCCGGCTCCGGTGCAAATGGAAGATATCGATGCAGACCTGAAAAAGAAGGCTTCTGAAGCAGTGGCTGAATGTGAAAGGCAGCTGGACCGACTCGATTATTCGTTAGCTCTTACGGCTTTATGGCGACTGGTCAGCCGGGCAAACAAGTATATTGATGAAACTGCTCCCTGGATTCTGGCTAAAAGTGAAGACGAAATTTCCCGGGGCCGCTTGGCTGCGGTTATCTATAACCTTACCGAGGCGATCAGGATTATTTCCATTGCCTTGGCACCTTTTATGCCTACCTTGCCGGTTCGAATCAACCAGCAGTTTGCCTTTTTCACCGACCCCCGGCAGCTTAATTGGGACGATGCCCGCCAGTGGGGACTGACGGCACCGGGCAGCCGGGTAAACAAGAAAGACAGTCTCTTTCCCAGGGTAGATACTCGGGAAAAGCCGGTTGACCAAGAGAAGAAAGAAGAACAGCCTTCCGGCAAGGCATTGGAAGAACAAGACGAAAGCCGGTATATAACAATAGAGGATTTTGCCCGGATAGATTTTCGGGTTGCCCAGGTTAAAGCGGTGGAAAAAATGAAAAAAGCTGATAAGCTTTTAATCCTTACTCTGCAGGTGGGGGATGAAGAACGAACGGTTGTATCAGGCATAGCAAAAGCCTATACACCTGAAGAGCTGGTGGGGAAAAAGGTGGTATTAGTTGCCAACCTTAAACCCACCAAGCTCAGGGGAGTTATGTCCCAGGGCATGATCCTGGCGGCCAGTGAGGGTGACCGTTTGGAGGTCCTGACTCTTTCCGGCGATTTCCCTTCCGGGAGTCAAGTAAGATGAAGAGAGATCAGAATTCAGTGAAAGTTATAGATTCTCATGCCCATTTACAAGACCCCCGGTTTGCATCTGATGTGGACCAGGTAATTGAACGGGCCTGTGAAGGCGGGGTAGAAATGATGATATGTGTAGGCTATGACCTGCAATCATCCCGGGACGCCCTGGCCTTGGCCGGCCGGTATCCTCAGATTCGAGTAGTGGCCGGTGTTCATCCCCATGATGCCAAGTCCATGAATGATCAGGTTCTAAGTGAGCTGTGGGAGCTGGGCAGTGACCCCAAAGTTGTAGCAATCGGGGAAATGGGCCTTGATTTTTATCGTAATCTGTCTCCGGTTGAAGATCAGAAAAAAGCATTCCGGGCCCAGATCAAGCTGGCCCAGGAGCTGAGAAAGCCCATTGTAATTCATGATCGTGACGCTCATGCCCAGGTGTTATCAATTATCAAAGAGGAGAAGGCCGGGTCTAACGGAGGAATAATGCACTGTTACTCCGGCCATCTGCCACTGGCAATAGAGTTGATAAAAGAGGGATTCGCAATATCCTTCGCCGGGCCGTTAACCTATTCTAATGCCAAAAAAAGCGTAGAGACCGCCACCCGTCTTCCGATAAACAAGATTCTGATAGAAACAGACTGCCCTTATCTGGCTCCTCAATCCCATAGGGGAAAGAGAAACGAACCCCTGTGGGTCTGGGAAGTCGCTAAAAAGCTAGCCGAGTGCCAGAAAAAAAGCCTGGAGGAAGTGGCCTACATCACCGCCAACAACACTCGTCAGGTCTTTCGTATATAACGGATAATACATAGTCCCGGAAGGAAAATCCGGCAACGCGAGGTTCGCTTTTGTCAGCTGAAAATCCCAGTATTCTTTGAGTGCTGGGATTTCGTGGTATAAGGCCCAAAGCTGAGGATGAAGAGAGCAAACCGGAGGAAAAGGCGGCTTGAAATGGATATATTTGGAAAAAGAACTTGACTAAAAACCACTACTGCGGTTAAACTTTAGAAGTCCCTTGAAAGGGGGTTGGGGTTATACTGAATTTCAAAGACAGAAAAATTAAGGTAATGGGAATTGTGGTTACAGGAGCAGCTCTCATCCTTACATCATATTTCTGCCTCGAAAAATCAGTAACCATTATAGTCGACGAAAAAGTAATTGAGCAGCGTACCTTTAAAAAAACTGTAGGTGAACTACTCCAGGCTAACCAGATATCACTAAACCCACATGATACCGTTGACCCCGGTTTGGACCAAGCATTGGCAGAAGACATGGTCATTACCGTAACCCGAGGATTTCAATTTACGGTGGTGGCAGATGGTGAAACCCATGAGTTAACCAGTGTGCCCATCCAAGTGGCGGAGGCACTGGAGTTAGCTAAGGTGAAGCTGGGGGAGAAAGATCTGGTTTCGGCTCAATTGGAGGATTTCACATGCAAGGGGCAAGTTATTCAAGTTACCCGGGTTGAGGAAAAGATGATCAGCGAATCAACCGATATCCCATTTTTAAGAGAAACGACTTTGGACAATAACCTGGAAACAGGTTTGATCCGTACTGTAAGTCGAGGACGAACTGGTACTGCTTTACAGTTGATTAAGGTTACATACCATGACGGCCAGGAAGTAAGCCGTGAGGTAATTGAATCAGAGGTGGTTAAACCGCCGGTAAACGAAGTGGTTGCTCGGGGTACTATAAATTCGGTTTCCCGAGGGAATATCAGACTCGATTTTACTCGCGCCTTGTATTGCCAGTCCACTGCATATACCTATACCGGCAGAAGAACGGCTACCGGCAAGACTCCGGCAGTTGGCCTGATAGCCACCGATCCCAATGTTATACCTATGGGAACGCGTTTGTATGTTGAAGGGTATGGGTATGCCGTTGCCGCCGACCGAGGCTCGTCTATAAAGGGCGACAAGATCGACATATTCTTGGAGACGACTCAACAATGTCTTAATTGGGGTCGGCGCACCGTAAAAGTTTATGTATTAAAGTAATGATTATCAGATCACTTCCCTCTTATTGGCAGAATCATTTAGTTCATGCTTAGAAAAACTAAATGACAAAGGCCATAAGTGAGGAGGTGATTACTTGCGAAAAAGGCTTTTTGTATTAATAGCTCTTGTAATGGCAGTGGCACTTGTTGTAGCCGGCTGTGCCATGACGGGTAACCAGCCCGACAGAAAAAATGTACCTAAAGCAGGGGAGGGGCCTCTTTCACAAATACCCGGTACTAATAATGAAAAAGGCACTGATAATGAGACAGCTACTCCCCGAGATTCTACCTTGACCAGAGAAACCCAGGAGCCGGTAACCGAATCGAGCCTGTCTGAATCCCGCAAATTAGCGGATAAACTTACTAAGCAGGTAGTTAAAGTAGACGGAGTTAGTTCGGCGGCCATTGTAATACAACCGGCTAATAATAAGTTTTCGGCTCTGGTGGGAGCGACTCTGGATTCTAATGTTGAAGGGGAATCGGCGACGGCCATAAAAAACGAGATCACCACGACGATCAAAAAGGCGGATAATAGAATCACCAAAGTCATGGTGACAACCAATCCGGATTTGATTAAGAGAATCGAAGACATTGCCAGAGGAGTATTGGCAGGCAAGCCCATCCAGAGTTTTGCGGATGAAATCACAGATTTGACCAAACGAATAGCACCGACTTTGAAGTAGCCGGATGCAAACACTAAACCTGGGATTGATTCCCGGGTTTTTTGTTTGTGTATTAATTTGTAGTAAAATGAAGTGAATTGATATATAAGGCAGGTATTCGTTTTGGACAATGCAACTCCTTCCGGGGTGCGGGCACTTTTGGCATCAAGGGGGGTACAGCCTCATAAAGGGTTGGGACAAAACTTCCTGATTGACAAAAACATACTGGATAAAATTGCAACTGCCGCCCAGATTGCTCCCGGCGAAGGAGTTGTAGAAATTGGCGCCGGACTGGGGGGGTTGACCAAATTTCTGGCTCCAGCGGCCCGAAAAGTTGCCGCGGTAGAGATTGATAAGAAATTGATCCCCTTGTTAGAGCCGTTGGTTGACTCGTATGACAACGTGATTCTGATAACCGGAGATATTCTCACCCTGGATTGGGAACGAGAAATTTTTATATACTTTGAGGATCCCCGGGAAAAAGTAGTAATATGTGCTAATCTGCCATATTACATAACCAGCCCGATTATTTTTAAAATACTGGAACACCATGACCGGGTCCGACAAGCCGTATTAATGATGCAAAAGGAAGTAGCGGACCGGCTCATGGCCCGGCCGGGCACCAGTGATTACGGCTTGCTAACGGTCATGGTCTCCCGAAAAGCTAAGGTTGCCCAGGTTGCCCGGGTCTCCAGAAACTGCTTCTATCCGGTGCCTGATGTTGATTCAACCGTTGTCAGGCTTATCCCGCTGGATAAACCGTCGGTAGAGGTTAAACAGGAAGCGGTTTTTAACAAGCTGGTGAGAGCTGCTTTTCAGGCCCGGCGTAAGACCATGCATAATGTGCTGGTTATGGCCGGATTGGCGGAGCGAGAAGCGGCCGGCGATATTCTTGTTTCTTTGGGGATAGAGCCGCAGCGTCGGGGGGAGACCCTGACGGTAGAGGAATTTGCCTGTATTGCCAACAGATTATCGTAAAGGGGATGGGATAATGATTTTTTTCAGCCCGACCCACGGAAAAATGACTCTGGAACAAGTAACTGATGATATCAAGAAATATGTCGCCGAGAGTGCTGATTATCAGTACAAATTGATAATCGGATCTGACTCACAATCAAGACAGAGCACCTGTTTTGTTACGGCGATCATACTCCACCGAGTCGGCAAAGGGGCGCGGTATTATTACACCCGAAAGTATGAAAGAAAAATAACGAGTCTTCGCCAGCGAATCTTTTTTGAGGCCTCACTAAGCCTTACTATGGCAGCCAAAATCGTAGAGTGCCTGCTATCGGAAGAGCAGGATAATTTAAAAATTGAGATTCACTTGGATGTGGGAACTCATGGAGAGACAAAAAAGCTGGTCAAGGAAGTTATTCGCATGGTTATAGGCAGCGGTTTCGATGCCAAAATCAAACCCTACTCTTGTGGCGCCAGCAAAGTTGCCGACCGCCATACCAAATGATTTGGCTCCCGGCTTCGACCCGGATTGAATTCCACTTGCTCCCGGAATGAGAACCGGCAAATGCAACTGCTCAAGTTCGGCCTCCGAGCAGCACACCGCCAATTCGCCCTCCATGGCTCAGGAGGCGGACTCGGGACCTCCTGTCCCTCGGCTGCTCTTCTGCCTCACCTTCGCAGGTGTTTGCTCGGTTCTCATCCCAAAGAGGAAGTTCAGCGTTCCACGCCGAACCAAGCGGGAAGCACAAATCTCTTTGGTGAGATTTGGCTTCCGCCTGGCTACGCCGGAATTCATCTCGTGTCTCCGCACCCGGTTTCCGGATTGTGGGATGACATTTTCCCTGATGACTTATACCATGACATTATTGCTGATCAACAACAAAATTGCTTTTGATCCATTGACATTCTGAGGGCAATTATATAAAATATATCGTTAACTTGACTAAGACCAGCTTGTTATTATACAATAGAATACATAAATGAATAAGAAGGTGATATGTTTGGATTCTCCCAGGCCGATATCACAGATCAAGGAAGATCTAGATGGATTTGTAGGGAGCCGCATCCGATTGAAGGCCAATCGAGGCAGGAACCGCATTATTGAACGAGAGGGCGTCCTGGAGTCTACCTACCCAAACATCTTTATCATCAAGATAAACGAGCGTAAAGTAGAGAGACGAGTTTCCTACAGCTATGCTGATGTTCTAACAGAAACAGTCGAGCTATTTGTATACGATAAGGATGAAGAAATCAGAATAGTCAGTGGTCATAAATAACCGCCTAACAGCGGTTATTTATTCATTAATCTTTAATTAAACCGCTATAACCAGCGGTTTTTTTACTGTAATAGTAATGGTATTAGCAACCGGGGCGGGGCGGTAGAACCGGCTTGCTCCATTACGGCGGGTTAATATTGAATGTAAACCCTGTGACATATCGAAAACTATTCTTCGCCGCCGTCTTACACTGGTAACCTCCGGGAGGATAAATTGATTTATAACTACCCGGGATCGGGATGCCTGGTTTATTCCCGGCACCTTACTCAGTGTTTTTTCCATAGCCCCCAGGATTTTTTGGGCCCGGGCCAGCCAGGTATTTTCGCGGGCCTGTGCTATGCGGGCGCTTTTCAGGTGCCAATTGTTTTCGTTAATTGCCTGCCTCACGTTGGCGATAAATTCATCATCGTTGTGGGAGAAATAAACCCCCTCCACGGCCCTTGCCTCCGGCAGAGCTGAAGTGACTACCGGAATTCCGGCCGCCATGTATTCCCACATCTTAATGGGATTAACTGCCTCGGTCATACTTGAGATTCGGAAAGGGATAATGCCGGCGTCAAACATTTGCGTATAATTTGGAAGGGTATTAAACTCTTTGAATCCCAGCCAATGGAGATTGGAACGACGTGGCACACTGGTCACATTGTACATGGGCCCTAACATTAACACATTGCCATGGGGAAAGCTATCTGCCAGCCGGGTTATCAGATTAAAATTCAACCAGGAAGCGATGGCGCCGTGGTAACCGATAATTGGGGATTGCATAGAACTTAATTCCGCCGGGACAGGAAGGGTGCGGTTTTGGGCCTGGGCAAAATGATTAAAGTCACACCCGTTAGGTATCAGGATGGTGTTGGAGTTTATGGAGATACAGTCATTATAGAGCTTTTGAGAAGAAGCGATTACCAGATCTGCCGCTGTCAAAGCCCGGCGCAAATAAGGGGCTAAATTTTCAAACTCCTCGGATGGTTCATCCAGGCAATCAAAAACCACCAAACTCGGGTTATATCGGGGTATTAAGTCCACGTGATTCGGGGAGCTGAAATAAAAAACGGGGCGGCCGTTTATTAATCCGCGCGGATCTACGCTGTTAAGAACAGTCAGGTTGTTTGATATCCGGTTAATCCCCCGTTTCCTGGAAGTATGGAGTCCCGGGTTCATGTAAAACACTTTGACTCCCAGAGACGCGAAAGCTTGCATAAGTTGCTGGGGGCGCTGCACCAGCCAATCAAAATCGATAGTAGGGGGGTAGATTATATTCTGGATAGCCATTGTATCCCTCCTGTCATATTGACTTAATCGTAATCTCGTTTCGTGACAACTAACCACGGTCTATACCGGTGTCTACAGAAAGGTGAGCTTTGTCCGGCCATACTTCGCTTTCAGTAATGTTTGATTATTCCACGTTTCACTTTCATGGGGTACCAGTTTTGATGACCTGACCTTCCTGCTGAATAACAATACCCGGAGCTATTAGACACCATAGCGGGGATGTTTGCCCGTATTATGTTTAAGAGCTCTTCGGCCCGGTGTTGGTAGGTGTGTCTGGCATATACCTCTGCTTGACCTGCCCGGGCAATTTTCATGCGTTCTTCCGGCCGGGGGAGATAATGTTTTAACAGCTCCTCAGTTTCTTCGGGTGATTTGGACCATACCAGGTGCCGGTGATTGACAAAAAATCTTTCTATGGCCGGGGTCCATTGAGTAAGATGGAAGGCACCGCATCCCAGGGCCTCAAAGGTTCTCATACTCATCATGGTAGGCGATGTATTAACCGAATGGAGTCCCAGCACAATCCGAGCCGACGAATAGGCGGTTCGCATTTCTTCATAGCTTAAGTGGCCGCCATAGAATTGCGGATCTATAGAGAAAGGATTTTTCCGGTCAAGCCACCAATCCAGTCCATATATTTTCAGGTCGGCTCCCTGGGCCATGAGGGGCTTCAATATTATCTCCATGCCTTTAAAGCGGGCAGAAAACTGTCCGTAATTATTGCCGATAAAGATACAATCATGACTAAGACCAGGGTCTGGGTGAACCTGATGGTGAAATGATGGTGTACAGGCAAACATCATCAGATGGGCCTTGATTCCCCGGGCTTGATACTTGGGGATGCACTCAGCCGCGGTAGTAAATACCAGTTTTGAATTTGATGCCATTGGCAGTGATAAAGAATCAAAATAGAGAGGATCCTCACTGCCCCAAAAAACATGAGGGATCCTCCGGCGGCGAAGATCCGAAAATACATGTTTGCCAAACCTGCCCCAGCCCCCTTGGGAAAAGACCAGGTCAGGGTGAAAAGAATCCAGGCATTGACCCAGATAATCAGGAGACTGGCTCAGGGCGGCACCCAGGTCGATTATTTGCACCTCTTTGCCCAGTTCCAGGAGAGTTCGGGCCAGGCCGTGGGTAATCATAGGATTAGTATCAGTAAATAAAAATTTCAAATCCCAACTGCCTCCTTTATCTCCGGCAACAGGGTTTGCCGGCCGAAGACAAACAAATTCCAGCGGGAGCCGCATCTCCCTGTTTGGCTCGGAACTATCTTACTCCCTTTTGGGAGAACAGCAGATTTCTTTGGCAATATTATCATATGGAGGAATAACCCGGATGGTTCCAAAGTTAGAAGTGAGAAATGAAAAGTTGGATGCCGCAGGTACGGGTGAATTACCCGTGCCCTGGCATCCATTCCTGTTTCCGCTTCCCAATTGAATTGAGGGGAGAGTTTGCTAAAGGCGGCGAAAGGCCTGCAATATCTGTTGAGCCCGCAGCCGGTAGTTATGTTTTTCGTAGACTTCCTTCTGGGCCACCCTCGCTCTTTCGCGACGCTCATTATCACTCATAGCCAGAATTGTGTTTACCGCTGCCAAGGCTTGTTCCGTATTGCGCACCTGCCAGATCAAATCTCCAAAAATGTTTTCCTGGGCCTGAGTATAGTGGGCAAGATAAAGGCCTCCTCCGCATCCCAAGGCTTCATAAGGCCGCATGGAAGTCTGAGTGCTGGAGGTATCGTCACAATTAACCCCCAGGACTATGCGGGCCGAGCTGTAAGCAGCGGGCAGATCTTCATAAGGAAGCAGGCCATAATATACCCAGGGATAAGATACCAGGTTAACTTCAGCACCGGGATCCATCCAAAAGTGACCCCATATTTTAATAGAGCATCCTTTTTCCACCAAGGGCATTATGAACCAGTTAACCTCCTGATAACGGAATGCATAATTACTGGCCACCAGAACCAGATCACAGACATGATCTTCCCGAGGGCCGGTGTAATAATGGAAGTTCGGATTACAGCCAAAGAGTAAAACCTCTGACCCTTTACCCATAGCCTCATAGCCGGGGACACATTCGGCAGCAGTGGTAAAAATATAGTCAACTGAGGGTGCAAAGCACATAGAGGTATAATCAGTGGAGACCGGATCCTCAATGGCCCAATATAAATGAGGTATATTAAGGCTGCGGATGGTATGGCAAACTGTGGGCACATCAAAACCCGGATAACCCTCCGTAAATATAAAATCAGGCTTAAATTCGCCAACCGCCGCCAACAAACGTTTTTTCTGCTCTCTTACGGATAATCCGCCCCAGAGCCGCTCTTTCTCACCCTGGATCACTCTGGTCCGACACCCGATCTGGCCAAAGCCCTCCGCTAATCCGTATTTGATTAATGGAGCTTCATTAGTAAACAGTACTCGCAACCGTAAGTCACTCCTTTGACATCAATATATATCCTGACCTGACAATGGGGCAGCAAGGCCAATAATCCGATGACTAATCTGCCCTAAGACCCCCGCCTCTATAGGCGGCGGGTGCCCAAGGGCAGTTAAGTCCCTGGATCCGTGCGACTAAGATTCAGATGGAGTCAAAACTCCACCTGAATCAAGTCTTACTTTATCAGCTGCATATTAATCTATTCTGTTGAGGGTCAGGCGGTGAAAAGGGTGCCCAGAGACGTTTCGGGGTCTGTTTGCATATAAAGTAGTAACGATAATTACATTTTTGGAGGTAACGGAACAATTATATCTGCGCGAGTGATGATAGGGTGCCCGGTGCGGGAGCGGGGCTGGATTCTGCCCCGCTATTTAAAGTGTCTGACTGATTTAGACTATCCGGCCGGCCAGATTGAATATGCTTTCGTGGTAAATGACAGTCAGGATGATACATTAGAGATTCTTCAGGAGTTTGCCCGTAATGCTCAGTCACCGGTGGAAATCCGTCAGGTCAACCTAAAAAGCCGCACTTCTCCGGTTCGGGGGGCACACAGCATTGGCAATTTAGTGGTGTTACGAAACATTCTGTTAGATATGTTTTTAATAAGTACGGCGACTCACCTGTTTTCCCTGGATAGCGACATTTTGGCGGAACCAGACAGCCTGGCCCGATTAATAGACCTTGATCTTCCGGTGGTATCTATGCTGGTTCCTAACGACAGGCATTTGGAAACGAAAGGTTACTACAATATAGCTAATCTTCAAGGAGACCAGTATTTACCGATCATGAAATTCCCTCGTGACCAGGTAATTCCTGTTGACTGTACCGGCGCCGGGTATCTGATCAGGCGAGAGGTAATTGAAGCCGTGGGAGTCAGATATTATCCTCATCGCCAGGGTGAGGATGCAGGCTTTTGCAGGGTGGCCCGGGCCAGGGGGGTAGGTCTCTGGTGTCATACCGGTATAAGAGCCGCTCATATCATGGTCCGGGAAGGCAAATGTCAATAATAATAGCACTAGTACTAAAAGGATTGATAAAAACCCGCCATACTAAAAGAAAAGGATGCAGCTTAAGCACACTTCGATCCTGTATTTCATAATATATCCTAGAAATTCACCTGCATAGGGGTTCCCTCCCGCCAACAAAGGAGGTTGCGGATTTCAAAGCAAAGGAGGGAAGAAGAAATGGGTTTGATTTGTGAATACCCTTGTAGACTTGATCTTTTTGCCGAGGTTGTAAAAGCAAAAAACTGCCAGCGCCAGGAAAAGGTTTTAGATGAGATAATTTGTATACCCAAAGAAGATGTTGGGGGTAGAATCACTGAGATAGACGATATTAAAGTACAGTTAATATCTGCCGAAGAAACTTTTGTGGGTAACCACCGGGTAAAAGTAACCCTGGCATTTAATGTGGTTCTGATTGTTATAGTCGGAGATGATCCGGGTTGTTTCGAAATCGTTACCCTGGAAGGATTCGTTTTTAATAAGAATATCCCCTTGGATCAATTCAACCCGCCCATAAGTCCTCAGGAATTCAAGGAAGAGGTTGAAAGATCACAGATAATCTTGAAGAACTGGAGTTTTGAAGGTGAAATATTGGGAAATTGCGAGGATCCCAACAGCCCGTGTTTTGTTGCGACACCCATAGCCGGAACCTGCATCTTGCTCAGAGTCTTTGTTGATATAATCGACAAATTGACCAAGTTCCATGACATAGTGGTTTTTGCCGAGCTTGATCCCGACGATTGCTAGTCCCCTATGCCTGGCTTTTGCCGGGCATTTGTTTAAGTAAAAAGGGGGGGGCTTGGCTGAGTCTCCCCTGTCAGCCTGGGAGGAATGAGTCAGTTGGATTCAGGGCAGAATGACCGTAACCAAATCAGAGAACGTATCAGAGAACTGATCAATACCCAAAGGGAGTTCAACGAGCAGGTGCAGCAATTCCGTCAAGAGATCGGAGACCAGGAAATGAAGCGGATCCTGGAAGAAGTCTCCAGACAAGGGCAGGCGAATATTCAAAAGCTTTCCCGGTTACTAGCAGTAAAATGCATTGTTTGAAGATAGCGAAGCCCTCTGGAAGAGGGATACTAACGTTTTGATTCTTTACCCGCTCTAATTTGCATCAGATATATGTGCGGCTCTCCTGCTGGAATGGTTGGTGGAATTTTAGGCCTCTTTATGCGGAAAAATTGATCTGGACGGGTTTGGTCAATAAGAGCAAACTAGTGTGAACAATAAGGGGTATCATGACTTGGAACGGAAAATGCGGGGTTTTTGCCCGGTTTTGTAACCCAGGTCTGAATTCCAACATATAATTAGGTAACTAATTGGATAATCTTCCAGCGGTGAAGGCATCACAAAGAGCAGGGGAGGGGGTCAGAATGGCTACGGATAAATTTGAACACGCAACGTTTTACTTAACACAATTCCAGGTAAATCAGATAAAGAAACTGGCAAAAGATAACCAGATCTCACGCAGCGCCCTGGTGCGCATGATTATAAGGGAATACCTTGCCAGACAGGAAGATGGCAAGAAAGAGTAAAGGGATAAACAAATACATGGCAGGATGAAAGCACCCGGGAAAGGGTGCTTTTGGCCTGCCGATGAGTTGGTTGTCGGCAGACTTTTTATATTGGAAGGAAAACTACCTCCGACGGTATCGAAGCCCTTAATATGAGTAAGTTCGAATTTATTTCTTCTGTTTGACTATTTGGCATTGCGCAGCTTAGGCTTTATTACGGTAAGCAGAATGACGACCAAAAATAAGATAAGTTGGACTATACCTGCAATTGTCACGGGATAGATGTTCGACCAATAGATGCTGAAGTCTATGCTGCCAGTAGCGAGGACCTGCGCAGTGTAATGCGCATTTTTCTTTATAAGTACGCCCATATAGCCTACACCGATGGTGACCAGCAACAAGGTGAGCACCCACTTCACCGTGATCCAGCGGTGGCGGAAGAATCCGAAGTTGGTGAACATGCCGTAGGCGATTGCAGTGGCAACGATTCCTACGCCTCCAGGAATTAGGAAAAACAAATCGATGACGTCGGCTGCAGCCCTCATAGGTAACCTGGATTCCCGGTCATTCATAACGAGGAAGGTGGCTTGACGCCTAACTGAATATAAAAATCCTGCTGCTTGGCCGTCATCTCGCCCATCCGTAAATCGTGGCCCGGTCTACCGAAGCATTCGATGACATCCAATTGATCCAGCAGGCCTTGAATTGTGTACTTCCCAAAAAGATGCCTGTCCTGCATCGCTTTCTTGACATAAGACAGGAAAATCAGCGCGATGAATTGGACAAAAAGCTTGCCATCCAGGAACTGCTCCGAGGACACTAGAGACGACGCAGACTCAGTCTTTCCTTCAGATTCGGACATGATTATGACGATTGGCTGTTCTCGGATATTGAACGATCACTTCCTGGCACCATTGTAAAAATGACTATCGAAAGGAGGACCACAAGATCTATGAAGGAAGTATTTGACCGATTCGTGCCAGAGTTGGAATCAGGTGAATTCGGTTTTCAAAGGACAACCGTTCCCGTTAAACTACTGCAACACGAAGGAGACGCTCTTGTATCTCGATCCCAAGCGAAGAGACTGATCAACCGCTTTGAGATATTCCGGGAAGTAATTCTCGATTTTGATGGGGTGAAACTGATTGGTCAACCATTTGCAGATGAGGTGTTTCGAGTATTTACGAATTCACATCCAGATACACACCTATATCCAGTTAATACCAATGAAGACATTGACAAGATGATCAAGCACGTTACCTCCAAACCAAAACTCTGACATACCTCCGGGGATAAACTGTAGATTCTCTATTGAAGTCCCGAAAATGTCTTATTGCTGGTATTTTAGCAGTACTCCGTACCATTCGTGCCAATCATGGGGGATTGGAATATGACTCATTCATGCTTCTGCTTCAAAATGAGCAAAATTTCAATTAATGGTTTCCAATCTCTTAATTGTTGTGTAAAATAAAAGAATCTAACCTATATTGTGTTACGCCAATTGATAATAATGACTCATTTTTAGGCTGTTTCCTAATAAAGTATGGTACAGAGTAATGATAATTGATTGAAAAGTTGCGGCAGATTTCGTAAAATTATCATTATCTGTGTTATCAAGGTTACTTATTTGTATTAATAAATTCGAAAGTACGGAGGAGAACGCTATGGGGAGAGAATTGAAAACCATGGATGGGAATACGGCAGCAGCTCATGTTGCTTACGCCTTTACTGAGGTAGCTGCTATTTATCCTATCACACCATCGTCACCTATGGCCGAAAGCATTGATGAATGGTCGGCTAATGGCAGAAAGAATATTTTTGGACAGCAAGTAAATGTAGCGGAATTGCAGTCAGAAGCTGGAGCGGCCGGTACTCTCCACGGTTCCCTGGCGGCTGGAGCCCTGACCACTACCTTCACCGCTTCACAAGGCTTGCTTTTGATGATACCAAATATGTATAAAATATCAGGTGAGCTGTTGCCTGGTGTTATGCATGTTACTGCCCGGGCTTTGGCTACTCATGCATTGTCTATTTTCGGTGATCAATCCGATGTAATGGCCTGTCGTCAGACCGGATTTGCTCTGTTGGCTTCAGGCAGTGTACAGGAGGTTATGGATCTGGCCGGAGTTGCACACCTGAGTGCTATAAAAGGCAGAGTACCTTTCATGCACTTCTTCGATGGTTTCAGGACTTCTCACGAGCTTCAGAAAATTGAAGTTCTGGATTACGATGAATTAGCTAAGCTCGTGGATTTTGATGCTATTCGCAGGTTCAGGAAGAATGCATTGAACCCTGAGCATCCTGTTACCAGGGGAACCAACCAGAATCCGGACATATTCTTCCAGGCTCGCGAAGCTGCTAATGTGTATTATGATGCTATTCCCGGTATTGTTGAAGGGTATATGAATGAAATATCGAAGCTGACCGGGAGGAAATATGGATTATTTAATTATTATGGTGCGGAAGATGCCGACAGAGTAATAATCGCTATGGGATCAGCCTGTGAAAGTGCCGAAGAGGTAGTTGATTACCTGAATAACCGGGGAGAAAAAGTCGGAGTGGTTAAAGTCCGCTTGTATCGCCCTTTCTCAGTGAAACATTTTCTGGCGGCCCTGCCGTCTACGGTGAAGAAAATAGCTGTTCTGGATCGCAGCAAAGACTTGGGTGGGCTGGGAGAACCCCTTTACCAGGATGTTCGCACCGCTTTCTTTGAAAATGGAACCAGACCGGTTATTGTTGGAGGCCGTTATGGATTAGGTTCTAAAGATACCACCCCGGCCCAGTTAATGGCGGTGTTCGACAACCTGAAACTGGAGGTTCCGAAAAACAATTTTACTATCGGCATAGTAGACGATGTGACCCATCTGTCATTGCCGGTTGAGAAAGAGATTGATACTGCACCGGAAGGAACCATCAGCTGTAAATTCTGGGGATTAGGTTCAGATGGGACTGTAGGCGCCAATAAGAACTCCATCAAGATAATAGGAGATAATACTGATCAATACGCTCAGGCCTATTTTGCTTATGATTCCAAGAAATCAGGGGGGGTCACCGTATCCCACTTAAGATTTGGGAAAAAGCCTATCCGCTCCACATATCTGATAAATAAAGCAGACTTTGTCGCCTGTCACCATTCATCGTACCTTACCAAGTACGATATGGTATCTGATTTAAAGGACAATGGCATATTCTTAATAAACTGCGGCTATTCGGCAGAGGAGCTGAGCGAAGTATTGCCCGCAGACATGAAAAGAATCATCGCCCGGCGCAACATAGATGTTTACACTATTGATGCCGTCAGCATCGGTGCTGAGATTGGGCTGGGCAGCCGGGTAAATATGATTATGCAGGCCGCATTTTTCAAGCTGGCCAATATTATTCCTCTGGAAGATGCGGTACAGCATATGAAGGATGCCGTCTATGACACTTACGGCAAAAAAGGTGAGAATATTATCAACATGAACCTTTTGGCCATAGAAAAAGGTATTGACGCACTCCATAAGGTGGAAGTCCCTGCAAGCTGGGCGGATGCTGCTGACACTCCTAAAGAAGAAGCAAAGGCGCCGGACTTTATCATTAACGTTATGGAGCCGATTAATCGCCAGGAAGGTGATAAACTGCCGGTCAGCACCTTCATAGGCCGGGAAGACGGTACATTCCCAGTAGGGACTGCATCCTACGAAAAGAGGGGTATTGCCATTGATGTGCCGGTGTGGATAATGGACAATTGCATTCAGTGTAATCAATGTTCTTACGTCTGTCCTCATGCGGCCATAAGACCTTTCCTTTTGAATGAAGAAGAGATTAAAAACGCGCCGACCGGTTTTGTGAGCAAAAAAGCTATTGGCAAGGATTTAGCCGGATTCAATTACCGGATCCAATTAACGCCTTTGGATTGTACCGGATGTGCCAGCTGTTTGGAGGTATGTCCCAGCAAGGAAAAATCCTTGATGATGATGCCCCTGCAGAGTCAAATGGGTGAGATTGAAAATTGGGAATACGCTATTAAGCTGGAACCGAAAGACAATGTAACCAATAAAAATACGGTTAAAGGAAGTCAGTTCCAGGTGCCGCTGTTTGAGTTTTCCGGCGCCTGTGCAGGGTGTGGTGAAACTCCATATCTGAAGCTGGTAACCCAATTATATGGTGACAGGATGATGGCTGCCAACGCTACCGGCTGTACATCCATTTACAGTGCCAGTGCCCCCTCTATGCCTTATACCACCAACAATAAGGGGCATGGTCCGGCTTGGTCCAACTCACTGTTTGAAGACAGCGCCGAGTTCGGTTTTGGTATGTACCTGGGGGTAAAACAAATTCGGAATAAACTGGCTGATTTATGCCGGGAGCTTTTGCAGGCGGACGTGCCGGCTGATCTTAAAGAAGCACTGGACACCTGGCTGGAAAAAATGTTGGATGGCGAAGGATCCAAAGCCGCCAGCGCCAAGCTGGCAGCCGCCTTAGAAGGATATAAGGCGGCCGACGAAAAGCTGGACTCAATAGTCAAGCAGATTCTGGATAAAGAAGAGTTCCTGATTAAAAAGTCTCAGTGGATATACGGTGGTGATGGTTGGGGCTATGATATTGGCTTTGGCGGGTTAGATCATGTATTGGCTTCCCATGAGGATGTAAACATCTTATTGCTTGATACTGAAGTATACTCCAATACCGGAGGTCAATCCTCCAAATCAACGCCCACCGGAGCAGTAGCTCAGTTTGCAGCTTCGGGTAAAGAAACCAAGAAGAAGGATCTGGGGATGATGATCATGAGTTATGGCTATGTTTATGTGGCCCAGGTAGCCATGGGTGCAAGCCAGACCCAGCTCATCAAAGCCATGACCGAGGCGGAAAGCTATCCGGGACCGTCATTGATAATAGCCTATGCTCCCTGTATCAATCATGGGCTGAAAATGGGAATGGGACGCTCCCAGCTGGAACAGAAAAGGGCGGTGGAAGCCGGCTACTGGCATCTTTATCGGTACAATCCACTGCTTAAAGACGAAGGCAAAAACCCGTTTATTCTGGATTCAAAAGAGCCTACTGCTTCGTATCGCGATTTTATCATGGGAGAGTCCAGGTATTCATCACTTATTAATACCTTCCCTCAGCGGGCGGAGACACTATTCACCAGAGCGGAAAAGAGTGCCCGTGAAAGATATGAATCCTACAGAAGAATGGCTGACTGGCAAGGTTAAACAGGTAAAGGCTGGTCGTAAAAGACGGTCTCTAAATAGCATGGCTTATACAAAAGCCCCGAGGGCGAAATAATATCCTCGGGGCTTTTAGTGTGGCTGAAAGCCGAAATAATAAGCAAATACTATGTTCAAGGGCACTCAGCTCAAAACTTAATAACCAAAAGTAATTAGACATATTACTTATAACTGGCTAAGCTATAGGTGTCTGGAAAAGTATAATTAGCGGCAGAAGGTACAGGCAGCAGCAGTCAGGCGATATGGTAAAACAGGAAGAAGGCAATACTTTGGATATTTTGTATATGGACAATGCGGCCACCTCATATCCTAAGCCTGAGAGCGTATATGTGGCCATAGATAATTTTAACCGTAATATGGGAGGAAACCCCGGCCGGGGCAGCAGCAGACAGGCCCTTACCTCCGGCTCAATTCTGGCAGAGGCCCGGGAGGCCTTAGCCGCCCTTTTTAATGTTGATGACGGAAGGTGCATTTCGTTCGGGCCCAATGTTACCGAAGCACTCAATATTGGGCTTAAAGGGGTGCTGAACCCTGGTGATCATGTAATAACAACCAGTATGGAACATAATGCAGTGGCCCGGCCCCTGACTGCCTTATCCCGCCAGGGCATTCAATGGACCCGGGTACGATGTGATTCTGCCGGTCGGTTAGATCTGGAGGATATGAGGAAGGCGATTCAGACCAATACCCGTATGATCTGTACTCTGCATGCCTCCAATTTGACGGGAACGATTATGCCCATCAAGGAAATCGGCGCTCTGGCCCGGGAACACGGGTTAATTTTTATGCTTGACAGCGCCCAGAGTGCAGGGGGATTGCCTCTGGATGTCAAGGAGCAGAATATTGATATCTTAGCTTTTACGGGACACAAGGGGCTGCTGGGGCCTCAGGGGATAGGGGGCATTTATGTGCGTCCCGGTGTGGCGGTACGGCCTCTTAAGGAAGGGGGAACCGGCTCTTTATCCGAAGAACTGACGCATCCTGAGTTTATGCCTGATCTTTTGGAATGTGGGACCCCCAATACCCCGGGAGCAGCAGGACTCCTGGCAGGAGTTGAATTCATTAATGAAGTGGGTTTGGACAATGTTTGCCGGCGGGAAAAAGAATTGACTGCTGATCTTATCACCGGTCTCCGGGAAATTAAAGAGGTAAGATTGTACGGCCCCCTGAATCCTGCCGAACAGACGGCGGTGATATCTTTTAATATCGAGGATATGGACTGTGGTGATGTAAGCTTACGTCTGGATTACGAGTATGGAATAGTGACCAGGTCGGGGCTTCATTGCGCACCTCTGGCACACTCCACGGCAGGCAGCCTGACCAGAGGCTCTTGTCGCTTAAGCCCGGGTTACTTTACCTCCCGGGAGGACATAAAAAAAGTAGTTGAAGCGGTATACAAGATAGCCCGAACATAAAAGCGGGAATCGCAAGGGGCCGGGTAAAGGCTCCTTTCGATTGTTGACAAAGTCCACAATCCAGCAACGCAGAGATTCGCTTTTGTCGTCGGTCTGAGGAGCCTTGAACAGGCTCCATTTATTTTTTGGGCCCTAAAAGGGCATAGATAATTCAAAAGCCGGGGTCCATTCGACAAATAAAAGTACTTGTTGGAAATAATAAGCTTCATAAGGTAACATGAAATTAAGGAGAAGCGAATTCCAATATCGAAAAGCTAACCAGCCGATGACAGGAAGGGATATTGGCGTTGGAAGGAAAGTCTGCCTCGTCATCAGCCTGGGCAGAATGCCGGTCCCGGGAAAATATCGAAACAAATCTTAATTTCCAGTAATGGAACATGAAAAAGAGGGGGAATTTTAATGGAGACAAGATGGCAGCAAATTTACAAAAGTAAAATTCGGACACCGGAAGAAGCGGCAGCTCAAATTAAAGATGGTGATGGAATAGGCTTTTCCCTGGCCAACGGACAGCCGGTAGCTTTCTCCAATGCTCTGGGAAAAAGGATACTGGCGGGAGAATTAAAAGATGTTATGGTATTTGCCGGATTGGGCCTGGCCCCCACCATGTTGAACCATCCGGATGCAGCGGACAAATTTCTTTTCGACTGCCCTTATCTGGGGCCGGTTGAGCGGCATTTTTCCAAACAGGGACTATATACTTACACTCCCGTCAAACTAGGTGACGCCGACCTGATTGCCCGCAGGAACCTGCGGCCCGGGCAGGTAATGGCTATGACCGTGTCACCCATGGATAGAAACGGTTTTTTTAGCTGTGGAATCAATGTTGATTACGGTTATGGTTTAGCCAGAGAACATCCTGGGCTGGAGTGCCTTATTTTGGAGGTTAATGAGCACATGCCCAGGACTCATGGGGTTAACCTTTTTCATGTCAGCGAAGTCGATATTATTATCGAGCATAATTCGCCGCTGAAGACTCTTCCGCCTATACCCATAACCCCTGAAGATGAGATGATTGCCCATCATATAGTTGAGTATATCCCGGACGGCGCCTGTTTGCAGTTAGGGATTGGAGGGATTCCCAATGCGGTAGGGGAATTCCTGAAGGACAAAAAGGATCTGGGTGTTCATACGGAGATGATTACCGACAGCATGCTAGAATTATGGGAGTGTGGAGCATTGACTTGCCGCCGGAAGAATTATATCCCGCATAAATGGGTATCGTCCTTTGCTCTCGGCTCTCAGAAGCTATATGATTTCTGTCATGACAATCCCATGATAGACTTTTACAGTGTTGGTTTTGTAAACCGGGCCTCCATAATTGGCAAGAATGATCGCATGGTATCAGTGAATGCCACTCTGGAGGTTGATCTGACCGGGCAATGTGCCTCTGAGTCTATAGGGTCCGTCCAGTATACTGGAACCGGGGGGCAATTAGATTTTGTTCAGGGTGCCTGGTTGTCCCGGGGGGGCAAATCTTTTATCGCTCTGCACTCAACCTTTACCGACAAAGCCGGAGTTAAGCATTCCAAGATCGTGCCCATGCTGGCCCAAGGAACCTTTGTCACTACACCCAGGACCGAAGTTGATTGGATAGTTACAGAGTACGGAGCAGTACAGCTCAAAGGCCGGAATGTCAGACAGCGTACCGAAATGCTGATTTCCATTGCCCATCCGGATTTTCGTGATGAACTCAGATCGCAGGCTAAAAAAATGCTGTTAATTTAATAAAGGTCCATTGGAACAGGGTGTTGTCGGATTTTTACATCGTCAGACGATACCCTGTTTCTTATGCATATAATAATATTACGTAGTCAGGCCGCGTTCCACATGTTCAAGGTGCTTCAGCATTCCTTCTCGTGCCGCAGCCGAATCACAATTCAGAATTGCGTCCAGAATTATTTGATGCTCACCCAAAATGCGATCGGCTGTCTTGGGGTCAGAGTACATTTCATTGCGATTGACCAGAAAGGTCTGATGCATCATATTATCCAGGGTCTTGATAATCCTGCGCAGCAATGGATTGTGAGCAGCGTCAGCGATAGCGAAGTGGAAGTACAAATCAAATTCCACCCCTTGCTGGGAACGGTCGGCGACGGCTTTCATATCATTGAGGACCTCTACCATCTTCAGGCGATCCTGTTCTGTTGCCCTTTCAGCTGCCAGGGCTGCTGCTTCAACTTCCAAAATGCGGCGCACTTCCATAAGCTGTGCCAAAGGGTTGCGCTCCATGGAGAGAATCGCCGCTAATGGCTCTATGGTTTCGTTATTTATGGATTTGCTTACAAAGGTGCCTTCACCCGCTCGAACCACCAGAAATCCCATGGCCTGCAGGACAACCACCGCTTCTCTTACCGAGGCCCGGCTGACTCCCAGCATTTGGGCCATGTCCCGCTCCGAGGGCAGCTTGTCTCCGGGACTATAGGTCCCGGTGCTAATCAACTCCCGCAGCTGATCAATGATTTCCTCATAAACCTTTCTGGTTTTGATAGGAGTAAACTCAGGCATATAACCCTCCTTAAAACAGATCTGGCGCTAACCGGAATCCAATGGTCAGACCACAGCTCAGGTATTTACTATTTTAAAATAACTTCTCAAATAATCATACCTGAAAAGCCGGAATCAAAGTCTTTGACGGTTGATTTAATAAGTTTAGCACAAGTGCTGCCGGGCAATAATCTGGAACACCACAAAGACTAAATCCAGGGGAGGATTAAGAATTGATTAAGTTCCATCCGATTATGGCAGGACTCATCTTAATAGGATTACTGCTGGGACTTCACCAGTATCAGATTTCCCATAACCCGTGTTATGGAGTTCTCAGGCTTCATGTAATCGCCAATAGCGATAACCTTTCGGACCAGGCAGTCAAAATGAAGGTGCGGGATGCGGTTATCAGCTTGATGAACAGTGAATTCGCTTATGTCGATGACGGAGCAGAAGCCCGCCGCATTGCCGGAGAAAACCTAGAGGAAATCGAAAAGGCAGCTGAAAGAATCTTAGCGGTTTACGGCTGCGATTATCCGGTCCGGGCCACTCTGGGTCCGTATACTTTTCCCACTCGATTCTACGGTAAAGAAATATTTCCTGCCGGAGAGTATACCGCGGTCAGGGTAGTGCTGGGAGAAGGTCAGGGAAAGAACTGGTGGTGTGTGTTGTTCCCCCCCTTGTGTCTCGAAGATTTGGAAAAGGGAAAGAGTATGTATTCCCAGGGAGCTGAAATCAGGTTCAAGCTCTTAGATGTTATCAAGGGCTACTCTCTGGCGGGGAAATCATAATCAGAGGAAAACTGATCCGAAGACTGTCTTTGGATCAGTTTTTTTTTCGGGGAGTAGCTGCCCGGCAGGTGATGGGGGAGGAGTAGCGGCAATGCAGGATTGTTCAAGGTTCAGATTGGATGAGCAATTCAGCGAGCTATCTGCGTTGGGTACAGAGGGATGTTTCATTTTCTTTTGAAGTGATATATATTGAGATAAAATGTGACGGGGAATTAAGGCATGAGGCGGATTACTGTTGAAGCTCCGGCCAAGATCAATCTTACCCTTGACGTAGTGGGCAGACGGAAGGATGGTTACCATGATATTGAGACGGTGATGCATCAGATTGATCTTTGTGATTATGTAACGGTGGAATTGATACCTGAGACTTTAGAAGTCCGGACTAATAATCCTGATTTGCCGGGGGGACCGGGCAACCTGGCCTTTAAAGCGGCCCAGGTGATGAAGGAACATCTTGGCATTAAAACAGGATTTCGAATATCTATAGAGAAGAATATACCTTTGAGTTCCGGGCTGGCAGGGGGCAGTACTGATGCGGCTGCGGTTATGAAAGCGATCAAGTTCCTGTTGGGGCTGGAAATCGATGGAAGGCATTTGAATGAACTGGGGTCGAGGGTGGGCTCAGATGTTGTCTTTTGCCTGGAAGGAGCTACTGCAATAGCCAGGGGGAGAGGGGAGCTATTGACCCCTGTTATATGTCGGAACGGGTTGGAGCTGGTGTTGATTAATTCCGGGTTTCCAGTATCTACAGCCCAAATTTTTGACCTTATTGATGGGGAAAAGCTTACTGATCGACCTGATTCAGCGCAGATGGCCCGGGCTTTAGAGGAGGGCAATCTGGATAAAATTGTTCTGGCCCTGGGAAATGTGATGGAGCAGGTAACTATTAAACTATATCCGGAATTGCAGAAGCTTAAAGATGATCTTATTAAACAGGGGGCAAGGGGAGTTATGATGTCCGGGAGTGGACCTACCGTGTTTGGAATCTTTTCCGGGGCCGAAAGTGCCGACCAGGCTTTTGGACGGATGTTAAGCATTTATCCGGGGACCTTCAGGGCTTCATCTTACCGAGGAAGCGGGGTTGTATAAATGGAAAAGCGATTGATGCCGGTCAACCTTGAAAACCATCGTCCTCTGCGGGAATTAGTGTTTGATGCACTAAAAGATGCTATAGTGAGAGGTGCATTGAAGCCGGGCGATCGTTTGATGGAGGTTCAACTTGCCGAAGAGCTGGGAGTGTCCCGCACGCCGGTGCGCGAAGCTATCAGAAAACTGGAATTAGAAGATCTTGCGGTTATGATTCCGCGGAAAGGTGCCTATGTCTCCAGTATGTCGCTGAAAGATATTGCGGATTTATTTGAGATAAGGGTGGCTCTGGAGGTTTTGGCAGCCGGGTTGGCTGCGGAGCGGATAACTCATGAGGAACTGGAAGATTTGGAAAGAATTCTGGTCATGAAAAGCGAAAGCATTGAAGAGACTGATTTTGATCGTCTGATTGAAATAGATGTTAAATTTCATGATGGACTTTACAAAGCCAGCCGCAATGAAAAGCTGGCTCAGATAATAAATAATCTGCATGAGCAGATTTATCGTTTCCGGCGAACTTCTCTGGCATCTCCGGGCCGGATGAAGGAAGCCCTGGAGGAACATCGCAAAATTGTGGAAGCTATTTCACAGCGCAATATAGTACTGGCCCAGGCCCTGGCTCAGGAACATATAGAAAACGCCGAGAACAGTCTTTTTGATACGATGCAAAATACAGGAGCAATAGCGATGTATTCGCAGGAGGAAGTAAATGAAGAAGTATGATGCCGTAATATTAGCGGGAGGAATTAATTCGGGCGAATTAAGGAAATTTGCTCCCTTTGAAAACGAGGCTCTCATTATAATCGGCAGCTCACCCATGATTTGCTACATTCAAAAGGCCCTTAAGAAAACCAGTTGTGTGGGAAATATTATAATAAGCTGCCCGGGAGATTCTGTGCGGCAAATATTCAGCGAAGATGATAAGCTTATATTTGTGAATTCCGGCGAGGATGCAATGGAGAGCTTCGCCAATGCAGTACCCTTTATCAAATCGGATAAAGTTTTGGTCTTGCCGGCTGACATTCCTTTTATTACTCAGGAGGCTATTGAGGATTTTGTGAACAGATGTGAAGAGTATGAAGCAGATGTCTATTATCCTCTGGTGTCCCGGGAGGTTAATGAAGCTCGTTTTCCCGGGGTCAGGCGTACCTATGTAAGGCTGAAACAGGGGGTTTTCACCGGGGGAAACCTTTTCCTGGTCAAAACAGAGGCGGTTATCAAGGCCCTGGACATGGGCAAAAAACTAGTGGCAAATCGCAAACATCCTCTGGCAATAGTTCGGTTATTTGGAGCTGACCTGGTGTTTAAATACATTACCGGTCAGCTCTCCATTCCGGATATCGAGAAAAGATTTGAAGATGTATTGGGGATTAAAGGGAAGGCAATTATTTCTCAATATGCCGAAGTCGGCGTTGATGTGGATAAACCCAGTGACCTTAAGCTGGCCGAAAAAGTGCTGGGTCAAGGGATATAAGCTTTGGGAAGAAGCCCTCAAAATATTACCGGGAGTCCGGGAGCAAGTGGAATTAACCCCGTGTTCGGGAAGCCAAATCTTGCCTCCCGCCGGTCCTGTTTTTCTGATCATTGACAATGATATGAAAAGAGGCCTTGGGAGACTAGGAAGATAATTGTATAATATGTTGTAGACTATAAGAAAATTTTATCCGATGACTAATCTGCCCTAAGACCTCCGCCTCTATTGGCGGCGGGCGCCTAAGGGCAGTTAAGTCCCTGGATCCGTGCGACTAAGATTCAGATGGAGACAAATCTCCACCTGAATCAAGTCTTACTTTATTAAAAAGTATCCAAGGAAGTGAATTAATTGTCGAAGATAACCGGGGTGGTTCTGGCGGCCGGAAAGGGTGTGCGTATGCGTTCGGCCCTGGCCAAAGTACTGCACCCCGTTGCCGGAATCCCTATGGTGAGCCACGTGATTCGAGAGGCCCGGGAGGCCGGCGCAGATCAGCTGGTTCTGGTGGTTGGACATGACCGGGATCAGGTTATGGAAAAGCTAGCGGGACCGGGAATACAGTTTGTAGTTCAGGAGGAGCAGCTGGGTACAGGTCATGCCCTTCTTCAAGCCGAGCCTGTTGTTAGCAAATCGGATTTGATTATGGTTTTATGTGGAGATACTCCGCTTCTGCAGGCAGATTCCCTGCGCCGTCTCATTGATTTCCATAAGACACAAAAGTCAGCTGCCACAGTATTGACGGCTCGTATGAGTGATCCTTCCGGCTATGGACGGATAATCCGCGATGAGGCCGGGGAATTAATCCGCATTGTTGAAGAAAAGGACGCTTCCCAGGACGAAAAGAAGATTGATGAGATCAACTCAGGGATATATTGTTTTGACTATCAGGTGTTTTCCGCTCTCAAACAACTTACTACGAACAATGTCCAGGGTGAGTATTACCTTACCGACACCCTGGTTGAACTGATCAGCAAGGGAAGGCGGGTTTTAGCCTTGCCGACCGCTAATGAGGAAGACATTTACGGCATAAATGACCGCTCCCAGCTGGCCTTCGCAGAAAAGAAGCTGCGTCAGCGCAAATGCCAGGAGCTTATGGCTGCGGGAGTCACCATTATTGATCCTGAAACAACTTATGTGCAAAGTCGGGTGACGATTGGACAAGATACTATTATTGAGCCTTTCACCATGATCGAAGGGAATTCGGTTATTGGCGAGAGGTGTGCAATAGGTCCCGGGTCCAGGATTGTCAACTCAATAATTGGCGCAGGAACCAAGGTTGACAGCTCCCGGGTTGTTGAAAGTGAAGTCGGAGACCGGTGTGATATAGGGCCTTATGCTTATTTGCGGCCGGGAACTATTTTAAAGCAGGGGGTCAAAATAGGGGATTTCGTAGAAATCAAAAAATCGCTGATTGGTGCCGGAAGCAAGATTCCTCATCTTAGTTATGTTGGTGATGCGACCCTGGGGCAAAATGTAAATGTCGGGGCCGGAACCATAACCTGCAACTACGATGGAAAAAATAAGTATCCAACCTTAATTGAAGACGGTGCGTTCATCGGGAGCAATACTAATCTGGTGGCGCCGGTTACGATCGGTGAGAAAGCAGTCACCGGTGCAGGATCAACTATTACCAAAGATGTACCCCCGTTTTCATTAGGAGTGGAAAGAGCTCCACAAAAAGTAATTGATAACTGGCAGGAACGAGAGAAAATGGATAATAATGAATGATTATTGGGGAGGAATGGGGCTAGCATGAATGGTTCAAGGTGGAGGCTCAAGGTGTTTTCCGGAAATGCCAACCCTGAGCTGGCAGCGGAAATTTCGGATTACCTGGGTGTTCACACGGCAGATTCTAATGTAAGGACGTTCTCTGACGGAGAAATTGGTGTTGCCATCGATGAGAGTGTGCGTGGAGTGGACGTATATATTGTACAGCCCACCTGCCCGCCGGTTAATGATTATCTGATGGAGCTTCTCATTATGATTGATGCGGTTCGCCGGGCTTCCGCAGCTCGCATTAACGCGGTAATTCCTTATTACGGCTATGCTCGGCAAGATCGGAAAACTCGGGCTCGTGATCCTATTACAGCCAAGATGGTTTCTAATCTGATCACCTCAGCCGGTGCTGACCGGGTGATTACCGTAGACCTTCATGCCGGGCAGATTCAAGGCTTTTTTGATATTCCGGTTGATCACTTGCCAGGGGTGCCGACCCTGGCCGAATATTTTCGCAACAAAGGCAACATGGATAATGTGGTGGTTCTGTCGCCGGATCTGGGTGGAGTAACCCGGGCCAGGGATCTTGCCAACCGTCTCCATGCTTCCATCGCCATAATTGACAAATGGCGGCCCGAACCTAATGTGGCCGAGGTGATGAATGTTATTGGCGACATTGAGGGCAAGGCAGTAATCATTATTGATGATATAATAGATACTGCAGGCACTATCACCCTGGCTTCCCAGGTGATGCTGGACCTGGGCGCCAAGGATGTATATGCATGTGCTACTCATCCGGTTCTCTCGGGACCGGCATTAGAAAGGCTTACCAAAGCCCCGCTGAAGGAATTGGTTTTTACTAACACTATACCCATACCCAAAGAGAAGAGGCTGGACAATATGACCATCCTCTCCATCGCTCCTTTAATCGGTGAAGCAATCCTCAGAATACATGAAGATTTATCTGTCAGTAAATTATTTGACTAAAAATGAGGAACCCGGTTTTATCCATTCGTGGTCAAAAATGAGCGATGATGGCAATCAAATATTAGGAGGTAACTATGGCTAAGAGTAATGTATTAGAGTGTCAGAAACGGGAGGTATCCTCAAAAGGTAATCTCAATAAGCTGCGCCGGCAGGGCTTAATTCCCGGAGTTGTTTATGGCAGAGACATATCTCCTGTGGCGGTGTCTGTGAATTATAATGATATCTTCAAGATTTTCAGAGACCGAGGAACAGGCGGATTGTACAGGCTAAATCTCCAGGGTGGAGACTCGGTGATGGCTTTGGTTCGTGATGTACAGAAAACCCCTGTTACCAAGGAAATAATCCATATTGACTTTATGAAGGTCGTGATGGGAGAAGTTCTTACTTCCTTGGTTCCGGTTATAGTAACAGGTGAAGAGGACCTGATAAAACAGAAGGCTATTATCCAGATCGGCCTTAAAGAAGTGGATATTGAATGTCTGCCGGGAGATTTGCCGGACAGCCTGACCCTTGATATATCTGACCGTGAAATAGGTGACAAGGTTACGGTAGGCGAACTGGAATTGCCGGAAGGGGTACGCGTGCTGACAGATCCTGAGACGATGGTCCTGGTCATATCGTATGCTGACAAAACAGTTGAAGAAGAAACTCCGGAAGATGGAGAAGTTGTGGAGAAGACTGAAACCGAAGGATAAACCCGATAGGATGGTAAATAGGTGAAACTGATTGTTGGTCTGGGTAATCCGGGGCAGGAATATAAAAATACCCGGCATAATGCCGGATTTATGGTGGTTGAGGAGTTAGCCCGGCAGTTGCGGGTAACCGGCCAGAAACAAATTCATAACGGAGTGGTTGCCGAGGCCCGCTTCCACGGAGAAAAGCTCCTCATAGCGAAGCCCTTTACTTTTATGAACCTTTCCGGCCAAGCCGTCAGCCGAATGATGAAAGCCAACCGCATTACTTTGCCGGAATTGATTGTAGTGATGGATGATATGGATTTGGATCCGGGTATCATCCGCCTTCGGACCGGGGGCGGAAGCGGCGGACACAAAGGTTTACAATCCATTATGGATTACCTGGGAACCCGGGATATTGCGCGTTTGCGTGTCGGCATCGGCCATCCTCCTCATAAAGATGTGGTTGATTGGGTATTGACCCGGTTTGACCAGGAGGAGGAGGAAGCCTTGCAGACCGCTGTCGAACAGGCGGTTGAGGCCTTAAAGATCTGGCTCATATTCGGCATAGAAAAAGCCATGAACAGATTCAATTGACAGATGACTTATGATCGGGGACCATCTTACGGTTGCATTTCGGTTATCCTTCCCCAGTTCACGTATTTTTCCATTGGTCCTGGGAGGGGACGGTCCCTTTATTGCTTTATTATCAGATCGAAGCATGGTTCGTCATTTTTTAAGCAATAAAACAATACACTTGAGTATAACTCGCGGGTTTTTCCGACACACTAGCAACAAGGAGGGAAAACCCGATGAAAGTATATTACATTTGCGAAAGCTGTCAGGACGTATTTTATGAAGGCAAACTCGGCGAAGAAGAAGGCATCTTATCAGTTGATGCCCTCTGCCCTGATTGTGTGGAGGAATTGGGACATTCGGGGAAAGAAATGAGTTTTACCAATCATTTTTACTCCTAACGGCTAAAGTTAGCTTTACCGGCAAAATATTTCATTTTTCACAGGTGGGGGTCCCGAGGACGCCCACCCCTTGTCGTTGGGGAGGTAGGTATGTCTTTGGCGATTACGCAGGTTGCGGAAGTCCTCCAGTCAGGACAAAGCAGTCTTTTAAGCGGTCTGGAAGGTACAGCCAAATCATATTTTGTGGCACAGCTGGCCCGGACCATGGGGAGCAGACTAGTCTATATCTGCAGCGAAATTGAACAAGCTTATGATATGGCCCGAAATTTACGAGGGATATTGGGTAAAGAGCGGGTTCACCTCCTGACTCCCCGCAATTACCTGATCCAAGCCCAGGGGGAACAGAATCAAGACAATATAGCCCGGATGTCTTTTTTCAGCGAGATATTGGATCATCCCCGTCAGAACGGGGTCTTGATTATGACCGTCCCATCCCTTCTTTTTGCAACAGTATCTCCAGTTGCTTTGCGAAAAGCTGTTATTTCCATAGAGGCAGGCACCCAGTTAGATATGGAGTCCTTTCCTAAACAACTGATAAACTCGGGATATGTGCGTCGGCCCATGGTTGAAAACCCCGGCCAATTTTCGGTTCGGGGCGGTATTTTAGACATATTTCCTCTCCGGGCCCGAGAGCCGGTGCGCCTTGAATTGTATGGTGATGAGGTAGAGTCGTTACGGCGGTTCTCACCTCAGACTCAGCATTCCGCCGGCGATTTGAAATCAGTTGAAATATGGCCGGTGGAGGAAACCGGCGATGAGGATAGCCGGGTGTGGGATTATTTGCCTGAAAAATGGCCTGTATGGGCGGATACTTCATCAAATTACAGGAGTCATGGGGATCCCATTTGCGTCGTTATCG
>ENA-UOXR01000717-UOXR01000717.1-bioreactor-metagenome-genome-assembly--contig:-NODE-717-length-38649-cov-5.118879_pt1 | contig 38649 bp, 26 predicted proteins | sample MGYA00238164_ERZ764825 | MGnify/ENA primary metagenome ERZ764825 (study PRJEB28920, sample SAMN05720171) | bioreactor metagenome | isolation source: Anaerobic biogas reactor | place: USA:Washington... | reverse complement strand
GGGCGCGGATCGAGAGTCTTTACGAGTCGGGGGAGGACTGGCAGGAGCAGGTCAAGGGGATCAAGATGGACGTGCTGGCTGAGATCAGCTACCACGTGGAGAACTACTACGTGGACGATCCCGATCTGCGCAAGCTGACGCTGGGCGGTTTGGAGTCCTTGGCCCTGTTCACGCAGATCGAGAAGCTCAAGGAGAACTTTCCGGTTCTGGCGGATTCGGAGAAGGTCGGGGCGTACAACGAGCGGGTGGCGGGGTTGATCGAGCAGGTGAAGGCGGAGAAGCAGGAGAGTTTTTCGGAGACGGACCTGATGCGTGCGTTCGTCAAGTTCATGATGATCAACCAGGAGACGCTGGAGCTTCCGGAGAATCTGGTGACCCGGGAGTTTGTGGACGGGGCGATGTTCAAGCTGGACCAGTTCAGCGGGGTGATCTGGCCGTACGAGATGGACGACTTCCAGAAGCACACGCTGGGCAAGTTCAGCGGGGTGGGGATCCAGATCACGATGGACAAGAACAAGCTGAAGGTGATCACGCCGATATTCGGGACTCCGGCGTACAAGGCGGGGATCGAGCCTGGGGCGTTCATCACCAGCATCGACGGCGAGAGCACCGACGGGATCACGATCGACCAGGCGGTCCGCAAGATCACGGGTCCGAAGGGCACGATCGTGCGGCTCGGGATTTTGCACTCGTGGGCGGACGATCCGGTGGACATTCCGATCATGCGGGACACCATCATCATCCACACGGTCAAAGGGGCCAAGCTGGAGACGGACGACGCGTGGGACTACTTGATCGACCCGGAGGACAAGATCGCGTACCTGCGGATCACGAGTTTCACGGAGTCGACGGTGGAGGACCTGCACGAGGCGATCCGGCAGATTGAGTCGAGCGGGGCCCGCGGGTTGATCGTGGATCTGCGGTTCAATCCGGGCGGGACGCTGCGGGCCGCGGTGGACACGGCGGATATCTTTCTGGAGGACGGCGTGATCGTTTCGACCAAGGGTCGGGCGGTGGACTCGTACGAGGGCAAAGCGGAGACGGACGGTCCGCAGTTCGACCTTCCGCTGGTGGTGCTGATCAACAACATCAGCGCGAGCGGTTCGGAGATCGTCTGCGGGGCGTTGCGGGACCACGGGCGGGCGATGGTGATCGGCGAGCGGAGTTACGGCAAGGGGAGCGTGCAGAACGTGATCCGCCTGGCCAACGGGGCGAGCCGGTTGAAGCTGACCACGGCCTACTACTACCTGCCGAGCGGGATCTGCCTGCACCGGCGGGACGACGCGAAGGAATGGGGCGTCGATCCGAACATCGAGGTGGCCTTGAGTCCCGAGGAGCTTCGCGACGTGATGGAGCTCCAGCGGGACGCTGAGGTCATCCAGAATCACAAGGAGGCCAACGGCGCGTCCGCGGCGGACGAGGAGCAGGGCGCGACCGATGCGGACGAGGCCGAGGGCGAGGGGTCCGTGACCACGACGACGAGCACCGCGCCGGCAGAGGCGAGCACGCAGCCGGCCAAGAAGGAGTATCCGCGGGTCGATCCGCAGTTGGAGACGGCCCTGTTGGTGATGAAGACGCGACTGGCGACGGAACTGCCCTGGAAGCCGGTATTGCAGGAGGAGAAGCTCCAGGGGATCGCCCGGTCGCCGGTGTCGGCGATCGGTCCGAAGTCCACCGCCCCGGTAGTCACAGAGGAGTAGGCATGGCCCACACGAAATCCCGCGTGCTCTGGTCGGTCCTGGTCGGTTCCATCGTCGTCGCGGCCGGCGGCTTTCTGGCCAGTTGCGTCGGCAACGATGAGTTCAGAACCCTGTCCACCACCCGGAGCGCCGAGATGGACCGGCGGGCCGAGCAGTTGCGTTCGGCCCAGTTGGTGCTGATCTACAGCGCCTCGAGCCGGAACAACTTCGAGCCGTGCGGGTGCGGCGGGCAGTACGAAGGGGGCTTGAGCCGGCGGGCGACGGTGTTCGAGGAGTTTCGCAAGATCAACCCGAACCTCGTGGCTTTGGACGCCGGCGATCTGATCGCGGGCGCCTCGCCCAGTCCCACCGTGGCGCTCGACCACCTGGGACAGGCCTACCACGAGCTGGGCTACGACGCGATTCTGGTGGGTCCCGAGGAGCTGACGACGGGGTTTGGCGAAGTTCGCCGCATCGGCGAAAAGCAGAGCCTGCCGTTTGTCCTGAGCAACGTCAAGCCCAAGGACGGGCCGGGCGTTCCCGAGGTGGTGCGGATCGAGCGGGCGGGGCGGAAGATCGCGGTGATCGGCGTGGTCGGTGCGTCCCACTTCGAGAGCAGTCCGCACCTGAAGCGCCGGCGGGCTGAGATGGTCGTCGAGGATCCGGCGTCGGCGGTCGCCCGGCTGACCGCGGCGCTTCGGCCGGCGAGCGACCTGATTATCCTGCTTTCACACATTCCGGCTTCGGAGCGCGACGGCCTGGCTGGGAAGTTGGGCGGGGTGGATGTCTGGATCGACAATCCCGGTTTCCTGAGTTTCAGCGACAAGAAGCGGGCTGAGAGCCAGCCGGCCAAGCCGTTCGAGGGCATCGCGCCGCAGGCTGTTCTGGCCACCTCCTCATGGGAGAACGACCGCAAGATCGGGCTGGCCTGCCTGAGTTTCCCGCTGACGGGTCCGAAGCTGGCTTCGAGCGAGATGTTCGAACTGGCCAAGGACATACGCGAGAATCCGCGGATGCTGGAGATCTACGATTCTTACAAGTTCAGTTCGCGTCAGGTGTTGATTCCGCGGCTGATCCCGGCTGGGTCCAGGGAGAGCCGGAAGGACTTTGCGTACACCTCGTCCGCGAGTTGCCAGGGCTGCCACCCCGCGCAGTACGAGTTGTGGGCCAAGACCGATCACGCGCACGCCTTTGCGACGCTGGTCAAGGAGTGCCGGGACGACGATCCGGCCTGCTGGGCGTGCCACTCGACGGGTTTCACCGAGGCGAGCGGGTTTGTTTCACCGGCCGAGACGCCGGAGCTCAAGGACGTCGGCTGTCAGATGTGCCACCGGGTGGATCTGCGCTGGCACCCGATGCAGAAGCCCAAGCGTCCGCGGGCGTACAACATGGTGCAGACGTGGCACTGTTCGCGCTGCCACATCGAGCATCGCAGCCCGAAGTATCGCGGCAACGAGAACGAGTATCGCGAGAAGATTGCCTGTCCGGCCATGGACAGGCCTCAGGCGACGACGACGCAGCCGGCCGGCGGGCCCAAGACGGTAAGCCCATAGTCGGCACCGGTCTGGCGGGAATATCAGGAGGCGAGCCGGATGACAACGCGGATTCCGGAGACGGTTCAGGCATTGGCCGGCTGGCGGTTCACCTCGGCGTCCGGTCAGCAGCACAGTGTCAGCACGCGGCGGGTGATTCTGGAGCGCGGGGCGATCGAGAAGCTGCCCGGTGCGATTGAGGAACTCGGTCTGGGGCGTCGGGCGTGGATTCTGGCGGATGAGAACACGTTTGCCGCGGCGGGCGAGCAGACCCGGCGGGTGCTTGAGGCGGCGGGTATCGAGGTGCGGCAGAGCATCCTTCGTGCTCACGACGGCTACATCGGGGCCGATGATATCTATCTCGACCAGGCCCGTGAGGGCGTCTGGGAGGAGGCGGAGCTGTTTGTCGGCGTCGGGTCGGGGGTGATCAACGATCTGACGCGGCTGCTCGTGCTGGAGCGCGGCGTGCGGTACGCGGCGGTGGCGACGGCGGCGTCGGTCAACGGGTACGGATCGCCCATCAGCTCGTTCATCGAGAAGGGCGTCAAGATCATCAAGCCGAGCGCCCGGACGGATGTGATCGTGGCGGACCTGGACGTGCTGACGGCGGCGCCGGTGCGGTTGTCCCAGTCCGGGTTCGGCGATTTGCTGGCGAAGAACACGTCGAATACCGACTGGTATCTGGCCCATCTGGTGACCGGGACCGGGTATACGCCGATTCCCGTGGAGATGGTCCGTCGGGCGGGTCAGCGGGCGATTCGGCTGGCGTCGGGCGTCGGTCGGCGCGATCCGGAGTCGATTGAGGTGCTGATCGCGGGCCTGATCGCCGGCGCGTTCGCGATGGACTCGGCGGGCGTGACGGCTCCGGCCTCGGGCGGCGAGCACCTGATCAGCCACTACATGGAGATGGTGGCCCACTTCCGGAACTATCAGCCGCCGATGCACGGCGAGCAGGTGGCGTTGGGCACGCTGATCGCCTCGTCGCTCTACGAGAGGCTGCTGGAGGCGGACCTTGACGGCTTGGACGTTGACGGGTTGGTCGAGCGGTATCCGGAGTGGCCGCAGCGAAGCGAGCAGGTCCGCTGCGATCACGGCGAACTGGCCGAGATCGTGATGCCGGAGGCGCGGAAGCAGCAGAAGACGAAGGCCCAGTATCGGGCCCACCTGGAGACGATCCGGCGGGCGTGGCCGCAGTTCGTCCAGCAGGCCAGGGACAGCGTGCTGCCGGCGGGAACGATTCGCGAGGCGTATGAGGCGGCGGGGACGCCGACACGGGCCTCGCAGCTTGAAATCGATCCGGCGCTGGTGCGCAAGGCGTACCTGCTGGCTCGCGACGTGCGCGACCGTTACACGGTGCTCCATCTGGCCGGCGACCTGGGTTTGCTGGCGTCCTTGGCCGACGAGGTTTTGGATCGCAGCGGCGTGTTGCGCTAGGCTTACCCGCCGCCGACGTCCGCCACCACCGTCTTGACCGCTGAGAACTCCCGCGCCGGTTCAACCGCCACGTCCAATGTCACCGCCCGATTCGGCAGCGAGAGCACGGCGTGGTAGCGTCCGTATTCGGGCACGACGATCCACGCCTTGCCTTCCGGATCGGTGACGCTGCCGAGGCCTTCGGCGCCCTGGTCCTCGGCGGGGTACAGCACGACGGGGACGTTGGCCAGGGGATTGCCGGCGTCTTTGACCAGGACGATGATCTCCGGCTGCCCGCCGAAGGGCGGGAGCGGCTGGGATTCGAAATGGTCCATGACGGTATCGGTGGCGAAGCTCTGCGGGGCTTTGGGGTATCGCGAGTCAAACCAGTTGATGTAGTCCAGATACTGAAGCGAGGCCGAGATGCCTTTGGGACCGGGGCCGGAGAGGGCGGGCCACTTCAGGGCGGCTGGATCGTGGCCCAGACCGCGCGGATCGTCCGCGTCCGTCGCCCACTGGAGGATCGCGTAGGGCATGATGCCCGAGATGTCGCGGGCGCGGTACAGGTCGATGTAGGTGGCGATGCGTTTGCTGACCGCGTGGATTTTTTCCCAGTAGAAATCGTGCAGGACCGGCGGGTCATTGCGCCGATAGGCCAGGCCGCTGTTGAAGAACGACCAGGTGCCTTCGAAGGCGATCTCGCCGATGATCAGCGGGCGGTGATTGACCTTCTCCTGCCAGTTTCGGGTGTCCTCGTCTTTCCATTGGTAGTGCATGTTGGTTACTTTCAGCCACGGGTAGCCGTGCTGTTTGCAGCCTTCGGAGCCATGGAGTTGGGTGAGCCGCGACGGGTCTTCGGCCATGACGGCTTCGTTCAGCACGCGCAGGGCCTCGGTCTGCTTGGTGAGGTTTTCGATCTGTTTGGGATCATCGACCATTCGGGCCCAGAACTCGTTGTGCAGGCTGTAGAAGATCAGCGACGGATGGTTTCGGAATCGGCGGGCCCAGCGGTGATACTGGTCGACGACGGGTTCGAGCCGCTCGTAGTTGACTTCCTGGTTCTGCTCATCCCAGACCCAGTCCCACGGCACGAACGGGGCTTCGAGGGTGGCCAGGAGCCCCATCGCGTCGGTCGCCTCGACGAACGACGGGCAGTTCATTCCAGCGAGATGCAGCCGGATGTGGTTGGCGTTCATATATCGGTAGATCTGCATCTGGTTGAGCCACTTGAGGCGATGGTGCATGGGCGTGGTGTAGTGGGGGATGCTGGGGCTGGTGCCCTGGAGGCGGATTTTGCGGCCGTTGAAGACGAAGTCCGTACCGGCGATCCACAACTCGCGGAAGCCGAAAGGCGTCCATCGCCGGTCCAGCAGCGTGCCGTCGGCGTCGCGCCATTCGGTGCGAAGCTGGTAGAGGTGCGGGTCGTCGATATCCCAGCGATGCGGGTCGGTCCACTTCTGGCGGACGGTGATCGGCTCCTGATTCGCTTCGACCTGGGTGGAGGGCAGATCGAGCACCTTTTGCCCCCCTTCCCAGACTTCGTGCGTGAGCGTTCCGTCCGGCGAACCGGCCAGTTCGGCCTGAACGGCGATGGTTCCGTTCCGGACGCTGGTGGTCACGAACACGTCGGCGATGGCCCGCGCCGGGACCGACCGCAGATAGACGTCGCCGAGGATGCCCGACCAGAATTCCATCGTGGTGCTGTCGGGGTGGTGATCCAGCCGCTGGGTGACGCGGTCGGGAACGTACTTCTGGTAGCGGATTTCGTAGGTTCGGCCGTTGGATCGCGGGTCGGTGTTGTCGCTGGTCGAGAGGTAGAGGGTTTCGGGATCTCCTCCGACGTGGCTGAACCGTCCGCCGCCGTGTTCGCGGATTTCCTGGTGCCCCGTGTGGGCGGGTACCAGGGGCTTGCCGTCCTCGAAGACCTCCATGGTGCTGCCCGATCCTTTGTCGGTTCCGCCGCAGGAGTGCGGCATCGTGTAGAGCCAGGCGTGGCCTTCCTGCGAGCGCATCCAACCCGGATCGAGGGTCAGGCGTTTCTCCACCGGTTTGAAGTGGTTGTGGTGGTCCTCGACGCAGACGACCAGATCATTGTCGGCGTCGCGTTTCACGGCATCGGTGACGTCGAAGTGGAAATCGTCGATGTCGCCGAGATGCTCGCCGATCTTTTGGCCGTTGAGGTAGACCGTCGCCCTGTAGGCCACCTGGCCGAAATCGAGGATGACGCGGTTGTCGGCGGCGAACGTCGCGGGCACGAGGAAACTCGTCCGGTACCACATCGAGTGGGTTTCGGCGTCCTTTTCAGCCAGTCCTTCGGACATCTGCCAGACGCCGGGCACTCGGGCCGTGGCGGCGTAGGTCTGCGGCGTCGCATCGGGCGGCGCGGAGGCCAGTTGCCAGAGGCCGTTGAGGCACAGCGAGGCCCGCGGTTCGGCCGGCGGGGCGGCCAGCGGTTCTGTAGTCGCCTCGTCGGTCACCGTCGCCGGGTTCTCGCGAGGCGGACGGGGCAGTTCCAGGACCTTCCATCGCGCCAGGTCGGGATCGGCGGTGTTGAAGAAGGCGGTGAACGTTATGCCGTAGAGGCTGTGAGATGGCGCGAGGTCTTCGCCCCCTACCGTCCAGAGCACGTTGGGCGACGTGTCGAAGTCGTATCGGCCGAGGGCCGCCTCGCCGCTGAGTTTTACGTCGATCGCAAAGTCGCTGAGGTTATTCTTGACGTAGTCGATTGCCTTGGGGTGGTCGAAGGCAAACGATGTCACCCAATCCTCGCGGCCGATTTGTTTTTCGATCGTCTGCCCGCCTATCGTCACCGCTGCGGACCCTTGCGTTTTAACAAGCCGCAGGTCCACCCGCAGCGACCGCAGCCGCTGGGCCTGCTCGGGCAGGGAACGATGAACCGTCACCGTTTGCTCGGCGGCTGGGCCGAACCTCGCCGCCAGCGGCATTCGCGCGCGATACTGGACCAGGATGGACTCGATCGGGTCTCGCCGAAGCTCGCGGTTGGGGCCTTTGATTTCCAGCTTCTGTGAGGCCACGGTCACCGCGATGAAACCGGGCACGGGCAGACGGGCTTGCGAGGTGAACCGTATGGCGGAGACGAACTTCTCCGGGTTCGGGTTCTTCCACTCCAGCAGGTGCAAGCCCAGCGGGCTCTGGGTGTCGTTGCGGCCGATCCAGGCCAGCGGGCCGTTCGGGGCCGGTTTGGCCAGGTGCCAGTCGTTGGCCTCCTGGTCGATCCGCAGCGGGACTTGCACCGTCCGGTCGTCATCGTACTGGATCTCCACGTGGGCGTACGGCTGCTTGTCGTTTCGGTCCACCCAGGCGACGCCGTGCAGCAGATAGAGGTATTCGAACTGCCGGCCGACCTTGATCCACTGGCTCTCTCTGGGATAGTGGGCGACTTCGCGGCCCATGAGCATGATGCACGCCCGGCCGCCGTTGGCGTTCGGATCGATCACGTCGAAGGGCACGCCGGCGAATTCGCGGACGCCGACCGGGAGCCACGCCATGTCGTTGTTGCCCTGGTCGGTCCAGCCGCCCTTGCGGTCGCCAAGCTGGTCGTCGGCCAGTCCGGCATTGGCGGCTGAGCGAAGATCGACGAAGGTCGTGAGTTCCGGGGCCTCGTAGATCGGGGCGGGCGATTGGAGCGTGCAGATCAACACGAACAGGGCCGCGGTTGCCAGGAGAGCGTTTACTCGCATGGTAACTCCTTGCAGGTTGACAGAGGGATTTGCGAGGCGGGGCGTTTACCGCCCCCTCCAGGTCCATTTCTGGTTGTAGGCTGGGCAGGAGTATCCGGCCACTTCGGGCGGCATGGCGGTCTGGTTGACCACATGGCCGTCGAAGAAGAGGAAGTTGCCCGAGTTGTCGTGCGATGAGACGGCTTGGTTATAGAAGTAGAGATGCGTCGTGGCCCAGAACCAGTAGTGGGGCGAACCAAAGTAGTTCTGCCTCGGGCTGCCATCCGCCAGCACTTCGACTCCGTCAAAGATCATCGGCGTGGTGGCCGGCAGTTGCACCCCGTCGCCGAGGAGGAGGTCGATCCCCAGGTACGAGTTGACGGCATAGGTCGTGCCGTGGCCCCACGTCGCAGCGGCTTGGACCCAGGTCGGGCACATTGCGATATCCCGCCCCGGATCCTTGTTCGCATCAAGCGTGCTCCCGTCGCGAAACAGGTAGAAACCCAGGGCGAACGGATAGGACGAGTACCAGCCGCTCCACGCTCCGTAGACGCCCTGAGGCACCGGGGTGACCCCGGGCGGACAGGTGCTCTGTGGCCGATGCCAACCCGAGTTGCCATAGGTAAATCCGATGCACCCGCGGTCCGCGTTGTCCGCCCTATACGCAAAGTAGGCCGCTCCGATCTGCTGGAGGTGATTGATGCAGCGAAGCGAGACCGCCTGGGTCCGGACCTTCTGCAGCGCGGGCAGCAGGATGGCCACGAGGACCGCGATGATCGCCACGACCACCAGGAGCTCGATCAGGGTGAACGATTTCGAATTTCGGATTTCGAATTTCGAGTTTGCTGAACGGCACGTATGGCTGATCATCTTCTCGTCTCCAAATCGCCAATTGAGAATCACACACCCGCGGCCCGGAGCATGTCGATTTCCGCGTTTTCCTCCTGGGCCCGCTCGTCGTATTCGGGGCAGTGCGGCGAGCAGGTTTGCCGGGCCACGACGGTCGGACGGAGCACGACCGTCCTCGCCGGGCCGCGATAGGCTTCGTCAAGCCGCTGAACCAGCAGTTCGATGGCCCGGCGGGCGATTTCGGCTTTTTCGACGCGGACCGAGGTGAGTTTGGGCACGACCATTGCGGCGAACGGCTCATCGTCGTAACCGGTCACCGCGACGTCCTCGGGAACCCGCACGCCGAATTCGCGCAGCCGCGAGATCAGGGTCAGCGCGCTGCGGTCGTTGGTCACCACGATGGCCTGCACGCCCCAGTCCAGATGCTCACGGATCGTCTCAACCCGCCCATGGCCGATTCCCCGCGTATCGACCGGGGCAAGCGGCGGAACCTCCAAGCCGTGATCCTCCAGGGCTGACCGGTATCCTCGATACCGTTCGTCCATTTCGATCGTCCCCGGTTCCTCACGACCCGCCATCCCGATCCGCGTGTATCCGTGCCGGATCAGGTGAACCGTCATCTGATAGCAGCCGGCGAAGTTGTCGCTGAGCACTGCGTCAAGCCCCGAGAGCGGCAGGTTCGCCCCCCAGTGGTCCATGATGACCACCGGCGCGGGCAGATCGGCCAGATACTCGAAACTCTCGCGCGTCCGCCCCACCCGCGGGCAGGCTGGGGCCAGGAGGATTCCGCGAGCCCCGTTCTCGATCGCCCGGAACACCTGCTCCCGTTCGCGTTGGACGCTGTCGTAGGAGCAGCCGATCTGCAGGGCCGCGCCCCGCTCGGCGGCTTCGCGCTCGATGTACGTCACGAGCAGCGGGTAGAAATAGTGCAGGATCGGCACGACCACCGCCCAGGCGCCTGAGCCCCGACGGGCCGAGACGTTGGGGGCGACCACCGTCCCCTTTCGGGCGATCCGCACCAGCTTGCCGTCGGCGACCAGTTTGGCAATCGCCTGGCGCACGGTGCCGCGGGCCGCCCCAAATCGGTGGGCCAGTTCCCGTTCGCCCGGCACGAGCCCGCCGCTGTGCAACACGCCCGCGTCGATCATTCGCTCGATCTCGCGTTTGACGCGTCGGCAAACGGGCAGGTCTGACAGGGTCTCGGGCATCATGACCTCTCGCCTTGGATGATACTATACCAACTGGTTTATGGTAGCTGTAGTATACTAAATGGGCCCACCCCCGTCAATACCTTTCCGGCCTGTACAGCGCATCGGGTTTTTTGCTTGCCGGATGGGCTGGAATCGGTAGAATAAGTAACCAGTTGGTTACTTATGTTCGGAATGCAGCAGGAGCAGGCGATGCGAATGGATCAGATCAGAGATGAGCCATCCCTGGAAGCCGCCCTATCGCAGCCGAGCGAGGCGACGAGAAAAGCCCTCGGCAATCTGGACGGCGATATCGCGGTTCTGGGGGCGGCGGGCAAGATGGGCCCGACGCTGGCCATGCTCATCAAGAAGGCGGCACCGGGGAAGACCGTCTGGGCCGTCTCGCGATTTTCCGATGGCGCCGTCCGCGACCGTTTGGAGCAGGCGGGCGTCCGGACGATGACCGCTGACCTGCTGGACCGGGCTGTGTACGAGGATCTGCCGCGGGTTTCCAACATTTACTACCTGGTCGGCATGAAGTTCGGGGCGTCCGGCAACCAGGGCCTGACCTGGGCGATGAACACCTACGTGCCCGCGCTGGTCTGCGAGCGCTACGCTGGGGCGAGGATCGCAGCGTTTTCGACCGGCAACGTCTATCCGTTGGTTTCGGTGACCAGCGGCGGGGCCGATGAGCGGACGCCGCCCGGCCCGATCGGCGAGTACGCCCAGTCCTGTCTCGGCCGCGAACGGGTCTTTCAGTATTTCAGCGACAAGGACCGTACGGCGGCGGTCCTCGTGCGGCTTTTCTACGCCAACGAGCCGCGCTATGGCATCGTGGTGGACCTGGCCGACAAGATCCTGGGCGGTCAGCCGATCGACGTGACCACGGGTTTTGTCAACCTGATCTGGCAGGGTGACGCGAACGACTACATCGCCCGGTCGATCGTGCTGGCTGACAGTCCGCCCGCGGTGCTCAACGTGGCTGGGCCCGAGACCGTTTCGGTGCGGTATCTGGCGGAGCAGGTGGGACGGGTGTTGGGCAAGGAGCCGGTTTTTGTCGGCGAGGAGGCCCCTACCGCCCTGCTCGGGAACGCCGCCCAATGCTTTGAGGCCTTTGGCTATCCGCGCGTTTCGATGCTCGAAATGGTACGGACCATCACCGCTTGGGTGGCGGCGGGCGGCAAGCGGCTGAACAAACCGACGAAGTTCCAGGTCCGAGACGGGAAGTTCTGATCGCCAAGCCGACAGGAGAGGAGTCAAACCGATGACAGCGAGTTACCCGGCGACGCCGGAGACGATCCGAACGGCCCTGGCCGATGGCATGGTCATTCCGGCCCATCCGCTGGCCCTGACGGCGGAGAGGAAGCTCGACGAGCGGCGTCAGCGGGCGTTGTCGCGGTATTACCTGGATGCGGGCGCCGGCGGTCTGGCGGTCGGCGTACATACTACGGAATTCGCCATTCACGACCCGAAGATCGGCTTGTATAAACCGGTGTTGCGGCTGGCCATTGAAACGGTGCGGGCGTGGCGGCCGGACCGGTCGACGGTCATGGTGGCCGGCATCTGCGGCCGGACCGGACAGGCAGTCCGCGAGGCGCAGCTTGCCCGCGAGATCGGCTACGATCTGGGGCTGATCAGCCTCGGCGCGCTCAAGGATGCCGACGACGCGGGCCTGATCGACCATTGCCGACAGGTCGCCGAGGCCATGCCCATCATGGGTTTTTATCTCCAGCCGGCTGCGGGCGGGCGCATCCTGTCCGAGGCGTTCTGGTCGCAGTTGGCTGAGATTCCCAACCTCGCGGCGATCAAGATCGCCCCGTTTAACCGGTATCAGACGCTGGCGGTGGTCCGCGGCGTGGCGGCCAGCGGGCGGGCGGAGCGGGTCGCCCTGTACACCGGCAACGACGATGCGATCATCGTCGATCTGCTGACCCGTTACGAAATCGCGGTCAACGGGCGAACGGTCCGCATGTCGATCGCCGGCGGCCTGCTGGGCCATTGGGCCTTCTGGACCAGACGGGCCGTTGAGCAACTCGAACAGATCAAGAATATCCGCGACGCGGCGGCCATTCCGGCTGAGCTGCTCACGCTTGCCGCGCAGGTCACCGAGGCTAATGAAGCCGTCTTCGACCCGTCGCACGGTTTTGCCGGCTGCATCTCCGGCATTCTCTACGTGTTGACGCGCACGGGCCTGCTCGAAACGGTCCGCACGATCGACGACCGCGAGCGTCTCAGCCCCGGCCAGACCGAAAAGATCGACCGCATCGCCGAGCGCTACCCGCACCTGACCGATGAGGAATTCGTAAAACAAAACCTGGCCCGTTGGTTGAAAGGGTGACGAGCGCGTCGCCAGAAAGTTGCGACCACGAGGGCCTGTTGCCCAGATCGCGAAGAGTCCGCCGAAGGCGGCGGACCTACCTTTGGGCAACGGGGTCGTGAGGGAGCGGGGAATTTGCGGTGGCGGAGCAACTTGGGCGGTTTCAGATGGCGAACGAGGAAACACAGACAAACGACACCGTCAGACGGCGTGACGCGGAGCGAAGCCGCGGGCGGATTCTCGCTGCGGCTGAGACGCTCTTCGCCGATCAGGGCCCGTCGGCGAGCATCAACGAGATCGCGGCCGCGGCGGGCCTGAACAAGCGGATGATCTATCACTATTTTTCCAGCAAGGAAGGCCTGTGGCAGGCCGTCCTGATGCACCAGTACGAGAAGGCGGCTGAGCCGGAGCTGGATTTTCCGCCGGAGGCCGACGCTGCGCGGATCATCGCCCATCTGGTCGAGCGCTACTACCGCTTTCTCGCCGGCGACCGCGTCTTCGTCCGGATCATGATGCACGAGAACCTCCGCGGCGGAAGCACCGTTCGCCGGTTGCCCGTGGCCGCGACCAAATCGCCCATCCTTCAGGCCCTTCGGGCGTCGCTGGCGCGGCTGGAGCGGCCGGAGCAGGCTGAACCGGTCCTCGAAGCCGACCAGCTCCTGACCGACTGCATGGCCCTGTGCTTCTTTTATTTTTCCAACCAGGCCACCCTTTCGGCCACGCTGGGCAAGGACCTGGGCGACCCGGCCCGGATCGAGGAGCGGATCGGCCACGTCAAGCGCTTCGTGGCTGCGGCGTTGTCCGGCGGATTTGGCGGTCCGCACGTCTGACCGCGATGGCCGCTTGATCCGAACCTCGCCCATATCTACAATGCACACGACGCTCAGGACATTCAGAGGGCGCGGCGATGCATCCACTGACACAATCCAGCCCGCAGCCGGTCGCGCCCGTGGCGCAACCGGTCCTGACCGCCAGACAGCTAAGCGAACGCGTCTACTACGATCGCCGCGCCCAACAGGAGGCCCAGGCCGAAGTCTCGTTCGACGTGGTGTGGGGTCAACCGCGGAACCCGTGGAACACCACGTGGCGTGTTTTCGGCCTGGCGGCGGAGGAACGCGCGGCGGGCGCCAGGGCGCTGCTTGATTTCGGCTGCGGGGCCGGCAAATCCGCCGTCCGGTTTGCCGCGATGGGCTTCCAGGTCCACGGTTTCGACATATCCGAGAACCAGATCGCCGAGGCCCGGCGGCTCGCCGCCCGATACGGCTTCGAAAACCGAACGACCTTCTCCGTGCAGGCGGCTGAAGCGTTGATGCTGCCCTCCGACTCCTTCGATCTGGTGATCGGATTCGACGTGCTGCACCACGTGGAGATCGAACCGGCGGTGAGGCAGTGCCTCCGCGTGCTGCGGCCGGGCGGCATGGCGGTCTTTCGCGAACACCTGGAGGTTCCGGTTTTCGACGCCGTGCGCAACTGGCGGCCGATGCGACGGCTTCTGCCGAAAGGCTGGTCTCGCCAGTACGGCCATCAGGCCACCGAGCATGAGCGCAAACTGACCGACGGCGACCTTCAGACCATCCGCGGCGTGGCCGGCAACCTGCACGTGGAGCATTTCAGCCTGCTCTCACGACTCGACCTGTTCGTGCGGACGCCGCAGAGTCGCGGGCCTTCGCGTCTGGAGATGCTCGATTTCGAGCTGTTCCACGCCTTCCCGCGGCTTCGCCGATTCGGCGGGACGGGCGTGTTGACCTTCAGAAAAAGCGGTTCACCGGCGAACGGTCCGGCGGTTGCGGACGATTTCCGGCAATTCGCCCGGCGGACGCCGTCGGAGGCGAGTGGGAGAGCGGGAGTTGTTCGAACCGAGATTCGCCTTCAGACGAGTTGACCCATACCACCAGATACCACCAAGGAATCGAACATGGCCAAAGAAATCATCATGGGCGTCGACGCCGCCGACGAGTTTTACTACGGCTATCAGCACGGCTTTCTCTACGGCGAGGACCGCATCCGGCAGCTCGTCCGCACGTGCGCCGAGGCGGGCATCAACAGCATCTGCTGGCGGGTCTCGTGCCTCGGACAGGTGACCTACCGCAGCAAGGTCCGCACGATCATCGGCACGACCGTCGAGACGCCCGGCCGCTTCCGCGAGGCCAGCGTCGATCGGCTGGTGATCGAGCAGTGCGATCCGCCGGCGGTGGTGATCGACGAGGCCGCCAAGTGCGGCCTGAAGGTGTATCTCTACGTGACCCTGTTTGACGAGTACTATCCCGGCTGCGAGAGCGAGTTCGAGGTCCGCCACCCGCAGTTCACGTGGCAGCACCGCCTGCTGGACCACCGGATTCGCGGACTGCTCTCGTATTCCCATCCGGAGGTTCGCGAGCATCGCCTGGCCGAACTCAAGGAGCTGATGGCCTACGGACCGGATGGGATCTATCTCGATACCGCCCGCACGCACTCGGGGATTCAGCACGTCTGCCCGCTGCCGCTGACCGGCAAGGATCCCTACCTGCAGTACGGCTTCAATGAGCCGGAGTGTCAGGAGTACCAGCGTCGGTTCGGTTTTAATCCGCGGCTTGGCAATCCGGCCGACGCCGCCGTCGGCGATTTCGATCCGGGCAAGTGGAACCGCCTTCGCGGCGAGTACCTGACCCAGTTCCTCCGCGAGGCCCGCGCCGAGGCCAGAAGGACCGGCGTCGAGCTGATCGCCGGGTTCTACACCGATGCCGAATGCTACCTGAGCCCGGCGGGGCGGCGCGGGCGGGTACCGCTCGGCGAGTTCCACCATGATTGGCAAACCTGGATCGCTGAGGACCTGGTCGACGGTTTCGTCATCCTCTCCGAGCACCGCCGCTACGGGGCCAAGGACTGGCGCGAGCATTCCGCCGCCCAGTTCGCCGACGCCCGTCAAAGGGGCAAGCACGTCGCCATCTCCGGCGCGACCGAGGAGCGCATTGACGGGATGGAAGACCCGCCGGCTCCCCTGCCCATCGCAGCCAACCAGGACCGCAAACTGTTCATCCAAGCCCTGGACCGCGCCCTGGGCGCGTGCCTGGCCACCGACGCCGACGGCTTGTTCCTCTACGAATCGGCCTCCGTCGAGGAACACGACTACTGGGACGACCTGGCCCGCATCCTCCGGGCCAATCGCTGAGCGGATCGCGGCAATGGGAAACCGGGCGGAGCTTCCTTGCCCCGATTTGACATCGCGCTTGATTTCCGGCTTTGAATGCTTATCGTTATGTTTCTTGCGGACTTTTCCCGGAAACAGCGGAGGTTCATAAAAGATATGTGTAGCTGTAGCTGCAAAAGACTTTCAGCGACCGCCAATTTGGGTGACAGCGCCATCGCGGATCCCCAGATCCGTGAGATCTTCGCCCGCGAACTGGATCGGCAGACGGGCTGCATCAACCTGATCGCCTCGGAGAACTACGCCTCGCGGGCGGTGCTCGAGGCGACCGGCTCGATCTTCACGAACAAATACGCTGAGGGATACTCCTCGAAGCGCTACTACGGCGGCTGCAAGCAGATGGACGATATCGAGACCCTAGCCATTGACCGGGCCAAGGCGATTTTCGGGGTCGATCACGCCAACGTCCAGCCGCACTCGGGCAGCCAGGCCAACACCGCGGTCTATATCGCCATGCTCCAGCCGGGCGACACCATCCTTTCGCTGGACCTGGCCCACGGCGGGCACCTGACCGCTGGGCTGAAGGTCAATATCTCCGGCAAATTGTACAAAATCGTCCACTACGGTCTGGACCCCAAGACCGAGCAGCTCAACATGGCTGCGATCCGCAAGCAGGCCCAGGAGTGCCGCCCGAAGCTGATCATCTGCGGCTACTCGGCCTATCCGCGCAAGATCGACTTCGAGGCCTTCGGCCAGATCGCCAGGGAGGTCGGGGCGTATCTGATGTGCGATATCGCCCATATCGCCGGCCTGGTCGCCACCGGGCTGCATCCCAGCCCCGTTCCGTTCGGCGATTTCGTCACCAGCACGACCCACAAGACTCTCCGCGGCCCTCGCGGCGGGCTCACGATGTGCAAAGGCGAGTACGCCAAGGCCATCGACTCGGCGGTCTTCCCCGGCATCCAGGGCGGTCCGCTCATGCACGCGATCGCGGCCAAGGCGGTCGCGTTCGGCGAGGCCATGACGCCGGCATTCAAGGAATATCAGCGGAGCATCGTGGCCAACGCCGCGGCCCTCGCCGAGGCCCTCAAGAGCCGCGGCTATCGCCTCGTCACCGGCGGCACCGAGAACCACCTGATGCTCCTGGACCTCCGCGAGACCTGCCCCGATCTGACCGGGGCCGACGCCGAGTCGCGTCTGGAGGCGGCGTGTATAATTGTCAATAAGAACCTGGTGCCGTTCGACACCCGCAAGCCGACCCAGACTTCGGGCATTCGCATCGGCACACCCGCTGCGACCACCCGCGGCATGACAACCTCGGACATGAAACGGATCGCGGAATGGATCGACCGAATCCTTCGAGCCGACGACGGCGAGGCCGTGGCGAACAAGACCGCTCAGGAAGTGCGGGAATTCGCCGGCAGTTTGCCCATCTTCCCAGACCGGCCCACGTGCTGAGCGTTCGTCAGCCGGCGCGTCTTGCGGCGTGGGTGATGCTGGCCGGACTGCTGCCCGCCTTCGGCTGCAGCGGCCGGTTGACCTCGCACTTTGTCAGCAAGAACACCTCGACCATCATGGTCGAACCCACCGACGCGAAGGTCATCACGCTGCATTGCGATCAGTGTTACTGGTGGATCGATGACCAGGGCCAATTCAAGATCGCGGGCAAGGGCGAAGAGTTTTCGCTGCTGGGCGAACGTTATCAGCGGAGTTTCTATATCTCGTTTGCGTTCGACGAACCGTCCCAAGGCATCGGCAAGAACTATAAGGCAAACTTCGAAACGGTGCGTGGGCTGATCCGACGGTCCGGCAGCCAGTACCGGTTCAAGAGCCTTTACGGCATCGTCGGCACCGAGAACCGTAGCGGCGAGCGCATCGCCGGGGCGTTTCGCGTCAACGTGAGCCTCCAGTCGTCCAGCCTGCTGGGAGGATGGTCCAAACCCTCAGCGTACCTGATCTTCGGCACGTTCAACGCTGTGCACGATCCGCAAGCCGGCGCCCGCATCCTGGAAGTGACGGAAGCGGACGGTTTTGATCGCACCGACGAGTCAAAGCCGAACGCGATTCGCCGACTCTCACCGGCCACCTCGCCCGTCCTTGACGAGATCAGGGAACGCCTCCGGCAATCGACCACCACCTCGCCCGCCGCCGAAGAGCCGTAAGCCGTCTTCGCTCTTATCCGCTGGTGCGACGTCGTTTTGGAATAGCACGGGACACGCGGAGCACGCGGGAAAAGACAGGGGACCGAGAGATATCGAGAGCAGAAGACCTCGCTCCCTGACGGTCGCGGAGTTTTACGAGTTGGATAGGCCGTCGGCGGTTACCCGTTTTCACATTTGGCCGCTGATTCTTCTTTGCGGTTTTAACGCATCGAGAACGCGGATGGAACGGGTCTGAAAATGCGCAGGTCGAACGCTTTTTGCACATGAATGTTGGTATCGTGTGGATGACGGGTTGACGGAATTTTTTTTTTCGCCGTAACTGCTTGCCGGCATGAGCGCTGGTCGCGTGTTGAGAAGTTTGGCCGAATCTTTTCGTTGACGATGGGTTCGGACAATGCTAAATTCCCATGCACTTGTGAGACATCCCTCGGCAGGAAGCGGATCAGCGAGCCGAAGTTAAGGGCCAGGGGATTCAGCACGGAGGCCCCCCAGTACCGACCAGGGGCATTCCTCGTTCGCACACTACGCCCGGCGCTGCGCGGGTCAGGAGGTTTCATACATGGTTGTGTCTACCGCGCCACAAGCCATTGTCGAGATAGAGAAGAATCTGGAGGAGCGGATTGGATCGCGGAAGTTTCAGTTGTGGTTTCGGAATTCGGCGCGGTTGCGTCTGAACGACGAGCATCTTCGCATCGAGGTGCCCAACACCTTCGTCGGCGGCTGGATCGAAAACAACTTCTCGGATGAGCTTCGCGAAGCGGCGGCGCAGGCCACCGGCTCTCGTCCGTCGCTGCGGTTCGAGATCAACCCTCAACTGGCGCCAGCTTCGGAGTCGAGCACGCCGATCGCGACCAGAACGGAAGCGAACGGATCGGGCAACCTCTCGCGGCGCGAGCTGCCCAAGCGTCCGCCGGTTCGCAAGCTGCGCTACACGCTGGACCGGTTCATCGTCGGTCCGTCCAATCAGCTCGCCTACAGCGCCGTCCAGTCGGTGGTCGAGCAGGTCATCAGCCGCTACAACCCGCTGTTCATCCACGGTTCGTGCGGCCTGGGCAAGACGCACCTGCTTCAGGGGCTCTGCAACGCGCTGACGATCCGCCATCCGGAGGTCGGCTGGCGTTATGTCAGCGGCGAGGAGTTCACCAACCAGTTCATCGTCGCGGTCAAGACGGGCACGCTCGACCAGTTCCGCCGGCAGTACCGCAACGTCGACGTGCTGGTGATCGACGACATCCACTTCCTGGCCAACAAGCGGGCCACGCAGGAGGAGTTCCTGCACACGTACAACGCCATCGACGCGGCGGGCAAGCAGGTGGTGACCGCCTCCGACGCCCATCCGCGCATGATCGGCGAGCTTCACCAGTCGCTGGTGGACCGCTTCATCAGCGGCATGGTGGTCGAGATCGATCCGCCCGACATGGACACCCGCCGGTCGATCGTCGAAGTCCGCAGCCGCGAGATGGGCTGCCAGATGCCCGAACCGGTGATCGAGACGGTGGCCCGCAGCATCGACGGCAACGTGCGCGAGATCGAAGGGGCAATCCTGAAGCTGATCGCCTATTCCTCGCTGTGCAATCAGCCGGTCAGCGTGCCGGTGGCGGAGAAGGTTGTCCGCGAGTGCTCGCGGCCCCGCAGCGGGTCGCTCCAGGTCAGCCAGATCGAACAACTGACGGCTGATCACTTCAGCGTCAAGGTGGCCGACATTCGCGCCTCGAAGCGCACGCGGACCATCGCCCTGGCCCGGGCGGTGACGATGTACCTGGCCCGCAAGCACACGCCGATGAGCTTTCCCGAGATCGGCAAGTATTTGGGCAACAAGAACCACTCGACCGTCGTGCTGGCGTGCAAGAAGATCGAGCAGTCGCTCGAGCAGGACCAGGAGGTCATCTGGGAAGGGCCGAAGGGGCAGAAGTCGCAGAGTCTCCGGCAGGCGGTCGCGTCGCTCGAAAAGTCGCTCGGCTGCCGGCAGGAGTAGACCGATGACGACCGAGCGGACGACCATTCTCCTGGCCACCGGCAACCGCGGCAAGTTCGACGAGATCGCGGCGGAGTTCGCCGACATGCCGATCCGCCTCCTCTCGCTCAAGGACCTTCCGCCGATGCCGGAAGCCGAGGAGAGCGGCCAGACGTTCGAGGAGAACGCCTGCGCCAAGGCCCGCTACTACGCCCAGCGGTCCGGGCTGCTGGCTCTCGCCGACGACTCCGGCTTGGAGGTCGATGCGCTGGGCGGAGCGCCCGGCGTGATCTCCGCCCGGTATGCGGGCGAACCGTGCGACGACGCGGCCAACAACGCCAAACTCGTGCGCGAACTGGCCGGCGTGCCGCGTGAGAGGCGTGCCGCGCGGTTCCGCTGCGTGATGGCCCTGGTCGAACCCTCCGGCGAGGTGCTGGCGACGGCGGAAGGGACGATCGAGGGAGTAATCATCGACAAGCCGCGCGGGCAAAACGGTTTCGGCTACGACCCGCATTTCCTGGTGCCGGATTTGGGCAAGACGACGGCTGAGGTTTCCCGTCAGGAGAAGAACGCGATCAGCCACCGCGGCAAGGCCACGCGGGCCATGAAGCAGAAGATCCGCGACCTCCTGAACCGCCAAGCGAGATAGAGCCGCCCTACCGGCCGCCCTCGACCTTCAGGAAGCACTTGGCGCCAAGAAAGCCGCCGCCTTCGAGCGTCAGCACGTGCATGCCCGCCGGAGCGTTCGTGGGAATCGCCAGGCGCACCGGACCGGGCAGCGTCACCGCCGTCTTTTCCACGCCGAGGCTTTGGGCTCGCAGGACGCCGCGTAGTGAGGCGCCCTTCTTCGGGCCGATCAGGTCCACATCAATCGAAATCGTCCGGCCGCTCTGCGCAGGCTGGGGTTCTTGCATGATCGCCAACGGCAGATCCCGATCATGGAGGACGATTAACTGGAACCAGTTCGCATCGACCTCGAACGTCGCCGACCCGCGGGCGAAGCGGCCGCTGACCGTCCGTGCCGTTCGGTTCAGAATGTCCACCAGGTAGACCCGTGTGGGCCTGGCCGGCAGCCCGTCGACGGTCGCGCTGAACCGCACCGGATCGCGGCGAATGTCGATGTCCGTGTTGCGAACGTAGTAACCGCTGAGGTTCTTGCCTCGCGGATAGCGATGGCGTGCGCCAACGACCACGTCCATGCCTTGCCCGCCAAAGCGCCGCGTCGTCACGTCCGCCCGATCAGACGGCGGATTGTCGTACGCCGCATCGCCCCACCGCAGCACGTGCCCGACCGGGAACCGCGCCATCCGCCATCGGCGTTCCGTCTCGGCGAACTTGCCGCTGGCCGGCCACGAGACCGATCCGCCGGGAAAGCCCGCCAGCGACGCTGAGACGGGGCCGTGCGGGTTATGCAGGATGATCCCGTACTCGGGCATCGCCACCCGCATCGTCGGAACGTCGCGGCTGGCCGTCACCTGAGCCTCGTTGACCGCCTGGCTGAGCGACCCGTGGAAGTGCGGCCGAATGATCTCGGAGGCGGTCTCGGTCATCAGCAGGCAGTCGGGATTCACCTCGCGGACCGCTCGCCCCACTTTGGCCAGCAACTCGCCAAGCCACCGGTTGTAGTCGAAGGGGCTCTCGTGATGATGGGCTGGGTTGAAGCACGGAAAGAAGTACCCGCCCAGCGAATCGAGCCGGATGCCGTCCGCGCCCGTCTCGCGGACCAGGGCTGCGCAGGTGCGGGCCAGATGCTCCTGCCAGCCCGCCGATCCGGGGCACATGTGCAGGCAGCGGGCCTGCGAGTAGAGCCCCTGGTTGGTCCCGTCGCGGTTGGTCACGGCCCATTGCCGGGCCTCGCCTTTGGTCACGATATCGGCGTCGTCGTTGATGATGTAGCCTTCGACGTAGAGCGTGAAGCGATAGCCCATCGCGTGCAGCCGGCGTACGCCCTCGCGCATCGCCGCCGTCCCGCCGAGGTCCGCCCGCACGGTGTTGTCGCCGTCCATGTGGGCGAATCGCCGGCCGGTCACGTCGGCGCCCATCGAGGCGTGGCTGAAGAAGCACAGCTCCACCAGTTCCGACGGCTGGCGCAGGTAGATGCTCGGCAGGTCCTCGAAGGACTCCATGAAGTTACCCAGGGCGGTGATCGCCTCCGGCGGCTGTTCGATCTGCTGGCCGGGTTTGAAGCTCCACGCTCCGCGGTGGCTGTCGATATTGCGGAACCACTTGGGCAGCGGCGGAAGGTCGAAGCTGCGTGTGAACCACTTGCGATAGGCCTGCGCCGTCGGCTTCCAGTCGCCGCGGTACGCCATGAGCCGCACCGCTGGGAACTCCGCGCTCTGGCCCGATTCGAGCATCCGCGGCGGGAAGTACCGGACCTGGATCGACGGTTTGTCGTAGGCGATTTCCTTGTTGCGGAAGTCCGGATCTTCGACGATGAATCCGAGGGCGTCGCCGCTGGCTTCGTCGAACGCGCAGCCCCACTGCATGCTGACCTGCATACCGCAGCCGTGGATGCCGCCCGCCTCCGGATGGCGGTAGTCGCAACACGGCTTGGCCCACAGCGGCCGGATGTATCCCGCCTCGTCGTTGACCGCCATCAGGTTCTTCCGCCCGTCGCCGAGACGAATACCATGCAAATACGGGAAGACGGCCATCATCGCCCGCGGCTGATCGCTGACGTTGGTCACCTTCAGCCTCAGGCGGACGAAGTCCTTGCCTTCACCGGCCTCGACGGTCAATTCGGCCCGCCACGGTTGATCGGGATTCTGATAGGCGATCCGCGTTCGCGAGCCCTGCCCGCGAAATTCCGCCGTCGCCCGCTTCGCAGAGAACTCGCTGCTTGCGATCTTGGCCGGCGGCGTGATCCGGTTGGTCCCGTAGCCCGACCGCAGCTCGACGTCGAACTCCCTATGGAAGTCGTGATACACCGCGAACGGACTCGCTGCGGACCGCCCGGCGTTCAGGCACGTTCCGCCGGTCTCCAGGTTGCGGATCGCCAGCAGCGCACCGGTCCGGGCATCGAAGGAAAGCGACATCCGGCCGTTCGAAACGGTTCTGACCGCGGCGTTCTTTGTCATCGGATCATTCCACTGGAGGTTATGCCTTAAGCCATCGACTCGGGACCAGCAGATCGGCTGTGCCGTTCGCCAGCGTCAGGCGCGAGCCATCCATCCGCGACCCGTACAGGGCCGTCAGCGGCTCATCGCCGTCATACGTCAGTTCCACCGGCGAGCCGGTCATGTTGACCGCGGCGAACGCCTCGCCGTCGCCGGTGTCCAAGCGGTCGATCCGCACGCCGGCCGCAGCGGCCCGCCACGGCGGGCAGTCGCGCGCCACGCCCGACCGGACCGCCGCCCGCTCCAGCACGCCGTCCAGCACGTCCGGCGTCCTGGCGTTGCGGTCCCACGCGATCAGCGTGCCGATGTACAGCACGCCGCCGTCGCCGACCTTGCGCCAGCCCGCGCACGGCGGGTGGCCGGGCAGTCCGGCCAGCGCCTCCAGGCCCTCGGCCTCCAACTCGGCGTAGTGCGTCTTGCCCCACAGCGTAGCCCCGTCGGCCGTGCTCAGCGGCACCAGGTCGCCGCCGCGAGTCCCGTGGGCCTCGAACGCCTTGGCCGTGTCGCCGACAAGCTGCATCGCCCCTTCGCTCTGGTCGCTGAGCTTCAGGTGCACGCTCGCCGTCGGGTTGATCTCACGCAGACCCAACCCCTCAGCCAGTCCGGCGCCCGGCAGCACCATGCCATGGCGGCCCGCGGTCAGATCGTACATGCCGGTCAGGGCCTCGCAGATCAGCGTGCCGCCCTTTCGCACCCACGCCACGATCGCCGCCGCCGTCGCCTGGTCCAGCGCGTGCACCGCCGGCAGCACCAGCAGCTTGATCCGATCGGACAGGCCGCGGCGGATGGCCTTTTCGCCGACGTAGGTCAGCCGCACGTTCCGCTCGTACAGCCACTGCGTGAACCGCTCGACCGACTGCCGCAGGGTGCGGAAGTCGCCGTTGAGGCACCAGTGGAACACCTCGTTCGACGACGACTGGTAGATCGCCGCCTCGGCCGGCTCGACCGGCGCCGCCATCAGGCGCTTCGCCACCGGCCTCAGCCGCCGCCAGAACTCGCACGCGGCTTCGTGGGTACGGCCCGGCCGACCGTCCTGATCCAGCAGGCCCCACGCCGGGCTCTCGATGCCCAGCGTTTCGCAGCGGTACTGCCAGTACAAAAAGCCGCGAATGCCCAGCCCGATCTGCGCGACGAACTCCCACGCGATCGTGTCCAGCGTCAACGTTCTGGGATACACGCCCGTCATTCCCGGCCGCAGGTGGCTTTCGGCGCTGTAGCAGACCCGCCCTTCGCTTCCCGCCAGGATGTGCAGCGGGTTGAGCGGGAATCCGATCACCGAACCCGCGTAGCAGTCGCCGCCCTCGGCGATGTCGTACATGTCCACCGAGGTGACCGCGTTGAAGTGCGTGGTGTTTGGCACCGGGTGCAGGTAGACCGGGTGTTTCGCGTCGAGCGACTTGACCAGCGCCAGCCGCCGCCGGCCCTCGGCCGCCAGCGACTGCTGATGGAACAACCGCCAGTCGATCATGTCGCAGAACAGCTGCGGGTCGCGCGGCAGTTCGACCTGCGAGAAGTCGTCGTAGCAGCGGCCCCAAACGTCATTGAGCCGCTCCACCTGGCCGTACTTGTCCTTGAGCCACGCCTTAAATCCCTCGTCGCACCGCCCGCAATAGCACACCAGCGTCCTGGCGTCCGGCTCGCGCAGGTACAGGCACGACTCCGGCTCGTTCCACACGTCCCACATGCCCATCGCCGGATGGCCGCCGTAGCGGCTGGCGGTCGCTCGAATGAAAGCTTCCCGCTCGGCCCACGCGCCTTCGTGGTTGAAGCACGGGCCGGGATAGCCGCCGATCTGCCGGCAGACCACCGCCCGCGAAATCAGCGTCTGACCGTCCGCCGTCACCATGTAGGCCTCCGGATGGCGATCGAAGAGCCAGACCGGCGCGGTGTCGAAGATCAGGTTGATCGTCACCGGCAGTTTGACCTTGGCGGCCAGGTCCATCAGCTCGTCGTGATCGTCGAACCAGAACCGGTCGGGGCCGCGATGGACCCACCGCCACTGGATAAACAGCTTGACCGCGTTGAAGCCCGCATCGGCCATCCGCTGCAGATCTTCCGCCCAGTATCGCCGGGCCGGAGTCGGAGCGCGGTAGTATTCACAGCCGTAGAGAAAAGGCAGGGAGTCGGGGGTCATTGAGCGTCCTTCCAATTGAAACGAATCGAACTCGTGTGACTAACGGTGGGCCAGTTCCTCGCAGAGGTCGAGATAGCATTGGACCGCCTTTGGCGGGACGTTCCACGGAATGTGGTTGCCGACGCACATCATGTAGCCGCCGGTCATCCGGGCCGTCTCGACCATGCCTTCGACCATCGCCCGGATTTCCTCCGGCCGGCTGCGCATCAGCACCCGGTTGTCGCCTTCGCCGGCCAGGAAGCAGTTCTCGTGTTTCCGGGCGATCGCCCGGAAATCGGTGTACGGCTCGGTGATGATGCCCCGCGCCCCGCAGGCGAAGATGTCATCGGCGAAGGCGTCCACGCAGCCGTCGGTCATGAAGATGACCTGCTTGCCCGCGTCGCGGACGATGCCGAAGAACTCCTCGTAGCGGGAGAAGATATGCCGCCGCATCCACGCGGGCGAACAGACCGGCCCGCGGGTGTTGACGATGTCGTCGTGGCAGAGGATGAAGTTCTGCGGCATCCGGGCCAGCGCCCGGAACACCCGCCGGTTGATCTCGGCGAACTCGTCCATGATCCGGTCGAACCGCTCGTCCAGGCACGTCTCGAGAAACAGCTCGTAGCCGAACGTCATCAGCGGCCACATGAACATCGTGAAGTGATTGTAGCAGTCCATGCGCGTCGAACCTTCGGGCGCCCGGTCGCCCCACTCGGCGGGCAGAAGCTTGCGCCAGTTGCGGTAGAGGGTCTCCTCGCTGGTGACGTCGCCGAGCAGCGACTCGTGGGCGTGCTCCAGCGGGCTGTAGGCGAACACGTCCTCGGCGGATCGGAACGCCTCGCCGTGGCTCCACGGGGCCGACTCGCCGTCGCCCCAGCGGACCGTGTGTTTGCCGGGGTCCGAGCTGTGCCCGTCGAGGTCGAGGCGCGGACGCGGCTTGGGCGTATCGTCGTCCGGCACCCCCAGCGACCAGGCCAGCCGAGGGTACATCGCCACCAACTTCTGGCGGCACAACCGCGGATGCTCGTAGTAGTCGATCCCCGTGATGGTCGTCTCGGCGTCGGGGCATGACCAGTGCTCCCAATGCGGAAGGTTCTGTGGCTTCCGTCCCATGAACGCCATGTAGTGATCGCGAGAATTCATATCACTCTGGACCTTGCCAGCGCCAGTCGGCGCACTCCCAATTCATTTGTATACCGCTGGAATCATGAGGAAGAAGCAATCCGGTGGGCAGTGCCCACCCTGCGTCATCGGCTCGGGATGAACCGGTACTTCATCGCCAGTCCCGTACTCGGCTGCTGGTTCAGGCCGTTGACGATCAGCGTGGCGAAATCCATACCCGAAATGTCCGCGGGCGGCGGGCCGATTATGCCCGGGTCCGGGCTGGCGTTGTAGTCGTCGTGCGTGCCGTTAAGGTACGGCTGGACGTGCCCGTCGGCGTACGCCACGTTCCACCGCGGGCCGTGCTGCATCGCCCCTTCCACCAGGTGCAACCCGATCGTGTCCCAGGCCAGCGGCAGGTTCAGCCCGGCGCAGACGTCCAGCGTCGGCCGATAGTACGCCGAGCCGTCCGGCTTGATCCACGGCTGGAAGTCGTAGTTGCAGAGCGCCCAAGTGGCTCCGCCAGGATTCGGCCAACCGTCAGAGTATTTGTACCATCCCATCGACCCGGTCGGGCAGTACAGCGACTGGCCGCTGGGCAGGTAAGGTGTCGGACGAACCAGTTGGCCGAGGTTGCAGTACCCGCCTCCGCCCCCTTCGCCCGGCAGCGGCGCGATCCACGTAGCCCAGACAACCGCCGAGTCGTAGGTCGCGATATGGCTTGGACCTTGGATCAACCGCTCGGGAAGCTGATCGTGATTGTCCCGGCCGTACAGATGCAGCGCGGCGGAACTGGCCCGCAGGTTCGACGCGCACGCCACGAACCGCGCCGCCTCCCGCGCGCTCTGCAGCGCCGGCAGCAGGACCGACACCAGCACGGCGATAATCGCCACCACCACCAGCAACTCGATCAGCGTAAACGCTGTCGACCCGCGGGGGCCACCTTTCCAACCGAAATGAGGCATGTCGCCTCTCCCAATCAGGAATCGGAGACTCCGGCCTTTCCACAACCACACGACTCGCGGACCACCAGCGAGACGGGCAGCCGAACCGATCGGGCTACCCGCTCGTGTCCGCCGTCCAGGATTTCCAGCATCATCCGCCCGGCCCGCCGGCCCATCGCGATCCCGTCGCACGCCACCGTGGTCAGCCGCGGCCGCGTGCAGGCGGTCAGATGGAAGTTGTCGAACCCCACCACCGCCACCCGCTGCGGAACCGCGATTCCATGATCGTGCAGACCCGCCAGCACGCCCATCGCGATGTAGTCAGCGGCGCAGTAGATCGCGTCGAACTCGACGCCCGTTTCCACCAGCCGGCGCACCGCCCGCTCGCCGTGCCCTTCGTAGCTGAGCCCCTCGACCATCGGCTCAACCAGGGCGTCATCCACCGCCAGCCCCGCATCCAGCAGCGCCCGCTCGTAGCCGCGATAGCGATCCTCCATCACCCACGACTCGCGGCAGCGGTTGACGAACGCGATCCGACGCCGTCCGTGCACATCGATCAGGTGCCGCACCGCCTCATAGACCCCGCCTTCGCCGTCGGAACAGACGTGGGGAACCGCCTCGTCGCCCAACGGGCAGTTGATCACCACCGGCATCGCTCCCAGCCGAACGATCCGCTCGAACGGCGGCCGCGACGCCCGGCCTTCGTAGATCAAAAACACCCCGTCGAAGCGCCCGCCGCGAACCACCTTCAGGTAGTCCTCCTCCTCGGCCCTCGGGCCGCTGAGGCACGCGATTGAAACCGCGTGGTCGTTGGCCGACGCCACTTCCGAGAGCCCCTGGACGATCTGGCGATTAAAGTCAGCCAGAAAACTGAAGTCAGGCACTAGAATTCCCCACGATCGGCGACGCCCCGTCCGCAACGCCTGAGCCGAATGGTTCGGCTGATACCCCAGCCGCTCCCCTTCCTGGACGATCCGACGGTGCAGCTTGGAGCTGACCGTCCGTTTGCCGTTGAGGATCTGCGAGACCAGCGACTGGGAGACCCCCAGCCGATCCGCGATCTGTTTCTGCGTCAGCACCGACATCGAAAACCTCGAATTACGTATTACGATGGCTTGTAATACGAATTACAGCCCCATTCTAATGCCGGAACGAGACCCTGTCAAGGTCCTTGCCGATTCGAAAGAATGTGGAATCCGCCGCGCATGATGGCGTGGAGGCCCTTCGCCGGCGCCCATGACGAAGCCCGAATCCCAGCGATAGAGGCCTATTGGCCTTAGTCCACGTCCGCTGGGCGGTACCCGGTGCGTTTGTGGAGGTTCTCGGGATCGAACCAGTTACGGTAGAACTCGAACTGGGCGGCGCTGAGGGCGATCCGGGCCAGGAACGGTTTGAACTGCTGGAATTCCTGGTCGGTGACGGGCATTTTTTCGAGCAGTTGGACGACGTAGACGGTTCGGTCATCGTCGTCGGCGATGGTCGTGGTGGTAAACTGCCCGTCCGGCTGGGTGGTCGGCTGGGGCCAGAGCACCTCGAACGCCCGGTCGGCGAAGGCATCGGTCGGCATCTCGACGCCCTCGATCATCGGCGGGCCGAGCCGGCCCTCCCACGGCGAGAGCATCCGTCGGGCGAAGGTCGCGACCACCGGTTCGGTGACCGGGGTGGCGGCCAGAATCGCTTCGGACGGGCCGCCCTCGGCCTCAAAGAGCTCGGTCAGCTTGGTCTGGCGGGCCTTCTCGACCAGTTGCCCGGCCAGTTCCTGGACGCGGTCATAGGCCTGGGCCAGCTTCCACTCCCGCTGCACCTGCTCGCGGACCTCCTGGAGCGACTCGGGCAGGCGCGAGGGGGCCACCTGCGTCACCCGGAACACGTACAGGGCGTCGGGATTTTCCACCGATCCGGCGTACAGGATGGGGCTTTCCTGGTCCTGGACAAGGACCTGTTCGGTCGTCCGGCGGTCCTCGACGCTGGGCGGCTCGACCAGCGGGACGACGTTGAAGGCGTAATCGGCGAACGGGACCAAGCCGTTCTGGCCGATGGCGTAGGCCTCGCCGAGGCCGGGGTAGTTGCCCGCCTCCTGGCGGCTCAGGAGGCCGCTCTGGCCGTATTGGATGGAGACGTGCTTGCGTTTGCCCATCTGCTCGGCGAGTTGGGCGTAGTCGGCGACCTTCTCCGGATGGGTCTTAAGGCCGGTGTTGGGGTCGCTTGGCATCGCCGCCCAGTGGCTCATCGCCTGGTCGCGGGCCGCTGAGATGGCCTGGATGGCCCGTTCGCGGGCGTCGGAGGCCTTGAGGCGTTCCACGATTTGCGGATAGGCCTCTTCGAAGCTCAACTGCCGGGTCACCGGCTGGGTCGGCTGAGTGGCCGCCTCGTCCGTCGCCGGCTGGGTCGAGACGGTGAATTCGGCCTGGTGGGCCTCGTAGTAGCGGTGAGCCGCCACCCGCGAGACCTCGACGCTTTCCTTGACCTTCGCCACGTCGACCTTCAGGTACTCGACGGCGACCCGATCGGGGTAGCGGAACGCCTCGGTGTGCTGCTGGTAGTACTGCTCGAGCTGCTCCGGCGCGGTCTCGCCGACCTGGTCGGCCAGGCGCGAGGCGAACAGGGGCACGGTGGCGGTTTTGACCCGCTGGTTGGTCTGGACAAACAGGGCCCGCAGTTGCGGATCGGAAGGAGTAACAGTCGCGGATAACCTGTACGCCTCGCGAACCAGCATGTAATTGCCGATGATCCGGCGCAAGTTCTGCTTCGACAGATGGAACCGCTCCATCACCAAGTTCCTCAGTTGGGACGGAATCTGCCATTCATCAAGTATCCGGTCCACCTCCTCATCCGCCATCTGGAGCCCCATGTGACGGGCCTCTCTGACCAACAACAGGTAGTCCAGAATCCGGTCATCCGAAAACTGAACGAAAGCGTCGACGTTGAAGTGATCTGTGCGCGTCTGTTGTTGTTGCGCCGCCAAGGCAGCATAGCTTGCGAACTGATTGAGTACTTGCATCTCGAGATCAGTTCTCTGGCGGTCGATGTACGTGATCTCCTCGCCGAAGACACTGCCAATCTTCCTATTGAGGGGGTCAGGACGGAAGTACTCCTTCAGGAACTGCGGCAGCATGAATACGATCATCAGAAGCACCACGAACAGAGCCAGCAGTTGCCGGTTGTATCGCCGAAGCGTTCTCATTACACCCATGGTTCGACGCCACTCCTACTGTTAGGTCCTGCGAATTCTCTTGTGAACGGATGCCTGCACTCCGGGTCCGCCCTGCCCTTGCCGACCAAGCCGCCAAAGACCGCCGGCGAACGCGTTGAAAGACCGTAATTTAATGCCTCTTGACTTCCGAAAGCAAGCCTAAAAGCGCAGGGGCCGAGGTCCGATAACCGTTGGCGGCGTTGGCCGGAGACATTATAGTGGCCTCTTCGGCGAAAACGAGCGGAGGCTGATGATGAAAGACGTGGTATTGGTGACCAGCGTGCAGTACGCCAAGGGCCGGCCGGTCTGGGACCAAGCCGACGATCTGGACGTGCGCGAGGCCCCCGCTGTGGAGGCGGATCTGGCCCGGGCGGTTTGCCGGACGGGCTGCCGGGCGGTCATTCTGGGCGTTGATCGGTATACCGGTCCGCTGTATGAGGCCGTGGCCGGCGGGTTGATCGCCCGGTTCGGCGTGGGCTACGACGGGGTCGATCAGCGGCTCTGCCGGGAGCACAACGTGACGCTGACCAACACGCCCGGCGTACTGACGCGTTCGGTGGCTGAGCACGCGATGTGGCTGATGGGCGCGGTCACGCGGAACGTGGCTTGCGAGGATCGGCGGATGCGCGAGGGCCGGTGGTCGTCGTCGGCTGGCGTGGAGCTCTTCGGCAAGACGCTTCTGGCGGCTGGGTTCGGTCAGATCGGCCGGGCCGTCGCCCGGATCGCCGGGGCTGGGTTCGGCATGAACGTCATCGGTTTTGGCCGTCGGCCCTTGGACCAACTGTCGCAAGAGGAGAACCTGTCTCCAGCCGAATTCCTCGGCCGACACCACCTTCAGAGCTACACCAGCGACATCGACGCGGCGCTGCCCGAAGCCGACGCGGTCTCGGTCCACATGGCTTCGACGCCGGAGACCCATCGGTTTTTCGACGCGTCGCGTTTCGCCCGCTTTCGCGAAGGGGCCTTTTTCATCAACACCGCCCGAGGCGCCGTGGTCGATGAGGCCGCCCTCTATCAGGCCTTGCGGTCCGGCCGACTCGCCGGCGCCGGTCTGGACGTATTCGAGAAGGAACCTTACGCGCCGGCTGACCCACAAGCCGACCTGCGGACGCTCGACAATGTCGTCATGACCCCGCACACCGGCTCGAACACCCGCGAAAGCAACCGCCGCATGGCCCAGACAGCCCTGCAGAACTGCCGCGACTTTCTGTCTGGGCGGAGCGAACAGCTCAACCGGGTCTGGTAGGTGTTTTTCGACTTGCCCTTCCGGAGGCACGGAGTACGCGGACCACGCGGAGAATGCCTGGAGATATGTAAGGCGAGGTCCACTCGCTATTTCGGCGTCAGACGCCGTAGAATCGTTTGAGCAGGCTGCCGATGGCTTCGTAATTTCTCTCGGCGGTGGGAACGTCGGTGAAGTTCGGGTGGACGATCAGTTTGATATCCGGATGCGCGACCCGTTTGATGATTTCGCACATCGCCGGCGTGTCGCTGGTCAACCGCACGTGCAGGTGAATGCCGGTTCCGGCGATGGCGTCGCGGACAGGTTCGGGCGGGTTGGGATTCGGGTCGCCTCCGGTCTCCAGGGCGCAGTCGATGGCCACGCACGACGGCACGTGCCTGGCCAGCAGCCTCATCGTCCGGTCCCACTGGCCGCACGAGTGGATCGCGACGCCGCCGAACGCTTTGCCGATTTCCTCATCCAGCGGCAGGTTGCACGCGGCGTTGACGGCGGGCGAACCGACGGCCAGGTTGTCATCCGAGATCGACATGCCGGTGAACCCGGCGTTCGAGAGCATGATGTGGCCCGGCATCACCAGCGCGTCGCCGATCAACTCGGCTTGGACCTTGCTGAACTCGATGATCAGGGCATTGATGTTTCGCATGAATGCCATGATCGTCTCCGGCTCGGTCAGGCAGGCGGTAAAGACCTCGCTGGCGTCGAGGATCAGCGTGGCCGTGTCGTGGGCCGACTGGGTGTCGGTCCAGACGATCGGGATCGCGTCGCCGGTCTTGGACTTGAAGTACCGGATCGTATCGAGCACGAGGTGGGCGATGTCGCTGTCTTCCCATCGCGGTTTGGCCAGGCTGCGCACCTCGTCGAGGCTGTGAAAGCGGTAGTGCACGCACGGGGCTTCGCCGTCGCGCCAGACGTAATCGCAGCCGTACATGTTGGCATACAGGCCCGTGCCGAACCACGGTTCGAGCGTCGGCAGGTGATCGCTGGGCACGGCCAGCGATTGCTCCACCAGGTCGAGATTTCGCACGAAGCAGTCTTCCGGGTCTGACGTGTCGCTCCACAGGTCGTTGCCGGGTGTGTGGAAGATCATGTACGGCCGCGTGCCGTCCAGGAAGGCCCGAGCCAGCGGCTCGCGTTTGGCCCGAAGCTGCTGATACCGATCCACAATCGCCGCGATTTGGCTGGGTGAATGCTCGAGTCGATACTTGCCCACCGTCGTCTCCCGTTCTGTAGCTCCGTCGCCCTCGGCGGAGTCCGTCACTGCTTTTCAAGGTTATCCAGAAGCCGTGTCATCAGGCGGTTGATCCGGGCAAAGCGGCCGTCGTCTGACCGCATCGGCTCGGGCCTTTGAATGTACCGCCCTTCCGTCAGTTCGTCAGCACAATTCTCGATCAGCAGGTTCACGCTCTGCGGCGTCGATTCCAGGTGGAATTGCAGGGCGACCGCCCGGTCGCCGTAGACGAACGCTTGGTTGACGCAGGCCTCGCTGGATGCCGCGCGCACCGCCCCGGCTGGGATCTCGAACGTATCGCCGTGCCAGTGGAACGCGGGAAACGCGGCGGGAAAGCCGTCGAACGCAGCCAGGGCCTGCCCTTCGGCGGTCAGGTTCACGTCGAACCAGCCGATCTCGTGATGGTGGTTGCGAGTGACCTTTCCGCCCAGCGCCACTGACATCAACTGCGCACCAAGGCACACGCCGACCACCATCCTGCCCGCTGCGATGGCCTCGCCGATCAGCTCGGTCTCCGCCCTCAGCCAGGGATGCTTGTCGAACTCGTAGACGTTCATCGGCCCGCCCAGCACCACCAGGGCGTCGAAATCCCCCAGCGTCGGCAACCGCTCGCCATCCCGGAAGATCGGCGTGCGCGAGAGCGAATGGCCTCGCTGCGTCGCCCACGCCGCCACGCTCGCGGGCCCTTCGAACGCCACGTGTTCGATCGTTGCGATCCGCATCAATCCTACTCCGGGATATCAGAACCTTCGCCCCAGTGCCGCCTCGTAGACGGCCAGCACGTTTTCGATCGGCACGTCGCCCTGGAAGACGTGCGAGGGAGCGAGGATGTAGCCTCCGCCTCGCCCCAACGCCTCGATCAACCGGCCTACTTCATCGCGGACCTGATCCGCCGACGCCCGGGGCAGAAGCTCTTCGGTGTCGATCCCGCCGTTGAGGGTGATCCGCCCGGCAAACTCGCGTTTGAGGTCGCGCGGGTCCATGTTCCGCGCGTGCGGCTGAACCGGGTTCAGGACGTCCACGCCGATTTCGATCAGATCGCCGATGATCGGCCGGATCGATCCGCACGAATGGTAGCGGACCCTGGCCCCGAACCCGCGGCACAGCTCGGCGAACCGCCGCATCCGCGGCTTAAGGTGCTCGCGCCAGACGTTCGGCGAGATCAGCATGCCCTGCTGGCCGCCCACGTCGTCGTTGTACTCCATCATGTCGATCCGTCCGCCGCCGGCCTCGAGAATCCGTTGCGTCCGCTCGAAGAGATACGCTTGGACCCGGTCCATGACCTGGCTGGCGAACTGCGGCTCGGCGGTCAGGTCCATCAGAAAGTTCTCGAAGCCCCGGAGAAACCAACTGATCTCGAAGATTCCCCGGCTGTGCCCCCCCACCCAGTACCGGTCAGCTCGTCGCACCTGCTCCGCGATGCCCGAGTAGTCCCACAGTTCCGCCGTCGGCCACGCGTGCCGGTCGAGCCCCTTGGCATCCTCCACGTCCACCAGCGGATTGGCCGCCAGGTCCATGTACGAGCCCTTGTCAGTCCGGTTGGCTCGAAACCCCACGCCCCAGATGTCACGGTAGACCCCATCGGCTGTGACTTCCACCGTCGGATCGGCGTAACACAGCTCGCCGGTGTCCCCCTTGAAGGCGGGTCCGACGCCTCGCAGGTCCACCCCGAGTGCGTCCAGCAGGGCCTCGTCCGACGCCGCCCCCAGCCGGTCCCTGAGGGCCGCCACCACCTCGCTTCGAGCGGCGAAGTCGATGGCCACCCGATCCGCCGCCCGATGCCCGATCACCGCCGCTACCCGTTCCTTTGGCGTCATGATTGTCACTCATATCACAGGAGTGTGATGCAAACTGGCGTAATTATCGACGTATAATAAGGTAGTGCCGATAAGTGTCAAGCCCAACCAATCGGGCCACGGCTGGGAGGCGATGGCTGACAAAATGGCATAGCGTTTGGCGGACCTTGTGATGCCGCCGCAACTGATTGCATCACAATGCCTTACAATAGCGGCGATTGGTACAGCATTTGCATATAGGCAATCTTAAGCTCGGCGACTGGCCGGAATGAGCGGTTTGCCGAACCGAAAAGGAGAAAAAGCATGTTCAGGTTTATTAATAACCTAAAAACATTCATGTTATTGGCGGGCCTGATGGCCATCTTTGTTCTGGTCGGGTCGTACTGGGGCCAGACGGGCATGATCATCGCCCTTTTTCTGGGCGGGTTCATGAACGTGGTCGCGTACTTCTTCAGCGACAAGATCGCCCTGGCGACGATGCGGGCCCAGCCGGTCTCGCCGAATGAGGCGCCGGAAATCTATCAGATGGTCCGCGAACTGGCGGTCAAGGCGGGCCTGCCCATGCCGCGGGTGTACGTGGCCCCGACGGCGACGCCCAACGCGTTCGCGACGGGACGCAACCCGCAGCACGCGGTGGTCTGTCTGACCCAGGGCATATTGAACACGCTGGACCGCCAGGAACTGCGCGGGGTAATCGCGCACGAGCTGTCGCACATCAAGCACTACGACGTGCTGATCAGCACGATCGCCGCGACGATCGCCGGAGCGATCAGCGCCTTTGTGTATCTGCTGTGGTTCGTGCCGGTCGGCTCGAGCGACAGCCGGGGCGGCAATCCGCTGGTGGCGATCGCGGGGATCATCCTGGCCCCGATCGCAGCCGGGCTGATCCAGATGGCGATCTCGCGGAAGCGCGAGTATAACGCGGACAACTACGCGGCTGAGCTGGTCGGCGACGGGATGCCGCTGGCCACGGCCCTCGAAAAGCTCCACGCGGGGAATCAGCGCCGGCCTATGCAGTTGGCGAACCCGAGCCAGGCCAACATGTTCATCGTCGAGCCGTTCAGCGGCCGCGACCTGGCCAATCTGTTCGCCACGCATCCGTCGGTCGAGAAGCGGGTCAAGGCCCTGATCGGACGCGAGCGCACGGGCCGGGTGTACTAGCACCAGCCTCGCCAACGACGCGAATTGGCAATCAAGAGCGGTCAGGCCGTACCGGAGACGTTCTGCGCACAGACCGGCTGACCGGCCACGATAGGAAAGGGAGGTTAACGATATGGCACGAATGGAGAAACTCACAGTCAAGGCCCAGGAGGCGATCGCTGGGGCGCAGCAGATCGCCGCGGAGCGCGGGCATGCTTCGGTCAGCGGGCTGCACGTGCTGGCTTCGCTACTGGCGGAGGGGCCCAACGCGCTGGCCGCGACGGTGCTGGGCAAAATCGGGGTCAACGCCTCGCACATGCAGCGGGCGATCCAGGGCGAATTGAACCGTCTGCCCACGGTCAGCGGGGCCACGCCGTCGGCCGACCAGGAGTTCATGGAGGTGCTCAACAAGGCCCAGAGCGAAGCCGACCAGCTCAAGGACTCGTACGTAAGCGTCGAGCATCTGCTGCTGGCCCTCTGCGAGTCCCGCGGCACGGCGAAGGAGATACTCTCGACCTTCGGGGTCGATCGCGACCGCGTGCTGGCGGCGATGAAGGAGATTCGCGGGGCTCAGCGGGTCAGCGACGAGCACGCCGAGGAAAAGTACAACGCCCTGGAGCGTTATGGTCGCGACCTGGTCGACATGGCCCGTCAGGGCAAGCTCGACCCGGTGATCGGACGCGACGACGAGATCCGCCGGTGCATGCAGGTGCTCTCGCGGCGGACCAAGAACAACCCGGTGCTGATCGGCGAGGCCGGCGTGGGCAAGACGGCCATCGTCGAGGGCCTGGCCCAGCGGATCGTCAACGGCGACGTGCCGGTGGGCCTGCGCGACAAGCGGATCGTCGCCCTCGACATGGGCGCGCTGATCGCCGGGGCTAAGTATCGCGGCGAGTTCGAGGATCGCCTCAAGGCGGTGATCCGCGAGGTCGTCGAGTCCGACGGCAACGTGATCCTGTTCATCGACGAGCTGCACACCGTGGTCGGGGCCGGACGGGCTGAAGGGGCGGTCGACGCGGGCAACCTGCTCAAGCCGCCGCTGGCACGGGGCGAGCTGCGGTGCATCGGGGCGACCACGCTCGACGAGTACCGCAAGCACGTCGAGAAGGATCCGGCCCTCGAGCGGCGGTTTCAGCCGGTGCACGTTGCCGAACCGTCGGTCGAGTACACCATCGCGATCCTGCGAGGCCTCAAGCCCCGCTACGAGATGCACCACGGCGTCAGGATCACCGACAGCGCGATCATCGCGGCGGCCACGCTCTCGGAGCGCTACATCACCGACCGGTTCCTGCCGGACAAGGCGATCGACCTGATCGACGAGGCGGCGGCGCGGCTGCGGATCGAAAACGACTCGATGCCCGCTGAGCTCGACGAGATCCGGCGGCGGATCATGCAGCTTGAGATCGAGCGCGAGGCCCTTAAGATGGAGACCGACCCGGCCAGCCGCGACCGGCTTGAGAAGCTCGAACGGCAACTGGCGGACCTCAAGGAGCAGGACGCCGAGCTGACGGCTGAGTGGGAACGCGAGTCGAACATGCTGCACGAGATTCGCGACCTGACCGAGCAGCTCGATAACGCGCGAGTGCAGTTTGAGAACGCCCAGCGGGCGGGCAAGCTGGAGGAGGCGGCGCGGCTGCGCTACGGCACCATGGTCGAGCTGGAAAAGCAGCTCAACGCGGCGAGGGAACGTCTGGAGGAGGCCAAGGAATCGGAACGGACGCTCGTCCGCGAGGAAGTGACGGCGGAGGAGATCGCCGAGCTGATCAGCAAGTGGACGGGCATTCCGGTCTCGAAGATGCTCGAGGGCGAGCGGGAGAGACTGATGCGCATGGAGGACCGCATCCGCCTTCGGGTGGTCGGCCAGGACGAAGCGGTCGAGGCGGTCTCGAACGCGATCCGGCGTTCGCGGGCCGGGCTGTCGGACCCGAAGCGTCCGGTGGGCAGCTTCATGTTCCTCGGCCCGACCGGCGTGGGCAAGACCGAGCTGGCCAAGGCCCTGGCGGAGTTCCTCTTCGACACCGAGGAGGCGATGGTGCGGATCGACATGAGCGAGTTCATGGAGCAGCACTCGGTGGCCCGGCTGATCGGGGCGCCTCCGGGCTACGTCGGCTATGAGGAGGGCGGCGTACTGACCGAGGCGATCCATCGCCGGCCGTACAGTGTGATCCTGTTCGACGAGGTCGAGAAGGCCCATCGCAACGTGTTCAACATCATGCTGCAGATCCTCGACGACGGGCGGCTGACGGACGGCCACGGTCGGACCATCGACTTCCGCAACACGGTGATCATCATGACCAGCAACATCGCGTCGGACGAGATTTTCCGCCTGGCCAAGGAGGAGGCGGCCGAGTGGGAGATCGAGGCGCACGTCAAGGAGGTGCTCAAGCAGTACTTCCGGCCGGAGTTTCTCAACCGGCTCGACGAGGTGATCACGTTCCATCCGCTGCGGCGCGAGGACATGCTCAAGATCGTCGAGATCCAGACGCGGTATCTGGCCGGGCGGCTGGCCGACCGGAACCTGGGATTCGAGATCACGGACGCGGCCAAGGAGTTGCTGGTCGAACTGGGCTACGACCCGTCGTTCGGGGCCAGGCCGCTCAAGCGGGTCATCCAGCAGCAGGTCGAAAACGAACTGGCCAACGAGATCCTCGCCGGCCGGTTCGTCGACGGCGACCGGATCGTCATCGACGCCGAAGCCGGACGGTTCGTCTTCCGCAAGGAGGCTGGATCGCCGCCGGACGAGCCGCAGGTGATCGAAGCCGAAGTGGTCGACTAGGCGACCACGCCAACCAAGGAAAGGGCGCGGCCCACCGCGCCCTTTTTCCTGAGTTCAACGCTCCTCCAGATTTCCGCCGTAAGTCCTTATTTTGCAAGG
>ENA-UOXR01000703-UOXR01000703.1-bioreactor-metagenome-genome-assembly--contig:-NODE-703-length-39157-cov-9.547338_pt1 | contig 39157 bp, 34 predicted proteins | sample MGYA00238164_ERZ764825 | MGnify/ENA primary metagenome ERZ764825 (study PRJEB28920, sample SAMN05720171) | bioreactor metagenome | isolation source: Anaerobic biogas reactor | place: USA:Washington... | reverse complement strand
GAACTGAGTATCGAGGAAATCAAGAAAATCATAACAGAATTCGGAGATTGTGCGCTAAGGGCTGAAAAAGCAGGCTTTGACGGCATAGAGGTCCATGGAGCTCACGGATATCTGATCTCCCAGTTCATGTCCTCCTATACAAACAAGCGTACCGATGAGTACGGGGGATCTCTCCAGAACCGCATCCGTTTCGCGGTGGAGGTCGTCAAAGATATTCGCTCAAAGGTCTCCAATGAATTCATTGTCGGATACCGCATCTCTGCGGATGAGTATGTTACCGGCGGCAGGAATATCGGAGACACAATGACAATAGTTCCCTATCTCGAAGAAGCAGGCATTGACTATATCCATGTATCAGCAGGCGTTTACCGCTCCTTTGATGACATAATCCCGTCGCAGTACCGCGGTCATTCATGGAATACCAATGCTGCCTCAGAGATAAAAAAGATAACCAAACTGCCTGTGATCTCTGTCGGAAGGATAAACGACCCAAGACTTGCAGAAACGATCATTGCTTCCGGGAAAGCAGATATAGTTGCGATGGGGCGTCAGTCACTTACAGATCCCGAGACACCCAATAAGGCAAAAGAGGGCCGTTTCGACGAGATCCGCAACTGTATCGCATGCCACCACGGATGCGTAAAAAACCTTCTTAACAACGTTCCGATCCAGTGTATTTTAAACCCGACCCTGGGCAGAGAGAGTGAAGTCTCTCTTGAAAAGACAGAGGCACCGAAAAATATAATGGTCATAGGCTCAGGTCCTGCCGGACTTGAGGCAGCTATCACAGCGGCCTCGCGTGGACATAAAGTTAAGGTTTTCGAGAAAAACCGCTGGGCCGGCGGACAGTTCCGCATAGGTGCAGTTCCGCCCGGAAAAGGTGAGATGGTCAACTACACCAACTGGCAGTTAAACGAGCTCGAAAAACTGAACGTACCTGTGCTGATGGAAACGGAAGTCACTCCGGAACTTGTGAAAAAGGAAAATCCTGATGTCATTTTCGCAGCCACGGGAGCAGAACCCATCATCCCAAACATACCCGGGATCGACAGGCCAAACGTCGTCACCGCACATGATGTACTTGGAGGCAAAGTGAACACCGGCAACCGCGTTGTTGTTATGGGAGGCGGATGTGTAGGAGCTGAAACAGCAAACCAGCTTGCGAATTACTTGAAGTGCGTGACCATCATCGAAATGCTGGACGCGATAGCAGGAGATGAAATAGTGGTACCTCGCTGGGATCTTCTTGAAGATCTCGATAGGAACAAAGTCAGGATCTGTACAAAGACCACGGTCGATGAGATAACAGATGCAGGAGTGAAGGTCTCAGGCGCTGTAAACGAAGTTATCCCCTGCGACACAGTAGTGCTTGCAGTAGGGGCTAAGCCCGTACTGGGCCTTGCAGATGCTCTTAAAAAAGAGGGTTATGATGTCCGCGTCATCGGGGACGCTGCAAAAGTCGGTCTGGGCGGAGAAGCCATAATGGAAGGCTTTGAGGTAGGAAGAACCATCTAGACAGGTCCAAAATTTAACTTATCAATTAAAGCTGCCTCCCTCGTTCAATAGGGAGGCAGCTTTAACTTTGATTTTATTAAAAGATCCGAAAATGGATCTATCTCATTCTGAAGTCAATAATAAGATCGAACTACACGCTCGGGCCGATGCGCGTTATGCCGGTCTCTGTGTGGCCAAGCACTTCCGATGAAGTCTGCTCGCCAGAAATAACGTACAACAGTTTTTGAAAGAGCCTCTCCCCTGCGCTTTCAAGCGACTCCTTCCCCAATGTTATAGGGCTTGCGTCAAAATCAATGTTCTCTCTCATCCATTCAGCGACTTTAGGATTGCCGGTGATCTTGATCACAGGTGCTATCGGTGCTCCAACCGGAGTTCCCCGACCAGTCGTAAAGAGGATAACCTGTGAACCTCCCGCAAGCATGCCCGTAACTGACTCCACATCAAATCCCGGTGTATCCATTATCACTAAACCCCTTGACTTTGGGATCTCCCCATAACGGACGACCTCCATCACTTTTGATGAACCCGCCTTAGCAAGGCAGCCCATCGACTTTTCCTCTATCGAAGAAAGGCCCCCCTCTATGTTCCCCGGTGTGGGATTCGTGCCACGCAGATCGACGTGCATCGCATTAGCGCTCTTTTCAACATCTTTTACGATCTCTGTAATTTTTTTCCCCACCCCGGGATCAACTCCCCGGCCGGACAGTATATGCTCCGCTCCGATCATTTCAGGAGTTTCCGACAGTATCGCCGTTGCACCGAGGCTGATGATCCTATCTGAAACCCATCCTACCAAGGGGTTGGCGCTGATACCGGAAGTAGCGTCAGAGCCGCCGCATTCAAGTGAGACAACAAGATCCCTGATGTCCACTTCTTCCCTTTTCTGAGACAGACATTTCTCTGCCATCTCTTTTAACACATTTATCCCTGCTCTTATGGTGGCTGTCGTTCCGCCGCAATCCTGTATCCTCACATGTGCCGCAGGGCGGCCGGTTGCTTTGACATTTTCCACGATACGTTCAGCCGATGACCCTTCGCAACCCAGGCTTACCACAAGGACAGCTGCAATGTTTGGATTCTTCGCTATTCCATCTAAAGTCCTCTGTGTCTGCTCCCCGTCCGCACCAAGCTGACCGCAGCCGTTGCCGTGCACAAAGAGAGCAGTTCCGGGAACCGCTTCCGAGATCTTACGGGAGACATGGTTCGCGCATACCACCGAGGAGAGGACAAGAAGATAATTGCGAACCCCGACAGTTCCGTCAGGTCTTTTATATCCCATGAATTTCATTCGAGGTCACCTCTTCCTCTTCCGCCGACCATGTTATGTACATGGACATGTTCACCGGGCTTAATAGACCTGCTCGAATAGCCGATAGTCTCACCGTACTTAATTACCCTCTCCCCTTCGCCAATCTCTTCTATAGCGATCTTGTGCCCCAGCTGAAGCTTCGAGAATGACCTGATACCGGAAGGGACATCCTTGCCAGACACTTCCTCGCCCGCGGCTATCTCTTTGATCAGCGTGACGACATTATCTTTTGTGTTCACCCTGAGGCAGTTGGCGCTTTTGATTTCAGAATTGGTTCCGTAGACAGATTCAAAAGTACGCAGGATGTTCAACTGAAAACGGTCCAGATATGAAAGCGCGCTTTCCCGAATATCTGCAGGGATCCCATAATAGGCCCCAGCAATTCCCCCGGTTATCGCAGCTAGGGTGTCGCTGTCTCCGCCGATCGAAATAGCGTTGCGTACGGCATCTTCGAATCCGAAGGATTCCAGAAAGGCCGTAATGGCCTGTGGCACTGTTTCCTGACAGGTCTCATTAAACCTGTAGGTTGGCCTTATCTCGTCAAGTGAAAAGTCCATCGGATAGTAATATTTGTTTATATATTCCCTGATTTCCGAAATGCTTTTGCCTTCCCGGGCAAGATAGATCGCAACAGCGGTGGCTTCTGCGCCTTTTAGCCCCTCAGGGTGGTCGTGTGATATCTCCGTCACTATTTTTGATAATATTTTCGCTTCCTCAAGAGAAGATGCTGCAAAGCCACATGGACTGATCCTCATTGCAGCGCCGTTGCCAAAACTGTTATATGGCTGCGGATCGTCCATGTACATCCACCTGTGGAACATACCTCCGTAACCACAGTCAGGATATGGCCTTCCTACCTCCTGAAGGTGGGCGGCAACTGTTTTTCTGAGGATATCCCTATCTTTATTGCTTTCTATGATCGCCTTTGCGACACCCAAAGTCATTATGCTGTCGTCTGTTACGAAGCAATCACGAGTAAACAATTCAAAGTTTTTGGTTTTGATGTTGTTCCATTCAAACCGTGAGCCTACGATGTCGCCAATAATTGCGCCAAGCATCTCAGTACCCCTTCTCCCTATGTGTTTTTAATTTTAGTATATCATCGGGATGAACTGTATTAAAACTGCTTCAGGCTCCATTTATCCAGGCCAGGAGTATTTCTACCGCATCCAAGTAAGAGTCGAACCCTTTGCCGGCGACAGTCGCTATGCAGACAGGCGCCGTGTAGGAGACCTTCCTGAATTCTTCCCTCGCGGTAATATCCGATAGGTGCACTTCCACTGTTGGAAGGTTCACGGCTTTGATGGCATCCGGGATGGCAATGCTCGTGTGGGTGTAGGCGGCGGGATTGATGATTATTCCGTCGAACTTATCAAGTGCCTCCTGGATCGCGTCAATAATATCCCCTTCGTGGTTCGACTGGTAAAATTCAACCTCGACATTTCTCGGTTTGCAGTAATCGATAACATAGTCAATGAGATCCTCAAGGGTCTCATCGCCATATATCTCAGGCTCCCTCATTCCCAGCATGTTGAGGTTAGGTCCGTTGATCACAAGGATCTTCATATCTTGAGCACCTCCGTTATCTTCTTAGCGGCTTTAAGCGGATCCCGGTTTTGTACTGATATGTCACTCCAGCTTTCATAAAGTCCTGCCCGTTCGCTGTAGATCTGTTCTGTTCCCTTTGCTTTGGAAACAGGCCTATCCGATGTATCGAGATATTTAAGTTCTCTTTTTATAAAGACTACAGTACTGTTCTGTCTCATTATATCCCTGTTTTCGGGAGTTGTTACCGCCCCTCCGCCTGCAGCTATGACAAGTCCACTCTCCCTGCAGAATTCTCTCAGCACCTCGCTCTCGACTTTCCTGAAATATGCTTCTCCTGAGTCGGCGAAGATAGAGGTGATTTTTTTGCCTTCCCTGGTTTCTATCTCTTCGTCGATATCGACCAGCTTTCTTTTCGTCAAGTCATGAAGATGCCTGCCTATAGCGGTCTTTCCACAGCCGGGCATTCCTATCAGGACTATGTTTTTGGTCTGTTTTTCGATCTTTTCGGAAATCACTTCGGATGTCTCATGCGGGATGGCAATGCCCGTAAAAAGCTCCGAAGCACGCCTTGCCTGTTCAACAAGCATCAGCAGACCTCCGCGAAATTGTATCCCAAGCCTTTCAGCCTGCAGGATAAGCGCGGTTTTAGCCGGATTGTATATCAGGTCCGCAAGGAATTCGCATTCCGTGAATATACCGAGATCGACCGGAGATATTCCGTTGTTCGGGTACATCCCGACCGGCGTCGTGTTTACGATAATGGCAGCATCAGTGTGCTCTGAAATATTTTCGTAATTTACGGGTCCGCTTCTTGAGACAGTTATCAGAGGATCTGCCCCCAGGTCAGTGAGGACCGCTCTGACCGTTTTTGAGGCCCCGCCTGAACCGAGGATCAGTGTCTTTTTGCCCCGTATATTCTCCTTTACAGGCTCCATCATCAAAAGAAAACCATCGTAGTCAGTGTTTTCACCAAAGTATGAGCCATCCGGATTTTTCAGCATGGTGTTTACGCTTTCGATGGCAAGGGCCCTCTCTGAAAGTTCACTGCAGTAAGGAATAACTTCCTGTTTGTAGGGTATAGTCACATTGAACCCGTCAAGGCTGTTGTTCTTTATAAAATCTTCCAGACCTGCAGGGGGTACCTGGCAAAGCTCATAGGGATAGCTGCCAAGCATCCAGTGGATAGAGGGCGAGAAGCTGTGTCCCAGTTTTTCTCCAAGAAGCCCGAACCTCTTCACTTTAAACCACCTCCGTATAGCTCCCAAGGTATTTGAGCATCTTGCTGCTCTCCTCGAACCTCACAAGCATCTGCATGAAGTTATCGGAGTATATGGATGTCGACAGGTCGAAATAGAACATGAACTCGAAGTCGCTGTTTGGCAGAGGTCTGCTCTCAAGTTTGTTTATGTTCACTCCAAGGGCGTAAAGGCCGGAAAGGGCATGGTAGAGAGAACCGGGCTTATGCGGCAGGACCGCCATTACGCTCGTTTTGTCAGCACCGGGATAGATCTCCATTTTTTTTGATATGCAGATAAACCTTGTATAGTTGCCCCCACGGTCCTGGACAGAGCTCTTCAAAGTATCAAGGCCGTAAAGTTCGGCGCAGGATGATGAAGAGAGTGCAGCAGCATCCTTTCTTCCCGACTCGCATAGCATTTTTGCAGCCGCCGCTGTGTTCTCACATGAGGTAATTTTTACCCTTCCCATGGATTTAAGGAAATCTCCGCACTGAGCCAGGGCCTGTTCATGGGAGAATATTTCCTTTATGTCCCGGATCGTTGTACCTTTATTCGCGAGAAGACAGTGATCTACCTTGATGCGCGTGCTCCTGACGATGCTGAAATCATACTTGATCATGAGGTCGTATATTGCGTTCACTGATCCCGCTGTGCTGTTCTCCAAAGGGAGTATCCCGTAGCGGCATAGCCCCTGGTCGATAGCTGAAAATACTCCCTCAAAGGTCGAAAAGTACATGATGTTCGGAGCACGGAACATCTTATCACAGGCGATTTGAGAGTAGGCTCCCTCCACACCCTGGCATGCTACCAGAGGGGCGTCCGGCAGGATTTTAGGAGTTTCAGCTATAGCAGCCTCGACCCTGTCGGAGAGGTCTGATCTGGTGTCACAGAGTCTGTGCTGATGAGCTCTGCCAAGCTCAAATAATGTCAGGTAAAGGGTCCTCATATAGGGCTGCATCTCCGGCGATGCTTTCTCCATCACCGAGGCCAGCTTCTCTCTCTCCCTCTCAGGATCCCTTATGGGAAGCCCCTTTTCCTTTTTGTAGACAGCGATATCCGCAGACACCTGCATTCGTTCAAGAAAAAGCTGCGTAAGCTTCTCGTCTATCTCGTCGATCCTCTTTCTGTGTATTTCCAGGCTCATCTGTTGTTTTCCCCCTTACGGTGTATTCTTGATCCAAGCAGTGAATCATATATCGCTAATGAAGCTGCAGATTCAACACAGGGAATGGCCCTGGGAACTATACATGGGTCATGTCTTCCTTTAATGCTGATTTTTGTCTTTTCTTTTGCTGAAAAACTTACAGTTTCCTGCTCTATGCTGATCGAAGGAGTCGGTTTTATTGATACCCTGAATATCAGAGGCATACCTGATGTTATCCCCCCCAGGATACCGCCGTGGTTGTTGGTCAGAGTCCTTATCATTCCGTTTTCCCAAGTGAAAGGATCGTTGTTGGCACTCCCCATCGACCTGCTTCCGGTAAAACCGCTGCCGAATTCAATTCCCTTGACTGCAGGAATTGCAAATACTGTACAAGCTATCATGTTCTCCATTCCATCGAACATGGGATCGCCCACCCCTGCAGGAAGCCCTATCGCCGCGCATTCAATTACTCCGCCGACAGAATCTCCCGCCTTCTTCGCCGCACTTATTGCGCTTTTCATTATCTCTCCTGCCTCAGGATCGTTTACCGGGAAAGAGCTAGCCCTCAGGCGGTCAAAATCTTCCTCAGACACGTTTACAGGGTCAAAGGAGAAGTCCCTGACGCCTGCTATCTCGCATATGTGGGCTCCTACTTTTATCCCCTCTTCTTCAAGAAGCTGGAGCATTATTCCTCCCGCAATACAAAGAGGAGCTGTCAGCCTTCCGGAAAAGTGGCCGCCGCCGGAGTAGTCCTGTGTTCCGTTATACTTCATCTGTGCTGTGAAATCAGCATGCCCGGGACGCGGCTTGTCTGAAACCTCCGAGTAATCTCGTGATACTGCATCGGTGTTTTTGATAACTGCCGCAAAGGGGGCACCACACAAGACCCCGTCCTTCAGGCCGGAGAGTATAACGGGGGTGTCGCTCTCGGAACGTTGAGTCGAATATTCGTTTCTGCCCGGCGCACGCCTTGACATAAATTGGCCGAGCTTTTCCAGATCAATTCTATGCCCGGCCGGAAGTCCATCAATTACTACTCCTATAGAAGCCGAATGCGACTGTCCGAATATTGATACATTGATGTTTTTTCCAAATGACGAGCCCATATTACTGCTCCTTTCTGACGATCCCGCCCAGAGCGGCGAGATCTTCAAAGAATCCGGGGTATGACTTGCTTACTGACTCTGCTCCATTAATAACGATATCATCGAGTGATATTACGGAAGCAAGCGATGCCATCATTGCTATCCGGTGGTCGCCGTGAGAGTTTACCTCTCCGCCGGCAAGAGGCCTTCCGCCTATTATCCTGAGAGAAGAGGCCTCCTCAAATATTTCTGCTCCCAGCCTTCCGAGCGTATCGACAACTGTATAGAGCCTGTCGCTCTCCTTGAGGCGAAGCCTTCCTGCATTGAATATTTCTGTCTCTCCTCCCGCGGCGCATGCCATCAGAGCTATCGGAGGGACCAGGTCGGGTATATTACTTGCGTCTATCCGTACCGGCTTCAGGGTCCCGGCATTTACCCTCACTGAATTTTCTTCGCAGATAACTTCTGCTCCCATCTCCATGAGCACTCTTGTTATGGCTCTGTCTCCCTGGCAGGAATTAATATTTAAGTCCTCGCAGGAAAGACTCCCTCCGCAGGCAGCTGCCCCGCAAAGCCAGAAAGCCGAATTAGACCAGTCACCCTCCGTTGCGATGCTTCCCGGGGAGATAAACCTGTCTGTCCCTGATATCTCTATCGAACCCTCTTTTACTTGCGTCTTCATGCTAAAGGTTTTCAGAACATCCAGGGTCATATCTATATATCCGCCGGACTCCACCGGGCCTGATGTCTTTATCCTGCTGTCTTTTTCAAGAAGCGGCAGGGCCATAAGAAGCCCGCTTATGAACTGTGAGCTTACATCACCGGGAATTTCGAACTCCCCGGCTGTCAGCCTGCCGGAAAATGAAACACTTTCACTGCCTTTGCCCTCTATGGATATCCCGCCTCTTTCAAGGGCCTCCCACAACGGGGCCATGGGTCTCTCAGCAAGCCTTCCCCGAAGAATGAATGTCGGTTCTGCTCCGAGCACCGCTGCCACAGGAGAAAGAAACCTATATGTCGATCCGCTCTCTCCGCAATCAAGCACTGCGCCTCTTTTTGGCGAAGTTATGGGTGTGACAGAAATAACACCGTCATTAAAATCTATGCTCGCACCCAATGCTGAGAGACATCTCACAGTTGCACTGATGTCCTCTGAGATCACCCTGCAGCAGATCTTCGTCTCCCTTTCTGCAAGGGCAGCGCAGATCAGCTGCCTGTGTGCGAAGGATTTTGACGGTATTGCCCGTACGGTTCCTTTTACCACTGAAGGCCGGACTGTGACTTTCATTGCCCTCTGCCCTCCTTCAAGGCGTTCTCCATTACTGATCCAAGATCCTTGACCGGTGTTTTTTTCAGGACGCAGCTTCCGATCTCTTCCGGCAGGACAAGTGTTATCTCTTCCAGCGATCTTTTTTTGTCCGAGATAATCGCATTCAGAAGTTCAGTCCCACTTAGACCCGTTTTGTGCGGAAGTTCGAATGAGGTGAGCATATTTTCGATCTTTCTGCAGCAATCTGAACTGCATATACCCATCTTTTCTGCAATATGTGCAGCCATCACCATGCCGATGGCAACCGCTTTCCCGTGTGTTACCGCATAGCCGCTGCACTTTTCTACAGCGTGTCCGAAAGTATGTCCAAAGTTTAGGAGCTGTCTGGGGCCTGTATCTAACTCATCCTCATATACAAGCCTGCTTTTTATCGTAAGACAGCGTTCGATGACCTCTTCCAGCTGAGGACCCAGCGGTACTTTGAGCATATCAAAGAGTCTTCTGTCAGCAATAACACCGTACTTGACCACCTCAGCGCACCCATCCCGGAAAATATCATCCGGAAGAGATGAGAGGAGCTCAGGATCGCACACAACAAGGTCCGGCTGGAAGAAAGTGCCTGCCTGGTTCTTTCCGGAGTCCAGATTTACAGCAGTCTTTCCCCCGACCGAAGAATCGACCATGGCAAGCAGCGTCGTCGGTATCTGGACAAAGCGTATTCCCCTCAGGTATGTCGATGCTGCGAATCCGGCAATATCTCCCACCATGCCTCCACCCAGAGCAAAGAGTGTGTCGCTCCTGGAAAGTTTATTGTCAGAAAGAAAACCCAGTATCTTTATGTAATTTTCAATGTTCTTGGAAACCTCGCCGTTTGGAATCACATGCCGGGATACAACGAAGCCTGCACTTTTGAGAGACACTGTGATCCGCTCAGACCAGAGGCGGTCCACCTTGTCGTCAGTTATTAGTGCAGCCTTGGTCGGTCCGGTCAACTCTGAGGCGAGCCTCCCTGTATTACATGAAAGACCAGCTCCTATATGTATCGGATATCTCTTTCTTCCTGTATCAATGGTAACCTTCCTCACTGTCCATCGACCTCTTCCTTGGCCTTCTTGCCCTCTGAAAGAAGATCGCGGAGGGCCGGAAAATCTTCGGCATCGAGCGCATCCCTGTATTTGGAAAGGGAGGAGATAAGGAAATCAAGTTCACGGAGCAGGTTGTCTTTATTGTTTATGAAGAGGTCTGCCCACATGCCCGGATCGAGCCACGCCACCCGTGTGAGGTCTTTGTAGCTCCCTGCTGAGACTCCCTTATGCTCCCTCGCGGTCGGACTCTTGATATATGCGTTTGAAACGACATGGGCGAGCTGTGAGGTGAAAGAGACAATGTTGTCGTGCTTTTCAGCGGTCGTTACGTGGAGGAACCAGAACCCTATCGGCTCCAGCACTTTTTTCGCCCTCTCAAGAAGCTGTATGTCGTCAAATACATGCGGGACAAGCACCATAGGCGCGCCCGTAAAGAGGTCATCACTGCTGTTGGCAAAGCCTGACTTGTGGGTACCCGCCATGGGGTGACCTCCTATGAAGGTGAATCCGTGCTCCTTTGCAAGCCTGAAGCCCTCACCGCATACGATCCGCTTTGTGCCGCAGCAGTCTATCACCAGGGTCTTTGGAGATATCAGCGAGGCATGCTCATTGAGGAATTCCACTGTATCCTTTGGGTTGATAGCGATCAGCAGAGCTTCGCACTCACCTATGTTGTTTTTGTCCATAGCAGAATCGACCGCTCCGTAAATTCGTGCAAATTCGACCACGGAGGGAGCCTTATCATATCCGAGGATCACGTGGTCCGAATTTTTTTTGTAGGCTTTGGCAAGGGATCCGCCGATAAGACCAAGACCAACTATACCTATCTTCATGATATGACCGCCTCCCTTATTTTGTTTACTTTTTTGACGAGGGACTCAAACTGTTCCGGCGTCAGTGACTGGGCACCATCACAAAGGGCATGCTGAGGGTCGTTGTGGACCTCGATCATAAGACCGTCTGCTCCGGCAGCAACAGCCGCCATCGCCATAGGCTCCACCATTCTTGCAAGACCGGTCGCATGGCTTGGATCAACAACTACAGGCAAATGAGTCAGTTCGTGGAGCGCAGGGACTGCGGAGAGGTCCAGCGTGTTTCTTGTGAAGGTCTCGTATGTCCTTATGCCTCGTTCACACAGGATTATCTTTTCGTTACCGCCGGACATAACATATTCTGCACTCATCAGCAGTTCCTTAAGTGTGTTGGCGAGCCCCCTCTTGAGAAGGATCGGCTTCTTTGTCAATCCAAGCTCCTTGAGGAGGTCAAAATTCTGCATATTTCGCGCGCCTACCTGTATCACATCTACATCCTCAAACAACTCGATATCCCTGACGTTCATGATCTCGGTAACTATAGGCATGCCTGTTCTTTTTCTCGCTTCGAACAGGAGCTCCAGCCCTTCGCCCTTAAGTCCCTGGAAGTCATAAGGGGAGGTACGGGGCTTGAATGCTCCGCCGCGCAGGAGGTTCGCTCCTGATGCTTTCACAGATTCCGCTACTGCGATTATCTGATCGCGGGACTCGACCGAGCATGGTCCGGCTATGATCTGAAAACTGCCTCCGCCGATCTTGAAACCGTTGATGTCCACAACAGAATCATTTGTGTGGAATTTCCTGTTGGCGTTTTTGAAAGGTTCAGTGATCCTTTTTACGGACTCGATCATATTGAGGCTCTCGACAAGGTTTATGTCCACCTTGGTCGTGTCCCCGATCAAGCCAATGATCGTCTTATACTGCCCCTCCGAAATATGCACCTCCAGCCCCATCGACCTGAACCAGTCGCAAAGACTCTCCCTCTGCTGCAAGGTAGTTCCTTCTTTCAATATAACGATCATTTAAATCACTCCTTCTGCAAAATAAAAAAGAAGCCGCCGGGTTGCGATCCCGTGCGGCCTCTTACTGTTGACTTATTATTTCAGTCCGGCGTTTTTATATGCCTTCAGTATGTGAGTTTATGCAGCACGAATCGCTTTTATTGCGTGTAAAGCAATAAAAGTAATAAAAGCCTGCAAAATTAAACTCACGGGATGTAAGCATCTATTGCGCCCCTTTCGCTGAAATTTCGTGTAGTTTGCCACGTTTTGTCAACTTTGTCAAGAAGGGGGAGGCGGGCGGGAAACTCACCCGCCGGCAAGCAATAGGCAAGATACCGTCTCAGCTGTCAAGTATAAAAGTAAACTTTGTTCCTTGTCTTTTTAAAGTAATAATCCATCTTGCGGCCGCCGGTTTTTTCGGCGGCTGTCTGTTCTCAGCCTTACGTTATTCTCTTGTAGCTTGGTTCTTCTCTGTTATAGCCCTATTTCAGGGAATAACAGGGATCAAAGCGCTTCCTGTTTTTCATTACTCCCCAGATGATATGAAGCATCTTTCTCATACAGGCAACAAGTGCCAGCTTTTTGCATTTGCCCCTGTTTAACAGTCTTTCGTAGAACTCCTTTATTACCGGATTTACCCGTGCAGCTACCAGTGTAGCCATGTAAAGATGGTGCCTTATCCTGGAATTGCCCCGTCTGCTTATTTTAGATTTTTTGAATACCGACGTCCCCGAAGTGTGTTCGCTTGGAGCTATGCCTACGAACGAGACAAGGCCCTTTACGCTTGCAAAGTTGATAAGACCGTCAGATTCCCCCTGCAAGGTAACTGATGTCACATCTCCAATGCCGGGGATGGATCTCAGAAGCTCTATGTCCTCGCGCATGCCGGGATCGTCGTCTATGTGCTCCTCTATTTCCTTCTCCAGGTTATGTATAGAATCCTCGAGGTAGCTTATGAGTTCCCTTACGTTCCGGACTATCGCCTCCGGTGGTTCCTGCATGCACTCAAGCTTCTCCAGCCTGTTGCATTCAGAGGCATGAAGTTCTGTTAGTTCTTCCCTGCGCCTTGAAAGTTCCCTAAGAGCACGGCCTTCGGGTGAGGGTGCCTTCCATGGAGATATCTGTTCCTTTGTTACTGCCATGGAGAGGTATGAGGCTATAAGCTGGGCATCTGCGGAGTCGTTCTTGTTGGGGGCCATCACTGAAGTGCCGAAGGCTCTTACTGCAGCTGGGTTGAGTACGTATGTTACGATCCTGCCGTTGTGGCTGTTTCCATTGAGATAGTATGCCAGACGTTCTCCATAGACGCCTGTCGATTCCATACCGGCAGCTATTGAGTACTCTTCCTTTCCCGCCTTCTTTGATGTGTTTTTGATCACTGTCTCGACGAGTTTTTTAAATCCGACTTCGTCATTGGGGATACTCTTGTTGGACCAGAGTGTCTTGTCCTTGTGATCTGTAAGCACCACAGAGAGAGTCTTCTTTGAAACATCCACACCCAAAAAGAACATAAGAGACAAAACTGTTCACCTCACAATGAGTATTATGATATTATTTCTCTGCCGGGAGGGCTTCCCACGGCTGCACACTCGCAGAATGCAGGTTCAAGCTTTCTAAAGAAGCAGACCTATGATACCTGTACGCAGTTATGTGGGGCGGTAGACCAATCTTGCCGACAGTCTCTGGGACTTAGCAGTTGGACGGTCTTCCCGGCACCTCTATATCATTAGGGTAATTCTACCCAAATGACCAGTATTATGAAAAGACGCTTACTTTTATTCTTCTGTTGTCTCTTTGGTAAATATATTTTATGATACGAGCAGTTGGCAAGCGGTTGCTAAGCAGTCGTAAGAGCAGGCGGAGACTGCATCCGCCGGATAATTTGCGACCAAAGGTCGCGGGGAATTTGCCTGACTCCGTCAGGCGGAGAATTTTCTCGCTTCGCTTCGCAGAGAATTGCGGCCAAAGGCCGCGGAGGTTCTAAATTACCGTCGTCCCCGGACGCTTCTGAACGGTGAAACCAGTGGCTTTGGTTTTAGGCTATTGATGTGTTAATCAGACCTTAAACAGAAGACACTGGATCCCCGATACAGGCATTCGGGGACGACGTGAATGTGGGTTTTTCATTGGCAGTAACGACCGTTTGACTATTGTTTGACAACGTTTGACGATCGTTTGACCGCTTTTACAACCGTTCGCAAGCGCTTCCAGAAACATTTTAAGGTCGCAGCTTCGCGCGGCATTTCCATGTCGCACTTCGCCAAAGTATCATCATACGTCGAAGGAAGGCTCCGCAAGCTTTGCTAAGTTAGCGCCGCTCTAAATCCCAATTGTTTATTTGCGGAAGCGTACGATCGTAACCCCATACCCCCCCTCACGGGGGCCGCCGAGTTTGTGATCTATCACATATGGGATCCTTTTGCAGAGCTCCTGTACTTCTCTTCTCAATATGCCCTCGCCGCGGCCGTGGATGACCGCTACTGAGTCATATCCGGCCCTGTAGGCCTGGTCAAGGTACTGCTCGACCAACGGTATCGCTTCGTCTCTTGTCATGCCCCTTACCATTATCTCGCTCGGGACTCCGACCGGGCGGGAGACCTTGGCCTGGACCGCCGGAGCCGCCTGAGGGATCTCCTTCTCGGTAACGAGGGCAAGTTTGGTCAGCGGGACCTCCACCTGAGCCGCACCTGCCTGGACAAGGGCCTTTTTGCCCCTGATCTCGAGGACATAGGCAACGCCTTTCGTACCGATTATCCTGACTGCATCTCCCTCTTTGAGGGGCTCTTTTTTAGCGGCGACGGACTGTTGGATGATCTTTTTCTCTTCCCTTTTCAAGACAGACTTCTCTATCTTGTGAAAGTGGCTCCGCTTCTTTTCGAGTTCACGCCTTGCGGCAGACTCAGCCTCAGCTGATCCGAGCTTCTTTATGAGGGCCCTGGCCGATTCCTCCGCGTTTTTGACTATGCTGAGGGCCTTTTTGTCGGCATTTGCTATAAGCACATCCCGCTTTTCCTCGATCTCGCGGACCCTCTCCTCGTAATCTTTCTTGAGTTTTTCAAGTTTCCTAAGGGAGTTCTCGACCTCGGCGCTCTCTTTTTCAAGTTTCGCACGTTTTCCGTGAAGCTCAGCGATGAGGTCTTCCATCGATATTTCCTTGCCGCTAATGGCCTGTTCGGCCCTTTTTATCACTTCACGGGGCATCCCGAGCTTGCCGGCTATGAGAAGGGCGTTGCTTCTTCCCGGGATCCCCGTGAGTATTTTGTAGGTCGGGGATAGCGTCGAAATGTCGAACTCGACGCTCGCGGTCTCTATCGAGGGCGTTGCCAGCGCAAAACGTTTTATCGGATTGTGGTGGGTCGTGGCAAGGACAAGGGCTTTCTTCTCCCTCAGCCAGTCAAGGATGGCTATCCCGAGCGCAGCGCCCTCGTCGGGATCGGTCCCGGCTCCAAGTTCGTCCAGGAGCACAAGGGAATCGGGTCCGACTCTGTCCAGTATACCGGTCACATGCTTCACATGAGCGCTGAATGTGGACAGGCTTTGTTCTATGCTCTGTTCATCTCCGATATCCGCGAAGAGCTCACCGATCACCCCGAGGACAGATCCCTCGGCGGCAGGTATCGGGAATCCCATCCATCCAAGGATCGCACAGACACCGGCCGTCTTAAGGGCAACGGTCTTGCCCCCCGTGTTGGGACCCGTTATGACGAGTATCCTGTATTGATCGCCGCATTCGATATCTATGGGCACCGCTTTGTCAAAGAGGAGCGGGTGACGGGCCTTTTTGAACCTGAACAGGGTCTTTGAAGAGAGCTCCGGCATCTTCCATCTGTCCAGACGCCTTTTTTCCGAAAGCGCATAAAAGAGGTCTATGGTGCCTATTATCTTCTCAGCATCCAATATCCCTTTTGTCTTCTTCAGGATCCTTGAGGTCAGTTCCCTCAATATCCTCTGTTCCTCATATATCTCGGTGTTCCTGCAGGACGTGAATTCATTGTTGAGCCTGATCATCGAGTTCGGCTCCATATATACGCTGCTGCCGGACACAGAACGGTCTACCACCGAACCGGGGAAGATGCTCAGCGCATCGGGACGGACAAGGAACGTATACCTCCCGTTCCTTATCGTCATCACCCTCTCCTGGAGCATCCCCGATATCGATGGGTCGTTGATAAGAGCATGACCTTTCCTCCGTATGGTCTCCCGGAGTTCCTTTATCTTCTCCCTGACTGTCTTGAGTTTTTCGGACGCGGAATCATAAAGCCTTCCGTCATCATCAATGACCGAGAGCCTCTCCAGTTCCTCTGTGAAATCCCTTATCTCGCGGGTCAACAATGAAAATACAGGGTATTTTTCCCTCTCCGAATTCAGCGCCTCTTTTATCTTCATGGAGAGCCTGATCAGATGACGTATCTTCAGGAGCTCTTCCCCGGTAAGGAGACCTGTTTCGTCAGCTTCGGCAAGCATTGGCGACACGGGAACGAGGCCGTTCTGCCACGGCAGCTCGCCCTTCCTCTCCCTGTAGTCCTCTATCGACAGGAATAGTTCGTGTCTCGTTTTCAGCTCGTCAGGATCACGTGCAGGCACCGTGGAAAAGGCAGCTTCTTCGCCTATTTCGCTCCTGCAGTATTTTGATATGAGGGGGATTATCTTTTTTATCTCAAGGCTGTCGTATGATGAACTTTCTGCGATCATGAAATTTGTCCCTGTTTTTGTATGTCGGTTTCTGTCGACGTTCTGCCGCTGTTGGGAACATAGCCCTCCGGTCCGGATTCGCCGGTCCTGTACGGCCTGAGTATCTGCTCAAGCGTCCCGTCGGGCAGTGATACTGCATTGGGAAGTAAGTCAAAATCAAGAAGTATCTGCTTTACCTCGGGCCACTGCCTTCCCGCATAGCGAATTATGTCGCTTTTGGTCATCCAAGTCGGTTCCACAACGGGAGCGAGCAGCAGGCCTCCTATGAGTACGACATAGACCGCCAAAAAAGTTTTGAGAAGACCGGAAAATATGCCGAGCAGCCTGTCAAAGCCGCTCAGACTCACCGCGGAGAGAAGGCCCTTCATGACCTTGCGGATCAGGGAAACGATTATGGCTATTCCCAGCCAGACAAGGATTATCGCTATGAGCTGGGAGACCGATCCGTTTATGCCGAGAAACGAATTGATGATGCCTCCGAATTTACCCGAGAACTTGAACGAGACATAGAGGGAACAGAAAAAACCGGCAAGAGTCAATACTTCTCCGACAAAACCCCTGAAGCATCCTCGTATCACGAAGTAGCAGCCAAGGATTATGAAAAAGAAGTCGATCAGGTGCAGGCCAATAAGGCTCAACTGTCAGACCCGCTTTCTTCAAGAGTTTCGCAGATCGATTCGATCCTGCATTTGATGTCGTCGAGTTCGTGAGAAAAAGACATAAGCGCAAGAAGGAGCCTCTCCTCCTGCGAAAGTGTCGGGGGGAACGAGGCGACAAGGTCCCGTATCGCCGTAACGATACGGACGAAGCGCTCCTCGTCGAGAGGGGTGGTAAGAGTGTATCTCTGCCTCCCGACAAGGAAAGAGTATTTTCCGTCACCAAGGTTTCTGATCTCAGGCGCTTCGTCCATAGCAAAAAACTCCTTTATACGGATCTGGCTTTATTGTGTTTCGCTCTTTCCCGCAACCATGGAAGAGACCCTGCCGAGAAGTCCCTCCAGTTTGTGTTCGATCTCATTTTTTTCTGTATCGTATGCCGCGGACTTCTTCTGCAGTTCTTCCTGGAGCTGAAGTATCTCAAGATCTCTGTCGTCTATGACACCCTTGAGTTCCTGTGTCTCTTTCTTCAGCCTCTCGTTTTCTCTTTTCATTTCTTCTATGCGTGTCTCAAGGCTTGCGATCGCCGCCTCAAGCTTTCTGAACTGTTCTATCATACCGGCACCTCCCGATCGTTCTTATCTTATTTTACCAGAGCTTCAGGCCCCGCGGACCTCTCCGCCAAACTTCTTTGACATTTTCTTGATCATCTGCTTCATTACCGCGTCTATCTTTTCAGATGTCAGGGTCCCTTCGTCGGAACCAATCCTCGTGCGGAACGATACCGATTTCTTGCCTTCCCCAACCTGCGGGCCGCGATATTCGTCGATGAAGCGCACCTCTTTCACGAGTTCGACCTTTACGGCTGTTTCGTAGATATCCGCCCAGGTCACCTTCTCATCAAAGACTACGGAGAGGTCAAAATCAACACAAGGATATTCGGGAAGCCGTGAATACCTGTTCTGCCTTGATGCAAGCGGCACGAGTTTTTCAACGTCGATCTCACATATGACAGTCATGCTTCTCTTTATTCCGGCCTTGCGCGCGGATCTGAGCGAAAGGAGGCCTATGCATCCTATCGGCTCACCGTTATATGTGACATTGAGCCAAAGCTTGTCGTCAGCCCAGAGAGGTTTGCTGATCCTGGCAAAACCGAGGGGCTCCATATGGACCGCCCTGTGCATGTGTTCAAGCACACCCTTCGCATCCCTGAAAAGGAGCCTGGGATCTTCTCCCACAAAGGCTCCGCAGAGATGCCTCGCCATCCACGGGAGCTTCTCCGACGGGTCGTTTATGCTGTGGTAATCCTTATCGGCAAAGACCTGTGTAAGCTCAAAGATACGGAAACTTTCAAAATATCTGAGGTTGGTGAATACAGCCTTTATCATTCCCGGCACAAGTGTCGAACGAAGCCTGCTCTCCTCGGGAGAGGGAGGTGTGCTGAGACAGAGCATCTCGCCGGTATCGGCGCATGAGGCCTCGATATATTCGTCCTCTATCCAGGGATAGGTAAAGATCTCCTGCATACCGCACCTGAAAGCGAGGTATTCCCTGATCGCCCTCTCCATATCGAGATCTCTCTGGTTTATCGGCTTTTCGAGGATGACCTTCGGAGGAATAAAATCAAAGTTTTCGTATCCCATCAGCCTTGCGACCTCTTCGAGGATGTCGTCAGGAAGCGAGATGTCACCGGTGGACCTCCACGAGGGGGCCGTTACGTGAAGCATCCCGTCCCTCTCCTCTGTCTTGAATCCGAGGTTGCCCAGGATCCTTGTAACTTCTTCAGCCGTAAGTTCCTTGCCCAGCCTTCTTGAGAGGAAGGAGAGCGGCACATCGACTTCCGAGTTTTTGAGAGGCATCGGATAGGAATCGACAAATCCGGTCACTTCGGATCCGGGGAAGTATTCTTTGAACATATTCAAAGCCACCGCTATTGCGCCGTCGACACGCTGGGGATCGACGCTCTTCTCGAAACGGGAGGATGCTTCGGTCCTGATGTCAAATCTCTGGGCGGTGCGCCTCACTCCCATTGCCGAAAAGTTGGCTATTTCCAGTATTATCTCGGTGGTATCCTCGAGTATCGAGTCCAGTTTGCCTCCCATTATTCCCGCGAGTGCAACGGGATTTTTCTCATCGGCGATGACAAGATCGGACGTGGTCAGGTCAAGGATCGTTCCGTCGAGCAGTTCGAGTATTTCTCCTTCTTTTGCTGTCCTGACATGGATGCCGCCCTTGATATGGTTCTTGTCAAATCCGTGCGTAGGCTGTCCCGTGGCCAGCATCACATAGTTCGTTATGTCGACGGGAAGATTGATCGGTCTCATCCCAACGCGCCATATCATACTTTTCAGCCCAAACGGAGACGGGACATTTTTGATGTTTTTGAACGTGACCGCCGCATAGCGGGGACACCTTTCGGGATCTTCGATAACTATCTCCAGATCGCCGAACTTCCCGGGGATGACTTCCGTTTCGAGCGGTCTGAGTTTTCGGTCGTATATCGCAGCTAGCTCACGGGCCATGCCATAGTGTCCCCAGAGGTCGGGCCTGTTCGTCAGAGACTTGTTGTCGATCTCGAGTATGATGTCGTCCAGCCCCAGGGCATCGGCGACGGGCGTTCCGGGTACGGCGTCAAGGAAGGTTATGTCCATGATCTCCGCTTCGCGGGAGGTCGGGAAGAGTTCTTCCAGACCTATCTCCCCCGAGGAACATATCATACCAAAGCTCATGATACCCCTGAGCTTGGCCGGTTTTATCTCTATGGGATCACCGGCCCCGTGCCAGCGGACCATCGCACCGGGCTTTGCCACCACCACAAGCTGTCCGGGTGCCAGGTTGATACCGCCGCACACTATCGTGCTGGGCGCCGCGTCCCCTACATCCACAGTGCATATCCTAAGCTTGTCGGCATCGGGATGCGGTTCCACCGTGATTATCTTTCCTACTACAAGCCCTCCGAGGCTCTCCGAAAGGTCTGTTGCGTCCTCGACTTCAACGGTGCACATCGTAAGGTCGTAGGAGAGCTTCTCCATCGTGAGGTTTTCGGGAAGGTCGACATATTTTTTTATCCAGTTTAGTGAAAGCTTCATCTTTATCTATCTCCTATTTGAACTGACTGAGGAAGCGAAGATCGGCGCTGTGAAAGAGGCGCACGTCGTCCACACCGTATCTCATCATTACGAGCCTGTCCAACCCTATGTTGATGTAAAAACCGGACCAGACCGCGGGATCCAGACCGGCAGCCTTCAGGACGTTCGGGTGCGGGGTGCCTCCCGGCATTACCTCGATCCACCCTACGTGCTTGCAGACTTTGCAGCCCTCTCCCCCGCATACGAGACAGCGCATATCGATCTCAAAGCCCGGTTCAACGAATGGGAAGAAGCCGACCCTCATCCTGACCTCTACGTCCCTGCCGAATATCTTGTCGAGGATAGTTTTGACAAGCACTTTTCCCGAAGCAAACGAGAAATCCTTGTCCACTATGAGAGCCTCATACTGGAAGAAGGCCCTCTCATGCCTTGCATCGGTCGTTTCGTTCCTGTACACCCTTCCCGGATAGACAAAACGGGCAGGTGCTCCGTGTTTCTGCAGATAACGCACGCTGGCTCCGGTAAGGTGCGGCCTGAGACAGAGACGCCCGGCGCCCCTCTCTTCGTCGTGTCCCTTTAGCCAGTATGTGTCCATGCTCTCACGGGCAGGGTGTTCGGGCGCGAAATTGAGGTTGTCAAAGGCATAAAGTTCACTGGTTATTTCAGGTTCCGAAAACACCTCGAACCCAAGCGAGCGGAATGCGTCATTCAGGTCATAGCACATCTGTGTTATGGGATGGAGGCCTCCGACCGTAAAATCTGTGCCCGGAAGCGTTATGTCCGCATCACCTTCGAAACACGAGGCGCGGTTGATAAGTTCTTCGTTCCTCTGTTCGATCGCCTGTGTCAGTATCTCTTTGACCTCATTGGCAGCCTGTCCGAGAACTTTCCTCAGCTCAGGCGCGGCCTGACCAACGCTCTTCAAGATCTCGGTCACTTCACCTTTGCGGCCCAGCAGATTGGCTCTGACCGTCTGGAGATCCTGAGGCAGCGATGTCTCGGATATCTTTTCCATGCCCGCTTTCCTGAGCTTTTCGAGCTTCTCGAGAAATCCGGACTCAGCCAGCTTCTGCATTCCCTCTTCCTTCAGTTCCTCAAACACTTTTTAATTCCCCCTGTATAGCAGGACCACTGCAACAGGCCCCTGCATGATCGTATGCCTTCAAAAGCTCTTTTTTCTTAAAGTTATAAAGCCAATCGATAGATCCGAAGACTTGAACCTATATATTTTACTCCACAGACGAAAATATCGGGCAACGATCCTTCACGGCAGCCCATACCGGGCATCTGTTCCGTGCAAATGCCGCCATGTTCGGATCAGTTATCGCAAGTATACATGTCATGGCCCGAAGATGGAAATTACAAGGATCATTTTACCTGTAAAAGACGATCACGGCACAGCGGCCGTTCAGGTTCGGAACTTTCCATGCATTCCCATACTTTCCCGACGGGAAGTCTATAGCAGAAGGGTCCCCACCAGTATTACCAGCAGGGACCCCATTAATGTCATTTTTAAGATCCGGAAAAAGTATGTACTTTCACCGCAATGCGGAAACTTATGCTTTCAGTGCAGCCTGGGCCTTTTCGACAAGTTTCGCGAATGCGGGCATGTCGTTGATCGCAAGGTCGGCAAGCATCTTGCGGTTGATGTTGATGTCAGCCTTCTTCAGTCCGTTGATGAGCGCGCTGTATGCAATGCCGTTCGCACGGGCGGCTGCGTTTATACGCATGATCCAAAGCTTCCTGAAATCACGCTTTTTGAGCTTGCGGCCGGCAAAGGCACTTGTAAGAGCGTGCAGATAAGCTTCACGAGCCCTGCGGTATACGTTCTTTTTGCGTCCCCAGAATCCCTTTGTGATGCTGTATAGTTTTTTAAGTTTATTGCGGCTTGCGCTTGATCCTTTTACTCGCATTGAATGTCACTCCTCAGTATTATTTCTCGTTTAAAGAGCCCAGCCTCACGCGTAGGGCATAACTTTCTTTATGTGAGCCTCCACCGCTGCCGGCAGGATACCCTTTCTCCTAAGTGAACGGAGCCGTTTTGAGTTCTTTGAAGAAAGAAGGTGCGAACGTCCGCTCTTCTTGAAGGTGACCTTACCTGTACCGGAGATCTTAAAACGTTTTTTCGTTGCGGAGTGGGTCTTCATCTTGGGCATTGCATAGTTCCTCCTCTTGCTTTTATATCTCTGTGAAAGAGACGATCACGTATCGTTGATACCGCTGATGCCGGACACTGCCGGACAAATATGCTTACTCTCCCTCTGTCGCCGTCTTGGTCTGCTTTTCCGCTTTGACGGGCGCGGGCTCTTTCTTCGCCGTCTTATCCGTTGTGCTTTCCTTCGGAGCCGAAGGCTTCTTGGCGGATTCGGCCTGGGCGATGGGAGCTATCATTATCCTCATGTACGAGCCTTCCATCCTCGGTTCCATTTCCATCTTTCCAAAGTCGGTTATCGCATTCATGACCTTGTTGAGCACTTCTCTGCCGCGGTCGAGGAATGCCATTTCTCTTCCCCTGAAGAAGACGGAGACCTTTACCCGATGACCTGCCTGAAGGAATGTCTTTATCGCCTTCACCTTGAAATCATAGTCATGCTGGTCGATCTTGGGGCGCATCTTGATCTCTTTTACTACCTGGTTCTTCTGTTTCTTACGGGCATCCTTGTCGCGCTTCTGCTGCTGGAAACGATACTTTCCGTAATCCATTATCCTGCACACCGGCGGAGTCGCCTGCGGAGCCACCTCCACCAGGTCAAGTTCAGCCGCTTCAGCCATTGCGAGCGCTTCTTTCGTACTTACTATGCCGCGCTTGGCGTTGTCTTCGTCGATGAGAAGAACTTCTGTTGCCCGAATGTCGGAATTAACACGGGGCTCGTCGTCCCTGTTTGCTATGGCATTACACCTCCTGAGTTTATTATTGCTCAAATTAAAATGGGCTCGGCACAGAACGCGCCAAGCCCATTGGAAATCTCTTCCTGGGTAGACCTGACAACTTGAAGCGTCGGCAGGCGAGAGGCGCATCCTCTGCTTGTAAACCCGTTGATATAAATCAACCTGTGTATATTAGCACACCTTGCCTGATTACGCAAGACAAGGCATAAGATAACTCCTAAAGCGGATTGAACTCCGATTTAAGATGTTCGAGAAAACCCTCGAAGGTCATAGATCCAAGGTCTCCCTTAGACCTTTCCCTTACGGCGACTGTGCCCTCTTCGACCTCCCTGGCCCCGATGACCAGCATGTACGGGATCTTCTGCATCTGCGCGTCGCGTATCTTCTTGCCAAGCTTCTCGTCGCGCGCATCGATCTCGACCCTGATGTCCGCATCCCTGAATTTCTTTGCGAGCTCATCGGCGTATCCGGCGAAATCTGAGCTTACCTGGAGCAGTTTTACCTGTACAGGCGCCAGCCAGTAGGGGAATGCGCCGGCGTAGTTTTCTATCAGGATACCCATGAACCTCTCGAGGCTGCCGAGGACAGTCCTGTGAAGCATGACGGGACGGTGTTCGGCGCCGTCGCTGCCGATGTACGTCATGTCGAACTTCTCGGGCATCTGGAAGTCAAGCTGTATGGTCCCGCACTGCCAGGTGCGTCCGATGCAGTCCTCAAGGTGGAAGTCTATCTTGGGACCGTAAAAGGCTCCGTCGCCGGGATTAAGCTTGTAGGCGGTACCTGTCTCTTCAAGCGCTTCCTTCAGCCTCTGCTCCGCGATATCCCAAAGCTCGGGATCTCCCATCGAGTTCTCCGGCCTTGTAGAAAGCTCTACGAAGTACTTGAAGCCGAAGACATCCTGATAGACATACCTGTCAAGCTCCATGATGGCCTTTATCTCATCCTTGATCTGCTCGGGGGTGCAGTAGATGTGGGCATCGTCCTGGGTAAAGGCCCTGACCCTCATCAGTCCGTGGAGGGCCCCCGACCTCTCATGGCGGTGTACGAAGCCCAGTTCCGCCATACGCAGGGGAAGTTCCCTGTAACTGCGTATCGCACTGTTGTAGACAAGTATCCCTCCGGGGCAGTTCATCGGTTTGACCGCAAACGGAGCATCATCTATCTCTGTGAAGTACATGTTCTCCTTGTAGTGATCCCAGTGGCCCGAACGCAGCCAGAGGGACCTGTCGAGGATCATCGGCGTCTTGATCTCGACATATCCGCGCTTGGTATGCTCCTTCCTCCAGAAGGAAATGAGGTTGTTCATGATGACCATTCCCTTTGGATGGAAGAAGGGGAATCCCGGTCCTTCCGGATGTACGCTGAACAGGTCGAGCTCTTTCCCCAGTTTCCTGTGGTCCCTCGCCTTGGCCTCTTCGACCCTGCGAAGATACTCCTTGAGCTCTTCCTCAGATCCGAAAGCCGTTCCGTATATGCGGGTGAGCATCTCGTTGTTCTCATCGCCGTGCCAGTATGCGCCGGCAAGGGAGAGGAGTTTGAAGAACTTGCAGCATCCTGTGTGCGGAACGTGGGGACCGCGGCAGAAGTCTATGAAGTCTCCCTCGCGGTAGGCCGAAAGGACCTCGCCTTCAAGGGAGTCTATCATTTCGACCTTAAGGTCTTCTCCGAGTTTCGAGAAAAGCTCCTTAGCCTGCTCTTTTGTGAGCTCTTCCCTGACCAGGGGTATCTTCTCCTGGGAAATCTTTCTCATTTCCGATTCGATCTTTGGAAGATCCTCGTCCGAGATCGGTTTGGGGAACCTAATATCATAGTAGAAACCGTCTTTGATCGCCGGACCGATGCCGAACTTAGCCTCAGGCCAGAGCCTCAGGACAGCATGGGCCATCAGGTGTGCCGTCGAATGGCGCAGGAGGTCGAGCCCATCTTCAGAGCCCGGGAAGACCGGTTCCACTGTTGTGTCTGAAGTGAACAGCATATCGCAGTCGACGATCTTTCCATCGACCTTTCCTCCTATTGCTTTTTTAAGGTGCCAAACGTCAAGAAGCTGACGTACAGAGGCGCTGTCCGCCTCATAAACTTTACCGTCGGGTGTTGAAAAACGTGCCATTGTATCGCCCTCCTAATTTGCCTTGACGGCAAATCCTGACAAAATATTTATTTTCTTCCGGTGCTCCCGAACCCTCCGGAGGACCGTTCTGTTTCCTCAAGTTCGCCGGCCCTTTCAAGCTCGACCCGAGTCACTTCCGCAAACACGACCTGAGCTATCCTGTCTCCGGGCTCTATCCTGAAATCCTCTTTGCCGTGGTTGATGAGGATCACCTTGACCTCGCCGCGGTAGTCAGAGTCGATGGTGCCGGGCGAATTCAGGACCGTTACCCCATGTTTGAGCGCCAGGCCGCTCCTCGGCCTTACCTGGGCCTCGTACCCTTGCGGCAGCTCAAAGTACAGACCGGTACCCACACATCCCCGCTCCCCGGCCGGAATCAGAGCGGCTTCGGAAGCCCTCAGATCCATGCCCGAGGAGCCCGGTGTGGCATAGTCCGGAAGCGTTATGCCTTCATCAGCTTTTATCCTGACTTTTACAGCCGACATTCTGGGACCTACTTTTTGCGTTCTCTTTCAAAGCGCCTGACAGGACGATGTTCCGAGCCTCTGTCAGATCCGAAGTCCCTGCGTGGAGGCCTTCCTCCGTCATCGTGCCTCGGACTTCCCTCGCGCCTTGGGCCGCCCTCGCTTCTTGGAAAATGCGAGAAACGCTCTTCGCGCTCTTTTTCTATCGCGGCCTGCTCGGCGAACTCGGGATCCTTCGCAAGTTCATCGAGCTGATCAAGGATGCGTTTGCGGCTCAGGTTGACCCTGTGCATGTCATCTATCTCCTTGACCGTTACAAGGACCTTGTCTCCCGTATTTATCGCATCCTCAAGCCTTGGCACGTGATAGTTGCTGATCTCGCTTACGTGCAGGAGGCCTTCCTTGCCGGGAAGCACCTCAACGAAGACACCGAAACTCATCATCCTTGTGGCTGTGCCCACGAATGTCTCGCCGGGCTTGACCTCGCGGACAAGATCGTTGATTATTTTGACCGCTGATTTGGCTGAATCATCGTTGACCGCCGCGATGTATACGCGTCCGCTGTCATCCACATCTATCTTTGCCCCTGTACGCTGCACTATCGAGCGGATCATCTTGCCGCCGGGGCCTATTACCTCGCGGATCTTCTCGGGGTCAATGTTTATCGTGATTATCTTTGGCGCTGTAGATGAAAGTTCAGGGCGCGGAGCAGGTATCGTTTTGTCCATGATATCGAGTATCTGGAACCTGCCTTTTTTGGCCTGTTCGAGAGCCTGGGTCAGTATATCCCTTGTAATGCCTCCGGCCTTGTTGTCCATCTGGAGCGCTGTCACTCCGTCCCTCGTGCCTGCGACCTTGAAATCCATGTCGCCGTAATGGTCTTCCAGTCCCTGGATGTCGGTAAGTATCCCGAACTTTCCGTTGTCTGCGATAAGTCCCATGGCGATCCCGGCAACTGCTTTTTTGATCGGGACGCCGGCTGCCATCATCGAGAGGCTGCCGCTGCACACGCTTGCCATCGAGCTGGAGCCGTTCGACTCAAGTATGTCGGATACCTGGCGGACCACATAGGGGAATTCCTCTTCGCTCGGGAACACTGCGGCAAGAGCCCTCTCCGCAAGAGCTCCGTGGCCGATCTCCCTGCGTCCGGGGCCGCGCATCGGTCTTACTTCGCCGACAGAGTACGGCGGGAAGTTGTAATGGAGGATAAACCTCTTGGGAGGCTCGTCGAGCTTCAGCCCGTCCAGGATCTGATCGTCCGTGCCCATCATCCCGAGGGTCGTAACGCCGAGCGACTGTGTCTCTCCGCGTGTAAAGAGCGCCGATCCGTGGGTCATCGGGAGGACGTCTATCTCACAGGTGATTTTCCTGAGTTCGTCCATGGCCCTGCCGTCGGATCTGCGCTTCTCATCGAGAAGGAGTTTTCTTACGCACTTCTTGACCATCTCGTCCATCTTTGCCGCTATATAGCTGGCCGAATCGGGATGGGACTCTGCGAAATGCTCCTCCGCCCTCTTCTGTGCATCTCCTATGGCTGCACCGCGCGGCTGCTTTTCATGGATCTGCACGGCTGCGTAAATGTCTCCATAAAGTTCCTTCTCCATCCAGTCATCTATTTCTGTGATGACTTCGGGCATCGGGAGCTGTGCCTTGGGTTTTCCGACCTTGGCACAGACATCGTCGATGAAGTCGACTATCTTTTTGATGGCTTCATTTGCAAGTTCCATGGCGTCGACAAGAAGCTCTTCCGAAACTTCCTTCGCACCTGCCTCTACCATTGTCACGCCGCCCCTGTGTCCTGCGACGACAAGATCCATCGTGCTTCGCGGCATGTCTGTCTCATCGGGATTGACAACGAGTCCTCCGTCGATGCAGCCGATACGTACAGCACCTATAGGACCGTTCCAGGGAATGTCCGACATGGCAAGTGCAAGAGATGCTCCGTTTATGGCCAGGATGCCGGCCGGGTTCGCCTGGTCGACAGACATGACTGTAGCTACGACATGCACATCGTTTCTCATCCACTCAGGGAAGAGCGAACGGATAGAGCGGTCTATCATCCTTCCGCTCAGGATCGCGGTATCGGACGGACGTCCCTCTCTCTTGATGAATCCTCCGGGTACTTTCCCCGCAGAATAGAACCTCTCCTCGTAGTCGACAAGGAGAGGGAAGAAGTCGAGCCCCTGCCTCGCCTTTTCCGCAAGCACCGCAGTGACGAGCACTGCAGTCCTGCCGTGTCCCGCAAGGACAGCGGCATTGGCCTGCTTCGCAAGACGCCCTGTCTCAAAGGATAAGGTCTTGCCGTATAATTCCAGTTCAAATATCTCTTTCATTTTTTCATTTCCTCCCATTTTCTGTCTTCAACTGTTGAAGAATAGCACAAAATAACATAAATGGCGAAGGGATTCATCCTCCGCCATGCATAGTTTCCTATTTTTTCAGTAACTTCGGCAACCTTTGATCAGTGACGCAGTCCAAGGCGCTGTATAAGCGACTGATAACGGTTGAAATCACGGTCTTTGAGATACTGGAGAAGCTTGCGGCGCTTTCCTACCATGATGAGAAGACCGCGGCGGGAATGAAAATCCTTCTTATGGATCTTCATGTGCTCCGTGAGCTCACGGATACGCGCAGTGAGGATGGCCACCTGTACCTCTGTGGAACCTGTGTCTGCCCCGTGTACTTTGAATTCTTCGATCAGCTGCTGTTTTTTCTCCTTGTCGATCATATCGATCACTCCTGTCTGAGCCTGTTACGCTCGATATTCCCCAAACTCAGGCCAACGTCGCACTGCGTAGGTCCGTGTGAAGGGCAATGGAAATAATAGCAGAGAGTTCCGGATATGACAAGCCGTCCCGGCAAGATCTCTGCGTCCTTGATCATTTGGGGTTGTCTGTCTTTTTTATCCCGCGCAGTTCCGCCCTCTTCTTCATCCTGTTCCTGACGGCAGAACAGTACACGGCCGCCAGCGGGTTGTGCCCCAGGACCCTGTCCTTCACGGCAAGCGGGACCACATAGGTGTGTGAATGCCTGATGAAGAGGGCATCATGGCCTACGCAGAGTCCGACAACAAGGTTCAGGTCTGTCTTCTTTTCTTCGAGCATCCTTGCCTGTTCTATCGGGTTGCAGCTGACAGGCCCGACTTTGTCGCTTGTCGGGGCTCCCATATCGGATTTCGGTATGCCGCACACTTTGCAGCAGACCGCCTCGATCTCGAAGAAAGCGGAGAGATATTCGGCAATTTTTGCGGCCTCTTCGTGCAGTCCCACACAAAAGGCCAATCCGAGCCTCTTATATCCCATCCTTGAGGCGAACTCCACAACTTCTTCTATCCTGTTGAGGTCGCCGTAGAACTCCGACTCTACGGAGGCTGCGGCCTGCATCATCATTTTCTCCTGCGGGTCAGCATAGAGTTCGATGCTGTTTCTGACTGTACACGGCTCCCCTCCGTTGCAGCCCTTGTCAACGCAGAGATCACATCTCATTAAAATATTCCTCCATATCCTTTGGAAGCGGAGTTTTAAATTCCCTGCCCCTGATATCTTGCGGGAGTTCCGCGTCGTCGGGGAACAGCAGCGAATACGCATGAAGCAGCGGTCTTTTCGCTTTTTTCGCGTCACCGCCGTATTTTATGTCTCCGATTATAGGATGTCCTACCGCGGCCAGATGGACCCTTGCCTGATGGGGCCTTCCCGTGACAAGTTCTGCTTCGATTCCGCTCCATCCGCTGCCGGACGATATCCTTCTGTATCTTGTAAGCGCCCTCTGTCCGTCAGGATCTGTCCTGACGGTGTTTGAAGATGGATCTTTAAGGAGCGGGAGATCTATTTCGCCCGAATCTTTCATCCTGCCCCGAACGACGGCCCGGTAGATCTTCTTTATCTTCCTCTCTCTTATCAACTCCGAGAGGTGCCTTAAAGAGGGACCGGTAAGGGCAACTATTACGGCACCCGATGTATTTCTGTCGAGGCGCTGGACTGTGGATGGGCGAAAGTCGCTCCTTGTCCAGGCAAGCTCAGTCAGAACCCTTGTTATGAGGGAGTCGCCTCCTTTTGTATCGGGCTGGGTGAGCAGCCCCGCAGGCTTGTTTATTATCCAGAGATATTCATCCCGATAAATAGTTTCCAGGCTGTTTTTGACCCTGATCTTAATATCCGGGTCCGGCGTCCTCTGCTCCGGCATCGCATCATCCCACGGGACCTGGAGGAACTGCCCCTCTTCGACCCTTGTGTCAGGTTTGACCTTACGGGCATCCAGACGGACTTCCCCGGTCCGGATGGCCTTCATCACTGCCCCCAGGGGCACCCAGGGCCACATTCCCCTGAGGAGCCTGTCTATGCGCCTGCCCGACTGATCTGCCGTAATGTAAAACTCTTTCGGCATACTCTTTCCTCTCTGTCTTGGCGTGCCCCGGCCTTTGGGCGCTACCTTTTCCAGAAACGGCGTCCCGTGGCCGCGTGCCACTGAGATATCGGCTGGTCGTCGGCAAGGTCTTTCACCGAATCCTTCCAGCAGAAGACCCTGAAATCGAGTTCATCGGCGGCGGAAACTATCATGGCCTCGGGCGTGGCGGGAACTACGGGGGAGCCGAACTCCCTCTGCCCGTGGTGGCTCAGCAGGATATGGGCGAGCTGTAGCCTGATGGAGCTGTCAAGATGCGCTCTCTCCGCAAATTCCATGAACATCGAATACCCTATCGCGATATGGTCAAGGACAGCCCCTTCAAGGGTCATCTCCGGGATCGAACCCATCTTGTAGGACCCAAGTTTGCCGAGGTCGTGAAGGAGTCCGCCCGCTGTCACTATATCGACGTCTATATCGTAGCCCGACCTTATGAATGAGAGTGCCATCGCCCTGGCGCACTCGGTGACCGACAGCGTATGCTCCAGAAGTCCGTTCGCGTACGCGTGATGGTGGCTCACGGCTGCCGGCCAGTCGCGGAACTGCTTCCATGTCGTTCCTTCATAAACAGATCTGACGAATCCCGCAACTTCAGGGCAGCATGAGGATACGAGCTCCTCGTATCTTTTCAAAAGCTCATCCAGCGCTATCGGCGATCTCGGGAGATACTGCGAAGGGGGGAACTTCTCCTGGTCCAGCAGCGTCAGCTTGTTGAAGTTGAACTGTATCTGCCCCCTGAATTCAGTCGTTTTGCCCTCCACTCCCACCGTACAGCCGACAACGTTCTTAAGCTTCTCATCGTCCAGCCTTTTCGCAGGTGAGGAGGGATCCGTCTCCGGATCAGACCTGTCGAACCAGACGGCATCCGACCATATCTTCGCCTCAAGCGTGCCGGATTGGTCCGTCACAGTCATCTCAAAGTACGGTTTCCCGTTTTTGTCATTTTTCTGAAAGAGCGATGATACTACGAATATCGCCTTGAATGACGACCCCGATGCCATTTTGCGGATATCCTGGCTGTTTTTCAGCACAGAGCTTGTTTCTGACATTTTTATCTTCCTTCCGGTGCATATCTGCTTCAAAGATCCTATCCAATAATAGACGTTTAAGCCGACTATTGAAAGGGGCAAAGCATTGTCCGTACCGCTGATATATCATTTTTCCCTGTTACTATCTGCTTTTTTTGTGTATAATGACTATGCGGTCTCTTTCACAAGAAAGGGACAAATATGTTTTTTCAATATTTTTTTGGAGGGATCTGCTATGAGTTCGGTAAACTGGAATGCAAGACTTTCGGATATAGCCCTTAACGTCAAACCTTCACCCATCAGGGCTCTTATGAAATATACAAAGACCCCCGGCGTGATATCTTTTGCGGGCGGCAACCCCGACCCTGCCGTTTTCCCCGTTGCTGAGTTCTCTGAAGCTTCCGTGATCCTTGCGCGTGAAGGCAGAGATGTGCTGCAGTACGGAGCAACGGACGGATATGCGCCGCTCAAGGAATACATAGCAAAATGGATGGCCCCTAGGATGGGTCGTGAGACAAAGCCGGAAGAGATGCTGATCACGACCGGATCTCAGGAAGGGATGGACCTTCTCTGCAGCGTTCTGCTTAACGACGGCGACACTATAATCGTCGAAGGCCCCACATATCCCGGTGCCATACACGCCATGAGGAACCGCGGTGCACGTTTCCTTACCGTTCCCTGCGACAAGGACGGACTTTGCGTCGACCTGCTGCCCGGCATCATCGAACAGGGACGCAAGGACGGACACAAGATAAAGTTCATCTACACGATAGTGAACTTCCAGAACCCATCGGGATCCACCCTTTCCGAGGAGCGCAGGGCGAAGCTGCTCGACATCGCAGAAAAGTACGATCTCATCATCTTCGAGGACGACCCCTACGGACACCTGCGTTACACCGGTAAACACGTACCGACTATCTTCTCAATGGATAAAAAACAGAGCGGAAGGGTCGTCTACGCCTGCTCCTTCTCCAAGATACTGGCCCCCGGCACACGTGTGGCATGGATAGTCGGAGATCCCGAACTTATGCAGAAGATCGTCATGATCAAGCAGGGCACGAACCTCTGCTCAAGCGTCGTTGCGCAGGCATTGGTCTATGAATACTGCAGGCTCGGTCACCTTGACGGATTCCTCCCCAAGATCATCGCCCACTATGCAAAGAAACGTGACGCCATGGAAGCCGGATTCAAGAAACATCTGCCGTCCAACACGATCTACAATACTCCGGAAGGCGGCTTTTTCTTCTGGCTGCAGGTCCCCGGAGTTGACTCGACGGCCCTCTTCATGAAAGCGATCGAACACGGAGTCGCGTTCGTTACCGGTCCGTCCTTCTTCGTAGACGGTTCGGGAATCGATTTCATGCGCACATGCTTCACGTTCGCACAGCCGGAAGAGCTCGAAGAAGGAGCAAAACGCCTCGGAGAAGCGATCAAGGCTCTTTAAACATACGTTTCGTAAGCATGAACAGGGCGGCCTTCAGTACGGAGGCCGCCTTTTCTTTTTCGTGCAGCGGCGGCGTCAAAGCCGGCAGCCGTTGATACAACGATCAGAAGAAGATTATAATGGAGAGACAGAAGGGGGCGGGACCATGGAGGACATCATCACCGCGATCGCCACAGCGTGGGGAGAGGGCGGCATAGCAGTAGTAAGGCTTTCCGGAGAGGGTTCGGTGGAGCTCGCCGATAAAATATTTAAAGGAAAGAAAAAGCTCGCGGATATGCCGGCCCGTTTCCTCACACTTGGAAGACTGCGGTCGGCCGAAGGGGACTTCTTCGACGAGGTCCTGGCCGTAAGGTTTGAAAAAGGCGCGAGCTACACGGCCGAGGAAAGTGTCGAGTTTCACTGCCACGGCGGACTGCTGCCAGCACAGAAGTGCATCGAACAGCTGTGCGCTGCCGGTGCCAGGCTGGCACAGCCCGGAGAGTTCACCCGCAGGGCCTTCGTAAACGGCAGGATCGACCTGTCCCAGGCCGAGGCGGTGCTCGGGATCATCCGCTCAGAGAGCGACGAAGCTCTTTACGCCTCATCAAGGACCATCCAGGGAGCCTTTGCAGAAAAACTGAAGGGCCTGTTTGACAGGATGACCGAACTTGCTGCTTTCCTGGAGGTCGATCTGGACTTTCCCGAAGAGGATGAGGGTTACATAGCGAGGGACAAATGCGAAAAACGCCTCGACGGTCTGATCGAAGAGGGAGAGGCGATACTGGACGACTGCCGTTCCGGACTGATCCTGAGAGAGGGCATCAGGACCGCCATAATAGGCCGCCCCAATGTCGGCAAGTCATCGCTTCTCAATGCGCTGTTAAAAGAAGAAAGGGCTATCGTCACCCCCGTTCCCGGTACTACCAGGGACAGGATCGAGGAGACCTTTATACACAAGGGGATACCGATAAGGATCATAGACACGGCAGGCATCCGCGATACCGAAGACGAGGTCGAGTGCATCGGCGTCAGCCAGTCTATAAGGTCAATGGCAGAGGCGGATCTCCGCGTCTGGGTGATTGACGCAGGAGATGAGCTTACTGACGAAGAGACGGAACTGGGCAGAAGGGCAGCTTCCATGAAACATATAATCGTGCTTAACAAAAGCGACATGCCGCAAAAGACTTCGGCAGAACAGTTAAAAAGGATCTTCCCTTCCAGCAGGATAGTCTCCGTCTCCGCTCTTAAGTCAGACGGAATAGAGGATCTTAAGGACATAATGGTAAACGAGATCACGGGAGGCAAAAAGGTGTCGGGGGGCTTCGGCGTTACATCGAGGCAGATCGAGTGCCTGTCGGCGACCCTGTCGTCATTGAGGGAGACGAAGAAAATCATCGCAGAGGGGCTCGGGGACGACCTCGCGATCACATGCCTCTCTGACGCAAGGTCTTCGATAGCGAAGCTCCTTGGGATCGATGTCACTGAAAACCTTCTTGACACGGTATTTTCCAAGTTTTGTGTCGGCAAGTAGATAGGGGATATTTTTTCCAAAAAACGATCAGGATAAAATCAAGGGGGGCAGATCTGCCCCCCTTGATCAGTTTTTTATGTCAGATCACGATCCGTACCGAAACTAGTAAGCCTTCGCGAAAATGGCCTTGCGGGCTCCCTCTTTTCCGGTGCAGAAGCATCTGCCCCTCTCTTCCGAGTACTCGAGCGGATAGCATCTGGGTGTCGCGCCCGTCGCTTCTTTGATAGCCTTTTCATCCTCTTTGCTTCCGTCGAAGAATACCTCGATGAAGCCGCCCTTTGTCTCGAGGACCTCCTTGAACTCATCCATGTTTGACACCTGGAACGTGTTCTCCTGCCTGAACTTCAGAGCCCTGTCAAAGAGGTTTTTCTGGATATCGTCAAGGAGTCCGGGGACGCGTTTTTCAAGATCTTCCCATGCGATATCGATCTTCTCTCCGGTGTCCCTGCGGACAACCTTGACCTTTCCGGCCGCATATTCCTTCTCTCCGAGCTCCAGACGAAGCGGCACGCCCTTCTGGAGGTGGAAGAAGAATCTGTCTCCCGGACGAAGATGCTGCTGATTGTCGATCTGGACGAAGCGCCCGCAAAGAGCCCTGTTCAGCGCGGACTGGAGTTCCTTTGCCTTTGGCACCAGCACATCGTCGAATCTTGAAGCATCTGTCGAGATTGGTATGATGACAGCCTTGGTCGGAGCCACCCTCGGCGGGATAACAAGTCCGTCGTTATCGGAGTGAGTCATTATCAGTGCACCGATGAGGCGCATCGATACTCCCCAGCTGGTCGTATGCGCGAAGTCCATCTCTCCGTTTTTATTCTGGAACTTTATGTCGAATGCCTTCGCGAAATTCTGCCCGAGATAATGGCTCGTTCCGGCCTGAAGAGCTTTCTTGTCGCTCATCATGGTCTCACATGTGTATGTGTTGTCCGCACCAGGGAACCTTTCACCCTCGGTCTTCTCTCCTGGGATGACAGGCAGTGCAAGCTCCTCTGCCATTATCCTTCTGTATATCTCGAGCATGAGCAGGGTCTCCTCCACCGCTTCCTCTTTCGTGGCATGGGCGGTATGTCCTTCCTGCCACAGGAATTCGGAGGTACGGAGGAAAAGTCTGGGCCTCTTCTCCCAGCGCATTACGTTGCACCACTGGTTGATCAGTATCGGCAGGTCACGCCATGACTGTACCCACTTGCTGTACATATGTCCTATTACCGTCTCAGAAGTGGGCCTGACGATAAGGGGTTCTTCGAGCTCCTCACCGCCGGCATGGGTCACAACGGCACATTCTGGGGCAAAACCCTCAACATGTTCTGCCTCTTTTTCAAGGAATGACTTCGGGATCAAAAGCGGGAAAGAAGCATTGACGTGGCCTGTCTCTTTGAAGGCATCGTCAAAATGTTTCTGGATCATCTCCCATATAGAGTAACCGGTAGGTCGGACGACCATACAGCCGCGTACAGGCGCATAGTCAGCCATCTCTGCTGCACGTATCACATCAAGATACCACTGTGAAAAATCCTGTTCTTTGGGTGTTATGTTCTTAGCCATCCGGTTACCTCCATTGTTGTTCCTTCCGATATTAAACGTCGCACAGCAAAACGCTGTGCAGGCTATTGTATCATTTATCTCTTCATTTAGAACAACTTGCCGTAAATTTTTGTTTCCCTTGACAATTCACCATTTTATCGTATTCTTAGAACAAATACTGCAGGTGTTTAGCACATTACTATAGGGAGGTCTTGTTCATGGCTTTAGAGTGGAAAGATGAGTTCACCGACCAGCTTTGCGACTCGATAGTAGCGATAACAGACAGAGAGGAAGCCTATCGTTTCCTGGAGGATGTGGCCACCTTTTCCGAGATAAGGGCTTTCGCACAGAGACTTCAGGTCGCGAGCCTGCTTCTGAAAGGGATGTCCTATCCCCAGATAGTACAGGCGACAGGAGCAAGCACTGCAACGATCAGCAGGGTAAAAAAATTTGTTGAATACGGATCAGACGGATACAGGGACGTTCTTGCAAAGCTCGAAAAGACAAAAAAAGAAAAAGACAAGGAAGAGGACAAGAAGAAGAAAAAATAAACGATTTGAAGATCCGCATCGGATGCAGGCCCGCATTTTATCCCTCCTAAAGGGGAAAAACTGCGGGCATTATTTTATTATCGCGAATGCCGCGAGGTCGTCGATATCCCTCGGAGGGGTCCTGAGCGAGATCGGGATGAATCGCCAAAGCCCTTTGGGAGGATGTAGCATCCAGTATATCTCGCGCCCCTTGAGAGTCGTTCCGTATTCGTCGGCCGGTTCGATATCACAGCTCCCTTCCAGCAGCTTTATCAGCTCTTTAGACGATGTGCCGGTTCCTATATATATCTTCTCGACTGTCTTTCCGGCAACAGCTCCTAGGTCACCCTCTTTTCTCCATCCTGCAAGCAGAGACCAGTCTCCATCTTTCAAGGCATCTGAAAGAACGGATGCCTCTGATCTGGGGACTATCGCAGAGAAGAGCAGCATGCCCGATTCGGCGAAGGCCACCCCTATCTTATGACGGCCGGGATCTATACCGCACTTAATCGAAATCGCCCCTCTCAACAGATTCCCATCTGGGGTACATCCACATCCACTGGTCAGGATATTTTCTGATCCACTCCGAAATTATCTCGTTGCAGTCATCAATGCTTTCCTGAAGGTCTTTTCCGTATGGTTTCCCGTCCCTGCCTTTAAGGGCGGGACGGATATGAAACTCGAGCTTTTCGGTCCCAAGCCACCTTGCGCAGAACGCGGGGACGACGGCACAGCCAAGCTTGTCTGCGAGCTTGGCCATTCCTACAGGCGTGCTCGCGGGATGACCGAGGAACGGAGATACGATCCCGGCCCTTTTGGCGTCCTGGTCGACCGGCACCGCGATGATCTCCCCCGCCTGGAGAGCTCTTATCATTGCCTTTAGGTCGGATGCCTTGCCAAGTGCCTTCATTCCCCCGGCATTCCGCAGATCCGTGACCAGATCCGTTATCCTTTCATCCCTCTGGTCGGCACCCAGTGCATTCATCGGGTATCCGTGCCGGGCGCACCACGCTCCGGCATACTCCCAGTTGCCGAGGTGCGCGGTAACGACCATAACGCCTTTTCCGGCCTCATAGGCCTCGCGTAGATTTTCCTCACCGTAGACCGTCATTATCTCGTCCAGTCTAGACGCCATAACAGGCAGCCTCAGGAACTCAGCCGCAGATCTCCCAAAGTTTCTGTATGCCCCCTCTACGATGCGCCTGGCCTCTTTTTCAGGGATGCCCAGTATCCTCGCACAGCGCTCTGAAGCCTCACGCAGTTTTTTCGGTGTAAAAAGGGGGACGAGTGCTCCCAGGCAACCTCCAAGCATGACCGCAGCTTTGTGCGGAAGCAGGACTGCTATCTTCCTGAATAAAGAAAGTACCGACCAGATAAATGGTTGTTTATTATTCATCTATACTGTCTCTCCCGGGAAATTTCATTTTGTGGACCTCTCTGTATCATTATCAATATCTTACGATCAAATTGGCAATTATGGGGACGATCACAAGTATCGTTACGATCCTGCATATATTGAACAAAATAGATATGGTCGGATCCGCTCCTATATCGACAGCGACCAGAGCGATGCCCGTAAGTCCGCCCGGAGTCGTCGCAAAGAGCGAGGTAAGAAAATCCATTTTGCATATTTTGGAAAATACCCAGGCAAGACCTAGGGTAAAGGTAAGGAGCGAGAAACTGTACGCCATTGCCGCGGGAAGATATTTCGGCAGTTCGGCTATCGATGAGAAATCGCTGCCCCTGACAAGCACATAGGCCACAAGCGCCTGTGAGATCCATGAAAGCCACTCAATCTTATCATCGAGACCCATGTGCATCACAGCTTTTATCGCAAGCCCCACGATCAGACCCCCGACAAGAGCCCCCGCCGGAAAACCCGATTTGCAGCCTGCGGCACTGCCGCATATCACAGCAATAAATACCAGGTAATTTGGATCCATGACCTGCCTCCTTTCCTGCAGCCAAGTATACAATAAAAAAGCGCCCCCATGACAGGGGCGCTTCGTAAATCAGCCCTGATCCGCTATCCTGCCGGTTCCAGCTTTTCTCTTTTTGAAGTTTTTTTGAGATAGATCATTATCACTATTATTACAATGGTAGCACCTACGCTTAGAACCATGTTGTGGTGTATTGCCACAAGAGCAGCTATTCCAATTACTGCACGCTCTATCTTATTCAGGAAGCGGAACATCCAACCTTCAAGCGCACCGGCAAGAACAATAACTCCTAGGAGCGCGGAAATTACAAGGATAAAAAGCTCGTAGGGGACAACGTTCTGCATAAGGAGCATCGGGTTATATACGAACATATATGGCATCAGATAAGACGTAAGAGCGATCTTTGTCGCAGTAAACCCGGTCTTTGAGGGGCTGGCACCTGCTATGCCCGCCCCGGTGAATGCGGCCAGGCAGACCGGAGGTGTAAGGTCAGCCATGATCCCGAAGTAGAAGACAAAGAGGTGCGCGGAAAGCGGCATCACGTTCATACCTATCAGCGCAGGTGCAATTATCGTGCTGCATACTATATAGTTTGCCGTCGTTGGAAGACCCATTCCTAGGACTATACAGGCCACCATCGCCATTATCAGCGTCAGGAGCAGATTTCCGCCGGAAATGTCAATTATGTTGTTGGAGATCGTGAGACCAAGGGATGTCAGTGAAGAGGTGCCTACTATGAAGCCGACCAGGGCACACGCAAGAGCAACTCCAAGAGCTCCCCTTGCTCCCTCTTCCAATGCTTTGATGAGATCACGGATGCTCATTCTGGTCTTCTGCTTCAGTGAACTTACTATTATTACCGACACGACACCTATGAACCCGGCGCGAAGCGGTGTGTACTTCATCAGAAGTGTCGCTATTATTACTATGACCGGG
>ENA-UOXR01000693-UOXR01000693.1-bioreactor-metagenome-genome-assembly--contig:-NODE-693-length-39373-cov-17.167226_pt1 | contig 39373 bp, 24 predicted proteins | sample MGYA00238164_ERZ764825 | MGnify/ENA primary metagenome ERZ764825 (study PRJEB28920, sample SAMN05720171) | bioreactor metagenome | isolation source: Anaerobic biogas reactor | place: USA:Washington... | reverse complement strand
ATCCGTGAGGGGCTGTATACGTATGACGGCCCGACGTTCGTTGTCAACGGGGCCCATCAGCAGGGTGGGCACGTGGCCGCCGGCGATTGGCTCGCCCTGGCCGCACCGCGCGCAGACATGCCGGTCTACTATACGCTTGACGGGACCGATCCGGCGGGCACTTCAGCCGTCGTCGAGCCGGCCGTGACCACGCTGGTCAAACGCGGCGACCCGAAACGGGCCCATGTTCCGACCGGACCGGACGGGGGCGACTGGACTGCATTGCGCACCTTCGATGATTCGACATGGCGGCCCACCGACGGCCTGCCCGGCGGCGTCGGCTACGAACGCAGCACCGGGTATGAGCCGTATATCGGGATCGATGTGGGCGACCAGATGGACAACATCAACGGCTCATGCTATATCCGCATTCCCTTTCAGTTCTCCGGCAACCGGGATGCTTTGCGCACGATGACGCTCCGGGTCCAATACGATGACGGGTTCATCGCCTATCTCAACGGAGTCGAAGTGGCCCGGCGGAACTTCCAGGGGGAACCGGCCTGGAACTCCCTCGCCAGCAGCTCGCATGCCGACGAGGCCGCGATCGTCTTTGAGTCCATCGACATCTCCTCGCACATCGACCGTTTGCGAGGCGGCGCCAATCTGCTGGCCATTCATGGGCTGAACAACTCGCCGACCAGTTCCGATTTCCTGATCGTCGCCGAGCTGGATGTGGCGGACAAGGTGGCCGCCGAGCCGCCGGAGGAGGCCGTCCTCTACACCGAGCCGATCCCTCTGACCGCCAGCACGCATGTCAAAGCCCGTGCCCGGCTCGACGGCGTCTGGAGCGCCTTGAACGAGGCGACCTTCGCCGTCGGCCCGGTCGCCGAGAACCTGCGGATCAGCGAACTGATGTACCATCCGACCGATCCGAACGCCGAGTTCGTCGAACTGACCAACATCGGTGACGAGACCATCAACCTGAACCTGGCCCGGTTTGCCGACGGGATACAATTCACGTTTCCCGATGTCGATGTGATTCCGGGCGAGTATGTGTTGCTCGTTGAGGACATTGCCGCCTTCGATGCGGTGTATGGGCCCGGCTTGCCAGTCATCGGACAGTATTCGGGCGGCCTGAGCAACGCGGGCGAGCGGATCGAACTGAGGGATGCCGCCGGCGCGATCGTGCAGAGTCTCACGTACAGCGACGATTGGTATCCCATCACCGACGGCATGGGCTTCTCCCTGACGGCTACCGATCCGGCCGGGACCGCCGCCAGCGTCTGGAACTGCCAAATCGCCTGGCGGCCGAGCGCCGCCATGGGCGGCTCGCCGGCCTTCGACGACGCCGGACAGCTTCCCGCCCTCGGGACGGTGGTTATTAACGAGGTCATGGCCAACTCCCAGGGCGTCGGACCCGATTGGATCGAGTTGCACAATACGACGGGTCTGGTCATAGACATCAGCGGCTGGTTCCTCAGCGACAGCGGCAACGACCTGACGCGTTATGAGATTCCTTCAGGCACGGTGATTCCGCCCGATGGGTATGTCGTGTTTACGGAGGACCAGCATTTCGGCAATGAGAATGACCCCGGATGTCGCAGTCCATTCGGTCTGAGCCGGTACGGAGAGACGGTACACCTCCACTCCGGCTGGGACGGCGTCTTGACCGGTTACGCCGAACGACAGACGTTCGGAGCCTCCGACAGGGGCGCAACCTTCGGCCGCCATCAGATGAGTACCGGAGTGGTCGAATTCGTTGAGACGGCAGAGCCGACGCCGGGAGAGGCCAACAGCGGTCCAAGGATCGGGCCGATGGTCATCAGCGAGATTATGTACCATCCGAGCGTCTCACAGGGCGTCGAGTACGTCGAGCTGTTGAACATCAGCGATTCCGATGTGACTGTCTACGATTTCGATCGGAACGCTCCGTGGCGGTTTGTCGGCGACGGTGGTGCCGCGATCGAACTGCTCTTCCCGGACGAGTTGCCCATAACGCTGGCGCCGGGTCAGTACCTGATGGTAGTCACGAATCGTGCGGTCTTCGAAGCCACCTATCGCATCGCGGGCACGCCGGTGATTCTCGAATGGGGCGCCGGCTCGCTCGACAATATCGGGCAGACGATCCGGCTCGACCGGCCGGGTGATCTCGACGATGACGGACAGCGTCGATGGATCGTGGTGGACCGCGTCAGCTACAGCAACGGTCTTCAGCATGAGACCTTTGCCGATGGGCAGGACCCATGGCCTGCCGAGGCGGCGGGAACGGGCCTGTCACTGACGCGCACGGCAACCGGCGCATACGGCAACGATCCGGGCAATTGGCACGCCGCGATCGATTCGGCCGGCGCCGCCCGGCGCCGGGTGGGCCTATAACACTCTTGCGTCAGTGCTGTTGCACGGCCAGCACGCGCATTGCGTGACGGGCCAGCGAAAGTGGTTCGTCGCCTGTTACGGACCTCTGACTCCCGGTCGTGGGATCGAGCAGTGTCCGCCTTCCCTTCGCCAGAAGTCGCAGTCGTACGTTCAGATTGCCTTCGCCTTCGTTGAACAGCATGTAGTAATCGGTGTCCTGCTTTCGCATATGTCGGACTCGCAGATCCGGTGTTTCCGGCGAGACCTCGATATCGGGCGGAATCAACCTGTCGATGGCGTCGACAAACTCGGTCGGCTCCGTCACCTCCTTCCAGCGGATCAGCCTTCCGGCCTGGGCCATGACATCCATGGCGTTGTTGGCCTGTGAGGGCGGATCATCCTCAACGATCAAGGCGAGGTAGTGCATTCCCGCCAGATGGATGCCTTCGGAGTCAATGCGGGCGTCCTCCCACAGGTGTCGCGCTTCGAGGTAGTTGAAATCGCGCTGATGCTGGAAGCAGACCTTTGCCGCCCGCCAGGGCAGGTAGTCGTTGGTTCCCAGGATGGCCAGCGAGCAGACGTGAACGCCGTCGGTGTTCAGCCAGCAGAGTCGCGACGTCGCCTGTGCGAACGGCTTGAACTGCGCCCACCACGGACTGTTGGGCCCGACATCGGGCGGCCGCTCGTCGATCCGGGGTCCGCGAATGGAGTAGTAGAACGCGTGCGGAACGAGCAGGTTGCACCCGCGAATCAGCAGCCAGTTCGCCAGCCACTGCATTTCCTCGAAGGTGAAGTTATGCCCGTAGGCGCCGCAGAATTCGTTCAGGTTGCGGCGACGTTTGAGGTGGATCATTGCCGAGGACGCGCATTTGCCCTGCGTGGACTGAGCGCCTTCGAGCGCGCTGGGCTTGCCCGGTTCGATATAACGCCAGACGATGTCCTGGCCGGGGATGTGGAAATGACGCAGATGGCCGATGTCGTCCGGGGCCATCGGATGGCCCGTCAGAGCGACGCCGTGCGCGCCGCACCACTCGGAGATCGGGCGATAGAACGTCTCTTCCAGCCGCGCCTGGATCGCACGGTTGTAGTCGCGACGGCGCCGCTCGGCATCGGGCTCATCTGCATACCACAACGTTGGCAGGTGCTCGGTGAAGTCGTGACCCAGGAAGCGATTGATATGTTCGAGAATGCCGGTGGTTCCAGGGACCATGCTTCGCTCGGCGCCCCGGGCCAGCAGCGACGGCTCGTCGGTGAAGATGGCCTTTACCGTTTTGCCAAAGCGGTCGCCAAACTCGTCGTAGAATCGTTGGTAGACGAGTCGGATGAAGCACGCCACGGATTCGGGATTGAGGATGTCCGCTCCGGGCGGCTGGTTCTCTGGAACCTCTCGCCGGTCGGCCCGGCGGGGTGGGTCGTCCTGGACGAAGTGAAGACCTCGAATGGTCGAGCGGCCCTCGCGCGCCGGGCGGTCGACGATGGCGAGGCGATGGCCGTTGCTCTTGCGACGGGTCAGGGCCACGAGCGTCTGGTCGGCCGCCAGGTCGGGCCTGCCCTCGACATCGATGCGCACGCCTTGCACCTCGGTCCCCGGCGTCGCTTCGTCCAGGTCGATGCAGACCAGACCCCGTGTGCGGAAGGCGGGGTTCTCCGCGACCACCTGTCCGCTCGATGAGCCGCTGGGATACATCCCTTCGTCGTAGAGGATCACCCACATGTCGCGCTCGGCGGCCCGCTCGATGGTAAATCGCATCAGGTCGATCATGCGATCGCTCATCCAGCCGATAGATCGGGGCAGCCCGGCTCGTGGATGGATCAGAAAGGCGTGAACGCCGTGCGCCCGAAAATCCTCGATCTGCCGAAGCAACTCCTTTTCGGACAGGTCATCATTCCAGAACCAGAACGGCGCCTGCGAGAACTCCACGGGCGGATTGTACCACTCGGCGGGCATGCCCATCGGCACATCTTGCGCTCGCAGCGTCCCTGTGAATGGCAGGGCGAGAGCCGCCGTACCAGCGGCTCCGAGAAAGTCACGGCGATTCAGCTCACCGGTCATCGTCCTATCCTCGCGAGAATCAACATGGTAAGGGCGAATGGACATTCGCCTCTACGTATTGATGTCCAATTCCTTTGCGACTTCGGTGAACTTCTCGACCGCGAAATCCAGGTCGTCTCGCGTGTGCGCGGCCGAGACCTGCGTGCGAATCCTCGCCTGCCCCTTGGGGACGACCGGGAACGAGAAGCCGATCACGTAGAGGCCCTTGGCCAACAGACGCTGAGCCATCTCCTGAGCCAGCGTTGCCTCTCCGAGGATGATCGGCGCGATCGGATGGTCGCCGGGCAGCACCTTCAGCCCCGTCTTGGCGATCCGGTCGCGGAAGTACCGCGTGTTGTCGGCCAGCCGCGCGAGTAGGGGCGACGCATGCGTCGCCCCTGCGTGTGCCGATGGGCTTAACAATTCGATCGCCTTGATCGAGCCGGCCGCCACCGCCGGGGCCAGCGTGTTGGAGAACAGATACGGCCGGCTGCGTTGCCGCAGCATCGCGATGATCTCCTTGCGCCCGGAAGTGAAGCCGCCGCTGGCGCCGCCGAGCGCCTTGCCGAATGTGCCCGTGATGACATCGACGCGCCCCATGACGCCCCGATACTCCGGCGTACCCCGGCCGGTGGCGCCGATGACCCCTGTGGCGTGGCAGTCGTCGATCATGACCATCGCGTCGTAGCGGTCGGCCAGCTCGCAGATGGCGTCGAGCTTGGCGATATAACCATCCATCGAGAAGACACCGTCAGTGGCAATCAGCCGGAATCGCGAGGATCGGGCCGCCTTGAGCTGCTCCTCCAGATCGGCCATGTCGCTGTTGGCAAAGCGCAGCCGCTGGGCCTTACACAGCCGGACGCCGTCGATGATGCTGGCATGGTTTAACTGGTCGCTGATGATCGTGTCTTCGGGGCCCAGCAGCGTCTCGAACAGGCCGCCGTTGGCGTCGAAGCACGAGCCGTAGACGATCGTGTCCTCCGTTCCAAGGAATCGTGTGACGGCGGCCTCGAGGTCCTTGTGGATCTGCTGCGTGCCGCAGATGAATCGCACGGAAGCCAGGCCGAAACCCCACTTTTCGTAGCTTTCGCGGGCGGCGCGGATCACCTCCGGGTGATTGGCCAGACCCAGATAGTTGTTCGCGCACATATTGAGCACCGTCTGGCCCGCAGTGGTGGTGATGCGGTTGCTCTGTGGGCTGGTGATGACCCGCTCGGGTTTCTCCAGGCCCGCTTGGCGAATCTCGGCCAACTGCTCCGAAAGGTGCGTCTTCACATCCCGATACATATCTGTATTCTCCTGCGGTCGCGAGGGCAAAGAATGATGATTGGCCCCCTGCGAGCGAATGGTTATTCGCCCCTACTCGTCGTGCCAGCTCAGGACGACCTTGCCGGAGTTGCCCGAACGCATGGCGTCAAAGCCTTTCTGAAAGTCGGTATAGTGAAAGCGATGCGTGATCAGCGGGCCCAGGTCCAGGCCGCCCTGGATCAGCATTGTGACCTTGTACCACGTCTCGTACATTTCGCGTCCGTAGATGCCCTTGATCGTCAACCCGTTGAATACGACGAAGTCCCACTCGATCTCGGTGCGGGGCAGGATGCCCAACAGGGCGATCTTTCCGCCGTGAGCCATGTTGGCGATCATCTCGCGAAGAGCCTCGGGATTGCCCGACATCTCCATGCCGACGTCGAAGCCCTCCTTCATGCCAAGCTGCTTCTGGGCGTCGGCCAGAGACGCGTTCCGAACATCGACGGTCAGCGTCGCCCCCATCTTCTTCGCCAAGTCCAGCCGGTACGGATTGACATCCGTGACAACGACATGCCGAGCGCCCACCTGCTTGGCGATAGCGGCGGCCATGCAGCCGATCGGGCCGGCCCCCGTGATGAGCACGTCCTCGCCGACGAGGTTGAAGCTCAGCGCCGTGTGCGCCGCGTTCCCCAGAGGGTCGAAACAGCTCAAGACATCCGTCGGGATGGTCTTGTCGCAATACCAGACGTTGGTCACCGGCACGGAGATGTACTCGGCAAACGCGCCGTCCCGATTGACCCCGATCCCCTTGGGGGCCGTGCAAAGATGCCGCCGGCCCGCCAGGCAGTTGCGGCAACGTCCGCAGACCACGTGCCCTTCGGCGCTAACGAGGTCTCCGACCGCGAAGTCGTGGACGTTGCTGCCGATCTCAACGATCCGCCCGACGAACTCGTGTCCGATGGCCATGGGCACACGGATGGTCTTCTGTGCCCAGGCGTCCCAGTTGTAGATGTGTACGTCCGTGCCGCAGATCGCGGTCTTGACCACCTGGATCAGGATGTCGTTGATGCCGATCCGGGGTACGGGAATCTCTTCCAGCCACAGACCTTGTTCGGCCTTGCTCTTGACGAGCGCTTTCATGAACTGCTCTCCGTTAGATCTTGATGAAGGTTCGCTTGCGGTACATGTGGAACAGGATCAGCCAGATGACAAGCACTCCCGCCACGGCGCGGACGAATTCGTGCCAGTCGCCCGTCCACCGCGACAGGCCCGAGACGACGATATCGCCGAACGGTCGAAAGTCATACACCCGCGTGATCATATAGACAGCAATGGCGTTCATCCCGATCACGACGAACGGGAACGCCAGGAAGCGCAGACGCAGCACGTCGAAGGCGAGGTAGAAGACGCCCAGCAGCACCAGGCTCCAGCCGCCCGCAAAGAGCACCATCGAACTGGTCCAGATATGCTTGACGATCGGAAAGACCAAGCCCCAGGCCCAGCCGATCCAGATGCAGGCAATGCCCGAGGCCAGCAGAAACAGCACCTTTCGGACCTTGCCGCAGTCGGACTGGAGCAGTTGGCCTGCCAGGGCGCCCATCATCACGGTGCAGCCGAATGTCATGCTGCTGAGAATCCACGTGTAGGACGTGCCATCCTGATAGGCGCCAAGGATCAGTTTGTCGATGTAAATCGCCAGGTTGCCTTCCGGCGTCAGTTGACCGGGGCCGAATCCGGGCACCGGGACCAGCATTAGCAGGGCCCAGTACAACAGCAGCAGGGCGACGGTGACCGCCACCTGCCACCAGATCCGCAGGTTCAGCAGGAGGACCGAAGCGATCAGATAGCCGGCGGCGATGGCCTGGAGCGTGTTGCTGTACAGACGCAATTTCGACAGGTCGTACTCCAGCAGCCGGCCTTGGGCGATCATGCCGAGAATCCAGAGAACGACCACGCGAAAGAGGATGTGCACGTAGAGCCGGCCCTTGGGGTGGCCCTGTTCGAGCCGCTTGGCGAAGGAAAACGGCATGGCCGCTCCGACCACGAACAGAAACAGCGGCATAATGAGGTCCCAGGCGGCGAAACCCTCCCAAGGCACGTGTTCGGCATGCGGGACCACGTATTGGCTGAACCACTCGTTGTGCAGACCCCTGGCCAGACCGCTGATAATCCAGCCGCCGCCGATGATCCAGAACATGTCGAAGCCTCGGAGGGCATCGAGCGAAACGAGTCGTCCCTCGGTTGTGGCGAGGGGCCTTTCGGGCGGGAACTCCATATCGTTTTTCTCCACTGCCAGCATCAATTGAGGATCGTGGGCCTCGGTATACCGACCACTGCCGGCGGTTCGAGACCGTACGCCATCCATAACGGCCTGACACAATACCCTCGTTTCCGGGTGAATGCAATGGCCACCGCTTGATCGGCATTTCCGGCTGAATGTGTAACCGCCTTGCGGCGGCAATCCACCAACTTCTTTGCAGACATGCATTTCCGTTCCTGCAAACGCGCGGGAAATGACGTGAACGCCTGTTTCCGTGCAATGAGAGATGATTTTTCCGCGTCTGTCCTGTGTCTGCGACCTTGGCCGACAACCCTGCCAGGAGATGTCCATGGGAGGGGGCAGACGGGGCCCCGGCTGGGCAGTAAGGCAGTTTGATGTTGACTTGAGAGCAGAAAGAAGGGAAACTACAGTATTTAGGCGCATCTATGGGGTATTGTCATCGTAATCCGTGGCGCAGAAGGGCGGGTGGTCCGTTGGCAGGCATTGTGTTGCTGGCGGCGGCCGGCGGCCTGATCGGGTGCAAGTCGCCCGAGCAACACCGTCGCAAGGCCGACGAGGTCGGCGCGCAAATCGTCGCACAAAAGCAGGCCGAAGCCATCGGCCGCACGGAGCCCTTCAGTATCGAGCGTCCAAGCGACATCCTTCGACGCCGACTTATGGCTGAGCAGGGACTGCCTCATTCGGGCCCGGCCTCGTTCGGAACCGACATGCTTGATCCGGTTCCGCATTGGCCGGATGAGAACTATGGGCCGCAGAAGGCGTCCGATGGATCCGACGTTGTTGTCGTTGCCGACAAGCCGGTCAAGCTTTCGTTGATCGATGCCCTGCAGGTCGGGGCCGGGAACAGCTTCGAGTATCAGTCCCGCAAAGAGGATGTCTTTCGTGCCGCACTGAGTCTCGACCTGACGCGGAATGACTTCCGCAGTATCTTCCGGTCCCAGGCCGACAGCCGCCTGTCGACTGATACGACGGGAGACGAGACGGTCACGACGCTCGACAGCGGCGGGACGCTCGGAGTGACGCGCAACTTCATGAATGGGCTCAGCGTCAGTTCGGCCGTGGCCGTCGATCTGCTGAACATCCTGACTCAGGGGGGATCCTCTTCGCTGGGGCTCAGTTCCGACACGTCCGTGTCGATCCCTCTGCTCAAGGGTGCCGGGCGGCATATTGTGGCTGAGCCGCTGACCCAGGCGGAGCGCGATGTGGTCTACGCGATCTGGGAATTCGAGCGATACAAGCGGACCTTTGCGGTCAGCATCGCTCAGGATTACTTCGGCGTCCTTCGGCAGATGGACTCGGTGGCCAACGCTCGAGACAACTACCGCAGCGCGATCACATCGGCCCGCTGGACCCGTCGAAGGGCGGATGCCGGCCGCATTACGCAGGTCGAGGTGGATCAGGCCGTGCAGCGTGAACTGGGCGCTCGAAACAGTTGGATCTCGGCCCAGGAGCAACTCAAGAGTCGCCTCGATTCCTTCAAGAGCCAGCTCGGGCTTCCCCCGGACGCCCTGATCGAACTGGACCCCAACGATCTCATGCAACTTCGCTCCCGTTCCGACGAGATCGTTGAGGAGATACGAGCCGCTTCGGATGCGGGGTCTGAGGAGGCCCCTCCCGCCGACGCTCCCGTCGAGTTGCAGGGAGCGACGTATGACGACGCCGGACCGTACGAGATCGACGTGGCTGACGCGATCCGTCTGGCGCTTGAGAACCGACGCGATTTGCAGGTGGCCAGCGGCGAGGTCTACGACGCCCAGAGAAGGGTGGTTGTCCGGGCCGACGCCCTGCGAGCAGGCCTAACGCTTGGCGGCCAGGCGCGTTTCGCCGACAGCGACGATGACGGCAGCCTGTCTGTCAAGGGCGGGCAATATGCGGCTCTGCTGTCGCTGGATCTGCCCCTGGAGAGGACGGCTGAACGCAACGCCTATCGCAACAGCCTGATCGACCTGGAGCGGGCCACCCGCGGCGTTCAACAGCTCGAAGATCAGATCAAGTTGTCGATTCGCAGTCAGTTGCGGACCCTGCTGGAATCGCGAGAGAGCATCAAGATCAACGCCCAGCAGGTCGTGGTGGCCGAAAAGCGGGTTCGCAGCGCGACGCTGTTCCTGGAGGCCGGCCGGGCGCAGATCCGCGATCTGCTCGAAGCCCAGGATGCATTGCTCCTGGCGCAGAACCAACTCACGGCGGCCGTCGTAAACTACCGGATAGCGGAATTGCAGCTTCAACGCGATTTGGGTCTGCTCGAAGTCAATGAAAAAGGGTTGTGGCAGGAATACTCGCCAGAGGAAATCAAGCATGACAGCTAACAACAGCAATGGATCGACCAACGGCAGACGCAAGCCTCTCAGGATGATCGGTGTTCTCGTGGTCATTGCCGCGATCGCCTTGGTCATTATCTGGCTCAGAGTTGTCCGGGCCTCGGACTCCTCAACGACCCAAATGGCTACGTTCGAGGCCAAGCGGGGGCCGTTGACGATCAGTGTACTGGAATCAGGCACGATCAAGGCACGCGAGCAAATCATCATTACGAATCAACTCGAGGGCCGCACCTCGATCATCTACCTGATCCCCGAAGGTACAAGGGTCAAGAAGGGAGAACTGCTCGTCGAACTGGACGCCAGCACGATGCAGGACCAGCGGATCGACCAGGATATCAAGGTTCAGAACGCCGAAGCCGCCTATGTCAATGCCAAAGAGAACATGGCGATTGTCGAGAACCAGGCGCAGAGCGACGTGGAAGTGGCCGAATTGACGCTGGAATTCGCCAAACAGGACCTGAAGAAATACATCGAAGGTGAGTATCCCAACCAGTTGGCGAAGGCCGAGAGCGACATCCAACTGGCACAGGAGGATTTGAATCGGGCCGAGGACAAGGCGGAATGGTCCAAGAGACTCCATGAGGAGAAATACCTCTCCACCACCGAACTGAAGACGGACGAGCTGGCCTATAGCCGTGCCAAAGTCAATCTCCAGGTGGCGCAGAGAGATCGGGAACTTCTGGAGACGTACACGTATCAGCGGCAGATCGCACAGCTCGAAAGCGACGTTCGGCAGGCGGAAATGGCTCTGGAACGCACGCGGGCCAAGGCCCGCGCCAACGTGGTTCAGGCCAAAGCCGAGTTGCTGGCCCGAGAGCAGGAGTACAACCGCCAGAAGGACAAACTCGACAAGATTGACGACCAGCTCAGCAAGGCCAAGATCTACGCTCCTGCCGATGGGATGGTCATTTACGCCACCAGCGCCCGCCGTGGTGGATGGCGCGATAATCGCGAGCCGCTCGATGAGGGTGTCGAGGTCTTTGAACGTCAGGAGTTGATCTACCTGCCGACGGCCGCCTCGTCGAAGGCGGAGGTGGATATCCACGAGGCCAGTCTGGAGAAGGTCCGCATCGGGTTGCCGGCGATCATTACAGTCGATGCCCTTCCTGGCAAGAAGTTCATGGGGACGGTCGGACGGATCGCACCGCTGCCCGATCCCCAGAGCATGTGGATGAACCCCGACCTGAAGGTGTACAACTCCGACATCTTTCTGGAAGGCGATGATCCGGCCCTGCGGACGGGGATGAGCTGCAAAGTCGAGATTATCGTCGCCCAGTACGACGACGCGATCTACATCCCGATTCAGGCGGTCATTCGTGTCGACGGCAAGCCCACCATCTATGTCGTACGCCCCGATGGGACGGTCGAAGAACGGGTCGTTGAGATCGGCCTGGACAACAACAGCATGGTCCGGATCGCCAGCGACCTTGGCGAGGGGGAAGTCGTCTGGCTGGCGCCGCCCCTGAAGGCGGCCACATTGCAGGACGGTTCTCGGGACAGCCAGATGGAGGGCGACGCTGATGCCTGGCAGCAGAGGATCAATGAGCGACTGGAGAACGCCAATGGATTCGGTGGCGGCGGGCCCAATCCTGGCCAGGACGGCGAAGGCATGCCGGCCCAGGAATTCCAGCCGCCTGGAGCCGGCGGTGGATTTCCGGCTCAGGGACAGGGGGGGCCGCCTCAACTCTCGGACCAGCAGAAAGAGCAGATGCGCGAGCGCCTCCAGAATATGACACCCGAGGAACGACAGAAGCAGATGGAGAATCTCCGGCAGCAGATCCAGACTGCCCCTGCCGGGCAGAGCCCGCAGAGCGGACCGGCTGCACCCACTGGGACTGGCGCCACTGTTGGCACCCCGAGGTCGGGAGGGCAGCAGTAGATGGCCGCCAAGACCCCGTCGCACGGCAATCGGGATATCGTTCGACTTGAAAACGCCCGCAAGATTTACCAGATGGGGACCGAGGAGGTGCGGGCCCTTGCCGGTGTGAGTGTCTCGTTCGAGAAGGGCAGTTTCTGGGCGATCATGGGGCCCAGCGGATCGGGCAAGAGCACGATGATGAACGTTCTCGGGTGCCTTGACAGGCTCAGTTCCGGCGCCTACTACCTGGATGGCAAAGACGTCAGTCAACTCGACGACGATTCGCTCAGCGAACTGCGTCTATCGTACCTCGGATTCATCTTTCAAAGCTTCAATCTGATCCCACAGTTGAGCGTGCAGCGGAACATCGAGTTGCCGCTGTACTATCTGGGCTGGGACGCGGTTCGTAGCGCTCAGCGGGCCAAGGAGCTGGCGGAGATCGTCGGTCTCGGCGGACGGTTGAATCACCGGCCGACGGAGCTTTCCGGCGGACAGATGCAGAGAGTGGCTATTGCCCGGGCACTGACCAACGACCCGCAGATTGTCTTCGCCGACGAGCCCACCGGCAACCTGGATTCGGCTACCGGCGAGCAGATCATGGAGTTGCTCGACAATCTGAACAAGCAGGGCAAGACCATCATTATGGTAACCCACGAGCCGGACATTGCCGCCCACGCCAAGAGTCGGCTCCACATGATGGACGGGCTGATCGACCGAATTGAGACGGAGACCCATGAGACAGACCAACCTCATCAGGAATATCTGGCTCGGCGTTGAGAATCTGCTGCTGCACAAGCTGCGCTCGTTCTTAACGATGTTGGGTGTCGTCTTCGGCGTCGGCAGCGTCGTGGCCATGCTTTCCGTTGGCGAGGGGGCCAGCCAGGAGGCCCTGGAGCAGATTCGCAAACTCGGCAGCAACAATATCATTCTTTCATCCGTCAAGCCCGCCGAGGATGAGCAGGCCAGCACCGTCCGCAGCCATATGAGCATCTATGGACTGACCTACGCCGATCTCGAGCGCATCGCATCGAGCTTCGCCAGCATCGGCCAGGTGGCCCCTGTAAAGCTCGTGCGCAAAGAGGTGCGCCTGCACGATCGGGCGATGGAGCTGCGCGTGGTGGGCACCACACCCGAGTGGTTCGACCTGGTGCCGCGCGAGATCCTGGCCGGAAGGGTCATTCTGCCTTCCGATCGGCAACGACAGGCGCCGGTGGCCGTGCTGACCGAGTTCGGCGCTCGCAAGATTCTCGCCACGCGCAGCGCTGTGGGGCAGATGGTACGAATCGGCGGCGACGCCTTTGAGGTTATTGGCATCGTCCGCAGTGAGGCCGGGCAGAGCCAGAGCATGCAGATTCCCGACCAGGATGTGGACGTCTACATCCCCATCGAGGTGGCCCGGAAGTACTTCGGCGACATCATTACGCGCAGAACGGCCGGCGCCCACCAGCGGGAAAGGGTCGAACTGCATCAGATTATCGTTCGGGTCAACGATGCCGAGCAGGTCGAGGCGACCGCGACAGGGATCGAGAGCATGCTGGCACGCTTCCATGGGAAGAAGGACTACGGCATGAGCGTTCCCCTGGCTCTGCTCAAGCAGGCCGAGGCGACCAAGCGGACGTTCAACATCGTTCTGGGCTCGATCGCGGGCATCAGTCTGCTCGTTGGCGGGATCGGGATCATGAACATCATGCTGGCCTCCGTGACGGAACGGACGCGTGAGATCGGCATCCGGCGGGCCATCGGGGCCAAACGTCGGCAGATCATCGTTCAGTTTCTCATCGAGACGGTTGTCCTTTCGACGTTTGGCGGTCTGATCGGCTTGGGCGTCGGCGTATTGATTCCGTTCCTGATCACCTATTTTTCAGGCATGGCTACGGTGGTGACCTGGAATGGGATTCTGCTGCCACTGTTTATCAGTATGGCTATTGGCATTGTGTTCGGTCTGTATCCTGCGATGAATGCGGCCAGGGTCGATCCGATCATTGCGCTTCGCCATGAGTAGTGCAGAGGAGGCCCTATGTGGCCTCAGCGAGACGCAAAAAGCATTGTGGGAGATCTGTAACGCAACCCGAACGGCCGACCACTGGCCGGATGGATCGGGCGGAATGGTCGAAGCCGGACAAAGGGGTGGTGTGCCCGGAACGAAAGCGGACATGTGGCGACGATACCTCACCGATCCGCAACGGAGTCAGTACATATGAGACAGACCAGAATCGCCAGGAATGTCTGGCTGGGGATCGAAAACCTGCTGCTGCACAAACTCCGCTCGTTTCTGACGATGCTGGGGGTGGTCTTCGGCGTCGGCAGCGTGGTGGCCATGCTTTCGGTGGGCGAGGGCGCCAGCATGGAGGCGATGGAGAACATCCGCAAGCTTGGCAGCAACAACATCATCATCTCGTCGGTCAAACCTGCAGCGGATGACCAGCAGCGAACGAGCCAGTCTTTTATGAGTGTCTACGGCCTGACCTATGATGACCATCGGCGGATCGCCGAGTGCTTCGGCAACATCAAGCAGGTGGCGCCGGTGAAAATGACGCGAAAAGAGACTCGTCTGCGTGAACGTGGCCTGGAACTGCGGATTGTGGGAACGACGCCGGAGTGGTTTGAACTGGTTCCCCGCGAGGTTCTGGCCGGCCGCGTGCTCATGCCCGCTGACCAGGCGAGACTGGCACCCGTTGCCGTCCTGACGGAGTTCGGTGCCAGGAAGATTCTGGCCACCGAGGCGGTGGTCGGACAGACCATTCGCATCGGGGGGGACGAATTCGAGGTCATCGGGATTGTCCGCAGCGAAAGCGGGCAGGCCGGGAACATCCAGATCCCCGATCAGGAGGCCGACGCCTATATTCCCATGGGAGTGGCGCGACGGTATTTCGGCGACATCTTCATGAAACGGACCAGTGGCGCCGAGGAACGTGAAAAGGTGGAGTTGCATCAGGTCATTATCCAGGTCGAAGACCCAAAGGGGGTCGAGGCCGTCGCGGCCGGCATCGAGCGCATGCTGGAACGCTTCCACAAGAAGAAGGATTACACCGTCAGCGTTCCACTGGCGCTGCTCAAGCAGGCTGAGGCGACCAAGCGGACGTTTAACATCGTTCTGGGCTCGATTGCGGGCATCAGCCTGCTCGTTGGCGGCATCGGAATCATGAACATCATGCTGGCCTCCGTGACGGAGCGGACCCGCGAGATCGGCATCCGCCGGGCCATCGGGGCCAAGCGCAAGCAGATCATCTACCAGTTTCTCGTCGAAACCGTCGTTCTTTCCACGACCGGCGGGCTGATTGGACTGGGTGTGGGGATCCTGATCCCGATGCTGATCACCTATTTCTCCGGCATGGCCACGGTGGTGACCTTGAACGGGATTCTGCTGCCGTTGTTCATCAGTATGGGGATCGGCATCCTGTTTGGTCTTTACCCCGCCATCAACGCCGCCAAGGTCGATCCGATCATCGCCCTGCGGCATGAGTAGGCGGGCGGTCCTCAGCGGCAGGGCGGGGTGCCGTCCGTTGTCTGCATCACCAGTGGGGCTGATTGCCCACCTCCACGCCGGTGACGTCCTCGGCGGCCATCAGCGCGATGAAGGCATTCGGGTCTCGGTCCAGGACGATCCGCTTCAGGGCCGAGACGTTTCTGCGGTTGATGACCGAGTAGAGAATGGTCCTGTCGGTCCCCTGGTAGCCGCCTTGACCGCTGATCCGGGTGACGCCGAAACGATGCACGTTCGTCAGTTCCAGAGCGATCTCCTGCCATTTGTCTGAGATGATCAGCGCCGCCTGCCGTCTGGCAAGGCCGTGAAACACCATATTCGTTACCTGGGCGGTCGCAGCGACGTAGACGAGCGTGTACAGCACGGTCTCGATGGGAAAGAGGGTGGCGGCGACGGCCAGAACCACTGCATTGAGAATCATGGACCCCGCTCCCAGTGTGATCGAGAAGACCTTGTGCATGATGACGCACAGGATCTCCGCCCCGCCGATCGAGCCATAGGAACGCAGGATCACCGCCACACCCGTTCCGGAGATCGCCCCGGCGATGACCGTGGCAAGCATCTTGTCGTGAATCGCCAGAGGAACTGTGATGATGTGCAGCATCGCCGAATAGACGGCCATGCCCCACAGCGAATAGAACACGAACCGCAGGCCGACGAAACGCCAGCCCAGTGCAAACACGGGGATGTTCATCAGCAGATACAGCGCGCCGATGGGCAGCACCGGATGCGTGTAATGCACGATCAATGCGGCGCCCGTCATGCCGCGTGCCAGAAACCCATGTGGGACCAGGATGGCGTTCACAGAGAACGCGCATAGGGCGCTGCCCAGCACCAGCAGCGCGGTGTGATAGACGAATTCACCGACCGTCTTCTTCGTCACAAGGGTCTCCTGAGTCACGCGTGTCTGGTTCTGCATGTCCACATACGGTTCTGTCAGGCATGCGTGTTGTGTCCGCGGCGTCGTATCGGTGCGCCGGCCTTCAACCAGCACGGCAGGCATCGGTGTCCTCGATGTTTCTCCGCTCCGTGGCAGCCACACGAGCGCAAATCCGCTTGTGCCGCAGACGATGGTCGACATGTCGCACACCCACGTCGATGCTGTGAATCCCGGTCATCCACGATCAAATACTCCTTCTTCGTCGCCTTACGACAGCCGTTGCTTCAGGTTCTTCGGACGGGATCTACCGGTCGAAATGTCCGGCCGCCTCCGGCTGGTAGAGCAGATCCTGGATCCGGACGCGGCCCTCCACGCTGTCGCCGACCCGCCGTCCCAGAATGGCCAGCCCGATGGGCGTGAGTACGGAAACCTTCATCGGCTCGAAATCGCCGTCCCGGTCTTCGTCGCCGGGGAAGACGAGAGCGACGCGTATCTCGTCGCGCGCCTTCTTCAGTCGCACCTGTGAGTTCATCGTCACCACGTTGTGCGGGACCTCTTCAGGCGGCACGGTGTCGGCCGTCTCCAGCAGCCGGTGGAGACGCTCCAGATATGCGTCTTCGGAAGGTCGCGTCGATTCCCCTCCGGGCAGCAGCCGCCGGAGACGCTCCGCGTCGAATCCTGTCAGCTTCAGGCCCTGCCGGGCCGCACGCATGCGTCCGTTGCGCCCCTGTGCGCGGCCGTCAACGCCGATGCGGCGGTTCTGAGCGAACGCCACGATGCGGTCGGTCAGCAATTGCCACTGACGCTCGTTCAGTGCGTTGGCAAAGGTGTCTCCAGGCGCCGCGAAGAATACCGGGTGAATGTCTTTCGTATGGTGAACGTGAAGGCAGCGGAGCCGGCCTTCCCACCAGCACATGTGATAATACTTCACGCGATCGATGTCGCTCGAAGCAATGGCTTTGGCGATGAGTTGCTGGGCTCGCTTATCGGTCATGACATCATCTCCTTGGCGGATTCGTCTGTCCGCCTGGGCGACTCTGCATGTCGCCGCTGTCTGTTCTCATAGGGGATTCGCGGTCCTTTGCGTTATCGCAGGGCTTCGGACTCCTGGATCTGCGGCCGCTGCGACGGACCGCCGGGACGGGCAGTGAAGCACGTCAGTTGGACCTCGCCGCATTCGTCCATGTCGTGGATGATCAGATACCGGTAGTGCCCCTCGGCCTCAAGGTAGATGCTGCCGGAGGGCAGATACCGGCGACAGGCCCGCACGGCATGGACCTTGGCCTTGACCAGGTTCTGCGCTTCGACCACAAGGGTGCCGTCAGCTCTCTCGGGTCCCACATTCTTCCATTCGATCTTCCACGTTGCCATATTTCCACACTCCCATCGAAGGTGACTTGTCTCTGCCGCCGTCCCGCGCGCGGCCCGTATCGACTGCGGACAGCCTCCGGCGAGGAGGCGATGGATACGGCAAGAATCGCACGTCGGCAGGGCGACACACTGATCGTCGTGTGCCGCGATAGGGTCCCGGACAAGGGGATGCTGGCTCTATGGGACGTCTGCCGCGAACACGATGGGCGCAGGCAGATCCTCATTTCGGGGCAGATGCGGGTGCTTGTTCTCAGGAGCGGGCCGGACAGGATTGCACGGATACGCGCAGTTCAGCTTCCGCTTGGACGCCGAGGCAACGGCGCAGAGGAGATGACCTGTAAGGGTTTTCATCATTACACCTCGCTGCGTCAGAAGAAACACCAGTCGATTCCGTAGTCTGTTGCACGGCGTTCCCGTACGTCCTCTGTGGTTCTCAACGTCATCGTGGCCACCTGCCTTTCTTGATCCAGCCCCTGTCGTGCGCGCACAAATGCGCACTTGTACGGAACATACCATAACGGCCAGAGAAGTCAAGCCCTCCGCGCTGCGGCTTGCATCGGATGCCGTCCGTACAGCAGATTGGAGGCGCCTCCGATAGAACGCAACCCTTGCGTGTTCCTTCGGAAGTCTATACGATCCATGTCTGTGGAATGTTCGATTCGCGTGATTCAGCCGCAGAGGCATTGAAGGGGCTCGTGGATGTACGCCGCAAACATCATACTGTTGTCGATCTTGTCGGCGATCGGTGCCGTCCAGACGGGTGGACCCGGCGCCGATCCCGATCCAAATCGATTCGCCAAGGACATCGACGCCTTTGAACAGTGGGACAGTAAGAACGCGTTTCCCGCTGCGCCGGTCCTATTCGTCGGTTCTTCGAGCATTCGCATGTGGCGCACGCGGGAGGGCTTTCCGGACCTGCCCGTCATCAACCGCGGGTTCGGCGGGTCCCATATCTCGGATGTCCTGCACTTTGCCGACCGCATCGTCCTGCCGTATCAGCCGAAGGTAATCGTCTTCTACGCCGGGGACAACGACGTGGCCGGCGGCAAGTCGGCCCAACGCGTCCGCGATGACTATCGCAGGTTTGTGAACCTTATCAACGACAGGCTGCCGCAGACTCGCCTGATCTTCGTCACGATCAAGCCCAGTGGACAACGCTGGACGCTTTGGCCTGAAATGAACAGGGCCAACGCCCTGATTCGCGATCTGTGCAAGGCGGACGACCGGCTGTCTCTCGCCGACCTGGCGACGCCGCTTCTGGATTCCGAAGGCAAGCCGGACGATGACCTGTTCCTCGGCGACCGGCTCCACCTCAGTCCGAATGGCTATGCTGTCTGGAACGAGACTCTCAGGCCCATTCTCAGTGAGATATTGAGTCGCTCCTCCGAGAACCGCTGAATCTGACGCACGATAGGTCCTATAGGTCGAGCCAAGCCCGCAGGAATCGTGCTCGGGGCCTGTCCGTGCGCAAAAATACTGGACAAACGCGGATGGATTTGCTACAATAACACGCTGGGTGGACAACTGCCTGTTTGGAGAAGGGATTGCGGATGTGAATGGCTCATGGGGGTGAAGGTCTGTCCGGATGCAGCATCCTGGGGCGGAAAACGTGAAAAAACGCCGTTACGAACTCTACGCCGGATGGCACTAATTTTCAAACAGTGAACCGTCCGACATTCAGGCTATCTTTAGAAGGAGGGTTACGCATGGTTTCGCGACCCCGTTGTATGTCTGTGGTGATTGTGTTGACATGTCTTCTCGGCGTTTCCGCCTCGTCGCTGGCCGCCACGCTGCACGTTGATGGCAGCGGAAAGACGGGTTACTCGACCATTCAGGCGGCGGTGGACGCCGCCGACGACGGTGACGTCATCGTCGTCCAGCCGGGCACCTACACCGGCCGGGGCAATCGAGATATCGAGTTGCAGCGAAAAACCCTTCGCATTCAGAGCACCGATCCTGAGGACCCCGTTGTCGTGGAAGCGACGATTGTCGATTGTGGCGGGACGACGTCCGATCCCCATCGCGCCTTCTACATGCAGGACTTCGCCGGTGAGATCGCCGGCCTGACCATCACGAACGGCCTGGCCGCCGCCGGCGGAGCGATCTACTGCCGCAACAGCGCCCTGACGCTGCGTCAATGTCGCATCGTTGACAACGCCACGCTGACCGGCGCCGAACGAGGTCAGTCCGATGGCGGGGCGGGCGGCGGCGTCTATTGCACGGGCTCGACGCTGGAGATTGTCGGTTGCGCTATCGCAGGCAATGCCACCGGGGCCGGTGGTGACTCCCGTGAGACACTGGCCGGCTCGGGCGGCGATGGGGCCGGCATCTACTCAACCGGTTCGGTTTTGTATGTGACGGATTCGACGATTTGCGACAACACCACCGGCACCGGCGGTGCGTCCGAGGTGATCGCGGGACGGGGGGGCAATGGCGCCGGCATTCACGCCGATTCGCTGATCGTCACCGGTTCCGAGATTTATGAGAACACGTGCGGTCAGGGCGGTGATGGGCCACAGGGCGGACCGGGCGGCAGCGGCGGGGGCATCTACTGTTCGCGCGCCACAATCGCCACAACCATTATCGAGGCCAACCGTGCCGGGACCGGCGGGCAGACCACCGTCGGGGCCAAGGGCCTTGGCGGGCTCGGCGGCGACGGCGGGGGCGTTCTCTGTGTCGATTCGCTGGATTTGAGTAACAGCCTGATCGCCGGCAACCGCGCCGGCTTGGCGGGTGATGCCGATTCGGGCTTGGCGGTGCTGGCGGGTCGCGGGGGGGGCGTCTGGTGCACCTACGCCGTCATCGACCACTGCACCATCGTCGGAAATGCCGCCTTCGGAGAGGTGACGGACGGCAAGGCCGCCTCGGTAGGCCCGGGTGGGGGCGTCGCCTGCACGTCGCACACGGTCGTGACCAATTCGATCCTGTGGGGCAACACCTCCGACCAGATCGCGGATCACGACTGTGCCAACGTCCTCTACTGCAGCATCCAAGGGCAAACCTGCCTGGAAAACCGCAGCAACATCAGCACCGATCCCCTGTTCGTGGAGGCCGGATACTGGGCTGACGCACGCGATCCGCAGGTGGTTTCCCGATCCGACGACCCCGATGCGGTCTGGGTCAGTGGTGACTACCATCTGTCGACTGGTTCGCCGGGGATCGACGCCGCCGATCCCGAGCAAATGCACGATTCTGCGCAAACCGATCTTGATGGCAGGCCTCGTCTGGCCGGTGCCGCCGCGGACATGGGAGCATACGAGACACAGGACCTCGTACCCGTCTATCGGTTCCGCTCGCTCGTGACGGGCAAGCATTTGTTCACCGCCAGCGAAAGCGAGAAGGACAAGCTCGTCAATCGAGACTTCCATCTGTGGGAGTACGAGGGCATCGTGTATTACGTCTACAAGCGGGCTGTCACGACGCAGTTGAAGCCGATCTACCGTTTCTGGTCGGCCAAGCTCGGCAGCCATCTCTACACGATCAGCGAGTCGGAGAAGGACAACCTGATCGACCGCTATTCGACTGACGTGTGGGCCTACGAAGGCATCGCCTTCTATGCATATCCGGAGGGCAACCAGCCGGAAGGCGCCAAACCGGTGTATCGCTTCTGGTCCGACCGCCTCGGTGGGCACTTCTACACGATCGACGAAGCCGAGCGGGACCTGTATCGAGCCAACACCGGCACGTGGGCCTTCGAAGGCATCGTCTGGTACGCGTTCGACACGCTGTACGCCTCCGACGAACCGCAGACCCCCACGACGCCGCAGTCGGCTGCGGCCTATGAGTTCACGGGTGCAGATGGCGCTGTTTCCTATGTCATGCAGTTGATCGCCTTGGTCGATGGTGAGGAGGCCCAGCTTGACAACCCAATCATCGTTTTCGATACAGCTTCGGGACGTATGCGGATGGCTGTGGATCTCGATGCGATGACGGTTGAGATGACTGAATTCCAGGTCGAGACTGGCTTTGTCGACCATGTCGCGTCTGTGACGCATCTGGCAGCGGGGATGATTGAACTGCCCGTGGCGCTCTCGCTCAACGGTTTCTTCGATGCCCTGATGCCACGGGGCCCGTACCCCGTCGAATCCAGGGGCCTGTCGTTCTCAGCAGCCGGCGTTGTAGAGGCCGCCAGCGATGAGACGTTCCGCATCATGGGTGCCGCGGCGATGGATGAGGGCAAGTTCGATGTGAATCTGACGCTCGATGCCCTGGAGTTCGAGTTGGATGGCACAGGCGTTATTGACGATTCAGGCTATCCGGATCGTCTGGATATGACCATGGATGGGCCGTTCCGCTGGACCCGTCGCGGGCAGGATCGTCTGCTCGCAACGACGATCAAGGGGCATACGCTTGAGCTATACGTCACATCGGTGCAGGTCCGGCCGACCGGGCTCTGGTACGGCAAAAATCTGTCAGAGACCCAGGACGAGCGTAAGTAGTTCCCAGTACGTCAAGCTGACGTGTCCGGCTTCAATTCACCTTTTTTGCCAAGCGGCTTGCACAACGCAGGCCGCTTGCTGTATGATGAGGCCAATCGATGCGGATGGGAGGGGAACACGAATATTGATGCGGTTGGCTGTCCTCGACGAATGGATGGTCTCCGTTGAGGAGAATCCGGCATCATGACGCGTCGCTCGCAAGCCTTCACCCTGATCGAGCTTCTGGTTGTTATCTCGATTATCGCCATTCTCATGGCCGTTCTCATGCCCGCCCTGTCGCGCGTCCGCGACCAGGCTCGCGACCAGGCCTGTCGGGGCAATCTGAAGGGGATCGGCCTGGGTGTCATCATGTACCTTCAGGACCATAACTACACGATACCCGACATGTATACGCACACCGGCGGCGGCAATGGTCATCTGTGGTGGGACACGGCCGGCAATCCACTCAAGGCGAACGCCGACAACGCGTACTGGGGGATCGCCTACATCAACTATGTCAAGGAGCGCGAGCTTTTCGGCTGTCCGGCTTTCCGCAACTTCTGCGAGATGCTGGCCACGGAGATGCTCTACGGCGGAGACCAGAAGCTCATTTATACTTCGGCCTTTGCGGCCAATGGCTGGCTGACCAAAGAGAATACGATCCGGATTCCGCGCCACGCCGAAGTGATCTTTGCACACGACCACATGGAACCGCGAATCGAGAACGGCAGCGCCGACATGCTGTTTCCCGGCTCGGGCGGCGTCAACCTGACGCACTATCGACAGGGCGGCGGGCGAGGCAATTGGTATCGAGGCATCTTCCGGCACAATATCCGACGGTCGGCAGACTTCGAGACGGGTGGAACCCTCAATATCCTTTGGCTTGACGGCCATGTCTCCAGCATGAAGGAGACGGACGGCGAGGACGTCCCGAAACGCTGGTACGACCCCCTTAACAAGAACTGATTTGTGCCGCCGTCAACAGGCGGATCGGGTTCGTACGGACAACAGGAGCAGCTTTCTCTTAGCGGCATAGCTCTTTGTATTATAAGGAGTTATGCGGTGATAGACTCGCTTGTGCGAAGGGGGCTTCCTTAACGAATCATCCGGCGAGGGTGGCCTGCGGAAATCTGCGAATTCAGGTGTTACCATTCTGCAATCCGAGACACTATGCATACAGGCGCTCGGCGGAGATCCGCCTTTGGGGCCGTGCCTTGTGGGTGTGTGCTGTCGGACCGTTTGAACCGGAGAGGAAATCAGAATGCTGGCGCGCAGGACTGTTGTGTGTGTCGCCATTGTGCTCGTGATTGTGGGAATGGGCCATGTGGTGGCGTCGTATGCGCAAATGCCCGGCGATGAGCCGGTTGTGGATGCCGAAGGCAGTGAGACGACCGCGGCAACCCCGTCTGCGGAGAACTGCCCGGATCACGAGGACCCGGAAGACTACATATGGGATAGTCTGGAAGTCACTGAGATCGCCTTGAGCGAAACGACGGTTGCGGTGGAGGGGGTTGGTGCAGATGCGGATGGCGGCACAGTGACCATCACTCGTGGAGGCACGTACAGCGTGCGTGGCATCCTGGCCGATGGACAGATCGTCGTAGATTCCACCGATAAGAAAACGGTGCGGCTTATTCTGAACGGGGCCGACATCCGTTGTTCGTGGAGCGCGCCGATCCTTGTTGAGAATGCCAGGAAGACGGTCATCATCCTCGCCGAAGATACGGAGAACTACGTGGCGGACGGAAGGACCAGCCTTGTGGACAGTTCGGAGGCGGACGAGCCGAGTGCCGTGATCTTCAGCAAGGATGACTTGACGGTCTGCGGGAGCGGTCTGTTGACTGTTTGTGGCGAGGTCAACGACGGCATTTCCAGCAAGAACGGCCTCATCCTTGCGGGCGGGGTCATCGATATCCAGGCTGTTGATGATGGAATCCGAGGCAAAGACTATCTTGTGATCCGAGGTGGAGACATCTCCATCATTGCCGGGGGCGACGGCTTGAAGTCCGACAATGAGAAAGACGGCACAAAGGGATACGTCTCTGTCGAGACCGGCATACTGACAATCACCAGCGGAGCGGAGGGCATTCAGGCCGAAACCGATGTTCTTATTGCTGGCGGCCAGATCAACCTGCGTTCGGGTGGGGGTACCAACCGTAGGGTCGGCGTCAGCACACTTGGGAAGGGCATCGTTGCCGGGGTCAGTGCGATCATCGATGGCGGAGAGCTTATCATCAACTCCTGTGATGACGCGATCCACTCCAACGGGACCCTGGCCATCAACGGAGGGACGTTTGTCCTTTCCTCCAGCGACGACGCCATGCACTCGGACCGCGCCGTGGAAATCAACGGCGGCGATGTCCAGGTCACCTGGTGTTACGAGGGCATCGACAGTAACACGATCACAGTCAATGCCGGGAACATCGGTATTGTATCGAGTGACGACGGCATGGTCGCCGGCGAGGATGTCACCATTACGGACGGTGTGATCGACATCACATCGAGCGGTGATGCGATAGCAGCCGGAACCGACATCGCGATCGTGGATGGGCAGATCAGCCTGTCCTCGGGGGGAGGCAGCAGTGCCAGGATCGGCGCAGCGATATCGGCCAAGGGAATCAAGGCGGTCGACAGCATTGCCATCGACGGGGGACAGCTCGCCGTGGATTCTGCAGACGACGCCATCCATTCGGATGGATGCGTGACTGTCAATGGAGGAACGCTGGTCCTCTCTGCCGGAGACGACGGCATCCGCACCGATGCTGACCTGGTCATCAACGGCGGGGACATCCATATCGTCAAGTCCTATGAGGGCCTGGAGAGCGCCAATGCCGATATCACAATCAATGGCGGCCGGATTCGCATCGTCTCAAGTGACGATGGCATCAATGTCGCCGGAGGTGGGGACAATATGGGAATGGGCGGTCCGGGCGGATGGCCGGGGGGAGGCGGTCCCACGCCTGCAGCTTCCGGCGACTACTGGCTTTACATCCATGGCGGTTATCTCGTCATCGATGCGGCGGGGGACGGCATCGACTCCAACGGTTCCATCGTCATGACGGACGGCGTCGTCATTGTCAATGGTCCCACGTCCAATATGAACGGTGCAGTCGATCACTCTTCGTTCACGATGACCGGAGGATTCCTGGTGGCGGCCGGCAATTCCGGGATGGCGCAAGCCCCCAGCACCTCCTCGACTCAGTATTCCATACTGCTGACCTTCAACACGATGCTGCCGGCCGACACCCTGGTCTATATTCAAAACGGCACAGGAGAAGGCGTCCTCAGCTTCACGCCCACGAAACAGTACAACTCCGTGGCGTTTTCTTCACAGGACCTTGTGCGAGGTTCCACGTATGATGTCTACTATGGGGGCACTTGCACGGGCGCGGCCTGCGACGGTCTGCATCAAGATGGAATCTACACGCCCGGAACGAAGTATGCCAGCTTCACGATTTCCAGCATGGTGACAAATGTCGGCGTCAATCCGGGCGGCGGAGGCGGCGGAGCGCCGGGCGGAGGCGAAGGGGGAGGGGGAACCGTCGTCAGGCGATAGCGGATATCGCTGACCAGCAGGTATCGGAAGTGTCGGCGCATCAGCGCGTTCGTAGCCGTCTGCTATGGTGCTTCCGGCTGAAAATGTAACGCCTCGACATGGCCTCCAATGCGGAGTCGCTCGGATCCCCGAGTCAGCGTCTGTCCATTGACCAGCACATTCTCGAACGTCACCGCACGAACGTCGTGCTCCTCATCGGCCCCCTCGATCTGTACGAGATACTCGCCGGGCTGGCCTTCAATCGTGATGTTTCTGAACCGCACGTCGCGGATGAAGCCGGGCACCTTCTTGTGCATATACTGATTCACGACCGGACGCAGGCGGATGAATTCCCGCTGACCTTCTCCGTGCATCCGAATGTCCTCCACGGTGACGTTCTCCAGACGCATATCCTCGCCCGGCTCGAAGAGAAACGGCGTCATGGTGAAATGGATGATGTCGAGGTTGCGCAGCGTGATGTCCCGCATGAACGCGGCCCGGCTCTCGTGCCCGAGCAGAAAGATGCGGGCGCGGTCGCACCAGAGGATCGAGCTTTCCACGGTGATGCGCTCGACGTTGCTGTCGGCGCCGGCGAAGTCGAGTCCCTTCATGGCGACGCAGTCGTCGTCGCTTCGGATGAAGCAGTCGGTGATCAGCACATCCTGTGAGTTGCAGGGATTGATGCCGTCGTCGTTCTGTACGCGGGAGTTGCAGAGCTTGACGCTTCGGACCGTCACGTGCCGGCTGCTTTTGGCGACGATGGTCCAGTGCGATGAGCCGCGAAGCGTGATGCCCTCGATCTCGACGTCGCTGCTGTTGCGGATGGCGATCAGGTTGCCCACCGGGCCTTTGCGCCATTCCCAATCGGAGCCGTCCAGGATGCCGCGACCGCAGATTCGGATATTGGACCCCTGGACCAGCACCTCGGCCTTGACGACTGCTCCGCCGGCCAGATAGAGCGTCTGGCCGCTTGCAACGACGATCTTCTCGGGTTTGTGCACGCCCGGACCATAGTAGATCACATTTTCGTCGTTGCTCTTGGGGGCTTTCGTTTCCAGAGGATTGGCGAACAGGAGCAGGGGGCCTCGTTTGCCGTCCGGCTCGATGCTGAGCTTGCGCGGGCGGTCGAGCGTCAGGGTCATCGTGTGGTCGTCCTGGAGGGTGGGAACGATGCCGGACGACTGCGGCCGGATCACGACATTGCGAAGGGACCGCTTCGACACGACGCGAACGGTGACCGCCCCTGCCATGTCGAAGTTCGCAAACGAATACGGGCCGCCGAAGTCCCACTGCTTGTCGGCAAACGGCGGGTCCAGTGTCCGGGCGCCGTATACATCCACCTTCAGGTTCTCCACCTGTACTTCGTAGTCGGTCGGCGAGATCTCCCCTGCCGGGGCAGGATAGACAACAACACGGGGGCTCGCGGCCCAAGTCGAGGCAGTCAACAGCAGGATAGACAACAGTGCGATGGTGAAGGTCTTCGGCATCAGAGGCTCCTTGTGTCAGGGCAGGCAGTTCTTCCATTCGTATGGCGTACGAGACCGCAGACCATCATAGCATGGATGCGTGGAATCTCAAGTCTTCGCGGGGCAACGACTCCTTGTACATTGCGAGGCTATGGGTTAGCATAGAGACAGTCCCACAAGGACCAATTCCGTTCTTGCGTGCCTGGATGACTGTTCAATCCACCTGGTCAAGGAGACAAGCAATGGCATCTGACATGAACCGTCGCAAGTTTCTGGGGTACGCCGCCGCCTCGGCGGGCGCCGTCACCATCGTTCCGCGTCACGTGCTGGGAGGGGCCGGGTACGTTGCTCCGAGCGAGAAGATCACCGTCGCCAACATTGGCTGCGGCACGCAGGGTCTTACGGAAATGTTCGGCATGCTGACCGCCCCGGAGGTGCAGGTCGTTGCGGTCTGCGACCCGAACCAGGACAGCAGCGACTACGTGGAGTGGGGCAAGGACAGCGTGCGGAGCACGATTGCCGCCGGACTGGGCAGACCGCAATGGAGAAAGGGCGCCGGCCGGGTCCCCGGCGGCCGCGACGTGGGCAAGGAGGTCGTGGAGCTGTATTACTCGGACAAGGCCCCGTCGGGTGGGTATCGCGGCTGCGCCTCGTATGCCGACTTCCGGGACCTGCTGGAGAACGCCAAGGACATCGACGCGGTCAAGGTGATGACGCCGGACCACCTCCACGCGACTGTCTCCGTAGCCGCGATGCGGAAGGGCAAACACGTCGTGATGCATAAGCCGCTGGCCAATCGCGTGCGCGAGGCCCGGATTGTCATCGAAACCGCCCGCAAGACGAAGGTCTCGACGCATTTCCTGGCGGCCAGCGCCGGCGACAACGTCCGCACCGTTGCTGGCTGGATCGCCGACGGCGCCATCGGGACGCTGCGGGAGATTCACAACTGGTCGAACCGGCCCGTGTGGCCTCAGTACGCGACAATTCCCACCGATCGGCCCCCGGTTCCGAAAGGTTTTGACTGGGAGCTGTGGCTGGGGCCATCGCTGCCTCGGCCCTATCATCCGCACTACACGCACGCCGTGTTCCGTGGCTGGTATGAGTTCGGAGGCGGAGCTGTGGCCGACATGGGGCACTACAGCCTGTGGCCCGTCTTCCAGGAATTCGATCTGGATGCCCCGATCTCCGTGGAATCGACACCGAGTCATGTCTGCACGATCGACGATGGTGTGAGCAAGAAGATCCGCAACGACTACGCCTTCCCATTTGCCTGTACAATCCGGTTCCGGTTCGCCGCCAAGGGCGACCGGCCCGCTCTCGATCTGTTCTGGCATGATGGTGGCATGAAGCCGCCGACGCCGCCGGAAGCAGAGGAGGACAACCGCGAGCTGTCCGCCGAGGGTATGATGTTCGTTGGCGACAAGGGCAAGATCCTCGCCGGGTTCCTCTGCGAGAACCCGCAGATCATTCCCGAGCGGAAGGCGCGCGCGTTCGAAGCCGCCAGGGACACCGCCGCATCGGACGCGCGTCGGCGCGACCGGCGTGCTCGGACCGCCGCCTGGATCGAGGCATTCCGGACTGGTAAGCCCTCCTACGGCGACTTCCTGCTGGCCGGGCCAATCTCTGAGGCCTTCAATCTCGGCGCCATCTCGCTGAGGCTTGGAGGCAGACGGCTGGTCTGGGACGCCGCGAGCATGAAGGTGACGAACGTGCCGGAGGCGAACAAGTACCTGGATCGTGAATACCGAAAGGGGTGGGAACTTACGTAACGGCGATGCGACGCGTCTACGGCAGCACCGTGCGGTCGACAGGCATCCCACGCCGATCGGTCAGTTCGAGGATTGCGCCCGAGGCCGGAAGGGCCCGCGTACAGTCGCCGACGACGAAGAGGGCCCGGCCTTTGGTGGGGTAATGAAGGCGCGAATCGAAGCCGGCTCGGCTGACAGCCACGTAGAGCGTTCCATTGGCCGGGATGACGGTGCCGCCTCGGAAGGTGAACAGCGGAAGCGGCGGTTCGGTGTCGTCATTGAGGGTCCAGCCTGAGACGTCCACCGCAAAGTGGTTGGGGTTGAGCAGTTGGATGTAGCTCTCGTCAGGATGTCCGTCGACAAGAGCGTTCTCGATGATGCCGAACGAGATGATCGTTTCGGTTGGCTGGGGGCTGGGGATCTCTCTGGCGCCCGGGGCCAGGCCATCATACAACTGCCGCCTTCGTTCGGGCAGATAAACGTCCTTCAGTTCGGCGACCGCCTCCGAGAGCGACTGCGGGCAGCAGGGAGCGGTCGAGCCGTTGCCCCACGAGTCGGAGCCCCACTTGGCAGCGTCCAGTGCGGCGTCGGGTGCGAGCATCGCCGCCAATTCGTCGATTCGCGGCTCGTAGTGCAGTTCCCGCGGCCGCGTGCCGGGCGGCTTGAGCAACTCGTCCATGAGCGTTCGCAACCGTCGCAGGTACATCTGGCGCATCTCCGGCGTGTCGAAGATCGCCTGGGGCAGACGGTTGCCGCTGCCGATGAACAAAGGAGTATCCGCAATCAGGTTCTGATCCCAGTATGTCAGTGAGCTGATCCAGCGGCGTCCGAAGCTCAGATCGACGTCCCACGGCCACATCTCCCAGAGGTCGCTGCCGCCGGTGTCGCGGTAGAAATAGTAGTTTTTGTGGCAGCAGTCGGTGTCCCCGGTGAGCGTTCGGGCCGCCAGGAAGTTGACGACCTGGGCGACGTCTATGTTGTCGTACATATACCGTCGTCTGGCCTCACCAGTGGCACTGAGACCTTGGTAGAGGGCCACCAGGTCGGTATTGTCTTCCTCCTTTCGCGTCTTCTTCTCGGCACCGTAGCCGGCGTCGGCCGGACTGGAGAACGAGTTGTACATCTTGTAGAGGGCGCCCTGTGAATTCAGTCCCATTCGAATCAGCCAGTCCTCGTCGCCATTTTCCATCAGATGGGCGGTGCCCCAGAATTGCCCGTTCTGCTGGACGCGCACAGGGATGACCCAGTGATAGGGGCAGTCGGCATCGCGATACGTCTCGTAGGCCAGGATGTTGCGCATCTGTGCCTTGTCGGGATAGGTCGTCATGAGGTTGATATCGTCGGATCGTGGGCGGCCCTCAGCCCACTTGAAGTTGTGGCCTGGATGCAGATCGATGTTGTAGCTCTTCTTGGGAAAGCCCCGGCTGGACTGGCCGTGGATGTAGATCCAGAGGTTGTCGTAGAACAACCCGTCGTAGAAGAGTGCACATCGCGTCCCCTGGTCGGTGTTGGCTGCCTGCGGGTCCTCGATGAACCAGTGCAGCACCGGCAGGGCGGTCCTGAGACCGCGGTCAGCCACCACAGTCCCGCAGTATTGCGGTGAGTTCAGTGGGTCAAGGAAACGGGGGAATCGCGAGACGCGTCCGGCGGCGTCTGTGGCCGTGATGTACCAGCGGATCATGTCTCCGGTGTTAAACGTGCCGGCCGGGATACTTGCAGCAAAAAAGGCGTCGTCGGGCCCATCGCCATTATCCAACATCGGCAACGTTACCTCCGGGCCGAACATCACACGATAGTGAAGGTACGCCGAAACCAGCGGATCACAACTTTCTGCAATTCGGGCGGTGATCTGCAGTGACTGTTGCCCCGATGGGGTTTCGGGAGAATGGTCGACGTCATCGATGACCGGCCCGATGGCCTCGACGCCGCTCTCATTCCGTCTGCCGGGCGTGGGGATCGGGAAATAATGCAGCGACGGATCGACTGCCACGATATGAGCGAGCAGTTCGGGCAGGACCAGCAGGTCTCGATTCGACAGGCCGTGGTTCAGTCCTTGAATCGCCAGTACATTGGTCCCAGTGTGGAGGAAATCGAAATAGGGAATGTCGAAATCCACCGATTCGAATATCCGGTTCCTGGGCCATGCTTCGGATGCCCCGGAGTTCCACGTCTCGGCCCCCAGTAGAGGGGCGTTGTATCTGGCTACCTCATGCCCGTTGATATAGGCGATGATCCCATCGTCAAACCAGACCCGAAGGGTCAGGCTCCGGATCTCGGTCAGGTCGTGTACAATGAAGGGGATGCGGACATAGACCGTCTCGTTGACACCATCCATCGTCGAAACGTCTGTGCCGATCACGCTGCCATAGCCGTAGCCGACGCCTGTTGCGCCGGATTGCCAGGCGGAATCGTCGAACTCCTCCAGCGTCCATGGACGCGGCCCATTCGACAGAGGCCGGCCTTCCCATTGGTCGTCCAGCGGAACGCAGGTCTTGGCAGACGCTCCCTGCGGCAGCAGGACAACTTCGGAAGTGACCGTCGCGAGTCCATAGGAGATGTCCGGCGCCTGGATTGGGTAGATGGGGAAGAACTCCGACGCTGTAGTGATTCCGTCCGGACGAACGAGCGCCAGATACTCGCCGTCTCCGCTGAGTTTGAAGCTGGTGTGGAGTTCGCCCGCCGGATCGCGTCGGTCCTTTCCCGATGCGAAGACGACCAGGTAATCACCAGGGCCCAGCGTCACAGCCGGGAATTCCCATCGGGTCAGGTCTTTCCGGCTGTCGGTGAGGAACCAGCCTTCCAGGCTCACTTCGCTCGTCTCGGCGTTGTACAGCTCGATCCAGTCGGACTCGTCACGGTCCTCATCGTCGAGGCAGCGGTCGTTGATTGCTGAGAACTCAGTAATCCACACCCGTTCCTGGGCCCGCAGCGCGCAGACCGTGCATGAGATGAGGACTGCGGCGGTCAGAGCGTGCCAGTAGTTCGTGTGAGGAATCACCCTGTGCTGCCCCAATCGGCAGACGCACCGAGAACAATGGCGGGCGGAAACGCGCATTTCCTTCAGACCCACCTCCAAGTATAGCAGAACAGGCCGTCCGGATCAACCCCAACCGCGAGAACCGCGACGAGCGGGCGGATGTCTTGCGGTCGGCCCGGTGGCGCGGTATCCTGTCACGCCATGCTGACCCTGATTAACACGAACCGGATGATGCCGCCCATTGGGCCGATCGGCCTGGAATACGTCGCCGAGGCGGCCCAGGACCAGGGGCTCGAAGTCGAGGTGCTGGACTTGTGCCTTTGCGACGACCCGGACGCGGCCCTGACCGCATACTTCTCGGACCACACGCCGATACTGATCGGGCTGTCGTTTCGCAACGTGGACGACTGCTTCTGGCCCAGTGCCCAGTGGTTCGTTCCCGATCTGACGCGCCTGGTGCAGTGTCTGCGATCGCTCAGCGGCGCGCCGATCGTCGCCGGCGGAGTGGGTTTCAGCACCTTTGCCCGACGGGTCGTCGAGGCGACCGGCGTCGACTTCGGCGTCCACGGTGACGGCGAGCAGGCGACCGTGGCGCTATACCGCCAGTTGCACAACGGACGGGCGTTTGAGACGGTCGATGGGCTCCTCTGGCGGCGCGACGGGCAGATCACCTGCAATCGGCCCGCCTGGCCTTCGAATCTCTCGTTGCCAACGCGGCGGCGCTCGCTGGACAACGCGACGTATTTTGCGCGGGGCGGTCAGTGCGGCATCGAGACCAAGCGGGGCTGCGACCGCCGGTGCCTGTACTGTGCTGATCCCTTGGCTAAGGGCACGCGCAGCCGGGTGCGCCAGCCAAATGAAGTGGCCGACGAGGTCGAGTCGCTCCTGGCGCAAGGGATCGATGTCCTGCACACCTGCGATGCGGAATTCAATATCCCGCGAAATCACGCACTGGCCCTCTGCGAGGAGCTGATTCGGCGTGGTTTGGGCGAGAAGGTACAGTGGTACACGTATCTGGCGGTGACGCCGCTCGATGCCGAGCTGGCGCGGGCCATGAAACGGGCCGGCTGCATCGGGATCAACTTCACAGGCGACTCGGCCAGTGAGATGATGTTGCGGACGTACCGCCAGCCGCATCGTGCCGCCGACTTGGCCGAGGCAGTGCGTTTGTGCCGCGACAATGGGATCAAGGTGATGATCGATCTGCTGCTCGGTGGGCCGGGAGAGACGCCTGAGACGGCCGCCACGACGATTGAGTTCGTCAAGAAGATCGGCCCTGATTGTGCGGGGGCGTCGGTGGGGATTCGCATCTATCCCGGCACCGGCATGGTCGAGAAGGTTGCGAGCGAAGGGCCCGTGGAGACGAACCCCGCCATTCGTCGCAGGTACACCGGTCCATGCGATTTCTTCCAGCCGACATTCTATATCGCTCCCGGTCTCGGGCCTGAACCGGCTCGCCTCGTCAAGGACCTTATCGCCGGGGACCAGCGGTTCTTCGAGCCGACCGAAGAACATCCCGACGCCGCCACCACCGACCACAACTACAACGACAACGCCGAATTGGTCGACGCCATCGCCCAAGGCGCCCGAGGTGCGTATTGGGACATCCTCCACCGCCTCCGCGCGATGTAATACGGCCGCAAAATGTGTGACGGAGGGAGGCTCTTGTGGTATGATCTCCGTGTGTTGTCGCCCCAGCGGCCGAAGGATCGAATTGGATCGTATTAGCGAGGAAACGGAATGAATCGAGCACTTGCCTTCTGCGTCGCCATCATCGTAGGTTTTGCGAGCATCTCTTTCGGCAGTGAAGCACGTCTGCTGCGTTTCCCTGCGATCCACGGGGACCAGATCGTTTTTACGTATGCCGGCGATCTGTACACCGTCAGCGCCGACGGCGGCGTGGCGCGGAGGCTGACGAGCCACGAGGGATTCGAAATGTTCGCGCGGTTCTCGCCCGATGGCAAGTCCATCGCCTTCACCGGTCAGTACGACGGCAACACGGAGGTGTACCTGATGCCGGCCGGCGGGGGCGTGCCGCAGCGACGGAGCTACACCGCGACCCTCGACCGGGACGATGTGTCCGACCGGATGGGGCCGAACAACATCGTGATGGCCTGGACGCCGGATGGACAGAGGATCGTCTTCCGTTCGCGTCGCCGTTCGTTCAACAGCTTCCAAGGGCGACTGTGCACCGTCCCCGTGGCCGGCGGCCCCGTCGAAGAGCTGCCTTTGCCTCGCGGCGGTTTCTGCTCGCTTTCGCCTGACGGCAACAGACTCGCCTACAACCGTGTCTTTCGTGAGTTCCGCACGTGGAAGCGCTATCGCGGCGGAATGGCCGACGATATCTGGATCTACGATTTCGAAGCCAAGACCACGGAGAACATCACAAACCATCCGGCCCAGGACATCATCCCGATGTGGAAGGGCGAGCGGATCTACTTCCTCTCCGACCGCGACGAGAACGCGCGCATGAACCTGTTCGTGTATGATCTCACCACGAACCAGACGCGTAAGCTGACGGAGTTCGTCGAGTTCGACATCAAGTTCCCTTCGCTGGGCGAGCGTGCAATCGTCTTTGAGAACGGCGGGTACATCTACCGCTTCGACCTCGAAACGGACGAGTGTAAGAAAGTGAACATCACGATCCAGGAGGACCTGCCGGGCGGGCGAGAGGCCTTGGCCACCGTTGCCGACAAGGTGACCAGTTACGACGTTGCCCGCGACGGAAAGCGAGCCGTTTTCGGCGCACGCGGCGACGTCTTCACCGTCCCGGTCAAGTACGGTGAGGTCCGCAATCTGACGGCTACGCCGGGCGTGCATGATCGCAATGCCGTCTGGTCGCCGGACGGGAGGTGGATCGCCTATATTTCTGACACCACGGGGGAAGACGAGATCTGGGTCGTTGCCCAGGACGGCAGCGAGCCGGCCCGGCAGGTGACGAAGAACGCCGAGACGTACAAGTATCGTCTGGCTTGGTCGCCGGACAGCGAGAAGATCCTCTGGGCCGACAAGAGACTGCGTCTGCGCTACGTCCAGGTCGAGAGCGGGCACATCACCGAGGTAGATCGGTCGGACCGGTGGGAGTTTGGCGACTATGCCTGGTCGCCCGATAGCCAGTGGGTGGCCTATGCCCGGGCGGAGCTGGAGGGCATGAACAAGGTCCGTCTCTATTCGCTTCTGGCCAAGACGTCGCACGATGTGACCGACGGCTGGTATAACTCGTCCGATCCGGTCTTCAGTTCCGACGGCAAGTTCCTTTTCTTTGTCTCCGATCGGGATTTCAATCCGATCTACGGGCGAACGGAGTGGAACCACATCTATCGCGACATGTCCCGCATCTATCTTGTCACGCTGGCGAAAGCGACGGAATCGCCGTTCAAGCCGCTCAGCGATGAGGTTGAGATTGAGGAGGCCGAAAAAGACAAGAAGGGCGAGGAGACGAAAGACGCGAACGAGCCAGACGAAAAGGTTGGGGCGAAGGAAGAGAAGGACGACGAGGCGATCCAGGTGGACCTCGATGGAATCAAGGACCGCATTGCCGTCCTGCCGGTTGGAGTATCGAACTACGGCAATCTTCAGGCGGCTGAGGACCAACTCTATTACATCCGGCGGGGTAGCAATGACGGTAGGGCGCAATTGCTCCTGTACGACTTGAACGAGCGTAAGGAGACCGAACTCGGGGCCGTCAACGGATACCGGCTGTCGGCCGACGGAAAGAAGATGCTGGTTGCTTCCGGCGGCAGCTATGCGATCATCGACCGGCCTAAGAGCAAGATCGACATCAAGGACACGCTCGATTTGTCGGGAATGGAGGTATTCCTCGATAGGCGGGCCGAGTGGAAGCAGATTTTTGATGAGTGCTGGCGGCAGATGCGAGAGTTCTTCTATGTGCCGAACATGCACGGCGTGAACTGGGCGGCCATGCGCCATCGCTACGCGCCGCTCGTCTCATATGTGAACCACCGGGCCGATTTGACCTATATCCTTGGCGAGATGATTGGCGAACTGAACGTCGGACACACCTATGTTGGTGGGGGCGAGTACCCCACACCCAAACGGGTCCCGTTGGGTCTGCTCGGCGCCGAATTGGAGCGGGATGCGGATTCGGGCTACTATCGGATCGCCAGGGTCCTTCGCGGAAAGAACTGGGATCGAGGCGTGCGGTCGCCGCTGACGGAGATCGGTGTGGACGCCGACGAAGGCGATTTCATTCTTGCGGTAGACGACGCCTCGACGGCGGAGGCGACGGACATCTATGAACTGTTGGTCAACAAGGCGGGCCGGCAGGTGACGCTGGAACTCAATTCGCAGCCGACCCGCGAGGGCAGCCGCAAGGTGGTTGTCGTCCCTACGGCCGACGAAGCAGAGCTGTACTACCATGAATGGGTCCAGGGCAATATCGAGAAGGTTGCGCAGGCCAGCGACGGCAAGGTCGGCTACATCCACGTCCCCGACATGGGACCGAACGGCCTGAACAAGTTCGTCGAGCATTTTTACCCGCAGATTCGCAAGAAGGCCCTGATCATCGACGTGCGGGGCAACGGCGGCGGCAACGTCTCGCCGATGCTGATCGAGCGGCTTCGTCGTGAGATCGTTATGATCGAGTTTGCTCGGAACACAGCGCCCGGGCCTGACCCTGAGGCCATGATTTATGGGCCGATGGTCTGCCTGTGTGACGAGTTTTCCGCCTCGGACGGCGACCTGTTCACTTACCGGTTCAAGAAATACAATATGGGCAAGGTGATTGGCAAACGTACATGGGGCGGCGTGGTCGGCATTCGCGGCTCGCTGCCTCTGCTGGATGGCGGTTACCTTAACAAGCCGGAATTCTCGCGATACGATGTGGAAGGCCGCGAGTGGATCATCGAAGGCTACGGTGTCGAGCCGGACATCGTGGTGGACAACGATCCGGCCAAGGAATACGTCGGGATCGACGAGCAGCTTGAAAAAGCCATTGAGGTGATTCTCGAAGCGATCAAGACTCAGGAGAAAGAGGTCCCGCCGCTGCCGCAGTACCCGATCAGATAGGTTGTCCCGTCATGAATCCAGACGGGAAGCCCGTTTCGGCGAACCGGATGTGGTTGTGGTGCGTAGGCCAAGGGATTGCGGTCACGGAAGGTCAGGAGTCCCTATGAAGCTGTTCATTGCCAAAGAGCCCGGCCGTCAGGAAACGCGGGCGGCCTTGTTGCCAAGCGATGCGGGCAGGTTGGTCCAGCTTGGCGCGGAGGTCGAGGTCGCCGCCGGAATCGGCCGGGCGATCAACGTTTCGGACGAGGAGTACGAGAAGGCCGGTGCGAAGGTCTCGAGTGCCCCCAAGGCCTCTCTGGCAGCCGAAATGGTCCTTCGCATGGGTGTCCCCGATACCGACGACGTCGAGCAGATCGGCGAAGGAGCCGTCCACATCAGTCTGCTTGACCCCTTCAACAACACCGAGGTGGTCCAGGCCCTTGCCGCTCGCAAGGTCAGTGCGATCAGCCTGGAGATGATCCCCCGCACAACCATTGCCCAGAAGATGGATGTGCTCAGCTCGCAGGCGAATCTGGCGGGCTATGTGGCGGTGATCCTGGCGGCGTCGCGACAGAACAAGATCCTGCCGATGATGATGACTCCTGCCGGGACGATCGCGCCGGCGCGTGTGTTTGTCATCGGCGCTGGCGTAGCGGGCTTGCAGGCCATTGCGACCGCCAAGCGTCTCGGCGCCCGCGTCGATGCCTTCGACGTACGGCCCGAGGCTCAGGAGCAGATCCTCTCGCTGGGGGCCAAACCACTGAAGGTCGATCTGGGCGAGACGGGGCAGACCAAGGATGGCTATGCGAAGAAGCTGACCGACGAACAACTGGCCAAACAACGCGAGGCGATGGCCCGGCAGTGTGCCCTGTCCGATATCGTGATCACGACCGCCAAGGTCTTTGGCAAGAAGGCCCCGCTGATCGTGACCAACGAGATGATCGATGGGATGCAGCCCGGCAGCGTGATCGTCGATCTGGCGGTCGAGACGGGTGGCAACGTCGAGGGCTCCAAGCCCGACAAGGAGGTCCAGCGGCATGGGGTGACGATCATCGGGCGGCTGGAACTGCCCCGTCGCGTACCCGCAGCCGCCAGCCAGATGTTCAGCAGCAATCTGTACAACTTCGTCGAGCACTTCTGGCACAAGGAAACCAAGCGATTCATCCTCAATCGAGAGGATGCCATCATTCAAGGATGCCTGATCACGCACGCAGGAGAAATCGTGCATCCGGCCATCCAGGAGGCCATTGCGTAGAAGGAGTCGGCTGTGGAGCTCAATGCAACGACGATCCCCTTGTTGTTCTTCGTATTCGTTCTGGCGATGTTCCTTGGCGTCGAGCTGATCAAGAAGGTCCCCTCGCAGTTGCACACGCCGCTGATGTCAGGCTCGAACGCGATCTCGGGCATCACCATCGTCGGAGCCCTGATCGCTTCAAGTCGGGAAGGCGGCACGGCGATCGCCACATTGTTGGCGGTCCTGGCGGTGGCGTTCGCCACGATCAACGTCGTCGGGGGCTATCTGGTGACCGACCGGATGTTGGAGATGTTCAAGACCAAGGCCAAGGACGGGGGCAAGCCATGAATCCGGAGCTTCTCAGGGGGCTGTTCTACATCGTTGCCTCGATCTTCTTCATTTTCGGCCTGAAGATGCTCAGCTCGCAGGCCACGGCCCGGCGGGGCAATCTCGTCTCTGCGGTCGGGATGCTGATCGCTGTTGTCACGACGCTCACGGCGATGGAGGACATCCGCTGGTTCTGGATCGTGTTCGGTGCGGGTCTCGGCTGTGTGGTGGGTGTACTGGCCGCCCGGCTGGTGAAGATGACCGCCATGCCGGAGATGGTCGGGCTATTCAACGGGTTCGGTGGCTTGGCCAGTCTGCTCGTCGGCTGGTCGGAGTATCACGGCAAGTGGGCCGTCGCCGACCCGGTGAGTCTGTTCACAACGGTCGCGATTTTTCTGACTGTCCTCATCGGGGCGGTGACGTTCTCGGGCTCTCTGGTGGCGTACGGCAAGCTCTCGGCGCTGATTGAAGGCCGGCCCATCTTGTACAAGAGGCAGAATCTCGTCAATGCCTTCGTGCTCGGCGCGATCGCGGCCTTGGGCGTTCTGTTCTGCGCGCAGAAGCTCGACCAACTCAGTGGCGGCGGCTATGCCCTTGTCTATCTCGAACTGATCGCGATCGTTGTTCTGGCTCTGGTCCTGGGGGTGCTCTCAACGATCCCGATCGGCGGGGCGGACATGCCGGTGGTCATTTGCCTTCTGAACAGCTATTCCGGGTTGGCGGCCTGCGCCGCCGGCTTCGTCATCGGCAACAACGTCCTGATCGTTTCGGGTTCACTGGTCGGAGCCTCCGGGCTGATCCTCACGCGAATCATGTGCAAGGCCATGAACCGCTCGCTGGCCAACGTCCTGTTCA
>ENA-UOXR01000667-UOXR01000667.1-bioreactor-metagenome-genome-assembly--contig:-NODE-667-length-40009-cov-8.452495_pt1 | contig 40009 bp, 40 predicted proteins | sample MGYA00238164_ERZ764825 | MGnify/ENA primary metagenome ERZ764825 (study PRJEB28920, sample SAMN05720171) | bioreactor metagenome | isolation source: Anaerobic biogas reactor | place: USA:Washington... | reverse complement strand
GCCAATATGATCGCTATCCCCCAGATGACTGCCCACATGAATAGGCCCGGCGGCCAGAAGTGAATTGCCAGACAGGCAGCAAATGTGATCAGAAATGGTTTTAAAACGGCCGGCAATGTATCACCTCGTTTTACTCTCCTTGCGATCAAAGTACTTTTTGAGTTCAGTTAAATCTCCATACATTTGTTCAACCTCTATTGCTTCGCTGACCGTACCGTTTATCTTATGCATGACATGCATATCAATGGACTGATAATTGATCCCTGCTCTTCTGCCCAACACATAACATAATATAATAATATTGGACAAAGCATCGGCAGTTGCTTCATTGCCTGCTCTGAGCATAGATTTAAACAATAAGCCCAGGGATTCGGCCAGTTCTGCCTTAAGCCATTCGATTACCCTGAGATTGGATTCGCTATTCACCTCTCCGCTTTTACTGCGCAAAAAAGACACCTCCATTTGGTATCATTTCTGCATGCAGAGACTGAATTCCTGCTTGTAAAAATCGTTGCCATTCCCAGATTTTTGGACAAAAAACAAGCCCCCTGCTGATGAAGGGGGCTTTATATATTTTACTCCTGCGTATAGGGCATCAAAGCCATGGTTCTGGCCCTTTTGATCGCCACGGTCAGCTGACGCTGATGTACGGCACAGTTGCCGGTGATTCTGCGCGGCAGGATTTTGCCTCTTTCAGTAACATACCGACGCAGTTTTACCAGATCCTTGTAATCTATGCTTTCAATTTTATCAGCGCAGAAATTGCACTGGCGTCTTTTTTTCCTTTTATCCTTTTTCAAACTGCAAACCTCCTTCTGCTAAGCTGCTAAAAGGGGATGTCATCTTCATCGGGTTTTTCCATAATATCAATATCTTCCAAGCGAACCTCGCGACCCAGATCATCCCAGCCATCTGCGTCTTTTCTCCCCGCTGAGGCGGGATGACTGCCCTGGCTTGTCCCTTGTTTGTCCAGGAACTTGAGCTCATCGGAGACTACTTCGGCAACTTTTCTTTTTTGCCCCTCCTGGGTTTCATAAGTACGCAACTGCAGTCTGCCTTCCACCATCATCAGGCGGCCTTTGCTGCCATAATTGGCGCAATACTCAGCTTGCTGCCGCCAGGCAACGATATCGATAAAATCCGCTTCTTCACGGTTGTATCTGCGGTTAATGGCCAGAGTGAACGTAGCCACTGCGGTCCCACTGGTTGTATATTTCAGTTCCGGATCACGTGTCAAACGACCGATTAGAATAACCCGATTGTAATTCATCCCGACTCCCCCCATCAAAAAACCAGATACACGTTATCTATTTTTCATCTTTGCGAATGATTATGTGACGTAACAGGCTGTCAGATATCTTTATAACCCGATCCAGTTCGGCAACTGTTTCCGGCTTGCCTTTGAAATTCCATAAGACATAGATACCCTCTGAATAGTCTTCTATCCTGTACGCCATGCGCTTTTTGCCCCAACCTGGCACTTCGTTTTCAAACTCGCCGCCAAAATCAGCGATGATATTGTGCAGTTTCTCTTTGATTTCAGCGATGGCTTCGTCACTCAGATCAGGCTTGATGATAAACATCATTTCGTAATCGCGCATTTTTACACCTCCTCCCTCTGGACTAAACCCATTTGCACGGGTAATGGCCCCGAAATCATATCCGGGGCAGGGACTTGCATTGATTATATCAGGATTGCTGATAAGATGCAAGAATTTTGCCAGATTTTTAACAATTATTTACATCTTTAAATGGGCGGGCTATATAATTATAGTTTTCCTCTTATCAGGAGGGTTTTTAGTTCACTGACCGGTTTCTCGATGATGCAGGTTTCGTTGTAGAGGGCCTTTAGGATTGCAATCGGCTGATGCTCCTCATCATATTTAAATCCTATAATGCAGAAGCGTTCTTCCTTGCGGGAATTTTTAATGGTGACCAGATCCCCGGCGGAAAATTGTTTTTCTACTGCTTTCAGCCTCATATTTCCACCCCCTGCCCGGCATACTGCTGCTACAGTATATGCTTAGCAGCTCCTGTCGGTGCAAGGAGTAACATTTTATGCCTTATTTTCAGGTAAGGATTGATTTTTTTCAATCACCCGAACCAATTTGCGCTCAAAATCGCTGCGGGAAAGCATGACGATTCTGCCGCAGCCCTGGCATTTTATTTTTATATCGGCCCCCATCCGGGCCACTTCCCAGTTATAGCTACCACAGGGATGCTGTTTTTTCATGCGTACAATATCGCCCAGATTGAATACTTTCCTCTCCATCTCTTCCCCCAAAACTCCTGCATTTTTAAATTGTATATATCATGTTCCCGGCTGGCCCAGAATATTTATGGGCGCAAATTTTTCCGCTATCACCCGTCCGACCAGACTGACATATATCTGTCTTGCCGCCATCTGCTGCAAAAATTCCTGCTCCCGCCCCGCCGGCACTGCCATCAGCAGCCCCCCAGCGGTCTCCGGGCAGAACATTATTTCCCGGCGGTCGGGGTCTATCTGCTCATGATAGCATATTTTGCCCTGCAAATAATCGCGATTGTTGTATGCGCCGGCCGGAATCAACCCCAGCCCTGCATAAGTAAATACTCCCGACATAACCGGAATCATTTGCGCATAGACTTCCACTGCTACATCGCTGGCTGAAGCCATTTCATACAGGTGTCCCAAAAAGCCGAAACCGGTTATATCTGTAGCGGCTTTAATACCGCATTGATGCATAACCTCGCCAGCCCCTTTATTAAGCGTGGTCATCCAGCCCAACGCTTCTTCCATATCCTGGGCCTCAGCCATTTCTGCCTTGATGGCGGTGGTTATAATACCGTTGCCGAGCGGTTTGCTTAAATACAGCAAATCACCGGGACGGGCAGCGCTGTTGCTGACGATCTGCTGCGGATGCACCAGTCCGGTAACCGCCAGACCGTATTTGGGTTCGTTGTCATCAACTGTATGTCCGCCTACCAGAAGCGCTCCGGCCTCCTTAATTTTACTGAGGCCGCCTTCCAGAATCCGCCCTAGAATGGACATGTCTTCACATTGGGGAAAGCAGACTATATTCATCGTCAACAGCGGCCTGCCCCCCATCGCGTAGACGTCGTTGAGGGCATTGGTGGCGGCGATTTGACCAAAAATATAAGGATTATCAACCATCGGTGTAAAGAAGTCCAGGGTCTGAATGAGGGCCTTTTCTTCACTCAGCCGATATACCCCGGCATCGTCACGGGTATGCATTCCTATTAGTAAAGCCGGATCCTGCGGCAAGTCCAATCCTTTTAGCGCTTCTTCCAGGGCCCCCGGCCCTATCTTGGCGCCTCAGCCGGCCGCCCGCACCATTTCCGTAAGTCTCTTCCCTGCATTCATTGCCTTATCACCTCCCCACTGATAAATTATGCTTAAATAAAGTTCTGCAGGAAGGCCAGATAACCTTTATATGACATATAGGTATCAGCTTTGCTGGCTACCTCAAAAGGTGAGTGCATACCCAGAAGAGCAACCCCGCAGTCTACCACTTCCATACCGTAACGAGCAATATACTGGGCTACGGTTCCTCCCCCGCCGATATCTACTTTGCCGAGTTCCCCAACCTGCCAGACTACGCCGGCATCGTCAAAGATTTTTCTGATTCGGGCCATGAATTCCGGGTTGGCATCGTTGGAATCATATTTTCCGCGCGAACCGGTATATTTGGTCAGAACCACCCCCCGGGAAAGGAAGCTGCAATTCATTTTTTCAAAAACTTCCGGGTAATTGGGATCCACCGCTGCGTTTACATCAGCGGAGATGGCTGCCGAATTGGCCAGGGCCTGGCGCAGGCTGAAGTAATCATTGCGGCCGGCCATGTGCATTAATTGTGCAAATACATTTTCGATCAGCAGAGATTGCAGACCGGTATTTCCGGAACTACCGATTTCTTCCTTGTCAACAAATAAACACAGGGCAGTTCTTTTCGGTTTTTCCAGTTCCAAAATGGCCCTCAGTGAGGCATAGGCACTAACCCGATCATCCTGGCCGTAGGCTGCGATCATGCTGCGATCCAGGCCCACTTCCCGGGCCGCAAAGGCGGGAACAAACTGTAATTCAGCACTGGTAAAATCATCTTCCTCGATGTCATATTGCTCCTCCAAAATGTTCATCAAGCGGGCCTTAATCGCTTCATCATCCTTGGCATTGAGGGGACGGCTGCCCAAAAGTGCATTCAGGCTTTCGCCGCTGACGGCCTCAGCCATTTTTTTCTCCATCTGATCCTTGGCCAGATGGGGCAGCAGATCGGCGATGGTGAAAACCGGATCAGACTCTTTTTCCCCGATGCAGATGTCGATGATCCGGCCGTCTTTCTTGGCCACTACGCCATGCAGCGCCAGCGGTATGGCCAGCCACTGGTATTTCTTGATCCCTCCGTAATAATGGGTCTTAAACATAGCCATGCCATCTGCTTCGTAGGCGGGATGCGGTTTGAGGTCCAGACGCGGGGAATCAATATGCGAAACCACCATGTTCACACCTTTATCCAGCGGCTCCTGTCCAATCACCACCAGGGCAGCTGCTTTGGACTTAAATTTGATCATCAATTTATCCCCGGGTTGGAAGTTTTTAACCTGATCGAGTTCCTTAAAACCTTGGCTGCCGGCCGCTTCACTTATATAGGCAACTGCCTCGCGTTCGGTTTTTACCCGGTTGAGAAAATCAATATAGCCAGCGTTGAATTTTTCGCTGGCTTTTATATCGCTGGTGCTCATTTGGCTCCAGCTATCCTGAGGTTTCTTTTTGGATTTTTCGGCCATAAATTATTCTCCCTTCAAACTTGTATTGGTTATTCCTAATTTCTCAATCCGACTGGCAATCTATACACCCAACCCCAGAAGTTTTTCCAGGCTGGTAAATACAATATTCAAATATGGGACCAACCAGGATTGATCAATAACGGATCCTGCTTTCATCAAGCCTTTGATCCCCAGAGCTGCACCGCTTTGGATGAAAGGATATGAAATTCCCAGCACGACTGCCATGATCAGCAGATCTTTGCCCGCCATCAGTCCCGCTCCAGCCAGACGATCGACTCCACCCAAAATACCATGCCGAAAAGGAGACTGCAATATTTTCCATACTATCTGCAAGCCTTTACTGATTATTATATACAGCACCAGAAAAGACAGGGCCGCCAAAATCATCTGTGCAGTTGAGGCCAGCTTATCCTGTACAAATGGCATGGTTTGCAGCACGGGCAAAATTTTTCCCAGCGGAGATCCGCCCAGCGCGGGTTGGGGTAATCTTTCCGCCATAGCTTGCACCAGCATGGTCTGCAGGCCAAATTCTTTTTCCAGGAACAAAGCCAGATCATTGCGGTAAATTATAGCACCTGCTAATGCCGCCAAACTGCTGACCAAGCCTCCCACAACGGCCAGACTGCCGCGGAAAAAACCGACCAAGGCACTGATGCCCAGCCAGGCCAGGAGTAGATAATCCAGACTGTTCATTATATCTCCTCGTTGACGAAATATTAACAACGATACTGATATTAGGCCCTTGGTTATCTTTTAGATTAGCATATTTTATTGATCTGCTGTTAAAATATCATTTGAGGAGAATGGCTGCATCTTCGGGAAGGCAAATAAAAGTATATAAATATGCCGGCAAATACAAGAGGTATATTTATTCCCTCAACCAGCTAAACTACTTAAAAAAGGGGGAATACTAAAATGGCCTTGCTGGGAAATCCTTTTATAGCCAATGTTTCCAAGCAGATGAATGTTCAGGAGCTGTTGCAGGCTTTGCGTGCCGATATCGCCGGTGAATGGGAAGCTATTATCGGTTATGAGGCACATGCCATGGCAACCGATGATGAACGAATCAAAAAAGTCCTCTATCATATTGCCAACGAAGAAAGGCAACATGTGGGTGAACTTCAGCAATTACTATCTATGCTAAATCCCGGAGAAGCTGATCATATGCTGAAGGGACATCAGGCGGTTCAGCAACAGCAAACCCAGAATTTCCAGGCACCCATGCAGTAATTGTCAAACTAATAATGTAAAACGGAAAGCTCAGGCTGTTTGCAGAAGTGATCAACTTTTGCCGACAGCCTTTTTTATTCGTGCCAGAAGGCGGGAACAAATAAAACCAGGAAAGGATAAATCTCCAGACGTCCGATCAACATTTCCAGGATCAATACATATTTACCAACCGCCGGAATGAAGCTGAAATTTTGGGTGGGGCCGACCAAACCAAAACCCGGTCCGATATTGCCAAGGCAGGTGGCCGAAGCGGTCAGGCTGCTGACAAAATCCAACCCCAGCGTGCTGATAATGATCATTCCTATTACCAAAATCAATATATATAAGAAGAAAAATTGCTGCACATTGATAATCAAATCTTCGTTCAAAACCTTGCCGCCAAAGCGCAGCGGCATAACCGCCTTGGGATGAACCATTTTCCTGAGCTCGATCAGCGAGCGCCGCAGGATGATCAAGTAACGGCCCGGTTTAATGCTTCCGGACGTTGACCCGGCACAACCGCCGACAAACATCATCAGCAGCAGAACTGCTCCGGCCAGCGGCGGCCATAGGTTATAATCAACCGTGGCATATCCGGTGGTGGTTAGGATGGATACCACCTGGAAACAGGCAATCCTGAATTTTTCTTCCCAGACTGCCAATGAACCACCCCCACCATGATTTAAATCCAGCGCGATTAAAAATGCCGCCACAAAAATGATGGTCAGATAAAACTTGAATTCGGTATTTTTCAGATAACCGGCCAAACTGCGTTTTTTAAAAGCCAGGAAATGCAAGGCGAAATTGGTTCCGGCAACGATCATAAAGAATGTAACTGCCCATTGCAGCCAAGGATTGTGGTAAAAGCCAATACTGGCATTTTTGGTGGAGAAGCCTCCGGTAGCCATGGTTGCAAAACCATGACATAACGCATCAAAAAATTCCATACCCAGCGCATAGAAGGTTATTATGCATATAAGGCTGATAACCACATAGGTCTTCCAAAGACTGCGTGCGGTCTCGCGAATACGGGGACTGATCTTGTCGGAAACCGGCCCGGGTACTTCAGCCTTGAATAATTGATTGGCCCGTACCCCGATATTGGAGATCAGGGCTATAAAAAGGGCGATGATTCCAATCCCCCCCAGCCATTGGGTAAGGCTTCGCCAAAAAAGCACCGCCCGGGGGCATGCTTCCACGTCAGTAAAAACCGAAGCACCGGTGGTGGTAAAACCCGACATGGATTCAAACCAGGCGTCGGCAAATGAATCAAGGACCCCGGTGGTCAAAAATGGCAGCGCACCAAATATCGAAGCTACCAGCCAACCCAGCGTCACCACGGCAAAACTTTCTTTAAAATTAATGGAATCTTTATTTCCGAACCCTAAAGTCAGCAGCAGCCCGCTAATAATCGTCAGCGCCGCGGCCAACAAGATGCCCTTGACAACAGCCTCCTCGTCATTACCCACCCAAAATAGACAGGTTAACATGGCGATGCCAATGATAAATATAATTTTACCCAGTGCATTGAGGATGAGCTTGGCCCGGATCATTTATTTATGCCCCCCGTTAAGAAACAGTTTCTCGATTTTATGAATACTCTTGGGCAGGGCAAATACCATCAAACGGTCATAGGGATTAATGATAAAATTACCATCAGGTATAATAACCCGGTCTTCACGCATAACCGCACCGATAACCGAGCCATTGGGAATGTTAAGATTTTTTAATTTCTTGCCGCTGGCAGCCGCCCCGCCGGGTTGAACCATTAATTCCAGCATCTCCGCCCGTTCCTCGCCTACCAGGGTTATGGAGATTATATCTCCGGAGCGAATATATTTCAAAATTGCTCCTGCGGTTATCAGCCGCGGACTTACGATAGCGTCTATACCGATTTGTTCAACCAGGGGCATAACGTCGGTGCGTTTTATCTGACAGGCCGTCTTTTTTACGCCCAGATTCTGTGCAATCAGGCAGCAGAGCAGATTCACCTTGTCATCATCGGTAACGGCTACAAACATGTCTGAATGGCCGATATTTTCTTGATCCAATACTTCGTAGTCGCCGCCGTCCCCGTGTATAACCAGGGTATGTTTTAACTTCTGCGCAATCTGCCGGGCTCGGGATAAATCCTTTTCAATAATTTTAATGCCGATGAGCGGCCGGCTCGCTTCCAGCATTTGGGCCAGATAGCAACCGGTGCGGCCGCCGCCCAATATGGTTACATGTTCAATTTTACGGGAATGAAAGCCCAGTGCTTTCTCAACTTCCGGTATATCAGAGATCCGGGCAATGATATTAATGCGGTCTTGGGTACGAAAAATATCTTCCCCGCTCGGCACCAACATTTTATGATCACGAGCAATTGCTACAATATTAAACGGGGTCGAACTATCCAGTTCTTTCAGTTTTTTACCCTTGATGGGCGAATCATCATCGATTTCCAGTTCAATCAGCTGTACCTTGCCGTCGGCATAATACTCAACACTGAGGGCTTCAGGGTTTTTTACGATTTTATATATTTCCTTGGCCGTAACTCTTTCCGGGTTGATAAACAGATTAATCCCCAGCGTCTCGTTGAGAGAGAATCCCTTGACTTCAAGGTACTCCGGGTTACGAACCCGGGCCACGGTCGTTTTTACTCCGTATTTTTTAGCCAGCAGACAGGCGATCATATTCAGTTCATCATATTCCGTCACCGCAATAAGCATATCTGCACTGCGTACACCGGCATCCTCCAGTACGGAAGTAGAAGAACCGCTGCCGTAAACAACCTGCACATCCAGCGTATCCTCCAACAGCTGCTTTCGTTCCTGGGATTGTTCAATAATTACTACATCGTTACCTTCATCTGATAGCAACTGTGCCATACTGAAACCGACTTTGCCTGCCCCGATAACAATTACATTCATATACAACCACCCGCATTAATAGTAAATAGGTCTAATGACTTGACCAGCCTGTTTTAACATTCCCGTTAACATACTGATTATATCCATTAAGACAGTAATTTTAAATAATTTGTGAACAAAAACTCATAGATTTATTTCCTCATATTTGCAATTCCTGGCAAAGAATAAGATAATTAATATATACAGCCATTGGGAATAAAAAAGTTTTGGCTGTATACGGCTGTCAGCTACAAAATATTGATGCTGTTCAATAATTTACAGGAGGAATGTAAATGATAGTTATTGTAGCTACTTTTAAAGCTAAAGCAGGCTTGGAAAAGGAACTGGAAGAAGGCCTGATCAGCGTCATCCCCTATGTCCAGAAAGAAGAAGGAACGCTGATGTATACCGTACATAAATCCAAAGCTGATCCGGGCCTGTTCATGTTTTATGAAGCGTACAAGGATAAAACTGCGCTGGAATATCACAGTTCAACCCCTCATTTTAAAGCCTTGTTTGGAAAAATTGCTCCTTATCTCGAAGGCGAACCGGATATAAAAATATTTAAGGATATTGCTTCCATTGACCGTAAGTAAATAGCTTTAAAGTCAATCCCAGTCGCATTTTTTTAACCCCAACGTTTTCTATTTTTGCTATTTTGTTTATAAAAGTACTATACAGAATTGAAAGAACGGGCTATCATTAACGTAAAGATTCTGATTGTCTGACAATCGGAAACGTTAATACTAAAGGAGGATGTAGGAATGGAGTACAAGACACTCATCGTTACCAAGGAAGATTGGTTGGCCACTGTCATGTTCAACCGTCCGGAAGCCATGAACGCTTCCAATCAGCAGTCCATTGCCGACCTGACTGCGGCAATTGCTGACATTGAAGCTGATGATAATATCCTGGCGGTTATTATGACTGGCGGCGAAAACATTTTTGCAGCCGGCGGAGACATCAAGTATTTTTCTGAAGCCGGTCACCTGGAAATGGAGGCCTTTATTGCCAAATGTCATGCGGTTCATGACAGAATGGCAGCTTCTGCCAAACCTTACATTGCTGCTATCGGCGGATTGGCACTGGGCGGAGGCTGTGAAATGGCCCTGGCTTGCGACATCAGAATCGCCGGTGAAAACGCAATTTTCGGATTACCGGAAATTAATATCGGCATCATCCCCGGCGCTGGCGGAACTCAGCGTTTACCGCGTGTAGTTGGTTCCGGCTGGGCCAGACACCTCATCCTGACCGGTGACATGATTGACGCCAAAACCGCTTTCAAAATCGGCCTGGTTACCAAAGTAGTTCCGGTTGACCAGCTTTTGGCAGAAGCCAAGAAAGTAGCCAAAGGATTGGCCCGCAAGAGCCCCATGGGCATCCGCAGCGCGAAGAAATGTATTGCCATGAGTGAAACCTGCGATATGCCTTCCGCATTGGCATATGAGCAAAAAGCCTGGGCATTCCTTTTCTCCGGTTCCGACAGAGCCGAAGGAATGAAAGCATTCCTGGAAAAGAGAAGACCCAATTACATTAACAAATAGTAAAACCTCAGCACAGAGCCTGAACGTTATTCGTTTGAGCAAATTTAAAGGGCGACAGCCGCAAACTTGGTTGTCGCCCTTTTTGTCATCAAGAAGCAAAAAGAACCTCAGACTGCTTGTAAATGAATGACTTAAAAATGCATATAAAAAAACCGGTTCCTCTTTGGTTTTTGAAGTACCGGTGTAAACTCTTGCTTAATATGGCGGAGGCGTGTGAGAATCGAACTCACCCACCGCAGGATCACTGCGGCGCAAACTGGATTTGAAGTCCAGGCGACCCACCAGGACCGATCCGCCTCCATGAATTTATATTTTGTTTTTGCTTCTCGCTAGAAGAGTATATTATCCTTTGCGAAAAAAGTCAAACCCTCCCTACGCAAGTTCCGGCAGACAGAAACGGCTGACAAAAGTGTAACTACTGATACAACCATTCTTACCTGGTAAGTTCCCGCCAAAAAAGGGCTGGCCCTGAGCAGCTCCTGCTGCAAACAAGCATTACGCCGGTCGTTTAAAGCCTGCCCCTTTCCAGCCTGCGGATATTTTATTCCGGATGGGTAATTATAACTGATTCCACTTCGTGACCGCGGTCTTTTAATGCTTCCACCACATCCTGGCAGTCCAATTCTTCGATTCTGATCACCATTTTATATTTGTTTTTCTTTTTGTCAAAGAAAACTACGGTGTTGACAATGTTTTTCCCTTTTTCGGCAATCATACCGGTGATGCCGGCTATCGTACCGGGACGGTCGGAGGTGTAAAAGTCGATCCGGGTATGGGGACGAGTAACGCCCAGGATATCGATAAAGGCATCAAAAATATCGGTTTCGGTGATGATCCCTACTAATTTTTCATCATCATCAATAACCGGTAAACCACTGACTTTGTATTCCCGCATCAGCCGGGCAGCGGTTTCGACATAATTTTCCGGACCGATGGTAACAAGTTTTTGCCTTTTGGGCATGACATCCCTGATCTTGGTTTTGGCCAGCAAATAGTTGAGTTCATGAATACTCAGTGTGGTTGCCATTGAAGGGGTTGCCTGGTTCAGGTCAGTTATGGTAACGATGCCAACCACTTTGCCTTTATCCACTACCGGCAGGCGGCGGATACTGTTCTCTTTCATCAAGGAAAAGGCTTCGGTGACGCTGGAATCCAAACCTACAGTTTTGGGACTTTCTGACATCCGATTTTTTACCTTCATGATTAACTCCCCCTTATGATTTTTTTCAAGATTGTCCTTTTGTAATTAGCCGCCCAGGTAAGCTTTTCTGACTTCCTCGCTCTTCATAAGCTGTTCGGCACTTCCTTGCAGTACAATCTCTCCGGTTTCTATTACATATGCTTTATCGGCTACAGATAATGCCATGTTGGCATTCTGTTCCACCAGTAAAATCGTGGTTCCGCGAGCATTTATATCTTTAATGATCTCAAATATTTCTTTGACCAACAGCGGTGCCAGACCCATCGAGGGCTCATCCATCAGCATCAGTTCCGGTCGGGCCATGAGCGCCCGGCCAATAGCAAGCATCTGCTGTTCACCTCCGCTGAGTGTACCGGCCAGTTGTTTGCGTCTTTCCTGCAAACGAGGAAAGCGGTTAAAAACATTTTCCATATCTTTCAGGATTTCTTTTTTATCTTTGCGCAAATATGCACCCATTTCCAGATTCTCCAAGACCGTCATGGTGGGGAAAATACGCCGGCCTTCAGGAACCTGCGATATGCCCAGACTAACTATCTTCTCGGGAGCAACTTTGGTTATATCGCTGCCTTTATATTTTATCGAGCCGCTTTTGGGTCTTAAAATGCCGGAAATAGTTTTCAGCGTAGTGGTCTTGCCGGCACCGTTGGCACCAATGAGGGTAACGATCGTTCCCTGCTCCACTTCCAGTGACATTTTTTTGAGGGCGTGAATTGCACCGTAATATACATCGATTTCATTAACTTTTAGCACTATTCTACCTCCTCTCCCAAATAGGCCTCGATAACCTTTTTGTTGTTTCTGATTTCTTCGGGCAGACCTTCGGCAATTATACTGCCGTAATCAAGCACGTAAATCCGCTCGCAGACGCCCATAACCAGTGACATGTCATGCTCAATGAGAAGGATCGATAAATCAAAATCACTTCTTATCCATTCAATCATTTCCATCAGCTCTTTGGTTTCAAACGGATTCATGCCGGCAGCCGGTTCATCCAATATCAACAGGATTGGCTTAGTGGCCAGCGCCCGGGCGATTTCAAGCCTGCGCTGCTCTCCGTAGGGCAAGTTCCTGGCCAGTTCATCTTTTTTATCAGCCAATTTAAAAATTTCCAAGTATTGCATAGCCTGCTGCTCAATCACTTCTTCACCTTTAAAGAAATTTGGTGTCCTTAAAATAGTAGTCAGCAATCCGTAGGGCACGTCCTTGTGTGCGGCTATCTTGACATTGTCCAATACCGACAGATCATTGAAAAGGCGTATGTTTTGAAATGTCCTGGCAATCCCGCGGGCGCAGATGGTATAGGGCGGCAGCCCCTCGACGTTTTTTTCATTGAATAGAATGCTTCCTTTATCGGGTTTATATACGCCGGTGATAAGATTAAACACGGTGGTCTTGCCGGCGCCGTTTGGTCCGATAAGTCCTACCAGCTCACCTTTTTCAAGACAGAAGTTAAAATTATTCACCGCGCTCAGCCCGCCAAAAGACTTATTTAAATTTTGAATTTCCAATAGGCTCATTTTCGTCCACTCCAAATCTTTCCGAACGTCTGTCGGCTCAGTTCCTTATTTCCCATTAAGCCCTGCGGCCGGTATATCATCACAATGATCAGGATCAGCGCGTATAAAATCATTCTGATGGCGGGGAATGACTGCAAAACCGCGGTCAAGGCGGTTATGAATACCGCTGCAATAATGGCACCGGTGGTACTGCCCAGTCCGCCCAGAACAACCATGACCAAAATATCAAATGATTTCAGGAAGTTGAACGTCTCCGGTTTGATAATATAAAAGAAATGGGCATATAATGCTCCGGCCAGACCGGCAAACATGGCGCCGATAACAAAAGCCAGCACCTTGTAGGCGGTGGTATTAATCCCCATCAGTTCCGAGGCGATTTCATCTTCCCGGACTGAAATTATAGCCCGGCCATAGCTAGAATTGATCAGGTTGACGATTACTACAATCGTTAAAATAGTTGCACCAAAAAGCCAGGGCCAGGTGGTCATTTTGGTAATTCCAAGTATCCCGGCAGGCCCGTTTACATAGTCAATGTTTTGTAATATGACGCGAATGATTTCTCCAAATGCAAGCGTAGCAATGGCCAGATAATCGCCTTTCAGCCGCAGCGTAGGAACACCGATGATAAATCCGGCCAGGGCTGATATTATACAGGCCGCCAGTAACCCTATTATAAAAGGTTGTCCCATCATATTGGTAAAAATTACGCTGGAATAGGCACCGACTGCCATAAAACCAGCATGTCCCAGTGATAGCTGTCCGGTAAAACCGTTGATTAAATTCAGGCTGACGGACAGAATGATATTAATGCACATCGACGTTAAATTTATCTGATAATACTGATTCAGCAGCCCCGTAGTAATCAAATACTGCACCAAGGTGAACAAGGCAGCTAATATAAGTACTTCCCCACAAAATTTAGCCCAGTTGTTTTTGTATGTCTGCATTATTCTCACCTACACTTTTTCGCCGGTATCTTTGCCAAAGAGACCGGTTGGCTTGATCAGAAGAATCAGGATTAGCACGCCGAAAGCTACTGCGTCCCGATAAAGGCTGTTGCCATAGCCGCTGACCATGGTCTCCAGCAATCCCATTATAAATCCGCCGGCCATAGCGCCGGGGATAATGCCGATACCACCGAGTACAGCTGCTACAAATGCTTTCAGTCCGGGTATAATACCCGTCAGGGGGTTTACCGTACTATAATAAACACCGTACATTACGCCTGCTGCTGCCGCCAGAGCTGAACCAATAGCAAACGTAATGGAAATGGTTTTGTCAACGCTAATGCCCATGAGGACTGCCGCTTCCTGATCCAGCGAAACTGCCCGCATGGCTTTTCCGGTTTTAGTCCATTTAATTATATATTGGAGAATCAGCATCAGCACGACGGCTGAAACGATAACAAAGACATCTTTATTCAGAATGGACAGGCCCGCAACATTGTAAGCTTTGATGGGGAAGGCAGATTCGGGGAAAACTCTCTGTGACGGACCCAATAAGAATATCGTTATGTATTCGAGAAATAGCGATACCCCAATGGCGGTAATCAATGCTGCGATTCGGGTCGAATTGCGCAGCGGACGATAAGCCACTTTTTCTATCAGTACTCCCAGGATCGCACAAATCAACATGGCAGCTACCATGGCTACAATTATGTTGGTCCCAAAAAGTGTAAGGGAAAAAAACCCCACGAAAGCGCCCACCATCATAATATCTCCGTGGGCGAAATTGATCAGTTTGATGATACCATAAACCATCGTATATCCTAGTGCGATCAGTGCATAAATCGCGCCCAGTGACAGACCGTTGATCATTTGTTGTATAAATTCCAGCAAAATTGACACTTCCTCCTGCTGTCAAAGAGGAAGAGAGGAGCGTTCCCTCTCTTCCTCGGCAGCGCTTGTTACGGTTGGATCCTGGTGTTCATTACCTGGGCTCCGTCTTTGAATTCAATGATTACGCCAGCTTTGATCGGATTATGCTTGTCGTCGATACTCATTTTACCGGTAATACCTTCAAAATCTTTGATTTTGGCCAGTGCGGCTGCCAGTTTGACAGGATCTGCAGCCTGGGCATCTTTCAGACCTTGTGCCATGAGCTGTACGGAATCATAGCCCAGTGCGGCAAAGGCATCCGGATCTTTCTTGTATTTGGCTTTGTAAGCTTCAACAAATTTGACGATCTTGGGATCTTTGTCCTGGGAAGAATAATGATTGGTAAAGAAGGTGTTGTTCAGGGCTGCGCCACCGGCAACACTTACCATGTCAGGTGAATCCCAGCCGTCGCCGCCGCCTATGGGAGCAGTGATACCCAGCTCACGGGCCTGCTTGATTAAGGGAGCAACTTCCTGGTAATAACCAGGGACATAGATGAAATCAGGATTGAGGCCTTTGATTTTAGTAAGAGCTGCTCTGAAATCACGATCGTCTTTTACAAAACCTTCTTCAGCAATAATTGTGCCGCCTTTTTCGGTAAAGGTCTTTTTAAAGTATTCTTTCAGGCCTTTAGCGTAATCACTGGAAGAATCGCCATAGATAACGGCATTTTTGGCTTTCAGGTTGTCAGCGGCAAACTGTGCCATCAAGGTACCCTGGAAAGGATCTATGAAACAAACCCGGAAAATATATTCTCTGGTTGCTCCGGTTTTGTCGTCCACGGTTACATTGGATGCAGTTGCTGCAGGGGCAATCAGCGGGATTTTATTGTCCATCATAACCGGGGTGCTGCCGGCTACGTCACCGCTGGTCAGCGGTCCGATCTGGGCGACGATTTTCTCCCCTACCAGCGACGCACTTACGCTCATGGCTTCATCAACAATTGACTTGCAGTCTTTTTCAATGGGGTTCAGTTGCATGCCGAGGACTCCGCCGGCAGCATTTATCTGTTCGATGGCCAGAATGGCTCCGTCTCTTGCGTTGGTGCCGTAACTGGCAACTCCGCCGGACAACTCAACATTGATGCCTACGTTGATTTTTTCGGTGTCTCCCTTGCTTCCTCCGCAGCCGGCCACGATAGTAAGCATAAATACCATCATCACCAGAGCCGCCAGTTTCTTTCTACTGTTCTTTTTCATCCTCTTCCTCCTCTTTCTTCCTTTTATTATCACTATCACGGCCGACCGTGAAAGTTTCTTCTATATACCCGTCCCGCTGCATTTATTTTCGACAGCAATGCTAAGCGATACATTAATTAATTGTTTCAAAAAATTTTAGTACTTTACCATCATTTATACAACTCTAAATATAAAAAAAAACGGGGTTTAAACGAATATTTATAATTCCAACATGATATATCCTGTATTATACACTAACTGTTGTTTAAGTATCATGTCTGATTCGGCAAAAACGGCAAATCTTCCTTCTATTCTTACGGGAATTTTTTATTTCAGAGCATATTTTACAATGGGAATTTCCTCCGACCTGCTGGTCAGGAAATTTAATCTCTTCCCTGTCGTACTAAATTCATAGCCAAATCCGTTATTAATGACGTTACCCCAGCATGAATTCGCGGGTAATCATCATTTTTCAAGCTTTTATGCGCATATCGCCAACTCTTCTGGTAAATCGAATCCTATCATAATATTCTAGCAAAGGAAGTGCATACTTTCGAGAGGTATTAAAAATATCCCGGGCGGTTGCCAATGAAAGTTCCTTTTCCCGGGAAAAATATTCCGTCAGCAATTCCTTGCCCTTTTCTATTGCAGCCACGGAAAAGTATATGCTATCGCTGATTTTAAATAAGAATCCGTTATCAATTAAATAAGAAATAATTTCATTCAAATCGGCTTCATTCAGGCCCTTTACGGCCTCAATTTCTTCCCAGGCGGGAGGACTAAATTCATTTTCCTGAAATTTATGCTTGATTTCCGCGATAATTATTTTTTCTTTCTCACCTGGATGAGCTGCATAATTGGGCAGGGTGATGAGTTTGTTCTGACTTTGCAACACACCGTTGTCCTCAAAATATTTCAGCAACCCGGTAAAGACTTTAGGATTTAATTTATTGAACCAGCGGCTGCGCATATCTTCTTTGGGATATCCCTGGCGCAGCGGATATTTCTGCAGGTATTCGCTAATGGTGGTGGTCATGGTTTTGCCCATGGCCTGTACCGCCTGGGCGCCGAAATAATAAGTCCCCTTGCCGCTGGTATCGATTATTTTTTCATCATCCAGCAGCTGCTGGACTTCGTCTTCGATACTGGCTTCACTGCTGCCGGTGCGGCGCGCTATTTCCTGTACCGTTAGCGGCTCTATCCCTGCTGCTTCCAGTTCATGCAGCACCAGATCATAAAGGCTGCCTTCCTCCTTGACCATCAGATCATTCAGGACGTCTTCCTTAAAACGCTTCTGACGGGGCGCGTTGGGATCGATAATGGTCCCCCCGCCGATCGTATTTACCGGGGAATAATAGCGGATCACAAAAGGATCTCCCTTATAGGCAACCACCTGTTTTTCCATAACGATTTGCGCATAAGCTTCGTCTCCGGGCAGAAGTTCATCCCGATCCAGCAGCACGATTCGCCCCAGAGTTTCATCCGTACCCAGATGAAATCTGATTCGGTTCCAGTTTTTAAGTGTGCGCGGACTGCTGGAGAGCAATCGCAAGCGTGCATTGATCCGATAACTGGGCTCCAGATAGCCGCTGCTGGCTAGCAGATAGCCTCTTTTAATATCCTGTATATCGATGCCCTGCAGATTAACGGCTACCCTCTGCCCGGCATAAGCGGTGGAGACTTTTTCATTATGCACCTGCAGCGTCCTGACTTTGACCATGCGCTGCACCGGCATCAGTTCCAGGCTTTCGCCCACGTTGATCTGGCCTGACCATAACGTCCCGGTCACCACAGTACCAAAACCGGATATACTGAAAACCCGGTCGATAGGCAGCCGCGCCTGACCAAAAACCGGTTTTTCCTCGACTTCAGAGGCTACCTTCTCAATCGTCTGCAGCAGTTCCTGGATTCCATCTCCGGTCACTGCGGAAACTGCTATAATCGGACAGCCTTTTAATATGCTTTTGTCAGCATATTCTCTTGCTTCTTCTTCAACCATCATCAGCCATTCTTCGTCCACCATATCTTTTTTGGTGATGACAACAATGCCCTTGTCTACTCCCAGCAGCTCAATAATGTCCATATGTTCACGTGTCTGCGGCATCACCCCTTCATCGGCGGCAATCGTAAACAGAACCATGTCGATACCGAAGGCCCCGGCCAGCATATGGCGGATAAATCTTTCATGACCGGGAACGTCTACGATAGCTGCTTTCTGTCCACTGGGCAGATTAAAGGGTGCAAACCCCAATTCAATCGATATGCCCCTTTGTCTTTCTTCTTTCAGCCGGTCGGTTTCGATTCCGGTTAAAGCTCTAACCAGCGTGGTCTTGCCATGATCGATATGTCCGGCCGTACCAATTATAAGTCTTTTCATATTTATCCCTCCGGAAATGGCGGCAATTTATCTTAGTACCTGGGCCAGCTGCCGGATAACCTCTTCCTCGTCCCCGGGCAGCAGCGTACGTACACTAATTAACATGGAATCTTCCTGCTTGCGGGTCAACAAGGCCGGTTCCAGCAGCCGCAATTCTCTAGCGGCCTTATCCAGGCTCTTGCCGCTAAAGGCCAGGGAAACTCCGAAACCGGGCAGACGATAAGTAGGATAAGCTCCGCCGCCTACCATGTCTTCCAGTGCAACCACTGCCAGTTTGCACCGCTGTGCATTACCGGTCAGCTTTGGCGCCAATTTTTCTTTGAGCTGTTCTGCTTTTTCCCTAAGCTGCTCGGGGTGCATCGTCAGCATTTTGATGACCGGTACATTTTGTCGGGGATTTCCGCACAGGTATTCCAGCAGTGTCCCTTCCAAAGCGGCAATGGTGAGTTTGTCCACCCGCAAGGCACGGGTAAGCTGATTTTTTTTCATTTGTTCGATATATTTTTTCCGGCCGAGTATTATTCCCGCTTGAGGCCCGCCCAGCAATTTGTCCCCGCTGAAGGTTACAATATCGGCTCCGGTTTTGATACTGGCCTGAACCGTCGGTTCATCCTGTAATCCCCAGTCGACCAGATCAACCAGGATGCCGCTGCCCAGATCATGCATTACCGGAATATTCCTGGCCTGTCCCATTTCAGCTAGATCAGTTAATCCTACTTCCTCACTGAAGCCCATGATTTTATAATTGGACGTATGAGCGGAAAATAAAAGTGCAGTTTCTTCATTAATGGCTGCTTCATAATCTTTAAGGTAAGTACGGTTGGTGGTGCCGACCTCAACCAATCTGGCTCCACTGGCTTTCATTACTTCGGGAATGCGAAAAGCCCCGCCGATTTCAATCAGTTGTCCCCGGGATACAATCACTTCCCGGCCTTGCGCTATAGTTGACAATCCCAGTAAAACTGCGGCAGCGTTGTTGTTCACAACTAGCGCCCCTTCCGCACCGGTCAGCCGGGTTAGCAAATCCTCCACATGATCGTAACGGGAACCTCTAACCCCTTCATCCAGGTCAAACTCGAGATTGTTATATTTTTGCGCCGCCGCCTGCATATATTGAAACGCCTGGTCGGAGAGCGGCGCCCTGCCCAGATTGGTATGCAGCACCACTCCCGTCGCGTTTATAACCCGTTTCAGGCTGCCGCTGACAGCAGTGCTCAAGATCTTATCGGCTCTATGCAAAATTAAATTGCTGATCTGTTCTTTGTCATAAGTCTGCTTGGATTTGCGCAGTTCCTCGCGCAATTCGTTGACCGCCTGGCGCAGTACATCAACAATAAATTCGCGCCGGTATACGGATAGTTTGCTCTGTATCTCCGGCCGGGCCAGCAGATCATCGATCGACGGAATATTTCTCAGATTAGCCATCAGAGGATTCCTCCCCAAGTTAATTCTATAGTTTTATCAAGTTTATCACGGTAACGGTCAATTGTATATTATCTGCAAAGATTCCTGTCCATAACATTCCCGTCGGGATAATATTTATTTCTTGGGCAGGAATATTAGCTCTGCTTTATCAGTCGGGTTTTGAGGAAGTTGTAAGTTAGGGCGATCAAGATGAGGATACCCAGCAGGCCGAAAATTGGATAAACGCGGTTGACCAGACTGGAAAAACTCTGGGTGGCTACCGGCAGGGCCAATGTCATGCAGATGATCAGGCCAACTACATAGTTGATACCGGTAAATTGGGCAAACCGCTGCGCGAACCCATAAGCATTGGCGATGGCAGTAGTCAGGATACCAACCCATAAAACCAGCGTATAGACATATTTGGCCAACACCGAAACATTTCCGGTAATATAAAGCATCGGTACCTGATAATGAATTACGGACGGCATGAATTTGGATAGTGCGGTATAATTCAGCAGTACCAGCAGTCCCAGCACCAGCCCTCCGTAAACGGCCCCCTGGATCCCTTCCTGGCTGTTACTGACGCTCTGATACTCCGTAAGCACGACCATGGCCAAGGAAAAATTATAGGCCACATAGAGCAGGCTTGATAACACCCAGGCGTTTTTACCGGAGGAATGGATATAGGTAGTGCTGAAGGTACTCTGGACTTCGCCGACAAACAAGGCGATATACCCGGATATGATCAGCAGCAGCACGATTTTTAACGGCACCAGCAGATTGTAGGAAAAAACCAGGCTCTTTTTTCCTGCAGCCAGGGCGATGATGACAGCTATATAAGCCAGCAGGATACCTGCGTACTTGGACAAATACAAGTGCTCATAGAAAACCGCTCCGCTGGCGGAAAGCATGGTGCTAAGTCCCATGAACAAAAATATCGCCAGCATAAAATCAACGATTTTTCCCCAGCGCTTACCGAACAAATAGTCCAGCATATTTTGATAGTTGCTTATCTTTTGCCGGTGTGCCATATACAGCAGCATCCCCCCGAAAAAAGCAAACAGGAAGGTCGACAGAACGGTTCCTGCCGCTCCTTTGTTCCCGTAACTGACAAAGAACTGTACGATTTCCTGTCCGGAGGCAAAGCCGGCCCCGATTACCGCACCCAGATATCCCATGGCTATTACCAGCTGTTTTTTAATGTAGGTCACCTGCCCTTTTTTAGTATTTAGCCCCGGCAACAGCATAAAAAGCCTTTAAATTGGCAAAAGTAAATATAAATATTTTTTTGGGGGTTGCGATGAATATTTTTACACCTGATTTGGAAAATCAGTTCTCCTGCCATTTTGAGGATTCGGCCTGTTTCAGCCATATAAAAAACATGGTTTATACCCATTTCATTAATATGAATCCCCTTTTCGAAAAAGACATCGTATATATATGCATCGGAACCGACCGGGCTACTGGCGACTGTCTGGGGCCAATGGTCGGCACCCGTCTGCAATCCACCTCCCTGCACCCGCATGTATATGGAACACTGGAGCAGCCGGTTCATGCTGCCAATCTTTTGGATTTTATCCGCCAAATTGCCGGCCGTTATAAAAACCCTCTGACGGTGGCCATTGATGCCAGCCTCGGTAACTCCAGCCGGATCGGCTTTATAAATGTAAAAAAGGGCGGTCTTAAACCGGGTACGGCCTTAAACAAAGATCTGCCGGAAGTGGGAGATTTCCATATTTCCGGAGTCGTTAACGTGGGCGGATATCTCGAGCAGATGGTATTGCAGAATACTCGTCTCTTTCTGGTTTACCGCATGGCCGAAGTGATTGCCCGCAGCATCCTGGTGGCCCATCTGAATTTTGAGAATGACAAAAATAAACAATTAATCTATGCAAATCAGTAAATTGAGGGTTTTGCATAATTCAAAAAATCATGCCATACTGTCACTCTGAGCGAGAAGCGACGATGCCCTATGGCATCTAGTGCCGAACGCAACAAGAAGGCAAGCGCAGCTTAAGCGTCGGTGAGTATCGTAAGTGCCGCAGATCCTTAACATCCTGCCTGAAAGCCAATCCTCTGGGATTGCTGACTTTTTATGTGGGTGGATATAGTCCACTGGTCTAAATGCAACCCTAATGGTTATAATGAAAAAGGATAAACCCGCAGTAGATTAAGCTGCCGTTTATCCAAAGGGTGAAGCCAGAATGAAGGGTATAAATATTGGGGGGGCAGGAGAGGTTGTCAATGCACTTTATTTATCTGGATTGTTTTTCCGGAATCTCAGGCGATATGCTGATTGGAGCACTGTTGGACGGGGGGGCTTCCCTGGCGTTTTTGCAGGATGGGATCGACACGTTAAAGCTGGAGGTCAGACTCACTGCTGAAAAAAAGGTTCTGCAGGGTATCAGCTGCACCGCATTTAAAGTCGAAGCGCCCAACGCACCTCCGCTGCGCCATCTTACCCAGATTGAAGAACTACTCCAGACCAGTTCCCTGCCGGAACAGATAAGAAATGAATCTCTGCATGTTTTTTACAGATTGGCCGAAGCCGAAGCACAGGTACACGGCATCGATGTCTCCCGGGTTCATTTCCATGAAATCGGTGCCATCGATACGATCGTAGACGTGGTCGGTACTTTTTTATGCCTTAATGATCTGGGCATTGAGCAGGTTTTCGCCTCAGCGCTGCCCTGGGCGCAAGGAATGCTTGACATGAGCCATGGCCGTTATCCGTTGCCCGCACCGGCGGTTGCCAGGCTGCTCCAGGGTTACCCCTGTGTGTTTGCAGATGCCAAAATGGAACTGGTAACCCCAACCGGCGCCGCTTTGCTGACTCATCTGGTCAAAAGCCATGCTGCTCCGGCATCTTTTACGCCGCTTGCCATTGGCTATGGAGCCGGCACCAACCTCCGTGATGACAAAGTTCCCAATCTGCTGCGAATAATCCGCGCCCATGCAGATAATGGCGCTGGACAGCGGGAAACGATTGCCGTCCTTGAAACGGAAGTTGATGATTTAAATCCCGAGATTTTCACCCATCTCTACAGCCTTTGCCTGGATCATCCCGATGTGTTGGATATTTTTACCACCCCGGTCTTTATGAAAAAGAATCGTCCCGGCACCTTGATAACTGTTCTGACCACGCCCAATGTCGCCGAAGAAGTTTGTCAGCTATTGATGCGGGAGACGGGTACGCTGGGAGTACGTTACCGCTGCCAGCAAAGACGGGTATTAAAACGCTGCCAGGAAACACTTTCCACCCCCTGGGGATCAGTACGAATTAAAACCTCCCAGGCGGAAAATGGTACGGTTCATAAAAAACCGGAATTCGAAGACTGTCAGACTATTGCCCGTCAAAATAATTTGCCTCTGCGGGAGGTTTACGACATAATTAAGAATTTGCTAACTGATTCCATATTTTAACATCGTGTTAAGAGAAGCGTTCCCGGACAGCTTTTTTCCTTAATATAACGCCAGCCCCCAGGAGGCCTTCCAAGGCCTCTGTTTTATTTTTTTAATAGTTTAACTCATCCCGTTGATAAAAGCGGGTCTGTGGGGTCATGAGCAGCCTATTTGGTGAAAGCCCCTCTGCCATTCCAATGATCCCGGTCGTGTTATAATAAATTATGTCTGCAGCGCTAAGGTCCACTTTATAGAAATTGATGTTTTATTAAAAAGGGGGTTTTTAGATGAAAGAGTTTTTTAACAGTAGCCTTTGGAACACTTTTGTTATGGCCATTTTAGGAGTGGTTGCAATTTTCACACAAGAAATTGTGACCTTTGTTATGTTAGGCTTTATTTTAATCATGCTATCGAATATCTACGATAAACTTGATGATATTTTTAAACAAGCTGAACGTAAATAAATTTTCATTTGAGGCTCCGATGGCTTACCGCCAGTTGCTCGAAAATGTAGCATAAAAAGCTGGACCCCGTCATTGACGGAGCCCAGCTAATAAGTTTTGTCTTTTCATCTATCTGCTTGACAGGGAGCAGTTCATGATTGCCGGGTCAAGGCCTTGGTATTACACTTGGTTTTATTTTTTAAATCATAATAACTAATAATATTTTTTCTCACCAACCGCCATAGCAGTGAGTGATATATTGGTGACCACAGCATAATCAATATTCCAACACTGCTGATCGACCAGTTCGACAATATAGCGGCAGCATCCCGGACAGTCCTCACATTCACAACAGCTAAAGCAGAAGGCATCTGTTTCCAGGAAAATGTCACAATCCGGCGGTTGCGGATGCTGCGGTGCTCCTGCTGATAAGGCATTTCCAACCATGTAATTGGGGAAATGACCTTTTTCAAAGGTCCAATCACCCAGATGGATACTGGCGCCTCCGCAAATTTTACTCAATTTAAAACCCAAATGCAGGAAAAAATCTTCATCAGTGGTCTTAAAAGAAATTAATGCGGAAAAATCGATTTTAATGGCAGCATTTTTCAGCTTTTCAGTATCAAGAACCACGCTTGCCTGTACTTGTGGGCAGCTCACGTAGAATGGCACTGGTCCCGAGCCTTTTACCGTACCGCAATTCAAAATGACTTCCGTCTCTTTGTGCGGCCTCGGATGCGGTTTGCATTCCATTTCCGGCTCGTATATCATCGCATCTTCATAACAACATTTTTCTTTGCTCCTGTTCACTATATACGCCTCCTAATTTATTTATAATTTGCGCCCCCTAACTATCTCCTTTTGTCTGCCTGGTATATATTGGGGAGATAGTTATGGTTTGCCATTTCCTTTATACTTTATTCAATTTCTCCTCAATTGGTGACAAAATGTCATTTCCTGCTAAAAATTTTTTCCGATTTATATCGCAATCAGGGATACATCATCGAGGTGAACAAATCTGCCTGCGCGCTCAGCACAATCAGTGCTGAAACTGATCCGGGCAAATCTTGTTTCCGGAGGCGCTGGAACCCAGGTGGCATTGATAAATAATGTGAATGTTTCATTGGTAAGGCTGTCTTCAGGAACAAGTATCTCCAGCACCGGATTATGCAACCGGTTTCTATTTTGATCCAGAAACTCCATCAATATAAACACGCTTTTGTTACTGCATTTTGTCGCTGCACTAAGGAAGAAATTCAGCTGGTAAAACATTCCCGGGCAAATACCGGGCACATCCTGATAAATGAGTCCGCGAGTGTTTACTGAACCCAAGCGGACCGCGTTATGTCCCTGATGAGGGATATCCCCATACTGCGGTTTGATCGCACCCACTCCGGCATTAATGATCCATCCCAGGAACTGATCCGGTTTATTTTCAAACCCGCCGTTGATTACCAGTTCACCCCGACGGGGGATACAGCTCGGGCAGGGTTCAGGACATTTAGGTTCTTTTGGTTTGGGCGGCGGCGGGGCAGGTTTGCCTTTTTTGCATTCAAGTTTTGGCTGGCTATGCAAACGATTACGGTTATAGATCTTGCTGGTGTTGCAATTATGCAGATTCAAAGTAATGTAAACCGGTTCATATTTCTCTTTTATGGTTTTCTTTGTAGATTTACATTTTTTGCTCGACGGCTTTCTCTTTATCATTTTCCTTGTTTCCCTCCTTTCGCTACTATTGGCAAAAACAAGCAACTATTCGGCTGATTATTTTAATATATGTAAAACCATCCTTCGCTGTTCCGATGTTAATCTATCTTTTGCAGCCCGATGTTCTCCTTAAGCAGCAAAAACCCGTATCCATAGAATACGGGTTAAAGCTTAAAAAGGTTAGCAATGGTCAAGCAAATTTTATACTGGATATATTTTTAATATTTTTATTACTGCGCATAAGCCTGACAACAATATTTTGTTTTTGTTCGGCGCAGCCCTTCTATTACGTAAGAGTTTTTTGCCTTTGTCGGATAGAAAATGTTTCACGTGAAACATTTTCTGTTTTTTATTATCTGTAAAATTTGTGCTCGCATCCCATTATACCGGAATTTGTATTCTGTTTGGGCAAATAAAAGGGGATCGGTTTTATTGTATTATCACCTAAAATTGTTTCACGTGAAACATTTAATTTTTTTTATCATCAATGTAAACTTCACTAACGCCCCATTATACCGGAATCTTATTCTGTTTGGGCAAATAAAAAGGGACCGGTTTTATTGTAATTATCACCTAAAAATGTTTCACGTGAAACATTTTCTGCTTTTTTATCATCAGTATAAACTGCGCTCAACTTCAATATACCTTGAGTTTTATTCTATTTGACCAATTAAAAAAGTGACAAGTTTTATTGTACCTGTCACCTTAAAATGTTTAATAAGAAACCGGAATCTTATTCTGTTTGACCTAATATAAAGCGACAGGTTTTATTGTACTTGTCACCTAAAAATGTTTCACGTGAAACATTTTCTGCTTTTTTATCATCAGTATAAACTGCGCTCAACTTCAATATACCTTGAGTTTTATTCTATTTGACCAATTAAAAAAGTGACAAGTTTTATTGTACCTGTCACCTTAAAATGTTTAATAAGAAAATACCGTTAATGTCATTCTGAACAAAGTGAAGCAACCTTAATTGTGACCTTTAGGTCACATGTGTAGTCCCCGTAGGGGGAATCTCACTGAGATTAGATCCGCTCACCTTAAATGTTTCACGTGAAACATTTTCTGTTTTCAATTATTTGTGTAAACTGCGCTCAACCCTCATTATATCAGGAGTTTTATTCTGTTTGACCAAATAAAAAAATGACAAGTTTTATTTTACCTGTCACTTTAAAATTGTTTCACGTGAAACATTTTCTGTTTTTGAATATAGTCAACGGCCTTAATTTATATTGTCCAGACCGATGATTTCCAGGATTCTTTCCAGATCCTCGTTATTAAAATAAGTTATCTCTATTGTACCACCCTGGCGGCGGCGCTTAAACTCTACCTTGCTGCCCAAATGTTTTTGCAGCCGCTCTTCCAGATCAACTTCCTCTGCGGTTTTGCTCTGCGCTTTGCCGGTATCTTTGTTGTCAAAGCGGATTAGTTCCTCGACCTGGCGCACTGATAGTTTGCCGTCCGCAATCCTGCGGGCTGCTTTTATCTGGGCCGCATCACTGTCCAATCTAAGTAAGGCCCGGGCATGCCCGGGAGTAAGTTGTTTGTTTTCCAACAGGGTAATTATTTCCTGCGGCAAACTCAGCAAGCGGATGGTATTGCTGATATGAACTCTGCTCTTGCCGATTTTCTGGGATAAAATATCCTGCCGGTAATCGAATTCCTCAATCATATTTTTATAGGCCAGGGCTTCTTCGATGATGGATAGATCATCCCGCTGCAGATTTTCGATCAGCGAAATTTCTGCTACTTCTGCGTCTCCCATTTCCCGAACCAGTGCCGGCATCGTCTTCAGTCCCGCCATTTTGGCCGCCCGCCAGCGCCGTTCCCCGGCAACGATTTGATAACCCTTGTCAAGCGGACGGAGCAATATCGGCTGCAGAACGCCTCTTTCCCGAATGGACTCGGACAGTTCCTGTAATAGCTGCGGATCAAAGTTTTTGCGGGGCTGATTCTTGCGGGGATGGATTAGTTTAATCTCGATCTCGGCGACCTGTTTTTCCCCGACACTGTGTTCCTCGGAAAACAGTGCATCCAAACCTCTACCTAGACCTCTTTCTGGCTTTGCCACGTTCTATGACCTCCCTGGCTAATTCTTTATATACTTCCGCGCCTCTGGATCGCGGATCATACAAGGCGATCGGTTTGCCATGACTGGGGGCTTCACTCAGTCTTACGTTGCGAGGGATGACCGTGCGGTAAACTTCTTTACGAAAATGGCGTTTTACTTCATCAACCACTTGAATGGAAAGATTGGTGCGTCCATCAAACATGGTGAACAGAATTCCTTCCACATGTAGCCCGGGATTAAGGCGGGCTTTTACCAATTGAACCGTTTCCATCAACTGGCTCAGTCCCTCCAGGGCATAATATTCACACTGCAGGGGAATCAGCACCGATGTTCCAGCCGCCAGTGCGTTAATGGTCAAAAGTCCCAGTGAAGGGGGACAATCCAAAATAATATAATCATAATCATCAACTGCCGGCTGCAGCGCCCTGGCCAGCTCGAACTCCCTACCTTTGCGGTTGGCCAGTTCCACCTCGGCACCGGCCAACTGGATGGTTGCCGGCAGCACCATAAGATTATTTATCTTGGTACGGCAAATAACCTTATTTATCTCCATACCATCGATTAGCAGATTATATACACAATAGGGCAGTTTTTTGCGGTTTATCCCCATACCGCTGCTGGCATTTCCCTGTGGATCACAATCAACTAATAATACCCGGTAACCCTCCAGGGCCAGATAGGCGGCTAAATTAACCGAAGTAGTAGTTTTGCCAACGCCGCCCTTCTGATTTGCCACCGCAATAATTTTTGCCATTAACTGTCCACCTTCCTTGCCTTCACCTTTTAACATTCTACTACCTTTTTAAGAATCCTTCCTTAAATTTTTTGCTTTTCGCTGAAAAGTTTTTCTTAACCCGCAAAAAAATAACCGGAACAACGACTATAATGCCGTTATTCCGGTATCTTTCAACGAATGATAATGGTTTATCTTTTTTAAAAATGTTTCACGTGAAACATTTTCAAAAACTTAAATATCCAGGCAGACCGAGCGAAAATGGTTTAGAGCAAGGCGATCGGGAAGCCCGCGATTGAGGCGTACATGAGGTACGCCGATTGAACGGACTTCCCGATTAACGCAGCTATAAGCCATTTTAGACGGTCTGAAAATGTTTCACGTGAAACATTTTTGATCTACATCCCCGTCATCAAGCGGCTGTTCTTACGTAGTTTTAAGACTTTAATGGTGATTTCATATTCATTTTCATTTTCATTTTCGATTACCAGCATGTCAATGCCTGTCTGTCTGGCCCGGTTGACCGTTTCTTTGATCGTATTTAAAAATATCCTTGCATCCCTGATGATCATGGATACATTTTGGCCATTGGCGGATGGTTTTGATTCACGCGGGATATTATTGAGCCTGACCTTTTCAACCAGTTCCTCGGTCTCCTTGACATTAAGATCACGCTCGTAAATATTTCTGATAATCTCTTTTTGCATCTCGGCGGTATTTAGTTTGAGCAGAGCACGGGCATGACGTTCGGTGATTATTCCGGTGATGATCAGGTTTCTTATTTCCGGCGAAATTTTCAATAGCCTTAATTTATTGGCAATGGCTGACTGGCTTTTGCCCACCCGCTGTGCCAGTTCCTCCTGAGTCAGTCCGAAACGGTTAATTAACGTGCTGTAGGCGATCGCTTCTTCAAAATAATTCAGTTCCTTGCGCTGCAAATTTTCGATCAGTGAAACCGCCGCCATGGCTTCATCATCAATTTCCTGGATAATGGCCGGAATATGCTGCTGCCCGATTAGCTTGCAGGCCCGATAACGTCTTTCCCCGGCAATCAGCTGATAGCCTCCCTTTTTTTTACGTACGATGACGGGCTGTATGACGCCGAAATTGCTGATCGACTGGGCCAGTTCCTTTAATTCCATTTCATCAAACTCTTTGCGCGGTTGAAATGGATTGGGGCTGATTTCTTCCAGAGGCAAATTTATAACCCGGCTGCCGACTCCCATATGGAGAATTTTTTCCAGTTGTTTTTTGACCTCCATTACGTCATTTCCCTCCTTCCAAACAACCGCCCGACTATTTATTCCATTTTTCTTGTTCAAGCAACATCATGTTTCCTTTGGCCTTAACTGCGTAAACCGTGATTCTGGTTTTGGCTTACAGCGGCCTTTTGGCTGGCATCCCGATGCGGCGCGGATATTGCCGCGCCGTTTCCGCCTCCTTCTTCACCACTACGATAGCCCGCTGCCGGTCTCCGGGCAAGTTGTAATGATAGATTTCCTCTACCTTGCCCTTTAAAATCAGCAGTGCGTTTTGAGCTGCATCAACTTCAGCCTGAACATTCATGCCTTTCCACAACAGCAGCTTTCCGCCTGGTTTCAGCAACGGCAACCCATATTCAAGCATAATATTCATGGCGGCCACAGCGCGGCTGCTGCAGCAGTCGTACTGTTCGCGAAAAAGCATGTCCTGGCCTACTTCTTCAGCGCGGGCGCGAATAACCTGAACATTGTTCAGATTTAGCTGTTCCCGACATGACTGCAGAAAGCCGCTTTTCTTCAGATCAGATTCAACCAGGACAAATTCCGTATCCGGACAATGCATGGCCAGAACGATGGCCGGGAACCCCGCTCCGCTGCCGATATCAATAACGCGCCGGCCGGAAAGATTTATAAACTTCAGCACGGCCAGACTGTCCTCGATATGGCTTAAAACATCTTCCCGCCCGGATTGCCTGCTGATCAGGTTCTGTTTTTCGTTTTCCGCGAATAAAAAGTCAATAAAGCGGTTTACATATATTTCCATATAAATTATTTAAATCCTTCTATTTTTTTCAAAAATATCAATAAAATATTTATATCAGCCGGTGTGACCCCTGCAATTCTTGATGCCTGCCCGATCGTTTCCGGTTTAAACTGCTCCAGTCTTTGTATTCCTTCCGATGAAAGGGCTTTTATTTCCCGGTATTCAATTCCGGCGGGGATGATTTTATTGTCCAGTTTTTCAAAACGCTTTACCTGTTCCTGTTGTTTGTTAATATAGCCTTCGTATTTGGACTGAATCTCCAGCTGCTCTATGATTTCCTTCTTCTGCGGCGGAATAATTCCCAAATCTATAAAGTCTTGCAACGCTACTTCCGGACGCCGCAACAATTCCCATAAAGAAATACGATCCCGAATTATCGCGCTGCCGATTTTTTTCAAATAATCACTTATGATGCTGTCTGCAGGTGTAAAAGTGGTTTTTTCCAACAGACTGCGCAGTTCTTCCAACTGCTTTTTTTTGCTCACAAATTTCTCCCAGCGTTGGTCGCTGACCAGACCGATGGCTCGTCCTTTCTCGGTTAGCCTCAGGTCAGCGTTGTCCTGGCGCAGCAGCAGGCGGTATTCGGCACGGGAGGTCAGGAGCCGGTATGGTTCATCTGCCTCCTTGGTAACCAGATCATCGATAAGTACGCCAATGTAGGCTTCACTGCGTTTGAGCACAAACGCCTCCCTGCCCTGCACTTTCAGCGCCGCATTGATGCCTGCCATCAGTCCCTGGGCGGCTGCTTCCTCGTAACCGGAAGTACCATTTATTTGTCCGGCCGTAAACAATGCTTCCACCACTTTGCTTTCCAGGCTGAGTTTCAGTTGTAAGGGTATAACATAATCATATTCAATTGCATAACCGGTTCTTAAAATGCGTACGTTTTCCATGCCGGGAATGCTTCTTAAAACTTGCAGTTGTACGTCCTCGGGCAGACTGGTATTCAGGCCCTGAATATACATTTCATCGGTGTCGCGCCCTTCCGGTTCGATAAATAACTGATGGGAGTCTTTATGGGCAAAACGCACCACCTTATCTTCGAAGGAAGGACAGTAACGCGGCCCTTTGCCTTTGATGACACCGGTAAACATCGGGGCCCGTTCAATATTGTCCATTACGATCCGATGCGTTTCCGGCGTGGAATGGGTGAGCCAGCAAGACAGCTGCTCCCGGGAGTAAACCTCGCTCATAAATGAAAAGGGCGGTACATCAGGATCACCCGGCTGCTCCAACGTTTTGCTGAAATCAACGCTCTTGCGGTCGACCCGGGGCGGGGTACCAGTTTTGAAACGCCCCAATTTAATGCCCAGGGATAGCAAGCTTTTTGACAGTTCAGTCGCCGGGTATTGATTGCCGGGACCACCATCATACGTAAGATCACCGATAATTATTCTGCCTTGGAGGTAGGTTCCCGAAGTGACCACCACGGCATCGCACAAAAATCTTGCCCCGGTACGGGTGATTACTGCACAGACCCGCCCGTCGCGGGTCTCGATCTCGACAATTTCAGCCATCAGCAAATGCAGTCCGGGCTGGCCCAAGATGGTTTTGCGCATTTCCTTCTGGTATTCCTGTTTATCCGCCTGCGCCCGCAATGATTGCACCGCTGGTCCTTTACCGGTATTAATCATGCGCATTTGGATACTGCTTTTATCCAGATTGACTGCCATCTCGCCGCCCAAAGCGTCTATTTCTCGTACCAGCTGGGCTTTGGCCGGTCCGCCGACAGATGGATTGCAGGGCATTAAAGCGATTCCTTCTATATTTAGTGTAACCAGCAGGGTGCTAACCCCCATACGTGCTGCCGCCAGCGCGGCTTCACAGCCGGCATGGCCGGCGCCAATTACGATTACACCATATTTTCCTGCCTCGTAAATCATCATTTACCCCCACATTTTTAAAACTATTTGCCGATACAAAAGTCATGGAAGATACGATCAATAACTTCTTCCTTTAAAGATTTGCCGCTGATTTCGCCTAAACACTCCAGCGCTCCCCAGATGTCTACTCCCAGACAATCGAGCGGGACCTGTCCCACTTGCTGGAGAGCATTTTCAGCGAATGCGCGGCTCTTCAGCAGCGCCTGCTTCTGGCGCATATTGACCATTATCTCCATTCCGTCATCGTTTTGGGTTCCTGACAAGAGCATTTCTTCAATGGCATTTTCCAGTTCATCCAGACCATAATCCTCTTTGACCGATGCCCGAATCACTTTGGCCAAAGAAAACTTTTCCGCCAATTCTTCTTCACTGATGGCTTTACGTTCAATGTCTTCCTTGTTGACCAGCACCAAACATTTTTCCGCCGGGATGGTATGAAAAATTTCCATGTCCTCACCGGCAATACCGGCTGCAAAATCCAGCACCAGCACTACCAGATCAGCCTGAGCGATAAGTTCTCTGGATTTCTCCACCCCGATTTTCTCAACCAAATCCTCGGTGGATCTTATCCCGGCAGTATCCATCAATTTCACCGGTATTCCTCTGACATTGATATATTCTTCCACGATATCCCTGGTGGTACCGGGAATATCGGTTACAATCGCTTTTTCCTTGCGCGACAGGGCATTTAATAAACTGGACTTGCCCACATTGGGCTTGCCCACGATAGCCAGTTCTATCCCTTCGCGGTAGATTTCCGCGCGGCGCGCCGCCTCCAGCCAACTTTCGATAGTATCGACGGTCTCACCTAAAATCAAGCGGGCCTGCTCCTGATCTAAATCCCCGACCTCGTCGGGGAAATCGAGGCTGGCATCCACCATGGCATTCAATCCCAGCAGCCTATCCTCCAGTTCGGCAATAAACCGACCGCTGCTGCCGGACAGCTGATTGACCGCCAATTGCAGCCCCCGTTCCGTCTTGGCACGGATAATATCCAGCACTGCTTCGGCCTGTTCAAGTCCGAGACGATCATTTAAAAAGGCCCGTTTGGTAAATTCACCTGGCTCGGCCAGCCGTGCTCCCAGATCAAGACATCTTTGCAGACAGGCCCGCAGCGCCGCACTTCCCCCATGACAGTTGATTTCCACCACATCTTCACCGGTATAACTATGGGGTGAGCGCATAATCCCCATCAGTACCTCATCGATGCGTTGCCCCTGCGCAGCCAGGATCCAGCCCAGATTAAGCGAAAAATTGCGGCGTTCACTCAGGAGTAGGTTTTTATTATAAGGAAGAAATATCTTGTCGGCGATTTCAATGGCGCCATTCCCGCTCATACGGACAATTCCTACCGCCCCTTCGCCGGGCGGGGTAGAAACGGCGACAATAATATCGTTGTTCATATTCTCGACTCCACTAATTTTTTGATTATTATATAATACCACAATTAAATAAAGAAAACTCACCAACAGCGAACGTTAGTGAGCTTCTTAACACAGCTACTCATTTTTTTGATGCTCTTTAGGCCCGCCGGGGCCTATAAATTATTTCTTTAAGGCTATGACTACCTTGCGGTTGGGTTCATCTCCCATCGAGTAGGTTACTACCTGTGGATCCTCCTGCAAAGCCGTATGTACGATTCTGCGTTCCTGGGAAGTCATGGGCCGCATGACCACATTTTTTTGGGTATCTTTAACCTTCTCGGAAAGCCTCAGGGCTAACGACTCCAGTGATTCCTCCCTTTTCTTGCGATAATCTTCAACATCCAGAATCAGCCTGATTCTTTCGCCCCGTTTACGATTAATCATCAGTCCGGCAATATATTGCAGCGAATTCAAAGTTTCCCCTTTGCGTCCAATCAGCAGCCCCATGTCTTTGCCGATTATATTGATGCGCACTGTACCCTGCTCTGCTACAACGGTATCTATCTGATAGTCGATTTTCATTTTCTTGAGCAACTCTTCAATGATCTGACGTGCATCTTCGGCCGGATCAGCTTCTTTCCGGGTTACCTTTACCGTGGCAGGTTTGCTGCCAATCAATCCCAGCAGTCCTTTACTGCCTTCTTCCAGGATCTCAATCTCAACTTCATTCATTTCGCAGCCCAATTCTTCCAGCGCTGCCTGAATGGCCTCATCAACGTTTTTTCCCTTTTTTTCTACTGTTTGGACTTGCATTTTTTACTTTTCCTCCTTTGTCCCTCCCAGCGTCCTTGGTTTTACCGCCAACCTCACCGGCTGCGGCTGTTTTACCTTTTTCCTTACCCGCATTTCCGGTTTTGCCGCCAGCTTCCGCTGTGGCTGAGGCTTTGGTTTTTTCCTGTGTTTCTACATTAATGGATGCTGTTGCGGTACTTACTGCCAGGACTTTTTTTTGTGAGTTAACATATAACTGCTGAATAATTCCCAGAATGTTAAACACGACCCAGTATAAAGGTAGTCCGGCCGGCAGCTTGTACGCTATAAAGGCCATAAATAACGGCATAAAATAAAGCATGGTCTTTTGCGTAGGATCTTTACTGTCAACCATGGATATTTTTTGCTGATAGAAAGTGGTAACTGCTGCTAAAATGGCCAAAATGAAATAGGGATCCGGCTTACCGATATTGGGGATCCACAAGAAACCAGCATGAGCAAGATTGACAAATTTGAAATTAAAGAGGGCTTGATAAAAGGCAATAAAAATAGGCATCTGAATGAGCAAGGGCAAACAACCTCCAAACGGGCTTACCCCATGCTCTTTGTATAACTCCATGATCTTTTGCTGCATGACCTGCGGATCATCTTTGTATTTTTCCTGGATATATTTGGTTTTGGGCTGAATCTCCTGCATGGCCCGCATCGATTTCATCTGCTTCTGGGTCAATGGAAACATCAACAATTTTATGGCTATGGTCATAAAGATGATTGCCAAACCGTAATTGGGAAGACCTATTTGCGCAGTCAGACCATAGGTAAAATCAATGACCCCTGCAAACCACTGAACAAAACTGCTCCACAAATTAAAACCCTGCTATCGATATCTTTGTTTCTATAGCAGGTGCCACCTCCTTAATTACAAGCGATAAGTGCTTCTGCCGTTTTCTTATGGCACCGGATCATAACCACCGGGATGAAACGGATGACATCTTCCGATTCGTTTAACTGTCAACCATCCTCCTTTTACTGCACCATACCTGGTGATAGCCTCAACAGCATACTGGGAACAAGTGGGGTAGAAACGACAGGAAGGCCGCTTAAAAAAGGTTATCTTTTGATAAAGTTTTATTAAAAATATAAATACTTTGCTCAAACCAATCCGGCCTTCTTAACAGCGTGTAAAAAATCTTTTTCCAACGCCGCATATGATGCTTTATTTATATTAAACCTGGCTACGATTACCAGATCAAAACCTGGTTTGATCTCCGACAAATGCGTCTGTATAATTGATCTCATTCTTCTTTTGGCCAGGTTTCTAAGCACCGCATTGCCGACTTTTTTTGAAGTTACAATTCCAAATCGATCATATTCCAGATGATTGGCAGCCATGAATACAATTATGAATTTGGCCTGTATTTTTTTGCCGTTTTTGAATATATAGTTGTAATCTTCGCCGTTGCTGATCCTGAACTTTTTATTAAGCATTCCGAGTCCTTTTGGGTAAGTGAAAACCCGGCCTGCATCGCTATCTAACGGCGAAAGCCGTATTCCACTTATCTTTTTCATGAAAAGAGCCCTCAAAAAGCGTTTTTTAATGTCTTTAAGAGATATCTTTTCCGATTATTAATTTCTGCAGTAAAATAAAAGGCCGCTTGAAAACGACCTAAGCAGAAAGATTTTTTCTTCCTTTTTTCCTTCTCATCGCCAGTATTTTTCTGCCACTGGCGGTTGCCATTCTCTTTCTGAAACCATGTTCTCTCTTTCTCTGTCTGTTCTTGGGCTGAAATGTCATTTTCACGATTGAGTTGCCTCCCTTAATTTTTCCAGTACTTTATCATTATATTTACAATAGCGTGCTCCTGTCAAGGACGAGCGCCTTTCTAAATACTTCTAATTGTTGTCTGAATCTGCTATTATTATACTATATTTAAATCGGTACCAATTTTGCAAGCAGAATATATCATTGCTTTCCTTATATATGTAGTTTTATTTTCCTAATTATCCACAATATTTTTATTTCCCCAGGAATTTTTTCCACAAATCAACAGGAGGCCTTTTTTATGTCCTATGATCAAGACTATGTTGTCTTATGGGAAAAGGTTTTAAATGCAGTTCGGCAGGAAATTGGCTCTACCAGTTTTGATATCTGGTTTTCCAAAGTTAAATATAACACCAGCCGTGACGAAAATATTTATATAACTGTTCCCAATACCCTGACCAAAGAATGGATTGAATCACGTTATCTTGAAAATATGCAAAAATATTTCCGGGAATTGAGTAATCCAAATTTTTCTCTTATCCTGACCACTGAATCAATTAAGAAAAACACTTATATTTCTCCCTTTAATCCCAAATATACATTCGAAACATTTGTGGTCGGCAACAGCAATCGCTTTGCCCATGCTGCCTGTTATGCCGTCGGTGAAAGTCCCTCCAAGGCATATAATCCGCTTTTTATTTATGGCGGCGTCGGTCTGGGCAAAACCCATCTCATGCAGGCCATTGGCCATCGTATAGCCAAAAACTATCCTAAATATTCGGTCATGTATGTTTCCTCGGAGCAATTTACCAATGATTTAATCAGTTCCATCAAAGATGACAATACATCTGGTTTTCGCAACAAATACCGCGGCATTGATGTACTACTGATTGATGATATCCAGTTTTTAGCCGGCAAGGAACGTACCCAGGAAGAATTCTTCCATACCTTCAACACCCTTTATGAATCAAATAAACAGCTGGTTATATCAAGCGATAGGCCTCCGCGCAACATACCTACGCTGGAAGACCGCCTTCGTTCGCGTTTCGAATGGGGTTTGATAACTGATATTCAGACTCCTGATCTGGAAACCCGGGTCGCAATTTTACGCAAAAAAGCCCAGAATGATAATTTTAATATCCCCTACGATGTGATTGATTATATCGCTAATTACATTGATTCCAATATTCGCGAACTGGAAGGCGCCTTGGTCAAATTGGTTGCGTTTGCTACCATCAACGATTTGCCCCTGGATATGAAGACGGCCGCCATAGCATTAAAAGATATATTACCGCCGCCGGGTCCGAAAATGATAACGATTGAATGTATTCAAAAAGAAGTCTGCAAATATTATGGAATCGAACTCGGTGAAATGCTGTCCAAAAAAAGAAGTAAAAATTTAGTTGTTCCGCGCCAGATTGCAATGTATTTATGCCGTAAAATGACAGATGCATCGCTTCCTTTAATCGGCGACCAATTCGGCGGAAGAGATCATACTACGGTTATTCATTCTCTGGATAAAATCAATCGTGAAATTAATGAACAACCCGAACTGGCAACGATAATAAAAGAGTTACGCAAAAAAATCGATCCTGATAGTAATGATTAGTGGGACAAGTTATCAACAGCATTATTAGATGGCTTTAATCTTCATCATTTCCGGGTTAAAATTGCTTGTCCACATTTTACACACTACTACTACGGTTACGACTAGTTTTTCTTAATAATAAATAATAAAGGCGGAGGGTCAAAAAATGAAATTGAATATTGAAAAAAGAGACTTATCATTATTGACAACTATGGTTTATCGTGCAGCTTCAAGTAAAAATACGATTCCGGTATTATCAGGATTGTTACTGGAGCTGACACCCGAAAAAGGTCTGACCATGACCGCCACAGATATGGAGATAGGTATCTGCGCCAGCACTACCAACGTCGATGTGATTGAAGCCGGCTCGGTTCTAGTCAATGCCAATTACTTTGCCGATTTTATAAAGTTGCTCCCAGATGAAAACATTGCTATGGAATTAAACGTAAACACTTCCAAACTTAATATTAGTTACGGTCGTTCCAAAGGAAATATAAATATTTACCGCGAACAGGATTATCCGGCGCTGCCGATTGATAAAATGGAATATCGTTTCGCAGTTGCCCAAAAAACATTAAAAGAAGCGCTGCGTAAGACGGTTTTTGCCGCTGCCGCCAATCATTTCCGCCAAGTGTTTACCGGAGTTCTCTTTGATATTCAGAATGGCAACCAACTCCGGGTCGTAGCCTCTGATACCCATCGGTTGGCTTATTATACCCATATTTTGAATGAAACCCTGCCGGAACCGTTCAAATTTGTAATTCCGATTCGAACCGTAAATGAATTGTTGCGTTTCCTGGAAGACAGTGATGAAGAAATAAAAATAGCTACTTCGGATAACAATGTTATTTTTTACAAGGATGGATTTTTGTTCTTATCACGCCTGATTGAAGGGCAGTATCCCAACTATGAGCAGGTTATTCCCGCTAATTTTGTCACCCATTTGGATATAAAAACCCATATTCTGGCTACCAGTCTGGAAAGAGTAAAAATTATGCCCACGGATGACAAATTAAAAATTCCCCATCTGCAGCTGTCATTTTTAAATGATGAAGTTCACATTAATTCCAACTCGGAGATGATGGGAGAAATCAACGAGGTTATCGAAGGCGCAGCTATTGAAGGTGACAAGGAATTAAAAATTGTTTTCAACACCGGTTATTTTCTCGATGCAGTCAAAATTTTTGATCAGGAATGTGAGACAATATCAATATCTCTATCCGGTTCATACGGCCCGGCGATGCTGAAGAATAATGAAAAGGACAATTATTTGTATATATTGGTACCGATGCGAACCAGCAATTAGGGAACAGGACGAATTTAATTGAGAATCAGCCATCTTACCATAAATAATTTCAGGAATTTAAAAAAAATCGATTTTGCTCCCGACCGAGCGATAAATATTTTTTGCGGTGCCAATGCTCAAGGCAAAACCAACCTGTTGGAAGCCATTTATGTTCTTTCAGCAGGGAGTTCATTTCGTTCCAGTAACGACAAACAACTGATCAATTATGATGCGGTTCGTTACCACATCCAGGCTTCATACAGTTACCAGGAAAGGGATTTTACAAGCTCTTTGTCTTTTTCCAACAACAATAAAATATTTATCGTCAACAATAAAAAAACCAGCAGCCATAACCAGCATCGTCTGAAAGTGGTATTATTTAATCCAGACGATTTATTTCTCATCAAGGGTTCTCCGGCCAAAAGACGTTCCCTGATTGATTTTGTGCTGCAGCAGTTATCCGCTGAGTATACGATTTCATTGGCTAATTATGTTAAAATTCTAAAGAAACGGAATTTATTACTCAAGAAAGAGCAAACTAATCAAAAGAGTTTTGCCATTATTGACCAGCTGTTTATCGAAAGCGCAGTCAGCGTTATTATTCAGAGGATAAATTTTATTAACCGGCTGGATGAAGAAACCGCCCTTCTTTTTAAAGAAATAAATGCGGCTGGCAATCAGCTAAAGATAAGATATGCACTTTCTTTTCCGGTAGAGAGTGATAAAATAAATCTGAATATTTTATCAAAAGCAATGCAAGATCATTTGCAACATATTTTTCCGGAAGAAATAAAGCGCCGACAAAGTTTGATCGGTCCTCACGTAGATGACATAAATTTTTATCTCGATGGCCGGCCGGCAAAAATTTATGCCTCTCAGGGACAACAGCGCAATATTGTGATTTGTTTGAAACTGGCAGAAATATATACGTTTAAAAAAATAAAAGGGTATTATCCCATTTTTCTGCTGGACGAAGTCCTGGCCGA
>ENA-UOXR01000664-UOXR01000664.1-bioreactor-metagenome-genome-assembly--contig:-NODE-664-length-40156-cov-22.139947_pt1 | contig 40156 bp, 33 predicted proteins | sample MGYA00238164_ERZ764825 | MGnify/ENA primary metagenome ERZ764825 (study PRJEB28920, sample SAMN05720171) | bioreactor metagenome | isolation source: Anaerobic biogas reactor | place: USA:Washington... | reverse complement strand
CGCAGCGTATCGGCGCCGTTGACGGTCCAGTCCTGCGGCGAGTCAAACGTGCGTACGGTCTCGGAGTAGAACAGCGAACCCGTATTGTCGTACTGCAAGGGCATCGACTGGCTGCCGCTGTGGACGATGGTCCGCTCGGCGAATGGCGTTTCCAGATAGCCGACCGTCGAGCCGGTGTTGTTGACCCAGCCGTCCAGCCACGTGTCGAAGATTGCCTCTCCGGCGTCGATATCGTCGGTGTAGCTCTCAAAGCCGTCGATCAATACGAAGTCCAGCGTCGAGAAGCTCCAGAGTCCGCCGGCCCAGACGTCGTCGCTGACCGCATCGATGCGCCAGTAGTAGGTGGTGCCGAGATCGAGTGTCGCCGGTGCGAAGGCGGTCTGTGTGGCTGTATCGACGAGCGGCAGATCCTCCGGGTCTGTGCCGAAGTACACATCGTGCGAGGCGGCCTCACGGCCGGCCCGCCAGCGCAGGGTCGTCGCCGGATCGATATTGGTGGCCCCGTCGATTGGTTCCGGCTGGCGCGCCTGGACGGGGATGTAGGAGAAGCGAACCTCGCTGAGGCCGTATTGGCCCGTGGTGCCCCATCCGCTGTTGACGTTCAGTCGGACGAATCGGGCCGCAATCCCTTTGAGATCGACGACCGTGTTGGCGGCGTAGTCGGCTTGGGCGTCGGCCCGCGCAAACTCCCCATCCGCTAGGACGTTCCACTCGACGCCATCGGCGGAGTACTCTATGGTCACGTCCTTGAGCCCGAAGCCGAGAACCATTTCGAACTGGCTGTTGTAGTTCCAGACCAGAAGCTCGTGGAGCTTGTAGAGCCTGTCGAACTCAAACTGAATCCAGAGCGGCTCGTTATCCTGGGGCTTAGCCAGCCACATATCGTCGGCCTCGACGGAGTGCTGGTCGGTGGCATTCAGGCCCGAGCTGTCGACCGTCCGCTGCGCCGTGGACAGTCCCTCGGAGACGCCGTTGCTCGTCGCCACCACGCCTGCGACGGCATAGGCGATCGGCTCGACGGTGAAACTCCATGCGGCGCCCCTGTGCAGGGTGATGCCGTCGGCCTCAAACGTATCCACGCGCCAGTAGTAGATCTGCCCCAGAGCGAGCGGCCCGATGGGGCTGTAGGCGCTGTCGCTCTGGCCCTGGCTGACCAGCACGCCGCGCGGATCCGCCCTGGTGGCATCGTTGACCTCGTTGTAGCTGGTTCCGAAGTACACGTCCTGGGTATGAGCGAACTGTCCCGGCTTCCAGACGAGAACCACATCGACAGGCACGTCGGCCGCTCCATGGGCCGGGAACTGACCGTAGGCAAACGCCGGGGGCGCCGCCAGCGCGACCGGCGCACCGTCCATCCGCCAGACGGGATTGACGATCGTTCCGTGAATCTCACTGGGCGAACTGTCGTAGGCAACCGCGCCCATGCCCTCGTTGAATCGCCAATAGCCGACGAGTCCTTCTTCATCGCCCTCAAGCTCCTGGGCCATGTGTTCCTGGACCTCAGCCTCCGTGCGGGCATGATCCCACACCCGAAAATCATCGAGGACCACGTTGGCCCCCAGGCCCATTTCGAAGACCGGTTCCTGCGTAGTATTCGTCAGACCGGCCGACGTCCTCGTGGCGACCTGTACCCCGTTGTTGTAGATTCGCTGCTCGCCGTCCAACGCCGTGAGGACGAGACTGACATGAATCCACTCGTTGGGACGAATTCCTTGCATGACGTCCAACGTCGACTGTCCGCTGCCCGTGCTGTGATCGTAATGCAGTCCCTGCTCGTCGGGACGCAGCGCCAGCAGCGGGCCTCGGCCGGCACTGGTGTCGCCCGACCCCTTGCAGAAGACATTTCTCCAGCTCCCCGTGGGACCTTGCAGGTCCTTCAACCAGAACTCGTACGTGTAGCTGCTCAATCGCAGCACGTCCTGCGGATCCTCAATGGTCACGGTCGCCCCACTCAGCTCCAGAGCGTATCCACTGTCGCCGTAGGCGACGGGCATCGCTGTGAACAGGCACCCTACCACCAGAAGACATGCGTGCAGGGCGCTGGGAATGGGTTTCTTGAACATGACAGTCCTCCTTACAGCAAGCGACAAACAGGAATCGTGACGGGTCGGACCTTTCGACCGCGACCTGTCCAGGCAGGCAACACACCTGTCGTAGAATCCCCATTTTCTTCACTTTCACATTTCATCTTAGTGTCTTCACCGGCAGGGGTCAAGGCAGTCGGCTCAGTGGGCGGTGAAGACGCCTCCCGGATCGGCACCAGCCGTCTCGCCCCGGCGTCTGTGGAAGACCCGTTCGAAAAACAGGGTTGCCGTGTGCAGGACAGGCCGATTAGTGCATGGGGCCATCGGAAGGGGGCGCGAGAATGGCCTCGACGACGGCCTTCTGGAGATCGGGATTGGGCTGCCGGGTGAATCGATCGTGCGGGTCCCGAAGGACCGTGACCGCCGGCCCGATGGGTTTGTACAGGGCCGGATCGGTCGGACCGAACAGGGCAAGCGTACGCAATCCCATCCCGGCGGCAAGGTGTGTGACGCCGCTGTCATTGCCCACGACGGCATCCGTGCAGGCCAGGAGATCGACGACCTGGCTGAGCGAAAGATGCGCAACGCACCGGGCGGCGCCGTACAGACGCGCCTTGTCGATGCTCTCGAACCGTTCCACCTCCGCCGGTCCGAGCAGGAACAGGACCTCGATTCCGTCGTCGCGAAGTGTTTGCGCGATGCGGAGAAAATTGCTGATATGCCAGCATTTGTGGCGTCCGCCGCTGCCGGGGTGGATCACCACCAGTCGCTTGGATGGGTCGATGTCCCTCTGTTCGAGCAGTTCGAGCCCTCGTTCGCGATCGGCGTCGGTGACACGGATCAGCGGTTCGGTCGCGGCGATGCCGGCGCGGTCCTGCGGCAGGCCGCTCTGGCGGGCGAACTGGCGGACGTAGTGCTCGGCGACGTGCTGGGCGGCGTCGTGAGGCGGCTTGAGCGACAGGGTGATGATCTCGGCGCTGTGGCTGCAATTGGCCGTGAAGATCAGGTTCTGCTCGAAGGGTCCGTCCGGCTCTCCGAGGAATGTGACGATCCATGCGTAGTCGGCGAACGTGTTGATGAGGGGGTCGCGGTCGGCCAGATCAAACTTGGCCGGTTCGACGAACAGGCGGTGCAACTCGGTCGAATCGATCGAACGGATGCTGCTGACGCAACTGCGGCCCGGCAGGATGCCGATGTACTCGCTGTGTCCGACGAGGTCGACGCCGCCGAGCCCGAGCGCTTCGGTCATCACCTTGACCAGCGGCAGCGTCAGGATACAGTCACCCAAGGCCCCGGGCTGGAGAATGACGCCTCGTTGGGCCTCCTTGGCCGCCTGGGCGCCCTCGGCTTCGAGCAAACTCAGAATGTCGTTACTGGTCTGCACCATGATGACCACCAATTATATCGCATCTTCCGTCTGGCGGCAAGACTCGATCGCCTCATGTGTGTGAATACAGCCTGGCTTGGTTCTATTCATCGGCTCTTTCGATCCAGGCGGCGCCGGCGGCGCGTCGCAGGGGACCTTCGTCCAAATAGAAGACGGCGAGTTGCCCCGGTGTGATGGCCATGTTGGGTTCGTCGAATTCCACTTGCACGGTGTCCTCGGTCGGATGCACCGTCGCCGGTTTGCCTCGGTCGTTATAGCGGATCTTAACGGACGCACGGAAGGCCGATTGCGGCGGTTCGACCAGCCAGTTCACCGCGTCGGCGACCAGGCGGCGATGCATCACCTCTTCTTTTGGGCCCAGGATCACTGTGTTGCTGCGAGCGTCGAGACCGATAACGTAGAACGGCTCGCCCATCGCCACGCGCAGGCCGCGCCGCTGGCCGATGGTGAAACGGTGGATGCCCTCGTGCGCGCCGAGAACCTTGCCGGAGCTGTCAACGATCTGGCCTTGTTGGACCAACTCGGGGTGGCGATGTTCGAGCAAGGCGACGTAGTCGTCGTCGGGGATGAAGCAGATCTCCTGTGACTCGGCCTTGGCCTCGGTGCCCAGGGCCAGTCGTCCGGCGATCTGGCGGGTCTGGTCCTTGGAATGTTCGCCTATTGGCAGCAGCACATGGGCGAGCACGTTGCGGCGGATCATCGACAGCGCATAGGACTGATCCTTCGCCGGGTTCGCGCCTTCGTAGAGGCCCATCTCTCCGTCACGCTCAAGCACTCTGGCATAGTGGCCGGTCGCGAGGAAGTCGGCGTCCGTCTGCCGGGCGAAATCCCAGAGCTTGCCGAACTTGACAAGGCGATTGCACATTACGCAGGGATTGGGCGTGCGGGCCTTGGCGTATTCGTCGAAGAAGTAGCCGAGAATCGGCACGAAGTCGCCGCGCAGATCCAGCACGGTCAACGGGATGCCGAGGCGGCGGGCCACCTCTTCGGCGTCCGCCTGGGCGTGGCGGCCCTGCTCGCACGTGATCATGAACACGCCCTGGACACGGTGGCCCGCCTCGAGCAGCAGGGCGGCGGCGACCGAACTATCGACGCCCCCGCTAAGGGCGACGACCACGTTGTGTCTTTCGGCCGTCACCGTGGTCCGGGCGCAACATCGTCGTAGCCGGCGTTCGATCCGCCCATGCGGAACTCGTCATGGTAGAGGATGCGCCGGCTCACGGCGTCGCTGGGCCGATCGGCATCGGCCCAACCCTTGTAGAGGCCCATCTTGAAATACGGGCCGCGCTCGTCGTTGAACGCGTTGGGCCCGTCCTGATCGATCACCTTGTCGCCGTCTCTCCAGACTTGCAGAAACCCGTCCTGTCCATACGACCACTTGACGTGGACGACCCAGTCGGTCCAGACACCTTTGCGGTAGGGGCCAAGATCGTAGTGCTGCGTTCCGCCGTACTGGCGAGTCCCGCTTTCGAACGTGTTGCGTTTGGCGTCCCAGCGGCTGACCCAGCCCCACCGGCCGCCGGTCGTAGACAGCGCCATGACGGGATTGCGCCAGTCTTCGCCGATGTCGAAGTCGGGGACGCCGTGCCACTGGGCCACGATCTCCCATATCCCGTCGGGCTGGTAATCTTCGGGCAACAGGATGCTGAAGCCGTACCAGTACTCCTTGCCGACCTCGGCGCCGGGGCCGCTGACCTCCGTGCGGTACGAAACCTTGTCTCTGTCGCGATCGAGCGAGGTCTGCATGGCCTGCCGGCCGGCCCGGGCGAGGGAGCCGGTGACACGCGGGGCGTTGCCCGACGTCTTCCAGCCCTTGAGGTCTTCGGTTTCGAAGTCGCTTTCGAACAGCAATCCCTGTCGCGGCCGCTGGGCGCTGACGATGCGCAGGGCGATGTCGTCGGTGTACGGCGGCACATCGAGCGGATGGAGGCCACTGTCGTGTGTGAACGATTGGGTGTCCGCGATCTGCCCCGTCTTGGTGTCGATCCATTCAGCCTTGTAGGCGCCGCTGGGCAGATCGACGGTCAGTCTGGTTGCATTGTTTCCGTTGACGTAAATCGCATAGGCGACGCTCGGTTGCACGAGCGCCCGCGCCGTGGTGCCGTCGGGCAGATCCGAGGTGAGGACCGAATCGTCCGGGCGCATCCGGATGAAATCGAAGCCGTTGATGAAGTCCCGAAGGATGGCCAACTGCTGCCAGAGTTCGGGACCGCCGCCGCCCGGCGCGTTGATCCTGGCCGAGCCGTCTTCATGGCCGACGGCGAAGGAGTAATCCTGATTGTTGAAGACGGCTCCGCCGGCGATGATGAAGTCCCACCCTTCGAGCCGATACGGTTTGACCCGGTCGTCGCCGGCGAACCCGGTCTCATCGTCGCCGATCGCGCGGTCCCAGTGGTAGTTCTGGGCCACGGCGACCGGCGGCTTGGCGTAGTGGAAGTTGAAGATCGACACGTGAGGGCTCGGGTTCTCGACGACTTGGGCCTTGTTGGCGATGTTCTGCGCGATCAGGTGCTTGTGCTGGAACTTCGATTCGGCGCCGGCGATGGTCTCGGCGATATGGTGCTGCCAGTCCATGGTGACGCCGCCGAAGTACGGCTCGTTGCAGATCTCGTAGTAGAGGTTGTCGAAGCCTTCCAAGGCCTCGACGATTCTGCGGACCATCGCCTCCTGGATCGCCAGCAGCTTGGGGTGCTTGAGCGTGTAGACCTCCGTGCGCGGCATAGTCCCGACGTCATTGACGTTGTTGCGGGCGTTCATCGGGCTCAGTTCCCACATGCCGTCTTCGTAGAACGGACAGAACAGAACCATCTCCACCACGATGCCGCGTCGGCCCGCCTGGGCGACGAAGTCGGTCAGACGCCGGAAGTACTCCGGCTCCCATTGTGTCAGGTCGAACTTGTTGCCTCCGTTGGCATAGCCCGGCGTGTCGCTGCGCGCCCACGGACAGAGCAGTTCGCCCTTGGCCGGCGCGAGCGTGTTGTTCTCGATGTTGAACGCGCCCGGCGGCTCGCAGTAGGCGCCGCTGAAGGTTCGCGTCATGTTGAATCCGTTGGCTTGCAGCGTGTCGAGGTACTTGACATAGTCGAACGCGCGATTCAGCACCGCGCCGTAGTGTTCGGCCGAGGTGGTCAGAATGGTGGGCTTGTCCCGCCAGAGAAAGTAGTGGGGGTTCTCCGGGTGCAGGGCGATCGGCGCCAACGCCGCCGCCCGCGCCGCGCGGCCCCAACCCGACGAGAGAATCGCCATTGCCAAAAACACCCATCCCAACACGGGGCCGGTTCGCGTCCTCCGTCGTTCGTTCATCTCGTCGGTCTCCTGCTGCGGCTGCCTCTTAGAGCGTCCATCCTCGTCGGTAGGGACGCTGAATATACGAATCCGCCTGCGGGCAGCCGATGGCCTTGAGGTTGGCGGCGTCCCATGTGAGCTTCTCGCCCGTGCGCAGTGCCACGTTGCACAGCAGGGCCGCCTCGGTCAGCGCGCCGGAGTAGTCGAAATTGCATGTGGTCGGCCCACCCGACTTGCAGGCCTCGATCCATTCGCGATGATGGCCGATGGAGTTCGCAATGAATGGATCGGGCGGCTGGAAACCCGCGAACTCTGCCTCGGGCAGCAATTGATGCCGGCCGTAGTCGGCCAGCAGCATGCCCTTGCTGCCGACAAACAGCACGCCACTGGACCACTGCGGCACGTTCCGTTCCTTGACCAGCGTTGGATAGCCGCCGCCGTTATACCAGGTCAGCGTCACAGGCGGAAGGTCGCCGCGAGCGGGGTATTCCTGTCGTGCGATGGTCCATTTGGCGGTGCTCTCGGGATGGACGGGTCCTTCGGCCTCGACCGTCGTCGGGTGCCGCAGCTTCAGTGCCCAGAAGGCCAGATCGCAATAGTGGCAGAAGAAGTCGCCCAATTGCCCGTTGGCGAAGTTCCACCAGTATCGCCAGTGGAACGGTGCATAGGCGGGGCTGTAGAAGCGGTACGGCGCCGGTCCGAGCCAGAGGTCCCAGTCGAGACCTGCCGGCACGGGCACATGGTCGGTCGGCGCGTTCGGCTGGCTCATGTCGGTGGGCTTGGGCGGACCGTCGAAGTTGGCCCCCAGCCAGACGTGAACCTCGCGCACGGGGCCGATGGCGTTGCTTTGCACCAGCTCGACGGCGCGGCGGTAGTTGTTCTCGGCGTGGATCTGCGTGCCCATCTGTGTCACGAGCCCCTTCTCGCGGGCGATATTCGCCATCAGCCGGGCCTCGTAGACGCTGTGGGTCAGCGGTTTCTCACAGTAGCAGTGTTTGCCGAGCTTCATGGCCATCACCCCGGCCGGGGCGTGCGTATGGTCCGGCGTGCCGATCACGACCGCGTCGATCTGGTTGTGCACCGCGTCGAGCATCTTGCGGAAATCCTTGAACCGCTTGGCGCCGGGATGTTGCTCGAACGTCGCCGCCGCGTGCTTCTCATCGACGTCACAGAGGGCGACGAGGTTCTCGCTCGCCACGCCCTGGATGTTGGCGGCGCCGCGACCGCCGATCCCGATCCCGGCGATGTTGAGCTTGCTGTTGGCCAAGGTCCCTCGCACCAGCCGACTGTTGGACAGGATGACCAGGCTTGAGCCGGCCCAGGCGGCGTTGCGGAGGAAGGTACGGCGGGTCAGTTTGCGCTGCATCGTTTGCCACTCCTTATTATCATGTGGAACGGATCATGCCGACGGTCCCACCGTATCACCTGTCTTCGGGCCGGTCAAGTCTGCGTTTTCCTGTCGGCGTCGGCACGGACGGGCGCTTGACAGAATCGCAACGGATGTGTCTATAGAGGCCATGCAGAGGCTGTTGTCGATATCGCTGTTCGTTGCCTTGGTCGCATGGGGGTGCCGGCAAAGTCCGGAACCCCGCACCGCGCGATTGAGCGGCGATTGCCCGGCGGCCGTCTCCGGGACGTTTTCTATCGTGGCGGTCGACCCCAACACGGGCCTTTGCGGCGCCGCGGTGGCGAGCAGGTATCCGGCGGTGGGCAAGGTGGTTCCGTACGTGCGCGCCGGCGTCGGCGCCTTCTGCACGCAGCATTGGCACAATCCCGCGTGGGCCGAGCGGGCGTTGGACCTGCTGGCCGAGGGGCATCTGCCCGAGCAGGTCCTTGCCGAGCTGCTTCGGGACGACCCGCGTCGGGACAAGCGGCAACTGGCGATCATCGACATGTCGGGCCGGGCGGCCAACCGCAACCCGGCCGACGCCGACCCATCGGGTCTGTGGTGGGGCGCTGCCAGCGGCCGATACTATGCCTGTCAGGGCAACACGCTGGCCGGTTGTGAGGTCGTCTTCGCCATGGCCCGGGCCTACGAGCAGACGCAGGGCAGCCTCGCCGACCGCCTGATGGCGGCGCTCGTTGCCGGCGACTGCGCCGGCGGCGACCATCGCGGACGTCTGGCGGCGGGGATGCGCGTTGCGAAGAAGGGGGTCGAGGGGCATTGGCTGGAGCTGTACGTCGATGAGAGCGACGACGCGGTGATCGAACTGGCCCGCAAATATGCGGCTCTGGAACACGAAGCCAAGGGGGCATGGCCGGGTGGCCGCCTCCCGTTTACGCACCCCTGTCCGCCGCCTGGGGCCGACGGCGCGATCGAGCGGTAGCGCGTCCTGCCATCGGATAAGCAATGGACCCGAACGAGAAGCACCAGTTGTATGACCAGGCCATCGGCGGCATCGAGCGGCTGATCGTGGCCGAGACCGATCTGATCGCGGTCATGGCGACGGTGGTGTGCGAGTTGCACAATCGATTCGAGTGGTTCGACTGGACGGGATTCTATCGCGTCGTCGCGCCGGGGCTGCTCAAGGTCGGTCCCTATCAGGGGCCCCACGGTTGCCTGGAGATCTCTTTCGATCGAGGCGTGTGCGGTGCCGCCGCTCGCCTGCGGCAGACCCAGATCGTGCCGGACGTCCGCGCGTTTGCCGGCCATATCGCCTGTTCGCACTCGACGCGTTCAGAGATCGTGGTGCCCGTGCTCGCGCCGCAGGGCGAGTTGGTGGCCGTGCTCGATATCGATTCCGATCAGCCGGCAGCCTTCGACGAAGTCGATCGCGTCCATCTCGAAACGGTCTGTCGGATGGTCGGCCGGCTCGGCTGAATGGTTTTCATCTCTGCCTTCGCTCTACGATTGCGACGGTGGCCTCGACCGCGAATTCCAACTCCTCGGGGCTGAGCATGGTGATCTGGCCGTCGAGGAACAGGACGCTGCACTTGCCATCGTGAACGGGCTGTGGCTCGTACAGCAGGACGTTCGTCGGTGGCATGTCCGGGCTTTGGCCCGCGATGTAGACGTACTGCGGCGCGTTGGGTTCGTCGCAATGGAACAATCGCGATCCGTAGCCGCAGTAGTCCATCAAAGCCTGCTGGGTCGGCGGCAGACTCTCATTACCGATGGCATACATCTGGATGCTCTGCGCGATGGTGCGGAGATTGTTCTGGCACTTCAACGCCGAGGCCCTGTGGCTGGTCTGCACCATGGCGGTGGAATACTGCTGCCCCGCGTCGCCGACCATCTTGAGAAGCCAGAGGACGCCAAGGGCGAGCAGCCCGAAAAAGACCACGGCGACGACGAGATTGACGATCGCACCGCCGTTCGTCCGCCGCATGAGGATGAGAGCATGGTTCGATCTATCGTTCTTGCGCCCGTTCATAGCCTGCCCCTTCATCGCGGCTGAGATTGTCGCATTTCATCGTAGAGCGGTCCGGCCAGGCCGTCAACGCCGAATGCGTCGCGGGGGTCGCGCCGGTCGAATTGACGGAACAGAAGGGTTGACAGAGGGCCGAAGCGGGCCGATAGTGAGGCCTTTCGCCGACGGCAGGATGCCGATTCGGTGCGAGCGTCAAGTGACGACAAATGCAGATGTGGTGTCTGGAGGTCTCCGATGAGAGATGCTATGGTGCGGTTGATGGCGGTGCTGTTGGCGTGGATGGTCTTTTCGGCCGGTGCGGCGGCCCAGGACGGCGCGCTGGCGCCGTCGCAGATCGAGCGGATTCGAAGCGAGTTCCAGATGGACGCGCACACGCGGGCGATGCGCAACGCGCTGACCAGCACGGGCATCCGCGACATTGCGGAAAACCGCGAGATTCTCGCGGCGCACAACAAGCAGTTCAGCCACAAGATCAAGACCAAGGGCATCAGCAACCAGAAGAGCAGCGGGCGATGCTGGATGTTCGCCGGATTCAATACGATCAAGCCGGTGGTGCTCAACAAGCTCGATCTGGACGACTTCGAGTTTTCCCAGATCTACCTTCAGTTCTGGGACAAGATGGAGAAGGCCAACGGCTTCCTCGAATATATGATCGAGTACCGCGATCGGGACCTTCAGGACCGCGATATGGTGTTCTTGCTGAAAGACCCGGCCTCGGACGGCGGGTATTGGGAGAACTTCGTGGACCTGGTCACCAAGTACGGCGTGATCCCGAGAGAGGCGATGGCTGAGACCGCCAGTTCGGAGAGCACGGGCATGATGAACCGCGCCCTGGCGCGCCTGCTGCGCAAGAGCGCCGCCGAGCTGCGCGAGATCTACGAGGAGACCGGCTCGGTCCGGAAGATGCGCGACGCCAAGCCGAAGATGCTGGCCGAGGTGTACCGTGTGCTCGTGCTGAACCTGGGCGAGCCGCCGGAGGAGTTCTCCTGGCGCCACAAGGCAAAAGGCAAGGACGCCAAGGGCGATGAGGAGAAGGCCGAGAATGACGATGATTCCGCCGAAGACCAGGCCAGCGAGAAGAAGGACGACGGCTATCAGGTCGAGCAGGATTGGAGCGCGCTGCGCACCTTTACGCCCCAGTCGTTCTACGAGGAGTTCGTGGGCCTGGACCTCCATCAGTATGTCAACGTGGCGAACGATCCGATCCGTCCGCAGGGCGGTCACTATGAGATCGCGATGACCAAGAACCTGTACGACGGGCGCAACGCCAGCTATGCAAGCGTGGACATTCAGATGCTCAAGGACCTCGTCGTCAAGGTGCTGCTGAGCAACCGGCCGGTCTACTTCGCTGCCGACGTCTCGCCGGACCAGGACAGCCGGGCCGGGATCATGGCCCGCAATCTGTACGATTACGAATCGGTCTATGCCCTCGACATGGGCCTGAACAAGACCGAGCGGCTCCTGCTGCGCGACAGCACGATCAATCACGGCATGGCGTTCATCGGCGTTGATCTCGTCGATGGCACGCCGGTCAAGTGGCTCGTGGAGAACAGTTGGGGCAGTGACCGCGGCAGCGGCGGGCTCTGGACCATGTACGACGACTGGTTCGAAGACAACGTCTACAACATCATCGTCCATCGCGATGACGTGTCCGACGAGGTCCGCGAGATTCTGGCCCAGCCGGTGGTGACGCTGCCCGTCTGGGACCCGATGTGGTAGGAGATCGCATGGGTAGGGGACCCGCCCATCTTACTTGACAGGCATCCCCTGGGTGAACGCGCCTTTCAGTCGCTCGGTCTTGGTGAAGACGTTGATGGTCACATCCATCTGGACGGTGTCCGGTTCGGCGCTGCGCAAACGGGCATCCACCGAACCGACCTGCGTGTCGAACATGCTCTTGCCGCGATAGTGTGCCAGGGCGGTGACCAACTGTCCGGTTGCGGTCACCTTCCCGGTCATGACCAGCGGCGTTCCTTCGGCGCGAGGATCGACGCCGTTGGCACAGAAGCCGAGCGTTCCGTCGGCGGCAACCGACCACCGGGCGCCTTCGAATATGGATCGCAGCTTGGCCTCGGCCCTGTCGCGAGGTTGCACGTCCCAGCGCATTCCGACCCCGATCACGGGGTCGTTGGTGTTCGCGGGTTTGCATTCCCATGAGACGCTGTCGATGCGGACGATCTTTCCGGCGGTGTGGGCGCCGACGAGGTCCTCGATCCGGATCGGCCTGACGGGGGCGGCCTGGGCGGGCGCGCCGGCGTCCCGCAGGATGGCGACGCCGACGGGCTGGATGTGGTAGCCGAACGGCCACCTTGCCTCGCGCGAGCCGTCGAGCTTCAGCAGCAGCAGTCCGCCGGTGCCGTTGAGTCCTTCGACGTGCATCTCCGGATCGGCGACGATGTACGTGTCATCGGACCACTGGGCGGCCCCTGTCGGTCGGCGCATCGGTCCCGAGCTGGCCTCGGGAGTCTTGAAGGTGAGGTCTTCAAACCGTCCGTCCGGGTGGCGGACGAAGACGCCTCCAGGGATGACGGATGTGGTGACGCGCTGCAATGTGTATTGGCTGCGGCGTCGCGCGCCGGTGTAGATCGGCTCGGTGCTCGTCCGGGCGCTGCCGGCATCCACGAGAACGGTCCGACCGGCCGCATCGACGAACAGATGGGCAGGCCTTCGCCAGTAGGTGTCGTGTTCTTCACCGCCGGGCACGCGATTCTCGATCAGGCATGTCACGCCAGGGGGATTGGCCTTCGGGTCGATCTGAAACAGTCCGCCCTGGTTCTTGTGAGTCAGAATCATCCCGGCGGCATTCTGCGACGTTTCGTGCAGGTAGCTCGTCGCGACCAGCCATCCCTGTTGACAGCCGGTCGCCGCCGTCATCCGAATCAGAGGCTTGTCTTTGGGCTGGAGCAGTTGCTGCAACTGGCCGTTGGGGTTCAGACGCCACAGGCCGGAGTCGCGATCGGCGACCAGAGGGCGACCCTGGTGGTCGAGTCCCAAGCTCACGTCCAGCCCGAACGGTCCGCCACTCTTGGCGGTATCCGCCTGAAGAACGACCTGGGCCGAGCCGTCGCCGGCGATGCGCCATATCTTGACCTTTTCGGTCAGCAGCCTGGGTTCGTCGATCACGTAGAAACAGCCTTGCTGTGGATCGGCGACGATGGCTTTGGGATTGTGGAACCGGCTGGCGCCGTACGGGATGGGTTCCTGCCCCACAAGGCGATATAGATCGGGTTTCTCCCTGGCGACGAAGACCACCAGATCGCGAGATCCCGTCGGCGGACCGATCTGGCCGCTTGCAGGTCGGGTCCAGGACAGCCCCATCAGGGCAATGATCGACAACAGAACAGATCTCTTCGCTTGAACGCTCATCGTCGCCTCCCTTCGCTGCGCTGCCGGCGTCAGATGGGCCTTGCGGACACCCCGAGTGTCCGTCGGGACCGCGGCAGACATGACGTACCGCATCGGCGATATTGCCTCACGGCGGGGCCGATCTCAAGCAGAAACTGTGTCAAATCACATGTGAGGCATTGCATATATCCAGGATGTCCCGGCGATTGACAAGGTCCAGGCCGGCGGGTATAGTGTGCCGCCGGACGGTAAGGAGTATCGAGCCGACGGGATATCCGACGATCCACCGGAAGGGAATCAAATGGCGTGCTCATATCGGTTTGGCGTCCTCCTGCGAGCTTTCTGCGGCCGGCCTCCCGCATCACTTGCCATGCGTATGATGATCGTTGTCTTCGCTCTGTCGGCGCTGGCTCTGGAACTGCCGGCCGCCTTCGGAGAAGTCTCCATTCGCATGACGGTCGATGCGGACTATCCGGGCGGCAATATCGTGGTCGAGCGGGTGGAGGCGGACACCGTTTATCTGCGGCCCGATCTACGCGATACGGAGGGATGGTGGTTCTACTGGAACTTCCGCGTGCGCGGGGCCGAGGGCCGGACGCTGCGCTTCCAATTCAGCGGCAACAACCCGATCGGCGTACGCGGCCCGGCTGTCAGTCTCAATCGCGGGCGAACCTGGGCCTGGCTCGGCGCCGAGGCCGTCAGGGGCAACTCGTTCTCCTATGCGTTTTCGCAGGATGCGGCCGAGGTGCGCTTCTGCTTTGCGGTGCCCTACGTCGAGGCCGATCTGACGGAGTTTCTGGCCGGCTTTGCGAACCATCCCAACCTTCGCGTTGAGGAGCTGTGTAAGACGCGACAGGGGCGGTCGGTCGAGCGGGTTCATGCCGGCCGTCTGGACGGCGACCCGCGATTTCGCGTCCTGCTGACCGCCCGGCACCATGCGTGCGAGTCGATGGCCAACTTCGCTCTGGAAGGCCTGCTCGACGTGGTGTTGTCCGACAGCGACGATGGCTACTGGTTCGGCCGCAACGTCGAGGTCCTGGCGATTCCCTTTGTGGACAAGGACGGCGTCGAGGCGGGCGACCAGGGTAAGAACCGCAAACCTCGCGACCACAACCGCGACTATATCGGACCCAGCATCCATCCTTCTGTTACGGCGCTTCGGACATTCGTTCCGAACTGGTCCAACAGCAAGCTGTGCGCCGCGTTCGACCTGCACTGTCCGTACATCCGGGGCGAGTACAACGAGGTCATCTACATCCCGGGCAGTTCGGACGAGCGGATGTGGCAGGAGCAGCGCCGCTTCGGCCGCCTGCTCGAAGAGCTTCAGCGAGGTCCGCTGGTCTATCGTGTTTCGGACAATCTGCCGTTCGGCAAAGCGTGGAACACGGGGCGCAACTATGCGGCGGGCAAGAGCTGCAGTCGATGGGCGGGCGGCATCGACGGCGTGCGATTGTCGGCGCCGTTCGAGATCCCGTACGCCAACGCCGCTGGCCAGCCGGTGACCGCTGAGAGCGCCCGCGCCTTCGGGCGAAGCCTCGCCCGGGCGATACGGGCGTATCTCGAACGCCTCGATTTGGAAGAACGCCAGACCGAGACATTGCCCGCGCGGTCCGTGCAGGTCGGCGGCGTCTTTCCACACATGACGGTGATGGCCCACGGGCTCGGCAGCGACTCCGAGGCGGGGCTCGGCGCCCTGGTGCCCTGGGCCGGCAAGCTCTGGGCGGTGGGCTATGTCGCACACATTCGCGGCCAGGGGATCGGTCTCTATGAGATCGGCGAGGATATGACGATGCGACGTCACCCGGCCTCGGTGACGCTGACCGGGACCTTCGCCAACCGGTTCGTGCACTGGCCCAGCGGGCAGGCGTTCATCGGGCCCTATGCGATCGACATCGACGGCAACGTCCGCACGATTGAAGGCTTGAAGAACCATCGTCTGTGCGCGACGTGCGATCACCTGAAGGACCCGAAGGACAAGGTCTACTTCCTGGGGATGGAAGGGGGCTTCTGGGAGGTGGACGTCCATAGTCTCCAGGCGACGAACCTGTTCGATCTGCGGAAAGAACTGGAGATCACCGACGCCAAGGAGCATTTCAAGAGCGCCTTTACCGCGCAGGGCCGCGTCGTGGTCGCCAACAACACATACGACGAACAGGAGTACCTCGGCCGTCGTCAGGCGGGCCGGCTGGCGGAATGGGCCGGCGACAAGTGGACGATTGTCGAGCGGAATCCCTTCGTCGAGGTCCACGCCAGCGCGGGCGGCAGTTCCTACGGCGGGAACACTCTTTACGCAACCGGCTGGACCAAATCGAGCGTGGTGCTGCGCGTCCTGGTCAACGGCACGTGGCAACGGTACCTGCTGCCGAAGGCCAGCCATAGCTGGGACCATGCCTGGAACACCGAATGGATGCGGATTCGCCACGCGGTGACGGAGCGGCTGTTGATGGACGTGCACGGCATGTTCTACGAACTGCCGCCGTTCGCCTACGGCGGTCGGATCTGGGGGATTCGGCCGATCTGCTCGCATCTGCGGGTGGTCCCGGATTTCTGCCACTGGCGCGGACTGTTCGTGATGGCGTCGGATCAGATCGACCACGACCAGGGCCAGCCGCAATCCGGGTTGTGGTTCGGAAACCTCGACGATCTCTGGCAGATGGGCAAACCCGCCGGCTGGGGCGGCCCGTGGTGGGATACGCCCGTGCAGGCGGGCGAGGTCTCCGACCCGTTCCTGATGACCGGCTTCGACAAGAAGGTCGTGCACATGGTCCACGACAGCGACGAGAATGTGAGTTTCGCTCTGGAGATCGATTTCCTGGGCGATGGCAGTTGGCAACCCTACGAGACCTTCCGCTTCCGCAAAGGCTACCGGCACCACGAGTTCCCGGACGGCTTCTCGGCCCACTGGGTCCGCGTGCGGGTCGACAGGGCCTGCAAGGCCACGGTGTATTTCGTGTACAACTGAGCGGCGATCGGCGGTTAAATGACATCTGCGCATGACGATCTTGAAACGATGCGGTTTGAGGAGCAGTGAGATGGGACGAGTATATGCAGGTTGGCGGCGGGCGGTTGGCTCGGCCGTATTGCCGTTGCTGGTCGTGTTGCTGGCGACGGGGCCGTCGGGCATCGCCCAGGACCTGGCGGAGTTCGAGTCGCGCGTGACCGAGTTCACGCTGGACAACGGGCTGAAGTTCATTGTGCTTCGGCGGCCCGATGCGCCGGTCGTGACGTGCTTCACCCACGCCAACGTCGGCGCTGTGGACGAAGTCACGGGCCTGACGGGCTTGGCGCATCTGTTCGAGCACATGGCCTTCAAGGGCACTCGAACGATTGGCACCAGAGACCCCGAGGCCGAGGCCAGGGCGCTGGCGAAGATCGACGAAATCTTCGAGGCGATCCGGGCTGAGCGGCTCAAGGGTGGTCCGGCCGACGAGCAGAAACTGGCTGAGCTGCAAAGGCGGCTTGCCGAGGCGCAGGAGCAGGCCCAACAGTATCTCGTGCACGATGAGTTCGACGAGATCCTCAAGCGGGCCGGCGGGGTGGGACTCAACGCCGGGACCAGTTCCGACTACACGGTCTACTTCGTGAGTCTGCCGGCCAACAAGCTCGAACTGTGGATGCTGATGGAGTCGGACCGGTTCCTCAATCCCGTTCTGCGCGAGTTCTACAGCGAGAAGGATGTGGTCATGGAAGAGCGCCGGCTCCGCACGGAGACCCAGCCGGTCGGCAAACTGCTGGAGGAATTCCTTGCGGCGGCGTACAAGGCTCATCCCTACGGCCAGCCGGTCATCGGGCACATGAGCGACATCGAGGCGGTGACCCGGGCGCAGGCCGAGGCGTTCTTTCGAACGCACTATGTGCCGAGCAACCTGACGGTGGCCATCGTCGGCGACGTCGATCCGGATCGCGTCAAGACGCTGGCCCGTGAGTATTTCGGACGGATTCCCCATCGTCCGCCGCCGGGGCCGGTCGTGACGGTCGAGCCGCCGCAGCCGGGCGAGCGCCACGTCGTCGTCGAGGATCCGTCCCAGCCCTTCGTTCTGATCGGATACCACAAGCCGAGCATCCAGCACGAGGACAACGCGGTCTTCGACGCCATCACGGACATTATGGGCAGCGGGCGGACATCGCGTCTGTATCGCAGTCTCGTCAAGGACAAGCGGATCGCGATGGCCACCTCCGGCTTCCAGGGCATGCCCGGTCAGAAGTACCCTGGGCTGTTCCTTTTCTACGCCATGCCGGCCAGAGGCCATACAAACCAGGAGTGCACACGGGCGATCTACGACGAGATCGATAGGCTGCGGAACGAGCCGGTCAGCGAGCAGGAGCTGCAAAAGGCCAAAACACGGGCCCGCGCGGCTCTGATTCGGCAACTCGACTCCAACTCGGGCCTGGCCGAGCAGTTGACATTCTACGAGGTGCTGACGGGCGATTGGCGAAACCTCTTCCAACAACTCGAACGGATCGATCGGGTCACCGCCGAGGATATCCAGCGGGTCGCCCGGGCCTGTTTTACGACGAAGAACCGAACGGTCGGCATCATCGAAACCACGGCCGGCGAAAGCGAATCCTGAATAGGGGAGCGGGAATATGAGAAGCCAACGAGTATGCCATCTGTCACCGGTTCTCTGTGCGGTGGCGGTGTTCTGCCTGACAGTCTCGCCGGTGACGGCGCAGCGGGCGACGGACCACACGCAACTGAAATACCCGAGCCTTCGCGACGTGGCCGTGCCGGAGGTGCAGCGTGTCACCCTGTCCAACGGGATGCGGTTGCTCCTGCTGGAGGACCATGAGCTGCCGCTGATCTCCCTGTCCGGCCGGATTCGGGTGGGGTCCATCTACGAGCCGGCCGACAAGGTGGGCCTGGCCGACATCACCGGTGAGGTGATGCGCACCGGCGGAACGACGAGCAGGACCGGAGACGAACTGGACGACGAACTGGAGCAGATTGCCGCTTCGGTCGAAACGGGCATCGGGCAGGATTCGGGATATGTCTCGGTGTCGGTGCTCAAGGAGGATATCGGCAAGGGGCTGGGGATTCTGGCCGACGTGCTGATGCATCCGGCGTTCCGCCAGGACAAGATCGAGCTGGCCAAGATGCAGCACCGCAGCGCCATCGCCCGGCGCAACGACTCGCCCCGCTCCATTGCATCGCGCGAGTTCGACAAGCTGATCTACGGTCCCGAAAGCGTGTATGCCCGGCACACCGAGTACGCAACCATCGACAGCATCACCCGCGACGACCTGGTGGCGTTTCACAGGCGGTTCTTCGGGCCCAACAACATGATGCTGGCCGTTTGGGGCGATTTCGACACGCAGGAGATGATCGCTCGGATCGAGAAGGCCTTCGACGGTTGGGCGAAGATCGATCTGGACCTGCCGCCCGCACCCGAGGTGGATTACACGTGGCGGGCGACGGTGAACCTCGTGGCCCGAGGGGACCTCAACCAGTCGAACATCTACATCGGCCACATCGGCGGGCGGATGAACGACCCGGACTATGCGGCGCTGACGCTGATGAACCACATCCTCGGCGGCGGCTTCACCGGGCGATTGTTCAAGAACGTGCGTTCGCGGCAGGGTCTGGCCTATTCGGTCTTCGGGACGTACGCCACACGTTACGACCGCCCCGGCGTCTTCTCCATGGGTTGCCAGACGAAGTCCGAGAGCACCGTCCACGCGATCGAGGCCATCTGCGAGGAGGCTCGGAGAATGACCCAGGAGGAAGTGACCGACGAGGAACTGGAGCTGGCCAAGGACAGCTACCTGAACTCGTTCGTGTTCAACTTTGACAGCACGGGCCAGATCATCAGTCGCCTGATGACCTATGAGTTCTACGGCTATCCGCCCGACTTCCTGCAGCAGACCCGAGAACGGATCGAGAAGGTCACGAGGGCCGATATCTTCAGGGCCGCCCGCGCGCATCTGAGGCCCGATGCCCTGCAGATTCTGGTGGTGGGGCGGCCGGAAGACTTCGATCGGCCTCTTGCGACGTTGGGCGAAGTCCGTTCGATCGATGTCACCATCCCGCCGCCGGTCCGATGACACACGGGGATTTCTCTCGATTGTCGCAACGCATTGGTTGGAGGAACATCGCATGAACGAGCCAGGCAACCAGAGTTGGACGCGACGGGGTTTTCTCCATGCGGCTGGATTGGCCGCCGCCTCCGTGTTCGTGTCTGGCGGCTGTCGGACCAGCGGGTCGAAGCGGCTGGCCGGGCCCGGACAGCCGAATATCATCTTCATTCTGGTCGATGATCTCGGTTATGGCGACCTGGGCTGTTACGGCCAGCAGGCGATCCAGACCCCGAACATCGACCGGATGGCGGCCGAGGGCATGCTCTTCACCGATGCGTATGCCGGCAGCACCGTCTGCGCGCCGTCGCGCTGTTCGTTGATGACGGGTCTGCATACCGGGCACGCCTACGTACGCGGCAACAAGGAGGCCAAGCCGATGGGGCAGTTGCCTCTGCCCACGGGCGCTGTCACCGTGCCTCGTCTGCTGGCCGGTCGCGGCTATCGGACGGGCTTGATCGGCAAGTGGGGACTCGGCGGGCCGGCAAGCACCGGGGCGCCCAATAACCAAGGCTTCGACTACTTCTTCGGATATCTTTGCCAGAGGCACGCGCACAATTACTATCCGGAGTTTCTCTATCGCAACGATCAGCGTGTGCCGCTGGCCAACAAGGTCGCAGGCGATCGAGACGACGGCGCGGGCGTGGCGACGGAGAAGGTGGAATACTCCCACGACCTGATTGCGGACGAGGCGCTGCAATTCATCGAGCGAAACCGCCAGGTGCCTTTCTTCCTGTATCTGGCGTTGACCATTCCGCACGCCAACAATGAGGCGGGCCGGGCGGGGATGGAGGTGCCGTCCTACGGGCCGTATGCCGACGAGGATTGGCCCGAGCCGCAGAAAGGCCACGCCGCGATGATTACGCGGATGGACGGCGACGTGGGCCGCCTGCTCGATAAGCTCGAGGAACTCGGTATCGACGCCGATACGCTCGTGTTGTTTTCCAGCGACAACGGTCCGCACGCCGAGGGGGGCGCCGATCCGGCGTTCTTCCACAGCAGCGGTCCGCTGCGCGGCATCAAGCGTGATCTCTACGAAGGCGGAATCCGCGTGCCGCTGATCGCACGCTGGCCGGGGAGGATCGCCGCCGGCTCGGGCACCGATCACGTCTGCGCCTTTTGGGATCTTCTGCCCACATGCTGCGATCTGGCCGGGGCGATCCCGCCGGACGACGCGGACGGGTTTTCCTTCCTGCCCACGCTCCTGGGCAAGCCGGTGTACCAGAGGAAGCACCGATACCTCTACTGGGAGTTCCACGAACAGGGCAAGAAGCAGGCCGTCCGCATGGGCTTCTGGAAGGGTGTGCGTCTGAACGTGGCGGCCGACCCGGACGGGCCGATCGAGTTGTACGATCTGCGAACCGATCTGGGCGAGACTACGAACGTGGCCGATCGAAACCCCGAGATCGTCGCGCAGATGGTCGCGCTGATGAAGGCCGCACACAAGCCGTCGGAGACATGGCGGTTCCCATGACGCCCCGCCGATAGGACACATCCCTGATCCGCACGTTGCCTCCGGCGGCGTTCGCACCCCCCGGACCAGCCGCGATTTTTCCGATGGGTCCCATTTTTCTGTAACATCATCGGGCCGGCTGCGTCTTATGGGGTAGACGCGCCGAGGTGAGGCGTCGGTGAGCATCACAGGCAAGAAGACGAGGCGAGGTTCCATTGTTTCCGGGGAACGCTGGTTGGAGTGTAACCATGTGCAAGCGAAGATTGTGCGCGGCGATAGGGATTGTCTTGATTCTGGCCGTTGTCGGGCTGGCCCAGTTGCAGGTGAACAGCTACGATCGGCACTATCAAACCTATCCGGCGGTGGCCATGAACGACGCCGGCGATTTTGTTGTGGTCTGGCGCAGCCACGTGGCCGACGGCCGTGGGGGCGGGGTGTTTGCCCGCCGGTTTGACCACGACGGAATGGCACTTACCGACGAATTCAAGGTCAATCTCTCCGACGTGGACGTGGACACCTGGTCCCCGGCGGTGGCGATGGCGCCCGGAGGCGATTTTGTGGTGGTATGGGTGGCCGACCGAGAGGGCGACTGCGACGTTGTGGCCCGGCAGTTCGACGCCGCAGGCGCACCGCTGACGGAGGAGATCCCGGTGGCGGGCGCCGCAGGTGTCTTCGAGTCAGACCCGAGGATCGCGATGAACTCGACAGGAGCCTTTGTCATCGTCTGGACCAACCGATACGGCGACTCTTACACCGGCAGGAATTATGCGGCCGCCCGCCTCTACGGGGCCGATGGTTCACCGGTGAGCGACCCGTTCGAGATCAGCGATCGGCCGCAGCAGAGATGGCCCGATGTGGCGATCGATGAAACGGGCCGATTCGTCGTCGCATGGAGCCGGATGGGCGATACCTACAATCGCCCCTACGGTGAGTACATCATGATTCGCCAATTCGACGCCGATGGCATACCGTTGGGGCCTGAGATGTCCCTGACGGGCGACCTGAACAGCCGGTGGTACGGCCCGGCGGTGGCGACTGGTGGCGACGGCGGATTCATCGTGACCTGGGCGATCGGGCCGTTTCCCTGCAATATCTGCGCCCAGCCGTTCAATCGGGATGCCGAGCCGATGACGTCCCCGTACGTCGTCAATACCTGCATGGAGGGCCATCAGGGCCGCCCCTGCATCGCTTCGAACGGTGACAGCGACTTCCTCATCGCATGGGATTGCCACGATCCGAGCGGCGCCGGTTGCCGTGTGGGCGGGCAGTTCTGTACGGGAGCAGGCGACCCGTCGGGATATGAATGCAGCGTGACGATCGAGACGGCTGGGCGGAACTGGTATCCTGATGCGGCGATGGCGTCCGACGGACGCTACGTCGTGGTCTGGATCGCGGAGATCGAAGGCTCAGGGTACGATGTCTTCGCCCAGACAGGATCCAGGTAGCGGCCGTCGGACGAGCGCACATCGGACAGGGCCGGGTCAATTCCGACAGGGGACCGGCTTGTCGAAGGCACAGGACAGGTCGGCGAGCAGATACTTGCGGACCACAACGTCCCAGCTCATGTTGTAGGCCAGACGGTACCCCTCACAGATCATCGTCTCCAGTTCTGCGTCGTCCCTGGGCAAGCGCGCGACGATTTCTTTCGCCAGCCGGGCCGCTTCGGCGGTCTCGATCTGATCGCGCACGTGCCGGTCGATCGTGAGCAGGTCTTCGATATCCCCGTAGGAGCGGTCGCCGAGATCGGCGTAGTCGGCCAGGAGGACATTGCTGACCGACTGTCCGCCCGTCACGTCACGAACGAAGCCGGCGCACCCGCAAACGCCCGTGAATACACAGAGGCTTCCGTATGTGAGCGGTTCGAGTTGGGCGATGCCGAACGGCTCATAGATGCTCTGTCCGAATTCGACGTCGCTGCCCTTTCGGATGTCGATGAACTCCACGTCGAGAGGGACCCTGCTGCCACAGCAGTGGCGATCGAACCCGAACTGATTGATGAAGATGGCCTTGATGCTTCGACTGCGGGCGTTGAACTGCTGAATCGCCGTGTGGAAATTGGCCTCTCCGCCGGACAGGTCGGGCCAGCCCTCCCGGTGGGCGACGGGCCAGCCATAGGTCGATTCCATATGATGGATGTCGCAACTGCGCCGCCGTGAAACCTCGGTGCTCAGCAGCAGGAAGACCGCCGTCTGTCCCTGCTGCCGCAGCGTTTCGTCCATCTCGTAGAGCACGCGCAGGTCGCGCCAAAGCCCTTTGCTGCGGACCAGACGCGTCACGTGGGTGAACACATAGTCCGGCCGAAACCCCAGAAGGCTTTCACAATAGCGCTGGAGTCTGTCCTTGGACGCACGCTTGTCTGCGATATCGATTTGGTGCGCGGGGATGCCATTGTAGACGATGTCGATATCGGCCGATTCGAACTCCGGCGCCAGAAAGCGCAGCTCGTCCGCCACGTAGTCTCCGACCGCATAGATGTGGTCGCAGTATTTCGAGGCCTCGACGAGCGAGTGCTTGAAATACGTTGCCTGGTTGCCGAAGACGTCGCTGACGTAGAGCCGATCGCGCCGGGCCTGCTCCATGACGTTGTAGAACATTGTATCGTGGCCCGGGTGCTCTTCGACGATGCGCCGCACGGTCGCCACCTCGTGGGCGTAGAAGACGGTCCGGAAGCGGCAATAGGGTTCGAGGATCGCCGCCAGGACGGTGGGCATGCCCATGAATTCGTGAGAGATGACGGTGGTTCGTCCTTCGGCCGCGCCCAGCGCCTTGAGCGCTGCGATGGCCGGGGCCGCCAGCCGCACGTACTGCTCGTACTCCCACAGGTGCTCGTGCATTTGGCTCTGGATGCCGAATTCCTCGAACAGTCGCCGCTTGAATTCGTTGACCATGCCGCCGTCCATGTAGCGCACGTCAATCAGCAATACCTCAGGCGCGCTGCGAATTCCGGTCTGTTCGTCGAGGAACGTGCGCCGTCCGTACACGATGCCCACGTTGTAGAGACTCTCGATGCGGCCGAACGCATGGCTGTAGCTCGGATTGATCAGGCCGTCGACCGACGAATACAGCACCTCGCCGTCTTGGCCCAACCGATCCTGGACGGAGCCTTCCGTCGTGAACAGGGGGCTGACGAGGATCGACCGGCCGATCGCGTCGAGATAGGATGGACACGTGAAGAAGCCCTGAAGAACGGCGCCGATTCCCCCGACCTTGGCGGCGGCTTCATGGGTGACGTGTACCGCGATGCCTTCTGCGGCCATGTGAGATCTCCCCAAACGTTGGCATACGTCGAAGCGAGTGCGCGAATCCACACCTAAAATGTACGCCATGGCCTCAGATGTGCCAAACGCCGATGCTGGGGGGGGGGGGATATGACCGCTGTCGGTCCGAAAAAGAAACCCTGATCCGCGCGACGGGGCGGGGTCTTTTCGGACGGAAAAGACGGGGGGGGCAGGGAGCCTAACTGAGGCGCGTCCGCAGGTTTCGGATGAGCCCGGAGAGGACCTGGGGTGGGACGTCGGCCAATTCGGCGTCGGGAGGATCGCCTGTGGCCATCTGGCCGAGGATATCTCGGGCCTTGCGACGATCCGACGCGATGGTCTCAGCAGTCCGCTGGGCCGCGTCGAGATCGCCGTCCACCATCTGACGCAGGTAGCGGACGATTGCTTCGGTCATCTTCTCGTCGTTGATCTCCTGTGCCGGTGAAGATAACGGGTCGCCCTCGGGAACGTCCTTTTCCTGAAGGATGCTTTGCGTCAACTGGAACGTTTCCGCAAGAAGCCGCTTCTGACGTTCCTCTTCGGTCTCGTCGATCGGGGCCAGCTTCAACTCCTCGTCGGCCTCCATCTGGGGGACGTAGATCCGGTTGTGGCACGCCGGACATTTGCCCCATTTGCCGCCGGCGCTGTCCGGGGCATCTATTTTCTTCCCGCAGTGCTCGCAATGAAACTTGATCGACATTTTCAGACCTCACGTCAAGCGATGGCCCTGCGCGTGATACTCGGCCGTCACGTCCGTCGTGATGCCGCCACGGGGCGTGAAGCGGGCCGTCACCGTCATCCATCGCGGTCTGCACGCGCCGCTCAGATCGTCCAGGATCTCGTTCGTCAACGACTCATAGAAGATGCCCTTGTTTCGATAGCCCTGCAAGTAGAACTTGAGGCTTTTCAACTCGATGCAGTGCTTCTCGGGGCAGTATTCGACGGTGATCTCGCCGAAATCGGGTTGGCCCGTCTTCGGACACACGCTGGTGAACTCGGGGCAGCGAATCGCGATCCGGTAATCGCGTCCGGGACGCGGATTGTCGAACAACTCAATTGTGCCAGATTCAGTCATACCCCGATCCTTGTCGTTCTGTAGGTGTTCAGTATAGCGCATCGACGTTGGTGTGACAAGCAAGAACCGGCGCAGAGACGGCGAATACGGGCCTGTGGGCTGTCCGGAGGTCTTTGACACGGCCGGATGGACGCGATACCATGCTCCTGACCGGCAGACCGGGACGCCGCCCGATTCCCCGACGGGAGAAGGCTGTTCTTCGTCTCGGCGGCGTGGTCGGGAGAGTTGCCTGTGCCGCAGAAGAAGGCTGTCGTATTGGTCAGTGGGGGATTGGATTCGGCCACGACGCTGGCGATCGCCCGCGACGATGGGTATGCCTGCTACGCCCTGACGTTCCTGTACGGGCAACGTCATCGGCGGGAGATACAGGCCGCCGAGAGGGTATGCGCCTCGCTGGGCGCCGTCGAGCATCGCGTCGTGACGATCGATCTGGCGGCCTTCGGTGGCTCGGCGCTGACCGACGGTCGCATCGACGTGCCCAAGGACCGCGATCTCCTGGCCGCAGCGGACATCCCTGTGACCTATGTGCCGGCCCGGAACACGATCTTTCTCAGCTACGCCCTCGCATGGGCGGAGGTCCTCGGGGCGTTCGACCTGTTCATCGGAGTCAACTCGACGGACTACAGCGGATATCCCGATTGCCGGGCGGAATTCGTGGCGGCCTACGAGGTGATGGCCAATCTGGCGACGGCTGCCGCTGTCGAGGGCAGGGGGCGGTACCGAATCCATACGCCAATCATCGCGATGACCAAGGCCGAGATCATCCGAGCGGGCACGCGGCGGGGGGTCGATTACGCTTTGACACATAGTTGCTACGATCCGGATGCAGAAGGGCGAAGCTGCGGCCGGTGTGATTCCTGTCGATTGCGGTTAAAGGGCTTTGCCGAGGCGGGGCTGACCGATCCGGTCGCCTACGTTTGCCCCGGTCGATAGCGGGACTTCCCATGCGCGTCATCGAGATATTTCATTCCTTGCAGGGCGAGGGGATTCTCAGCGGGACGCCGAGCTTGTTCGTGCGACTGGCCGGCTGTCCCCTGCGGTGTCGATGGTGCGATACGAGGTACGCATGGGATTTCTCGGCCGGCGACGAATATGGTATGGACGACCTGGTGGAGGCGATTGGGAAACATCCCTGCGGCCACGTCGTGCTCACCGGCGGCGAGCCGATGGTCGGACCCGATCTTGCGGCCAGAGAGGGCCTGGTGGAGTTGACGGGGCGCCTTCGAGCCAGACGGATGCATGTGACCATCGAGACGGCGGGGGGGCTCTTCACGCCCGATCTGGCGTGCGACCTGATGAGTATCAGTCCGAAGATGACCAATTCGGCCCCCGCAGAGCCGGCCCTTGCCCAGACCCATGACCGGCAGCGACTCAATCCGGAGGCCTTGGCGGCATTGATGGAAACCTATGTCTGCCAACTGAAGTTCGTGGTCGAGGCCGCAGACGATGTCAGCGAGATCTGCCGCCTCCTGGATGGTTTGCCGCCTGTGCCCCCGGACCGCATTCTCCTGATGCCTCAGGCCAGGACGCGGGAGGAACTCCTGGCCAGGACGCCGCAGGTCGTCCAGCTGTGTCAGGAAACGGGGTATCGCTTCGGTCACCGCCTGCAGGTGCTGCTCTGGAGCGACTGTCGGGGTGTGTAGGCGGGCAGCTTCGTTCGGGACCACCGCCCATTTTTCGCGTTCCGCCCGAATCCCGGTTGACAACCGATGAGCAATCGTCAATAATCAATCACTTGTCGCCCGGGTGGCGGAATTTGGCAGACGCGCTAGCTTGAGGGGCTAGTGAGCTTCGGCTCGTGCTGGTTCGAATCCAGTCCCGGGCACTTCTTCCCAGAAGTGCACCCCCGATTCGTGACGGCAGGCGCAGCAAATCCGTGGCGTCGATTCGGCTTGGAGTGGATGGATACGGACAGCGCCTTCGTGTTGCGTCCCCCACGGAAAAGGACATGGCACTGCTGTAGTCTGTTGCGGAGGGGGGGCCGTTCTACTCGACGGCGAATTCCTTCTTGCGGGTGTTCATCTGGGCCTTGAGTCGGGCGAGGATCGATGAGTGCATCTGAGAAACCCGCGACTCGGACAGATCCAGCGTCGCGCCGATTTCCTTCATCGTCATCTCTTCGTAGTAATACAGCACGATGATCAGCCGCTCGGCGCGAGTCAGGCCCTTGGTCAGAAGGCTCTTCAAGTCGCGTTTCTGGGCCTCGATGAGCGGGTCCTCGCTGCGATTGTCCTTGATGACATCGATCTCACAGACGTCCCTCTCTCCATCCCCGTCGCCGCACTTGGTGCTCAGGGAGACGAGGCTGGTGGCATTGGCGTCGCGCTGGAGGCGAATGAACTCATCCATGTCCATGTTCAACTCCTCGGCCAGCTCATGTTCGTCGGGCTTGCGACCCAGGTGCATCTCCAGGGCGTGGGTGGCTTTGGCCAACTGATGGGCGCGGGCACGCACCAGGCGGGGGACCCAGTCCATGCTGCGCAATTCGTCGAGGATCGATCCCTTGATTCGCGGAGCGCAATAGGTCTCGAACTTCACGCCCCGCGCGGGGTCGTATGCGTCGATGGCGTCCATCAGACCGAACGTGCCGGCACTGACCAGGTCGTCCATCTCGACTTTGTCCGGGAGTTTACTGTGGAGTCGCTCGGCGGCGTGCCGGACAAGGTCCCGATAATGCTCCATGAGCAGGTTGCGGTAGCAGTCCTGGCGACTGTCGTGGAAACGCTCCCATACTTCATCGATTGCGAGCTTCTTGTCCGTCTTCGCCGCTGTCTGTGTCTTCACAAGTCGTCTCCGTTACGTGCCGCAGCCCAATCCATTTTGTGCGATGCCGGTCTTGCCCGCTCACGATCCTGCTTCGGACAGAGCGATGCCCACAAGATCCTTTATCGGCCGCCTGGGCCAAGACTTTAGGTCAGCCACCGAAACACTCTCCGGAAAAAACTCCCATTGCCCCGGTTACTGCAATCGATTCCCCCCAGGCGGGTCGCCAAGGCGTTGAACGAAGAGGCGATCTGGCTCTTGGGATAGGCCAATACGACGGGCTGGCGCAAGCGTACGGCCGCACAGAGGCGTTCGTCCTTGAGCAAGACCCCGGCGTAATAGAGGTCGGCCTGAAGAAATCGGGCCGCGACGTCGGCCAGACGCTGATAGATTCTCTTTCCTTCGGCCAGACTGTGCGCCATGTTGACCACCACGCTTATCGGGCCTTCATAGCGTTTTCGGACCAAGACCTTGATCATCCCATAGGCGTCGGTCATGGCGGTGGCCTCGGGCGTCGTGACCACGAGCACATGATCGGCGGCAAGACAGAAACTGACGACCGAGTTCGAGATCCCCGCTGCCGTATCGATCACAATGGTGTCACTGCCGTATTGCAGGCCGGAGAGGTGTTCAAGCAGCCGATGCTGCTCCGTTTCGCTGATGTCGGCCAGTTGGTCCAGACCGGAAGCCCCGCAAATCACTTGAAGGCCCTGTGGTCCGGGCAGGATGATCTGCTCAATCCGCTTGGAGCCGTTGATCACGTGCGAGATGTTGTACTTGCTTCGCACGTTCAACAGCAGATCCAGATTGCCCAGCGAGATATCGGCGTCGAGCAGAAGCACGCGTTTCTCCGTGGCGGCCATGCACAATGCCAGGTTGGTGGCGATGTTCGTCTTGCCGACGCCGCCCTTGCCGCTGGTGACGGCGAGCACGCGCGCCGCCGGTCGGCCGCCGCCGGATGCCTGTTGCAGATTGACTGCGTGGTTTCCCATGGTTGCGGGCACAAGCCTCTGGTTCAGTCCGTGGTTTCGTCGGGGCTCGACAGATCATCGAGAAGTCCGTCGTGAGCGGTGGTTTCCGCAATGGACAGGCGACCCACACCCAGCGGGGCGCCGCACTTGAGCGTCAGCAGCTCCTTGGCAATCTTGCGGTTCAGGGAGTTTTCGAGGAGCTTGTTGACCTGCAACTGAAGATACTCATCGCGGTTGCGTTCGAGCAGGGCTTGGGCATCCGGGTCGGGTTGCGGTCGGACCTCCATCGTGCTGTTGGGGCCGAACCGGATGTTCTCGGTGTCGCAGAACAGCAGACGACGGCTTTGCAGATGTTCGGCAATCGCGCCGTTGAGCACGCCGACGAACTCCAACACGGGCATGTCCTGCGGTATGAACCCCGGCGTCCGCGTGTTGTGCATGTTGCGATACAGCACGTCGCGCCGAAGTTCCGTGAAGCGGATGATCTTCATCAAGAGCTCGGTCAGATTGTCGGGGATAGGAGACAACAGGTCCATAGGCACTCCTTCTGCAGGACGATCTCACGCGATCCGAACGTCAGAGCGAAACGATGCATTGCCGGCGAAGCGCGGGGATTCCATACACCACAGGCCGATGGGGGAAAACTCGGGTATTGCCGTCGCGGTGAATCCGCATGCAAGGACAGGGAGGCCATTGAACTGTATCACTCGCACTGAAACCGTTTGTCTCATCCTTGATCCTTTCGGTTTTCCTTTACGCTCCGTGAAGCGGCGAACCTTCACGGAGTCGATCACGCGCGTCCTGCACCACCTTCGGAGGCACGCGGCTACGTTGCCTCGGGCGACATGAAGCCTCCTCCCGATGACAGGGGATTCTCATTGGTCCCAGCAGCACGTTCGACGTGCCGAGGCCCGCCGGGGCTGTCCCCACGCAACCCTTTGCCCTTTCTGTCTTCTTCATTCAATATGCGACGGATCTCGCCCAGACTCATGTTCTCTCGCAGTTCCATGATCCGGGAAAGGCGATCAAAGACGGATTCGTCGTACAGTCGGTGCCCCCCCTCGGTCCACTCCGCTTCGCGGATGAGTCCCATGATCGTGTAGTTGTGAATCGTCTGCCGGGAGAAGGGACTGCATCGCACCAGTTCGCCGATGCGATAGCGTTTGGCTGGTACTTGTAGCCTGTGACTCGTTTTGTCCCAACTCATAGGTGCGGCTCGAATATCCACAGATTCAGATTGTGACGATACGAACAGCCGGCGCGCCCCAAAGCGAACGTCCCCATTGCAGAACGGCTGGTAGAACAAGACGAAACACTGTTGTCATCACGGAGGGCCATGCCATCGCATCCGACTCAAACAAACACGTCCCGAAGGGAAATAACCATCTGTCTAAGGTGGCCTCCCACTCCAGGGCGTCTCGAAGCACACAAACCATACCACGGCGTCGCCTGCGGTGCCTTTCTGTTGCAGGATCGGCACGACAACCATCGAACCGTCCAACGCCATTCAAATAACTTTTGCATTTTGCAAAATGTAAAAGGCGCTTATCGGCCTGTCAACTGGTTTTGGGATTTTTCAGGAAAAATCTTCCTCTTCCTTGATCGTGTCGTCCCCGGCATTCGGCTTCCAGCGTGCGGCAGGCCGCTCGAAGGCCCTATAACGCCTTGGGTTCCGTGCATTCGGACGGCGCGCACGCGGTCTGTCGCTTTCCCGCGTCGGTCCACGAGAGCATTTGCGATTTTTTGCCAACAGACTGCCGCGGATTGGACGATAGGAAGCGGTGTTGAGATGAATGGTCGATGGAAATCAGGTTGATGTCTTTGCCATGACGAAACGAATCGCCGAACCAAACAGACACGAGGCCGGCCCCGCGCGTCCGATGTCGCTGTTGGAACGGGTCACACCTCTGGCCCGCCAGATCAACAGCCTGGACATCGATCGAATCGCGGATGTCTGCGTCACGAAGATCCCCGCGCTCGTCGGATCGACCTTCGCGTCACTCTATGCCCTGGATGAACCGAACCACATCCTGCATCTGGTGCGATGCAATCATCCGTTTCCCATCAACAAGATCGTGTCGCTGAATCAGACCCCGCCGTCTCCGATGGTCGTGGCGGTCAAGAGCAAGGAGCTGATTCTGACGAGCGACATCGATACGTACAACAAGCCGGTCATCAAACGGTCTCAGCGCGCCTTTGCCGAGAACTACATGACCGGCAACTGTGCGATCGTTCCCCTGATCTGTCACGACGGGGTGGTTGGCGTGCTCAATCTGGCCGACAAGGCCGAGCCGGCTGCCTTTACACAGGAAGATATCTCACTGATTGAATTGCTGGGGCAGTTGATCGGGGCTTCGATCGGGAATATCAAGCTGTTTGAGAAGATGCAACGCCAAGCCACGCTCGACGGTCTGACCGGCCTGATGAACCACAAGACATTCTACGAGACCCTGGAACGTGAGTTGTGGCGCTCGCGTCGGTACGGCGGCACGATTTCCATGATCATGGCCGACATCGACAATCTCAAGGCCATCAACGACACCTACGGCCACCGGGCCGGCGACAAGGTGATCCGGGAAATCAGCCGCAGGATCAAGGAGTGCATCCGCCTGATCGACCTGGCAGCGCGATACGGAGGCGATGAGTTTAGCGTCATTCTGCCGAACACGTCGTTGGACGAAGCCATTGTGGTTTCTCGTCGCATCGTGGAGGCGGTTGCCGCCTCGTCGGTGACCTGGCAAAGTGTTCAGGTGCCGCTTTCGATCAGCGTTGGCGTAGGCCAGTATGGTGCCGACGCCAATCCAGAGGATATTACCAGCCGGTCCGACCGCGCCCTCTACAACGCCAAGCAATCCGGTAAAAACACTGTCCGGGTATTCGGGGCCTCGGAGGGTGCCTGAGAAATCTGTGTCGGAAGCGGAGTATCCTGCCGGCCACCCGTGTGTGTCCGACATCGCCACTGCGCGGCGATTACCCTGCAACCAATCGGTTGACCCATGCGTCGGCGGAGGCGTGGGACAATCGATAAAACGGCCCGGCGCCGGCGGTGAACTTCTTCTGCAACTCACCGCCGGGCCGGACGCAGTTCCGGCTTCTGCCGATCTGCTCAGCTTCGCCCCGGTCGCGAACGACTATTGTGTCCAGCAGTTGCCGTAGTACACGGGGCCGTAGTGGACACTATAGTAGGACACGTGGCTGTAGTTACTCCAGTACCATGACGAGTTCTGGTACGGGTTCGGACACGGGTTTGGGCTCGGACACGGGTTTGGGTTCGGGCACGGATTTGGGTTCGGACACGGGTTTGGGTTCGGGCACGGATTTGGATTCGGGCAGAGCCCCGGGCACGGATTGGGGACGGGGCACGGGCTCGGGCATGAGTTCCAGCTCGACGAGTACGTCACACTCACAAATGTGCTTGAGTAATGCCCTCCGATGTGACAGCCCCATGCCGTCGTGCCGAACGCAAAAACGAGCAGAAGCAGAAATGTATATTTTTTCATGCGATATCTCCTTGTAGCGGTGTAATCTTCTCTCCCGCCATGCGGGCCTCTCCATAGGCCGGCCCAACGGGCGAGTGCGATTCCGCGCACTCGATCGACCCGATCCATACGCGATATCTGATCGGGTGACATCGTGTTTGTCTGGTGGCGGCTCCTGGGTCGCGGACCTCGTTGCGAACAACAGACCCCTTCCAGGGGGCTGTCGGCACGAAGCTATATCGCCATCAAGTGTTGTGCTTCGCCCACTGCCGGGACGTCCAGGACGTGAGACAGCCTGCCGCAGCCGGACTGTCTTCGGTCACTGTGAGACGGTGACTGAGTTGAGACGGCTCTCATCGGTGGGACGGCGCAAACCAGAACCATCGCCTTGGTGGTCAGCCTCAGCCGTGGGTCGTATCACGGACCCACGGCCGGGCCAGATTCTTGCACCATTCTCACACGATGAACCGCATTCCCGTTCCTGGGACGTCTCGACGACTACCGGGGGCCGAAGTTGCCCCAGGGATTCGGACAGCAATAGGAAACCTCGCGGCCGCCGAAGGTCTTGTAGCAGCCCCAGTCCATGCAGCCGATCTGGCCCTGCTTGGAGATGGCCCCTTGGCAACTGTCAACGTCCACCTTGCAGAATCCGGTGCAGGGGCTCGAATAGAGCAAGCCGGTTTGACCTGAGAAGCTGCCCCCGACGACGGCTCCCGCGGTGATGCACGGTGTCGGGCATGGGTTGGGTGTCGGGCACGGTGTCGGCATCGGGCAGAAGGTGCCTTGAACATTGCCGATTCCAAATCCCCATGCACTGGTGCTCATCGCGAGCACCGCCAGCAACAATGCGTACTTCTTCATCTTTCTACCTCCCTGTAAACAGACATTCCTTTTTCATCAGAGCGCGACCCTCTCCAGAAGGCCGCTCCGTCCGGACGCACCTGAACCATCCATGCGGGCGCGCATCGATATGACCTCATCCTATACGATGACCCTGCGCGGAGACGGAATGCATGTGAGAACAGGACTGTTGCGGAGAAGTGTGGCCCCTTCAGCATCCCTGCCTCCGTGCCCGAGTATCGACTCCAACCGACACCCGCGTCCTCCATACCGCGCGGCCCCGTCGTTGTCAAGAGAAAACTGGACGTTCTGTGCTACAATTTGCCGATATCGCCGCGTCGCGCGGCATCGTCGGTTGCAGGGGAGCGCTTCCCATGCGGGCGCGATTGTGGTAGTCTGTATGCCGTTGGGCATCGTGTGACGGTGCCGATTCCGAATTGCCAGAGATCGCAAGTCCGATGACCGAATGCCGGGTATATGAGAATCCAACAGAAGGCCATGATGGTGAGGGTTGCTTGAAGCGGCCAGTCTGGCGGGTCCGGCGTCGCTTCCTGATTCATATCGGCGTTGTCCTGTTCCTGGGCCTTGGCGGTTTTGCGGTGGTACGTCAATTGACGCATGTGCCGCCGTCTCCGGACGGTCGCTATGGCTGGACGCTTTACTTCCCCGGCCCATCTCCTGGCGCGGCGTTCAAGACCGCTCCGGGCGATGACATCCGACGATTGCTCGACCTGCTTCTGGTCGATTCGGGGGCCGACTGGCATGGCGTTCTGAAAGAAACCGGAGCGATTCGGGTGGCGCTGTCGCATGTTACGCCTGCCCCGCTCGGCGTTCAGTTGTTGTGGCGGTTTTGGGGGCCCCAGGGATCGCCGGTGCCGGAGAACATCGGTCAAACGCTTCTGGCCGTGCAGGTGCGCGCCACGTCGAATGAGCGACCGAGGTACGAGATCGTACGGCTCGGGCCGCACGGAACCGAGACCGTGATCGGGGCGTTCGACGAGTACGAGGGCGCCCAGGACGCCGTTCTTGACGATCTGGCCGAGGTGATGGAGACTGTTCAGGCCAAGTCCACATCCTGGTGGAATGGCTGATTTGGCGAACGCCGCCCGGTCGCATAGACGGCTTCGGCAGAGGAGAACCACTCATGAGCGCAACATCTGTAGGGGTCCGTTGGGCGATCGTTCTTGTTCTGGTGACGACGGCGATTGTCGGGACCACTGCCGCCAGCGTGGCCTCGGAACCGATACGGCTTTGCGTCGCCGAGTCGGGCCGTTACCTCGTGCACGCGGATGGTCGGCCGTTCTTCTACCTCGGAGACACCGCATGGGAGTTATTCCATCGGCTCGACCGGGAGGAGGCGGAGCGCTATCTGGCCAATCGGGCTGCCAAAGGTTTCACGGTGATTCAGGCCGTGGTCGTGGCTCAGTTGGGCGGGCTGGCCGATCCGAATCCCTACGGTGCCGTGCCCTTTGCAGACAAAGATCCGGCCCGGCCCGACGAGGCCTATTTCACACACGTGGACTACATCGTCGAGAAGGCCAATGAAGTGGGTCTGGTCGTCGGCATGCTGCCGACGTGGGGCAGCTACTGGAAGGCGGGATCGGGCATCTTCAACGCCCAGAACGCCAGGGTGTTCGGACGCTTCCTGGGCCGGCGCTACAAGGACAGGTCGATCCTCTGGATTCTCGGAGGCGACGAGAACGTCCGCAACGACACCGAGAGGGCGACCATCGAGGCCATGGCGACGGGGCTTCGCGAAGGCGACGGCGGCGTGCATTTGATGACGTACCACCCGCGCGGCCCCGGCCTGTCGTCCGACTATTTCCATCAGGCCGAGTGGCTGGACTTCAATATGGTCCAGTCGTCGCACGGGGCGCGGGACCACGACAACGGCTTGTTCGCCGAGCACGACTATCTATTGGAGCCGGTCAAGCCGACCCTCGACGGCGAGCCGCGATATGAGGGTATTCCTGTCGGTTTCTACAATGCCGGTGTGGACCGCGAGTTTCGGTTCGATGACTACGACGTCCGGCAGGCGGCCTACTGGTCGCTGCTGGCCGGGGCGTGCGGGCACACCTACGGGCACAACAGCGTCTGGCAGATGTGGCAGCCGGGGCGCACGCCGGTGATCTGGGCGTCCACGCCGTGGCATGAATCGCTCGACTGTCCCGGTGCGACGCAGATGGGTCACGTCCGCCGGCTGTTCGAGTCGCGTCCGTTTCAGAAGCTCGTACCCGACCAGTCGATGATCCTGGACGGACCGACGTACGGAGGCGCCAAAATCCGCGCCGCCCGCGCAAACGACGGCTCTTTCGCCTTCATCTATTCGCCGCGCGGCGAGCCATTTACGCTTCGCGTGAACGTGATCCGCACCTCGATGATCCGGCAGACGTGGTTCGACCCGCGCGATGGGAGCGTCCGGCCGCTGCACACCACCGATACGCCCGGCTTCCAGACGTTCGTGCCGCCGACGCGGGGGCGGGGCTGCGACTGGGTGCTCGTCCTCGACGACGCGACCGCGAAGTTCCCGCCGCCGGGGCGGTCGGAGTGATCGGCCATGCCTGCGATGGACTATGAGCGGGTCGCCCGCTTCTACGACAGCTACGTCCAGACGGACACGGATGTCCCGTTCTTCCTGCGGGAAGCGAAGAGGGCCGCCGGGGCGGTCCTGGAGCTGACGGCCGGCACCGGACGCGTCTCGATTCCCTTGCTGTTGGCCGGCATCGATCTGACGTGCGTGGACGGTTCCCCGGCCATGCTCGATATCCTGCGTGGCAAGCTTCGAACGGAAGAACTCTCGGCGGAGGTAATCCAGGCCGATCTGTGCGAGCTGTCGCTGGACCGGCAGTTCGATCTGATCTTCATCCCCTTTCATTCGTTTGCCGAAATCACAGAAACCGCCGGGCAGCATCAGGCTCTGTTGCGAATTCACGATCATCTGTCGGATGACGGGCGGTTCATCTGCACCCTGCACAATCCGCCGGTACGCTTGCAGTCGGTGACGGGGCGGCGACGCGAGCTGGGCAGTTTTCCGCTTCCGGACGGCAATATGCTCGCCTTGTCATCCGTGGAAAACTACGATCCCGTGTTCAAATCCGTGAGCGGCAGCCAATTCTATGACGTCCGGCGCTGGGATGGCTCTCTTCTGGCCGGCATGACTGTGGACCTTCACTTCTGTCTGCACTCGCACTACGACTTCCAATCGCTGGCGGAAGCAGCGGGCTTCGTCCCGGTCCATCTGTATGGCGACTACTCCTATGGTCCCTTCGAGCCCCAGACGAGTCCCTTCATGATCTGGGTCCTGCGGAAAACACGAGCGGAGACGATGTAACATGGCCGAACAGCGATATCCGGAACCGACGGTAGGGGCGCTGATTTTCAACGCCCAGGGACAGCTCTTCCTGATGCGCTCGCACAAGTGGCGGGGCAAGTGGGTCGTTCCGGGCGGGCACATCGAGCTGGGCGAGACGATGGAGCAGGCCCTGCGGCGCGAGATCCGGGAGGAGACCGGCCTGGAGATTCGCGACATCGAGTTTCTCTGTTTCCAGGAGTTCATCCACGACGAGCGGTTCTGGCGGCGCCGGCACTTTGTCTTCTTCGATTACGCGTGCCGGACCGATTCGACCGAGGTGGTCCTCAACGACGAGGCGCAGGACTACGTCTGGGTCGATCTCGACCGGATCAGCGAATTGCCCGTCGAGCACTACACCGCCGTCGCCATCGACAAATACCGCGAGCGAAAGAGCTGATTACGTCGGTTGTATCGGGTACCATGACACCGTGGTGCTGTGAAGGAGTGGCCTATGGATCGAATGCGACTGTGTCTTATCTGGACTCTGTTTGCTGGTGCAATCGTGTCGGCCTCTCCTGTGCCGGGCGACGTTGGTTATGCCGGCCGGGAGGGTGTGACTCTCTATGTCTCCAAGGCGGGGGACAACTCCGATGGGCGGAGCTGGGCGCGTGCGTTCCACACGATTCAGGCGGCGCTGAACGCTGTGCCCGACGATCGTGGGGGCCATCGGGTGATCGTCCGGCCGGACCATTACATCGAGCCGAACCTCGAAACGCCGCACAAAGGCGCGCCGGGCGCCTACAATCTCCTGATCGGCGACGTGGATGGACGCCTCGGCTCGGGCGCGCAGGGTTGGGTCGTGATCGACGCAGGCGATCCGAACACGGGATTCAAGAGCTGGGACTGGTGGTCCAACATGCGGGCTTCGACCACCGAATGGTCCCGCGGCAACAACCAGACGAATTTCTCCTGCATCGTCTGGGACCGCTGGGCGCTGCGGAACCTCTACGCCACCGGGGGCGACGCGGGCCTGTTCTGGGACCTCACACACGAGAGCGGCGGGGGTTTTACCGTCCTGGTCGAGGACTGCGTCGGTATCGGAAGGGCATTTGGCGGCGGGCTGTGCTATCCGACCGTGCGGCCGGGGGAGCCAAGCGTTTTTCGACGCTGTTACTTCATGGCCCTGGACTGGCGCGGCGACACGGCGGCGGTCCTGATCGGTGGCTGGGAGACGACGATGCCGCAGGCCCCGCACGTTGTTTTCGAGGACTGCACCCTCGTGCACCCCGACAATGCGGTGCAGGTTTCGTACGCCAGCAAGTGCGTGCGCGCCCGGTTCGAGGACTGCCGGATGATCGTGCTGAACTTCTCGCAGCCGACAATCAGTCCCTCCACCGGCATCATCTGCTCCGAGCGGGCCCCGCAACTGCTGCACGTCGATCTGAAGGATTGCATTCTCGCCGGATATCAGGTCTTCGGCGCCGGCGGCCATGACGAGAAGATCTCGTATACGACCGAGGGCCGCGTTCAGGCCTACGTGCAATTCGAGCAGACCGTACCGGCCGGCTTCGAGCGTCTCGGCGTCTGGCCGACGGAGTTGTTCTTTCGCATCGCGCCGCCACAGGTGAAAGACGGTGTCATTCAGTGGCCCGCGGGCACACGGAATTGAGCGGTGAGCGGCGAAGCCCACGACTGCGGGCCAGGAAGGCAATCTGTCTGCCAATACTGCGGCAGACGCGGCCGAACGTGAATTTGATCGGCACCTGTTCGGCGAACTGGAAATCGGTGCACGGCTCGGTCGGCAGGGCATCGCCGGCCACGTCGATCCGTGTGATCTCCGCGCAGCCGTACCCCATCTGTCGGGCGGTTCGCACGATAGGAATCTGTTCCGGCGAGAGATTGATAAGCCGGCCGCAGATGGTCTCGATGGATATGGGATCGACCCCGCCGATCAGCCATCCAAGCGGTCTGTTCGTCCCCCTGATCGGGCCCTGGCCTTCCATCGCGATGATGCCATCGACGATCGTCAACGCCGGACGCAACGCTCGATAGATCTCGATCAGCAGTTCGCAGAATTCGGCCATGTCGTCGCCACGCCGGAAATGCCACAGGGCTTTGCGCTTGCCGCTGACGCAGCCGAACATGTTCTTGACGGCGAAGGTGGTCACCAACTGCTGATGGGCCTTGAACTTGGGCAGGTTGACGATAACGTCGGCGTCGAGAGCCGCCGAGCTGATCCATACGTGGGACTTGGCCGGTCCAAGGCGGCGTTTTCTCGGATTGTCGAGTTGCCGGACGGGGACTCCCAGTCTGGCGAGCGGTTCGGCCAGTTCCAGGACGCCGATGCACGTCGCGGCGTTTGTCCAGGCCGGTGAATCGCCCACGAACGGCCTGGCTCCGTAGTCCTTTAGTAGTCGGACGACCGCCAGGACGACCTCGGGGTGGGTCTGTGTCGGATACCGGCGGTGGGAACGCGGGGCTATGAGATTGGGTTTCACCAGGACGCTGTCACCCGGCTTGACGAATCGCTCGATGCCGCCCAGCAGATCGAATTGCCGGGCGATCGCCCGGGCGACCCGGCCGGGATCGTAGTCGTGACATCGAGCGAGGGCGACGGTGTGGTCGGTCATGGTCCGTTCAGTCGTTGATTCGGGTGCAGAAGATGACGAAGATGCGGACGGCCGGTTTGCGTTGCGGCGGCTGTTTCGTCTCCGGATCGAAGAACAACACGGGTTCCGGCCGGTTGAAAAACCGCCCACCGAGGCTGAGCGTCTCGTTCGAGAAACTGTCGGGCGCCAACACGAGCAGATCGCCCGGGGCCATCTGGGCGGCAAACGCCGCTGAGTCGAAGTAGAACTCCCGCCGAACGGCTTGTGTCCGGAGCTCGGGAACGGCGATGGTCATGGGCAGCGTATAGACGGGATAGGCGATGATCTTTCGAACACCTCGAATCCCAGGGACGGCCTGTTCGCGCAGGCGCAGGACCAGCAGGCCGCGGCCGACCTGGACGGTGTGTCTGGCCAGGTTCGTGCCGACGAACCAGATCGTGCTGTCCGGGGCGACGTTGGCGACGGGCAGGTCGCCTGGTTCGTCGTTGCCGACGACCAGCGAGATGGTCCCGGCGTCCTGTGCCCCGGCCGTCGCCAACTGACGGCGAATCTCTTCCCACATCGCCGTGTGCCCGAGCCGCACGCGGAACGAATTGCCCGCAAAAGCGTTGTAGCTGTTTGTTTGGATGGGCTTGGCCGACAGCGATTGCCAGAGGTCGTCGAGCTTGTCGATGTTCTCGGCGGGAAGATCCAGGGCGTAGACGTCGAGGTTGACCGTCGCAAGGAATCTGGCCTGTCGCGACGGATCGGGCGAATCGGGGGCGATCTGGCCGATCTTGACCTGCTCCCAGATCGGCACCGTCGGCTCGGGCGACGGCCCGCAGCCGCCCAGAGCCAGAGCCGACAGGAGCGTTATCGCAATGGTTCGAAAGGCACGCATCGACTACAGCGTACCTGTGCGGTCCCCTCATGTCAACGCACCCGATGTTGAAC
>ENA-UOXR01000660-UOXR01000660.1-bioreactor-metagenome-genome-assembly--contig:-NODE-660-length-40233-cov-253.432948_pt1 | contig 40233 bp, 28 predicted proteins | sample MGYA00238164_ERZ764825 | MGnify/ENA primary metagenome ERZ764825 (study PRJEB28920, sample SAMN05720171) | bioreactor metagenome | isolation source: Anaerobic biogas reactor | place: USA:Washington... | reverse complement strand
CTTAGCTATATTTTTATCCAGATGCCTCAGGTCTCGCGAGACCGAAGATTTATATTCAATCTTGCAGGCCAAGAAGCTCCCTCATCTCTCCAGCAGAGACGATCCTGTCGTCCTTGTCATTCATTCGTTCCAGAGCGATGAAGTAATCTGCATACTCTTCCAGATAAGCCTCGATCGCCTTTCGGATGATGTAAGTCTTGGGACGATCGAGCGCACTGGCAAGGTCTTCAAGGCCGCGGGCGATGTCATCGGGAAGCCGAACTGAGGCGGATGTGGAGATTTGAATCACCAGGATAATATTCGTATTACAAGTATATCAATGTATTACATGAGATTGATAGAGGTGGGAGAGTTTTAATATATTGGCGCTCTTCGCCGTATTTATATCTCTTGAAGATCCAAGGTCCAGCAGTTTGACTCAGAGTGGGCAGATGTCGAAGTCCTTCTCAAAGGCGAAAAAGCATGAGTGTTAAGAAGACCACCGAAAGTGAAGAATAAAATACGGCCCTTCTAGCTTCTATTGCAGAAGGCAGTTCTTTGCGCTTTTTTCATCAGGCTCTGATCTGAATGTCGGTGTGCAACCAGAAATCCAGTGAAAGGTTTTGCGGATCATACTTCCCAGGCTGCAACCACCTTTTCCACATTTACGTAATCCCTTCTATCATTATTCTCCAAGACAATGACTCCATCAGCGCTGCCCACCAGTTTGCCACGCATCCTCTCCTTCTCATCTCCCCCGAAGTAGACTTCAATGCTCTTGCCAAATAGATGTTCAGACATAAACTTGTCCAGCATACAAAACTCCTCACGCTCTAAATAGCTCAGCTTCATTGAAATAGTTTGTGGTCTTTTTTGCGAAAAATCACTAATTAAAGAAAATTTAATGAAACTATAATTTACTTGATTAAGCAAATTTGACTGCAATCAATTATTCTTTACAGTGAACTCGACCAAATACTATTTAAGCCGATATCGAATTCAATTATGCTTGAAAAAAGAAAAAATAATTTAATCAGATGAGATCAATCAGAAATATATGAATGGGGTTACCGAATGAGAGCAATCGCTTTATTGATCATAATCGCTGTTATGCTTGTACCTGCATTGGCAGCGGATGAGATGATCGCCATCACCGACGAAGAGGGCAGAAATGTGACTGTGCCCTTCAATCCAAGCAGCATCATATGCCTATCCCCAGGAGCGGCAGAGGTGATCTATGCTCTGGGAGAATCAGATCGGATAATTGCCGTTACCGACGACTGCGATATGCCCCCTGCACTGCTGGAAAAAGAGAGCATCGGGAAGTCCAGTCGAAATGCAGACCTGGAGAGGATAATCGAGCTGAACCCCGATCTGGTGATTGCCAAGACAGGAGGCCTCTTCCCTGAGGAGGACGAGCAAAAGCTGACAGACTATGGAATTCCTGTGCTCAGATACCGCCTTTTGCACATCAACGCCTTGATTCCGATGATCGAGGACCTGGGCAGGATCCTAGGAGAAGAGGAAGATGCCCGAGATATGGCCAATGACATCTCCGGATACTATGATTCCGTCCTGGATCGAACGGGGACGATGCCCGATGAAGATCGGCCTTCGGTCTATTTCATGTCCATGGGCCACTTTGATTGGACGGGCAACCGGGATTCGACGGGACATGTCAGGATAGCAGAGGCAGGGGGCAAAAATATAGCAGCTGACCTGCAAACTAAAGTGCCTCATGTCGATATGGAATGGGTTATCGAGGAAGATCCAGAGGTGATAGTCTACTCCATGACCTCTGAGCAGTACGATGGCACAACTCCTACCATCGAAGAGATGAAGGCCAAGCGAATGGAGATCATCTCCCTGCCTGGGTTTGAGAGCATCGATGCAGTCAAGACGGGACGGGTCTATATCACCGACATTAAGATGGCCAGCGGCCTGTCCGAGATGGCTGCTATGCTCTATTATGCCAAGTGGCTGCATCCCGATCTATTCCAGGATATCGATCCGAGAGCTGTTCATGGAGAGCTGCTGCAGAAGTACTTAAACATGGATATCGAGGACATATACCAGGTCTATCCCGATGCGCCAGTAAAATAGGAAGGGTGATCTATTCCAAAACACCCCCCTCTAATTTTTAAAACAGATACAGAAATAATGGCGCTCCCATGAAGGCGGTCATCGTATCCACCGGAAAATTGGCTGGAGCCATGATGGTCCTGGCCACCCGGTCCTCTCCCAATAGCAGCAGGGCTCCGAAAAGCCCTGGCGCCGGCAAAGCTGATCACGCTGGCGGCGATAAGAGCGGCCAGCATCATTCCTGATATCCTCACCGGCATAGCATGGATTTTAAATGCTGATCCTCCTCAAGACCACCATCCCTCCCGCCAGAAACGCTGCAAAGAAGACCAGAAGTATTAACAAAGAGGTCCAGGGCAGGGGCTGGTCTAGGGCTGCGGCTCGCAGAAACAGGCTGGAATGGGTTAGCGGCAGAGCATAGAGAGCATACTTCAGCCCGGATGGGACCTGGGATAGAGAGAAGAAGGTTCCGCCCAGAAAGGTCATGGGCATCAAGATCAAGCTTGCGAAGGTAGCCATGTCCTCATGAGACCTCGCCAGCAGAGCCGCCAGAACTCCCAGAAAGGCGAATGTAAGGCAGGTCAGAAGAAGACCAACCAGAAAAGGCGAACCGATATGAATGGTAGGTGCGATGAGAAAGGCTACAGCGATAAATACGAAGGAACTCATTAAGCCCCTCACCACCCCGATCATCGCCTTTCCCATGAGCATGGAGGGCAGTCCGATTGGGGCCATGAGACATTCATCAAAGCTCTTGTAGTAGAGACGATCGACGTTGAGCCTCGTGCTTGCGCCGTTGAAGCTGGTGGTCATGGCGGTGAGAGCGATGATTCCCGGTATCACGAACTCGAGATAGCTTGTTCCATTGAGATTTATGCTTCGCCCCAGTCCCCAGCCAAATGCCACCAGATAAAGCAGTGGGCTCATCAAAGTGGTGATGAGGTATCTGGACCAGTGGCGCTTCAGGGTCACAAGGTCCGCCCAAAGTATGTTATAAGCATCCATATTAACTCTCCATGACCTTCTGACCGGTCAGTTCAACAAAGACATCCTCCAGGTTCGACTCTCGCATGGCCAGCTTATTGGTTCCTGGCAGTCCCTGAACGAACTGGGCAGCGAGCGACCTATCGGGAAAATATCTATACTGCGTGCCGTTTCCATTAGTCTGCATCTCGACTGCTACCATTCCCAGCTTCTGGCGGAGACCCAAAGGAGACCCAATGGCAATCATCTTTCCTTTATGAAGGATGCCCACTCTTTCGCATAAGGCCTCAGCCTCCTCGATATAGTGGGTGGTTAAGAAGACCGTTGTACCATCTGAGTTCATTTTCCGAATGAGATCCCAGACCTTTCGACGGGTTTGAGCATCCAATCCCACCGTCGGCTCATCCAGAACTAGCAGCTTCGGCCTGTGGATAAGAGCCCTGGCGATCATGGCTCTCCTCTTCATGCCGCCTGAGACATCATCTATGAGATAGTCTGCGTGCTCGGACAGCTCCACATAATCGAGCAGTTCAGATATCCTTTTCGTTCTCTGTGCTTTGGGCAGATGATGAAGCCTTGCATGAAGCTCCAAGTTCTCAGCGATTGTCAGGTCTTTGTTCAGGCTCAGGTGCTGCTGAACTATGCCGAACTCCAGCTTTACCTTGGATAGGTCCCTGACCACATCAGAGCCGTTGATGAGCGCTCTCCCGGAGGTGGGCTTTGTAAGCGTGGTGAGAATTCGGATTGTAGTAGTCTTTCCGGCACCATTCGGCCCCAGAAATCCGAAGAGCTCTCCGGGATCAACCTGAAGGCTTTGGATATCAACTACCCTTTTTCCGGAGTACTCTTTAATTAGATTCGATATTTCTATCATCCCAATCACAACGCCCAAAAGATCAAGTGTTGGCCTCGAGGAGCAGCTTCTGCTCATCATCCACAATGCTGTAGAGCGCCTCGGAGCTCAAGCCCGATATCGGATAATATTTTCCGCCGGTCATCTCTGCGATCTCCCGGCAGTAGCCGAGCCTCATCTCCATGAATGACGAATCCACCACCTCGGTATCTATGACAATGGTGTGGACTCCGAGCTGCTTTGTCCTTTCCGAGATTTCCATCAGCTCGTCTTTGATCTTTCCGCCCATTCCCACATTGGCCCTGCCATCGGATACGAGGACCATCATGAGCTTTGTCTCTGCATCTTTCCTCATCTCGCCCTGCAACAGCTGCAATCCGCGGGACAGACCTGCAGAAAGCGGCGTCTTGCCGCCAGTGGGTAGCTCCTTTAGCCTGCTTAAGGCCAGATCCACGCTGGAAGAGGGAGGAAGTATCAGCTCTGCCTCCGTTCCCCTAAAGGCCACCATCCCAATCTTGTCCCTTTTCTGGTAGGATTCCATGAGCAAGGAGAGGACTGCTCCCTTGGCGCTTTCCATCCTCTGCATGGCACCCATTGAGCCACTGCCATCTACCACAAAGAGCAGCATGGCCGACGTCTTTCGCACCCGCTCCTTCTCTCGAATGTCCTCGCTCTTCACTTTAATGGCATTGGGTCCTGATCTGGCCTTTTGATATGGAGCTGCAGCACGAATGGTGGCATCGATGGCGATATCTTTTCCCTCTTTAGGCATCCTCTGTCTCAGGTACCTTCCGGAGTTTTGCAGTGCAAGGGTGTTTATCCTCCTGCCACTGGTTTTTCTGCGAAAAATCTTGTCCCTCTTTCGAGGCATATTGATCTGCCGCACATCTATTGGCGCTCCGATCTCGAAGATCTGCTCTTGCGGTGATGCAGCCTGAGCCTGATCAGAGTCCTCCTGTTGATCGGAACTCTCGGGCTGTTGCTCCTGTTTTTTCTGCTGGGGAGGCTGCTTTGGTTGCTGCTCTTGCGGCTGTTGCTCTTGTTGCTGTTGCTTTTGTTGCTGCTGGTCTTGCTGCTGCTTTTCCATGGACTTTTCCAGCTTATCTTTGTTAAGGGTCGGCGGCTCAAAGGGCCTGCTCCTCATCCTGTGAGCCAGCGCCAGCTCCATGGCCTTCTTCACATCCTCCTGGTTCGCCTCCGTCCTTCCTTCAAAAGCAGCTATGGTCTTGGCCGTTCTGGAGATCACTATCTCTGCCCTGTGGGTCTTGACCCCCAGGTCGATGCAGGTAGAGGCTATGATTCTCAGAAGATCATCGCTCATAGTCACCCTGCCAAGGATCTCCCTGGCAGCAGAGATCTTCCCCTTAAGACCATCCTGAAGAGCCTGCTGCTCTTTTGAGAAGCCCTCAGGGTCGGCATCAAACCGTTCCGCCGTCTTGGCAATCAGCATTCTCTGATCTACATCCTCGATGCCGACAACATTTACCTGCAGCCCGAATCTGTCCAGCAGCTGCGGTCTCAGCTCTCCCTCCTCGGGATTCATGGTGCCCACAAGGATAAACTTAGACGGATGGGCAACGGACACGCCCTCGCGTTCCACGATGTTCACCCCCATGGCAGCGGAGTCCAGCAGCACGTCTGCCACGTGATCATCCAGGAGATTCACCTCGTCGATGTACAGTATACCCCTGTTGGCAGCAGCCAGAATTCCCGGCTCCAGGGCCCGGATTCCCTCTTTGATTGCCCTTTCTACATTCAACGATCCCACAACCCGATCCTCTGTTGCACCCAGGGGAAGGTCGATCACCGGGGTCTTGCGTGAAGCTTCTTTAATCTGGCCTCTCTGACTCCTGTCAAAGCAAAGGTCGCACATCTCCTCCACATTTCTGGGATTGCAGTTGAAAGGGCAGTCCTCTACCACAACAATATCCTCAAGGAGGTCAGCTAGGGCTCGCACAGCGGTTGATTTAGCGGTTCCTTTATCACCTCTTATCAGCACGCCGCCTATGCGCGGATTGATCGCATTCAGGATTAATGCAAACTTCATGTCCTCCTGGCCCACAATGGATGTAAAAGGAATGGTCCTTCTTTTGATATGATGCATTTCTTCACCTTATGCTACGCCTTCGTTAAGTGATCGCAAAGGAACGATGTACGGCCTGTCGAGGTTATTCATCACCACGGCCTCGACTCCGTACACATCCCGGATATTCTTGGCATTTAAAAGATCAATAGGTTCTCCTGCTGCGTAGATCTTTCCGCCTTTCAGGATCGCCAGCTTGTCCACGAACATGGAGGCCAGATTCAGATCATGAAGTGCCATGACCGCAGAGATCTTCTTCTCTTTGACCAGGGACGATATCGTCTCCATGACCTCGAGCTGGTGTTTCATGTCCAGACTTGAGGTGGGCTCATCCAGTAGCAGCACCTCCGGCTCCTGGGCCAGAGCCCTGGCAATCAGAACCTTCTGCTTCTGACCCCCGGATAGCTGGGAGAAGTCCCTCATGGCCAAATATTCCAAATGCAAAAGCCCCAGGATATCTGCTACCTTATCGAGATCGGAGTCTGATACGCGCCAGCTTATATGCGGCCTCCTGCCCATGAGAACTGTATCAAAAACGGTAGTGGCCAGAGGAGTCGAGCTGGACTGAGGAACATACCCCAGGCGTTTGGCAAGCTCAGTTCTGCTTACAGTATCGATATCTCTGCCATCGATTAATATGCTTCCTTTGGGCTTGAGTATTTTATCCATGCATTTGATCAGAGTGGTCTTGCCCGAGCCGTTTGGGCCGACCAGCCCCAGCACTTCCGAATCCTCGACCACCAGATTGAGGTTGTCCAGGATCATGGAGCCATTGTAGCCGAATGTCAGGCTCTTTATAGTGATATTTACCAAAACACCTTCCTCCTTTTCATGAAGAGATAAACGAAGAACGGGACACCCAAAAACGATGTCATTATGCCCACAGGAAGTATTACCGGCGCGAGGATCGTCCTGGCAAGGGTGTCAGCACCGAGGAGAAGCAGAGCGCCCACCAGGGCCGAGCCCGGCAGAAGAAACCGGTGATCTCCTCCAATTACCATCCTGGTGATATGAGGAGCCACCAATCCCACAAAGCCGATGGTTCCAGTAAAGCAGATTATGCTGGCAGTTATGAGCGAGACCAGCACCATGCTGATAACGCGTGTCCTCTCGACGTTCACTCCCAGGCTCTTGGCAGTCTCGTCACCTGCCCCCATGGCATTGATGTCCCATGACTTGATGATCAGATAAGGTAGACAGACTGCCAGAATTGCTGAAATTATTCCGGCCTTTTCCCAGGAGGATTTGCCCAGGGAGCCCATCATCCAAAAAACGACCTCCTGCACCTGTTCTGCATGTCCAACATACTGCAGAAACGATGTCATGGCACTGAACAGGTACATGATGGCGATTCCTGCCAGGATCAGAGTTTCTGGAGTTATGCCTTTGTACTTGGCAAGGCCGTAGACGGTGAAGGATGCGATCAATGTGAAGATGAACGCATTGCCGATTACCAGGTACTCTCCTCCCACAAATCCGGCACCGAGCACTATGGCCAGGGCTGCACCGAAGCCGGCTGCTGAAGATACGCCCAGGGTGAATTCGCTGGCCAGTGGATTCTTCAAGATGCCCTGCATGGCTGCGCCTGCGATCGCCAATCCCATGCCTGACAGTATGCCCATGAGGATCCGATCGAGGCGGAGGCCCCAGACGATGGTGTTTGCATATGACGTTGATTCAAAGTAGTCGGGAAGAAACCTGGCCATGATGGCAACATAGACCTCCTTAATGCTGAGACTTGCAGAACCGAGGGTGACGGCCATGCTCGCCAGCAATGCGGTCCCCAGCAGCAGTATCAGGAAGAAGAGCGCCCTCTTGCCCATATAGCTCTGGTATTCGCCCATCACCTCAGTCTTTGATAGAGACATAGGCCTCCAGAACGATGCCCAAGCAGATCAAAACCCAGAATTTGTTATCTATCATGCCATTCTTCCATAGTAAACAAAATTGGATTTAATACAAATTAGATTGTATTTAAGCGTTTCGGGAAATTTCGAAAACCTAACCGACTCGAAACCACAACTGCTTCTGTACATGATAATCAGGTTGATAGTAATCGTTGACAGCAGGGTTTACGCCGAATTATTAATGATTTGGGCGCATCGCTGCTGGTTACGCTGAACGGGATGCGGCTGCTGAAGAACGGCCACTGGCGGCAGATCCAAATATCTGTGCATGCATAAACTCCTTCGATGTCCTGATCGCCGGAATCGCCGAGGCGAACGAGGCTGAGGCACAGATCGCAATAAAGAGCAGAGGGTAAAATGGCGGAATACGGTGAATGGAACCGAAAGGGCGCGAGCCTCAGCGATGTGACGGCAAAGAAGGAGTATGGCGTGGACCGGGAGTTCATAATCAAGGGAATCAACGCAGGAAAGCTTGAGTTCCGCGAGGGAAGCATCTATGGAAATCCTTACATCAAGGTCTTGAGACGCCAGCTCGAGGAGTACATCGCCGAAGAGCTAGGGAAAGAGTACCTGAACAAGGCCAAGAACAGGACCGAACTCCGAAAGATCAAGAAGGAGATCGCTGAGGTCGAGTGTAGGTTGGCCTCGCTTAAGCTGGAAAAGACCGCGCTTGAGAGATTGCTGGAAAAATAAGGAGAGATGAAGAGGGCCCTTCGCCAGTGGTGCCTCGATAAGGAGATTGTGCGCCCGGGCCTACCGGGCCGCCTACGAGCGTGAGTGCACGGTCATCGCGGAGAGAGTGCCCAGGATGGCCTCTGGAATCAGAGAGCCGGCAGGCCTGTGGCGGATTCATAACTTTCTGACCGAGAAGCGAAATGAGACTGACGAGAAGTATGACTGCAGCTACTCACTACTGCTCTGGGTCTTTAGCAGGCTGATGGTGGAGGGAGGGATCAGCGAGGATGATCTGAGGTGCCTCATGAAGGCCCTCTTGACGGCGCATTCCACCCTCAAGTTCGATTCAGGAACACAATGTGCCAGGCAAGGCCCGCCGCAAAGCCAGCGATCCCGGCAGGTCCGGCATTCCTGAGGGTCCTGCACAGATCTTCGTGCCCGAACCATTCGCCCTATCAGCCTCTTTGCGAAATCCGGCTCCTCAATATTACCCAGCCGAAGCTCCGGACGGAGCATGGAAGGACAGGCAAAGGCCTCGCCGCCGGGCATTACAACAACAGACCGACAGGCATCAAAGTAGCAATGATGAAGCCTCTCTCTTCCTTCTTCTACAGTATTGCGCATTCTCTCCAGTTCCCTGAATCGCACCAGGCTTCCGCCCATTTGGGCCAGGCCTTCTGCACGCTCTATGGCTGCCTCAATGCCTCTGGAAGCGACGACTGCATCTGGCTGCATTGAGTTATCGCCCCGGCCCGCTTGCCTTAGGAAGTCGATTGCGATTCCCTCAATGTTGCCAAGGTAGCTGCACAGCTCCACGAGCCCCGCAAGCGCCCCAGCATTGGCCCTGGTGAGAACACAGGTCGCGCCGACCCGAATTCCTGCCTCTCTAAGGGCCATAATTCCATTCAGTGCAGATTTGGCGGAGCCGCCACGTCCGCTGGAAAAGGGTCGGATACGATCGTTCACTGATGGAGGGCCATCCAGGCTCACGCCTATTCCGATTTTAAGATCATTCAGCCTTCCGGCAACATCGGAAGTGATGAGGGTGGCGTTGGTCTGAACCTGGCAGGGAACCTGCAGGCCCATCTCATCAAGGTAGTCCACTGCCCTTTCGATCAGGCCAAGGTTAAGAAGGGGCTCGCCGCCTGTGAACTGGATCTTAAAGCCATCGAAGCATTCCGCCATCACGTCGATGGCCCGCCTGGCAGTGACCCAGCCCATCGAGGCTCTCGACTCGCCGCCATGGGCATAGCAGTAGCTGCAGCGGAGGTTGCAGTCACTTGTTACGGATAAAGCCAGAAGGCCGGGGCTTTCCTCGGGCATTTTACCAGTTTTAATTCTTAGCTTCCCGAACTTGCATCGGTTTGTGGTTGATCGTCCTCGATCCACCCCTCGATATCCAGATAGACGTCCCGAAGCTCCTCCTTCATCTCCTCAGTTGCCTGCCACATCCCCCTCTCCACTGCCTCGAGCAGCCTCTCGGCGATGTTCTGCAGTGCGTGGGGGTTCACTTTTTTCAGCCACTCCTGCATATCCTTATCCAGAGCGTACTTGTTCGCCAGCTCCTCGTACATCCAGTCCTCCAGGACCTCTGCAGTGGCATCCCAGCCGAAGGATATATCTACGGCCCTGGCAAAATCGGCTGCGCCTTTGTAGCCGTGCTCCTGCATACTTTTGATCCACTTGGGATTAAGAATGCGCGTCCGAAAAATATGCTTCGTCTCTTCAGCAGCGCTTCTGGTCTTCACCCTGTCAGGATCGGAGCTGTCGCCGCAATAAGACCTAGGCAGCTCACCTTTGATGGATTTTACAGCGGAGATCATGCCTCCGTGAAACGAATAAAAATCGTCACCGTCCAGCATATCGATCTCTCTTGTGTCCTCGTTCTTTACTGTCAGGTCCAGGCTGCCCAAGCGCCTCTTGAACTCATCAGCAGCTGTAACCCCAAATGACCTGCGACCATAAGCATATCCTCCCCAGACCATATAGACCTCTGCCAGATCGTGGCAGTCCTTCCAGTTCTTGGACTCGATGGCAGCGCTCACTCCCGCGCCATAGGTTCCGGGCCGACTTCCGAAGATGCGATAGCCCGCCTCCTTCCTGGCCGTCTCTTCGCAATTGCCGGCATCCATCTTCTCCTTCATCCTGAGCTCCACGTGATAAGCCAGATAGTTCTCCTCTGGGGATTCTTTGAGACCCGCGACCATCTGTACCGCCTCGTCCATCAGCTCCACGATATTCGGAAAAGCATCCCTGAAGATTCCGCTTATGCGCACCGTGACATCGATGCGAGGCCTTCCCAGCTCCTGCAGCGAGATCAGTTCCAGCCCATCGATTCGGCCGCTTCGCTCCTCCCAAACGGGGCGGACTCCCATTAAATAGAGTATCTCGGCAATTTCATCGCCACAGGTTCGCATGGTGTTGGTGCTCCAGAGAATTATGCCAATATTCTCCGGATAGCTACCTTCATCCTGAATATACCGCTCCAGTAGCGACTCAGCCTGCGATACGCCAACCTTCCAAGCCGTCCTGGTGGGTATGGCTCTCGGATCCAGGCTGTAGAAGTTTCGCCCAGTTGGCAAGATATCGGCCATGCCTCTTGTGGGAGCGCCGGAAGGACCTGGCATTACATAGCCACCACTCGCCGCATCGAGGATGCTATCAAGCTCCTGTACGGTCTCCTCCAATCTTGGAACAAGGAACTCGCAGATATAGCGAAGGACTGATTCAACCTCGCGACTCTTTCTTCCCAAGATTTCGAGCTGCACCCCCTGGAGATCGCCAGTTGAAAAATTGCTCTTGTGAAGCTCCTCGATCAGCCGAAGAGAATGATGATGGATCTCCTGAAGAATTTCCCCACCCGTCTTTTTGCCATCGACAGTCGTTGCCCTGCCGTCCAGGAGCTGGTCGTAATCGTATCCCATCAGGTTTGAGACGGCCTCTCTCAAGGATGGAACGCTCCCGTTCTTGAGCCTGGTAAGGGATACCAAAAATTCATCTTGCTTGATCCCCGATGGCGGCAATCCCAGGATATGCAAACCGTTTCGCACCTGAGAATCGGACAGCTCATAAATGTAGTCGCAGAGCTTCTCTACAAACTCATCGAATTGACGGCCTTCTGGGTACTCCATGAGGCCCAAGTCACTATCGAGGTTGGCCTCTACTGTCTTCTGCCAGATTCGCTCCTTTAAGTCAGGCAGCTTTTTTCGATCCTCAATAGATGCCTGCCGGTATTCTTTTATGAGAACCTCCAGCTCTGCCATCTCCTCGTATGTATCGGCATTGCGCATTACAGGAACCAGATGATCGACCAGACAGCAATAGCTGCGTCTCTTGGCCTGGGTGCCTTCTGCAGGGTTGTTGATGATATAAGGATAGATGTTGGGAAGATCGGATATGGCGATATCCGGATAGCAGCTCTCCGATAGGCCCACTGACTTTCCCGGCAGCCATTCCAGCGACCCGTGCTTTCCAATATGCATGACCACGTGAGCGCCGAAGATGTCCCTGATCCAGCGATAGTAGGCATAGTAGTGATGAGGAAATGGCAGATCCGGGCTGTGATAGATCGCTTCGGGATTTTCCAGCAAGCCTCTGGGAGGCTGCATGCTTATGAAGACATTGCCATTGACGATGCCGGGAATGATCATGAAGTCGTTGTGGACGAACAGATCTCCTGGCGGCATTCCCCAGGCGTTCGTCATCTGCTCCTGGACCAAAGCAGGCAGCTCTTCGAACCATGCCCGGTACTGCTCGCCGGAGACTAGAGCGTCCGCCCTCTCAAGGAGGCACTGCATGCTGTAAAACTTCTTTTGATTAGTAGCACCCTTCAGGATCCTATTCATCAGATCCTGGCCGCTGTCAGGCAGCCAGTCGAGCCTGTATCCTTCCTTGGCCATCCCGTGCAGGATTCTATAAACCGACTCCGGAGAATCAAGGCCGATGGCGGTTCCAATCTGATCGTCCCTTGGAGGATAGTTGTGAAAGATGATTGCCGCCTTCCTGTCCTCTGGGGCTGTATGTCGCAGGCGCGCCCAGTTGAGAGCCAGACGCACGATCTTTTGTATTCTCTCTTCCATGGGCTTGAATCGGGAAAGTCTGGCTCCGGTCAGTGGATCTCTGCCGGACGGATCCCGGAATCCGACAGGCACACTTATCAGCATTCCGTCGAACTCTGGCTGGGCCACATTAATAGTAACGTCCATCGGCCCAAGCCCCTGGAATGAGGCAGACCACTCCTCTTTTGTGCTGTAATAATTTAGCAGGGCCTTTATAACCGGAACTCCCATCTCCTGAAGAGCCGATGCCCCTTCAGCTGCTGCCTTCTCTGTTGAACTGGCTCCATCCAGCCTTTCCCTGGTTCCAGAGTCCCTCATAGAGGAGTCGCTATCGCTCCCTCCTGGCAAGTTTCTTGCGACCGGTCCGATCGTGAGAGAGAACATCAGTGTGCTGATCAATACATCAATTATGGGATGGCCATCGTTCATAAAATAGTCTTTTGCGGCCTTTTCCCAACCGCCGCTTCCAAGCTGCTCATCCTTGCGGGTATGCAGGAACACCGGAATGACATTTGCGCCTTTTGCTTCAATCTCCAGGATAATCAAATCGATGGCTTCCAGATCCTCAGCTTGCCACATGCTGATATTAAACCAAAGGCCCACAGTGAGCCTTCCTGGAATAAGCTTCATGTCCAGATACTCCTGCAGAGATGGTACGTGATCGAATTGCGGATGGTAGATCCCCTCCCAGGGAGGCATTTTTGGATCGATCACCGGAAGGGCCGCATCACCAAGCAGGTTAGCCAGAAAAAGCAGAAGGTTCCTGAGGTTCTCTCTTCCTCCAAAGCTGATGTACTGAAAAATTCTCCTGTACGCATCTCCTACCGTTGATTCGTTCACAAACTCAGGATCAATACAGCTTGCATCCTGAACGTGAAGAAGGGCCCCAGACTCCCTGATGGCAGAAATTAGTCGATCATATCCAGGAAGGCTCTTTTTTCCGCCATGCAGCCTGATTATGACCAAATCGGATTTTATAGCAATGTCTTTTACTTCATTCGTCCGAATTAAGGATTCGCCTGCAATTGGATGCAATGCTGCAAAATCGCCCAGTTCTTCTTTCAATTCTCTGAAGGCCGAGGCCAGCGGCGAAATATCCGAACCGCTGACGCTAATATATGTGATCTTTGTGGTATTCGACCTCATTTCCGGCTCAAGTCCATTTTTAATGATGGATAGGCATAGGCGTTTTCAAGCTCCTGGCCAAAAAATCTTTCAGCCATCTCCTCATGAATCGCCTCCGGATCAATATCCTGGAAAAGCTCAGGATGGAGCCACTTTGCGAAATAGAGCTCTCCGATAACAGAGCGCATTCCGCCAGCAACAATTCCGCTTAAAATATATATTCTCCCTTCCTCGACGGCCTTCAGAGAACTTAGCTCGGATCTGCTGGAGATCTCATCGTGTTCCTTGATCAAATCCTCTTCGCGGTATTCCTTGGTGCTTGAAAGCATTTTGACGATTACAGAAGGATCTTGCTGTATTAGGAATTCCGGATCAATTGTCGGGTATTGTACTGATGAATTGGTAACGATGTTGGATCCGCTGGCCTTTTCGATGAAATTATTATAGCCGCTGCTCGTTGACGCTGCACGGTATGCTGAGTTCCACTCGACATATGCGCTTGTCTCCTCATCCGGTTTGGCAGCTGCAGTTCGACTATCAATTAACTTTTCATACTCATTGACAAAGTCAACGATCTCTCCAGCCCGCTCCTCTTTTCCCAGGATTTGTCCCATATTTTCTGTTATGATGATCACGCGAGCCGGATCGGTGAATTTTTCAATAATCACAGGAATTCCTGCATCCTCTATCTCTTTGCGATTGTCATCGGAGAGCATCCCGTCTGCTATCAAGAGGTCGGGATGAAGCTGCACGATGCGCTCCAAATCTGGCGACCTGGAGTTCTCCCCTACAATCTCCACTTTATCGATATATGCGGGAAAAACTGAATTCGGCCGGCCAATTAGATTATTTCCGCCATCCAGAGCACAGATTATCTCTGTTGCCATATTGGACAGGGAAATTATGCTAGTTACAGGTAATGATAGATTCACCTGCTTTTCGGTATAGTCAACGACACTGATAGTATCCCCGCTGCATACAGGAATCGATAGGCATAAACAGATTATTAACGCGATGATTATTTCTCTTATCATTGTAACATCCTCAAGACATATTTTTTGGATTTAAGACAAAATCACTTGTATTTAAGACCTCCGGAGCAAGAAGTAATTGACGAAATTATATAAGATAGATTTATTCATTAAAATTTAAAAATTAAAAAATATTAGATATTATTTACCCCGATTATTGCCAGCTTTCCGAAGGAGGATAGACCATCACCAGATTATTGTCTATTCCTAAGAATTTATTGTACCATTGTCTGTAAATCGATTCCGGATCGACATCATTGAACCGATCTGGATGGAGAGCTTTGGCTAAGAAAAGGCAAAAGATGCTGTTATGAACTGACCTCGTTCCGCCGTTGAGGAAGTATAAGCGCCCATCCTTGACTGCATTGAGATCCTGCCAACCGGTGCGATTCTTAAGGCTGTTTAGTACCTCAATCAATGGCTCTGCGTTATTTGTCGCCGCAAATCCGTCCGGAGTCTTGATTACCACATGCGGATCTCTCTGGATTATGGCTTCAGGGTCCACAGTGGGATAAGGTTCTGCGATGTCATCGAAGATCGATCGACCGCCGCATAGAACTATCGCGTCATAGGTATTGTCGCCAGGGCCTCGGGTTGCAAAATCCTTGCTGCTTTCGAAATAGAGATATGTCCTCTCTTCGTCGGTCAGGTTTTTCGTTCTCTCCTGGATGAGGTTCATATTGGACTCTTCAAAGTCGATAAGTGAATCAGCTCTCTCCTGCCTGCCGAGCAGATATCCCATTATTCTGATGGCATTATCGAAGTTGCCGGGCTTGTGGAAATCCATGGCTATAAGGCCAATTCCCCTGGAGTTCAGTGCTTTCTCCATTTTTTCATAGGAACCCTGTTTGTAAAAGTTTTCGTAACAGTGCACGATCTCTGGATTCAATCCGAGGATTGCCTCGGAATCAGGCTCATTGCTGCTGCCCACCGTCGGAACATCCTTTAGCATATCCTGCAGCTGGACGGCATGGCTCTTCGATTCGCTGATAGCCAGCGGCTTGATGCCCAAGGCAAGCAGCATCTCAGGACCATAGCTTCCGGCTATAGTAACGATATTCTCTATTGGCACGCTAACGGTTACATTTCTTCCAACGCCGTCGACGATCGTGAGGTTTGTTTCATTGCCCATGATGATCGATTGGATCTGAGTGATATCTTTTTCATCGATCCGTCCGTCGTAGTTGGCATCTGCAAATGCCGTGGCCTTTTGCGTGCCGCCGATGATCTCCCGAATAAAAGCGATGTCCGATTCATCAATTGTATCATCCATATTGGCGTTTCCGAAGATACCTAGAGCGAAGTTGTATGCTATTCCTGATTGAATCGAAAACAAAACGCATAGCGCCATAGTCATCATGAGGCGCATATTAGTGGTGGTACTCATACATCGTCTCCTTGCCATTTAATCCAATACCTTCCCAAATTTGACTCTCCGTCTTTTATCAATATTTTTTGCCTTAAAGCAAATTTATTTGAGTTAAATAGCTTTCGGTGGTCTGATAAGATCATTGAATTGAAATTTTAAAAAAAATTAGCAATCAACCCACAATCGAACGCGCCAGCATCCTGTATCTCTCCGCCAGGCTCGTATCGGGAGCGCCTTCGATGACTGTGGCGTTCCTCTCTTCGCAGGCCTGAATGGTGGGATCTCGGGGAATTTCGGCTACGACCTTTGTGTCCATCTCAGCAGCCGCCCTCCGCACGATCTCCAACTCATCGACAATTCCCCGAGCATTCAGGATTATTCCTTTTAGCTGAGCATAGCCGCGCCCTTTGAATTCGCCAACCGCCTGAGCAATGTTTCTGGCGGCAAAAAGGGACATCTTCTCACCGGACGTGACGATGTAAACCTCGTCGGCATAGCCCCTGCGAAGCGGCATGGCGAAACCCCCGCAGACCACATCGCCCAGGACATCGTAAAGGACTATATCGGGTCGGTAGGTCTCGTAGGCCTTCAATGCCTCCAGCTTCTCAAAGGAGGCAATGATACCCCGTCCAGCGCAGCCCACTCCCGGCGTCGGCCCTCCACATTCGGCGCATAACACTCCGGCAAAACCGGGATAGACCATATCCTCCAGAGATACCGCAGTGGCCTTGGTCCTCAATGTGTCAAGGATGGTAGGAACGCTTTTCCCGTTCATTAGGAGACAGGTGGAGTCCGCCTTCGGGTCGCAGCCGATCTGCATCACCCTTCTGCCTTGCTTTGCCAGCGCTGCAGATAGATTGGCAGCAGTAGTTGATTTTCCAATTCCGCCCTTGCCGTAGATAGCGATTTTTTTCAATTTCGGAACACCTCAGGATTTTGATTAAGCAGATTGACGATCGTTTGTGTAAGATAAGCATGGCCGCGCAGGCCGACAAACGGGGTCCCATCATAGCGGTAAATGTGATCGAAAGCCGGGAACGCGGCATGAATCCTTATTGGCACATTCCTGGATATCTGCAGGTCGTAGGAATTGCCATAGACAATATGCGGATTCATGCTGGAGATGGCATCTTGCAGGGTCCAGCTATCCGGCTCGATCAGAAGCCTCACATCCTTCCCCAGGCCAAAATTCGCTTCCCGGTTCAATCTCTGCGGCCCGATAGGGGATGCGGGCAGGACAATTAAAGATGGATTGACGCCCCACTCGTCCCGCATCATTTCAGCAAGCCCAGACGAATAATCGAAGGGACATGATATCGCCGCTCTCAAGTGATCGATATTTTGCAGAAAATTAACCAGCTCCAATATGGAAAATCCGTATTTTTCCAGTTCAGCCCTCACCATTCCTTTATCCAGGCTAATTCCCAGAATGCTCGCTATGTCCTTCATCCAGTCAATGGAACCTTTGACTCCAAAGGGAAGGCCGTAGTAGTAGGGAGTGCCGAAGCGCTCTTTCAGGATTGCTGCGGCCTCAAGCCCGATGTCTCTTGTCACAAGGTTCAAGGAGGCGCATGCCATATTCTTGATCGCGTCCACATCGGTATTGCATGTAAAGACCGTGTTGACCCGGATTCCCATGAGGCCCAGCATCCTTTCCAGCTCTGCCAGGTCGGATATGATGTTGAAGGAATCGATAGTCGGGCCGATTATATTAACTGTGCAGGGTTTTGTCCATGAGGGCGCATCATTTGACCTTACTTTTTTTGTGCAATCCTCTGCAATATCTCTGGCCAGAGTGCCAAAAACCTCCCGAATTCCTATAGTGTAATCTCCGGCAAAGCCGCCACTGGGAAAAGGTAGCATGCGAGCATTAATAGTCGGCTGAATCTCCTCGATGATCCCCTGCAGATCCAGGCCGATCACTGATGTTACCCCTGTAGCTACAAGGGCGATCATCTTTGGATAGTATTTGTGGTCCAGCTCTACAATCGCCTCTTTGATTTTCACGTCCCTCCCCATGACTACATCGTCCTCGTCCATTCCGCTGGAGAAGAGCTTGCCCTTGGGTGACTGCCGGTTCATGATCATGTAGTTGAAGGCATTGTAGTTGCAGGTACCGGTGGAGCCGTGTTCAAGTATCAGTAGGTCTTTGATGCCAGAAAGCGCCCAGAGGACTCCGAAATAGTCGGAAGGAACCGGAAATCCATTGTGCTTTAAGTCCATGAATTAGCACTCTCCGCTGGCCAGGATCTTCTCCTTGTATATCAAAGCCTCAATGCCTGGAGTCCTTTCCATCAGCAGCCGCAAAACCTCAAGCGTGCTCTCAAAGCCTATGAGATAATTGGACGTTAAAAGGACTACAGGCCGTATTCCCATTCTGGCCAATGAAGAACGCTCAAAAGCGCCAATGGAGATGTCGGGAGAAAGCTCTTCCAGCAGCTCTTCATTTTGCAGGGAATTGTCTCCTTGAAAAACAATCGGATCGACTCCTGCATTCAGAAGCGATTTGATATCCGGCCAATCTTCAGGAAGAATCGTTTGAAGCAGCATTGCCTTTGGCTCGACACCAATATTCGCCAAAAGGTGTGCCAGATCAAACGGCCTGCCAGAGGTGCCGAAGACTACGCAGGTCATGCCGGAGAGAGCAGCACGAGCTTTTTCCTGCAGAGCTTCTGTCTTTTTCTTCAAGTCCGCGACCTCGGCTGACAGGTCGATATTTAATGCGGCTGCGACCTCTTGATACCATTCTTCTATCGAATCAGGCTGATAGGGCTTACGACTGTAAACATAATCCGTCCCAAACCTCTCTTTCATCATCCTGGCCAATGGAAGGCCATACTGATCCAAAACTATGTTGAGCTGGGCCCGAGGAGCCGCTTCAAGCTCAGAGGGCGTGCAATATGATGGTATGACGTTCTTGATCCTGATACCCTTGCTGCCAAGCAGCCTTGCCAGCTCCGTCTTTCTGGCAGTAGAGGTCCACATGCCCAGGATGTTTGCGGTTCTTTCCTCCTGCGGCTGTTCTTTCATCAGCTCAAAGAGGGACTTGAACATGTTCTCAACACCCGGTGTCGCTCCCTCGCAGGTGAAGTTTTCAGTATGAATTGTCAGCAGCTTGGCCTTGACAGAGGGCCGGATCTCATCGATGCAGGCGTCAAAGTCCTCGCCAACGATCTCTTGCAGACAGGAGGTGATCAGGAACAAAACCTCTGGGTGATACTCCTGGTCGGCCTGATGGATGGCCTCTCTCACCTTCTCCTGAAAGCCAAATATGATATCATCTTGAGAATAATTTACAAATAAAAGATTATTTGGGCGTGGGTCAGAAGTGAGCGACCTCATGTTCATAGAGAGCTTGGCATTGTAAAGACATATTGCCGGGCCAAACAGCAGCGCATAGGAATTCTTGATCAGAGGCACAGTTCCTGCCACCGCCCTAAAAGAGCAGTGCTGGCCGGGATACTTTGCATGCGCAGTTGCCGCTAGAGATCCGTCATCCGGAAGCTCGCTTAATCTAAGGCATTTGTTCTCGATACTCATTTATTTTCACAGCCCAAACAATCATTTCAGGTCAGGTCCTCAATTTCCTGGATCAGCATTGCTCTGTGGTTGATCGTCCTCGATCCACCCCTCGATATCCAGATAGACGTCCCGAAGCTCCTCCTTCATCTCCTCAGTTGCCTGCCACATCCCCCTCTCCACTGCCTCGAGCAGCCTCTCGGCGATGTTCTGCAGTGCGTGGGGGTTCACTTTTTTCAGCCACTCCTGCATATCCTTATCCAGAGCGTACTTGTTCGCCAGCTCCTCGTACATCCAGTCCTCCAGGACCTCTGCAGTGGCATCCCAGCCGAAGGCGATGTCCACCATCCTGGATATGTCGCCAGCGCCCTTGTAACCATGACGCTTCATGCTCTCGATCCATTTGGGGTTGAGGATGCGGGCCCGGAAGATATGCTTGGTCTCCTCAACAGTGCTCCTGGTCTTCACCCTGTCAGGATCTGAGCTGTCTCCGCAGTACGAACGGGGAAGCTCGCCTTTCAATGCCTTGACCGCTGCGATCATCCCGCCGTGATAGGAGTAGAAATCATCGCCGTCCAGCATGTCATACTCCCGGGTGTCCTCGTTCTTGACCGTCAGGTCGAGACGGCTGAGGCGCCTTCGGAACTCGTCGGGAACGGTCGCTCCGAAGTTTTTGCGACCGTAAGCATAACCGCCCCATTTTACGTAGATCTCGGCCAGGTCTTTCTCATCCTTCCAGTTCTTGGAGTCGATGGCATCTGAGACTCCGGCGCCGTAGGCTCCGGGGCGGCAGCCGAATATGCGGTAGCAGGCCAGGGTCTTGGCCTGTTCTCCATCGATTCCAGCGGCCGTCTTCTCGGAAATGTCTGCAGATACATGCTTTGCCAGGAAGTTCTGCTCCGGCGGCTCCTTCTGCTCTGCCACCAGCTCTACTGCTCTATCAACAAGATGCACGATATTTGGAAATGCATCCCTGAAAAAACCGCTGATGCGCAGCATAACGTCTATCCGAGGACGCTGCAGCTCCTCTATGGGAATGAGCTCTATCCCTGTTACTCTGCCGCTCCTCTCCTCCCAGACCGGCCGAACCCCCATGAGGCAGAGGACCTCGGCAATGTCGTCTCCCTTGGTTCGCATGGTGGGACTGCCCCAGATGACCATTCCCAGGGATTCCGGATAGCAGCCCTCGTCCTCCAGATAGCGCTCAAGCAGGGCGTCTGCCTGGGCGACGCCCACCTTCCAGGCCGCCTGAGATGGTATGGCCTGGGGATCGACGGAGTAGAAATTTCTTCCCGTGGGCAGAATGTCTGCCATTCCCCGGGTGGGAGCCCCGGAAGGTCCGGGCGAGACGAATCCTCCATCTGAGGCGCAAAGGATGGCTGAAAGCTCGTCCACTGTCGCATCTATGTTGGGCGCGAGCGTCGTGGCTATGTAATCCAGCACCTTTTCAATCTTGGGATTTCTCTTTCCCAGGATCTCTTCCACCAGTTCTGGAATCGTCCCAACGGCAAACCCCTGCTCATGGAGACCGGACACCAGCCGCAGGGCGAGAGAGTTCAGATCATCAATCACCTGCCCGCAGGTCTTCGACCCGGAAACGATCTTCCCCCTATTGTCCAGAAGATAATCATAATCATAGCCCATGGCCTCTGCCAGAGACTGCCGGAGAGAGGGTACCTGACCGTTGGCAAGCCTGGTGAGCGCAACCAGGAACTCGTCCAGGCGCGAGCCCTCGGGCGGCTCGCCAAGGATATGGAGGCCGTCCCTGATCTGAGTGTCCGCCATCTCGTGCAGATACTCATGCAGCTTTTCCAGGAATTTATCGAAATCCGAGAACGCTTCTTCCTCTTCAACCTCCAGGTCATGGTCCAGCTTTGCCTCGCAGACCTTCTCCCAGATCATCTTCTTCTGTGTGGGCAGTTTGGATTGGTCCTCGGAGGCGGCCTGGTAGTAATCGGCGAGCATCACCTCCAGCTCCGCCATCTCATCATAAGCATCGGCATTGTGCATGACAGGAACCAGATGGTCGATGATGCAGCAGTAGCTCCTCCTCTTGGCTTGAGTCCCCTCGCCAGGATTGTTGATGATGTAGGGATAGATGTTGGGCAGATCGGATATGGCGATGTCCGGGAAACATGAATCCGAAAGCCCAACCGACTTTCCCGGAAGCCATTCCAAGGACCCATGCTTTCCGATGTGCATCACGAGATCAGCCCGGAAGACATCTCTAATCCAGCGATAGTAGGCATAATAGTGGTGAGGAATGGGATGATCGGGGCTGTGGTAGATGGCGGCCGGGTCCTCCAGAAAGCCGCGCGGGGGCTGAAGGCCGATGAAGATATTGCCGTTGATGACTCCTGGAATTATCAGGTTTTTCTTATGAACAAAAAGCTTTCCCGGCGCCTCTCCCCAGGCGGAGGTCATCTTCTCCTGTACGGCCACGGGAAGCTGCTCGAACCAGTCTTTGTAATCACCCTCAGTAACGGAGTCTATTGCCCTCTTAGCCAGCTCTTCCGGGCTTCTCCAGCGCCGGTCGAGGGTAAGCCTGCTCTTCACATCCTCGATCAGGGCCTGGCCATTCTCGGGCATTCTCTCGATCGTATATCCCGCATCATCCATGGCCTTCATGATGTTCAAGACCGATACGGGCGAGTCCAGGCCGAATGCGGTGCCTATGCGGTCGTCTCGGGGAGGGTAGTTGTGGAAGATGATTGCCACCTTCTTTTGGGAATTGGGAATATGCCGGAGCTTTGCCCAGTTAAGGCTCAGGCGTACGATCTTGTTCGTGCGCTCGGGAAGCGGCTCGAACCGGATGACCCTCGCCCCGGTCAGTGGATCTATGTCCGTTCTCTCCCTGGCCGCTACAGGGACGGTGATCAGCATTCCGTCGAACTCCGGCATGGCGATTCCCATGGAGATGTCCATGGGGCTGCAGCCCTGAAGCGACTCATTCCAGTCAGCAAGAGTGTTGTAGGTCACAATGGCCTTAAGCACAGGCACATTCAGCCTTTTTATGAACCACTCCTCAGATCTGGCGACCTCCTGCCCCTCGCCGGTGTCCGATCCTTCCCAGGGTTTGATGGAGAGCGAGAACATGAGGGTGCTGATCAAGACGTCTATTATAGGCCGGCCGTCCTTCATGAAGAGGTTTTCCACCACCCACTCTGCTCCCTTCGTCCCCCGCTCGACGTCCTTTGCGGCATGAAGGAAGACGGGAATGACATTTGCGCCTTGCCTCTCGATCTCCTCAATCAGCCTGTCGATGAAGAGTGTGTTTCCCGCCTGCCAGAGGCTCTGGTAAAACCACAGGCCCACAGTCGGCCTGCCGGCAACGCACTTGCTCTGCAGATACTCCTTCAGCGTTGGTACGTGGTCGAAATCCGGATGATAGATGCCTTCCCAGATGGGCCTTGCGGGCTCGGAGAATTCATAATTCGATCCTATGAAATAGTTGGCCAGGTAGAGGATGAGGCTATAGAAGTTCTTCCGTCCACCATAATCAAGATACTGAGATACTTTCCTGTAGATGGCATTGTCTACTGTTGACAGCTTCATTAGCTCAATCTCGGGCTCATTTGAAGCAGACTGCGCATAGATGGAGACACTGCTATCTTGCAGCCTTTGGACCAATTCGTCAAAGGAGGAAAGGCTCTTCTTCCCCCCGTGCAGATTGAAGATGGCTATATGGCAGCTTCTGGCAAAATGCTCGAACTCTTCCCATTGATCGACGTCTTTTAAGTCTTCCCCGGATCTGACGGCCACCTCCGCTACCTCTCCATGCTGGCGGATCAGCTCTTTTAAGGCAGATATGAGAGGGAAGACGTCGCTTGCTTCCTGTGTGGTGACATAGGCAATCTTGACCTTCTTCGTAATAATCCATCCCGTAATCTCATTAGCATAACGAAACATTTTTTTAGTTAGAGCTAGTTGAATTGATTAAATAAAGCTTTCGAGAGACATCAAATAATTCAGCGAGAATGAATCAAATGACTCCAAATTGCAGTGAAGCCGCTAATAAAATGCCCTGTGAAGAGCTGAAAGTTGCCCTCGTTCATGCATCAATTTCCTGGAAGGAGAAAGATAAAAATATTGCCAGACTATTGGCTTTGAACAGAGAGGCGGCTCAAAATGGCGCCCGTCTCATCGTGAATACCGAGCTTGCCACTACCGGCTATGCCTTTCTAAGCAGAAAGGAGATTGCTCCTCTCACAGAGAGCATTCCCGGGCCCACTACTGAGGCCTTCGGCCTAATTGCGAATGAGTTTGGCTGCTATATCTGCATTGGCCTGGCTGAGCACGACATGAGAACGGGCATATTCTACAATTCAGCGGCCTTGCTGGGGCCAACCAAAGGTGTAGCGGCCAGATACCGCAAATTATCCCCCGCCTTTCGGGAGAATCTATGGGCCGCTAAGGGCAACCTCCCAGTTCCCGTGGTTCAGACCGAATTTGGCGCGCTCGGTATGGTGATCTGCGCCGACTCATACTCATATAGACCGGCGAGGATTGCTGCCCTGCAGGGAGCTAGGGTCCTGCTGGTTCCGGCTAACTGGCCTCCTGAGCACCATAATCCTGAAAGATTCTGGCGGGCCAGATCCCTGGAAAACGGCATTTACGTCCTGGCATGCAACCGAACGGGAATGGACAAGACGATGGACTGTAATGGTGCACAATCCTTCATAGTAAATCCTCAGGGAGAGACGGTAGCTCAGATGAGCTCTCCTGATGATACCATCATATACGGCTCTTTGCCGCTAAATGGCGTCACGACGCAAAATGCTTTGAGCGGGAGAAGGCCTCAATGCTATGGAAACATAACCCTGGATCCATACTCTCACATCAGCATCGATTTCCTTCTCGGTTTGCCGCAAGCCGCCGATTTTACAGCCGCGACACTGCAGTTATGCTCTGAGCCCCGGAATGTAGTAGAAAATACAAAAAGGGCGATTAGGCTCATAGATGATGCCCTGGCCAAGGCTGCCAGGGAGAAGGGAACGACGATCAACCTGGTCGTCCTGCCGGAGCTCTCCACCTCGGGGGCGATCTTCGGTGCAGAGGTGGCAGAGATCTGCTCGGAGGAGATACCAGGCAAAGTCACCGATCTATTTTCCCAAAAGGCAGGTGAAAGAGATCTCTTCATCGTTCTGGGCATGCCTGAGAGGGATGAATTGGGATTCTACAACAGCTCCGTCCTGATCGGTCCCGATGGAATTGTGGGCAAGTACAGGGCGGTCCACCTCTCTTGGCGCGATAGGAACTGGGCCTCCCCCGGCGACGGCGGTTTTGCAGCATATGATCTCCCCTTTGCCAGGATAGGAATGCTCATAGGCCATGACCTCCTGTTTCCGGAGGCTGCAGACTCGCTGGCAAAGCTTGGCGCCGACGTGCTCTGTGTGCCTGCCCTCTGGGACGATGCTAAATCCAGATTCATATGGGAGGCGAGGCTGAGCGAGCAGATGCATCTGGCCGTCGCCAATCAATGGGGAGACTGCGCCGGGCTCCAGGCCATTGGAGAGAGCCTTTTATGCAGCTACTCCCGATTTCAGGAAAAGGTCATCCGTCTCTCTTCTCCGCCGACTGGAGATGCCATCAATATCGCAAGGCTCGGAACGAAGGACTCCAGAGAGAAGAGGTTCCTGGAGAACATAGACTACGACGTGCTTTTGGATTTATCAAATGCTGGAAAATCCAGTAATGGTTCACAAAGGAGGCCAAAAAAATGAAGCTTGCACAGTTCTATGATGGAATTGAGCTATATCGAGAGGAGAAGATAGTCTATGCCAGGCTCATGACTCCTCACCGGGTCCTGTCCACCTGTCGCAGTTCCGCTGGCGGGATGCATGACGACCTCATGTATCTTTACAACCACCAGTCCTGTGAGCCGGCAGGAGGGCACATGAACGCCAGGATGTACCGGCTGGCGGTTGACAGTCCGGAGGATTACAAGAGAGAAGTGGCCGACCGCCACAACCTGCCTTTCCAAAGGTGTGCCACGCTTGGAACTGCAGCCAATATGAACAACGCCGCCATCTGCATCGAGAGGTTTTGCGATCTTGAGGTCGTGACAGTATGTACCGGTGGCGTGGAGGGAAATGCAGGCAGGGCAGGGGATCCGGCCACCTATTACGAGCCGCAGGATGATAGCGCAAAAGGACAAATAGATCTGGAATGCGAAAGAAGACCGGGAACAATAAACGCCATGATCTTCCTCAACCGGGAGCTGACACCGGGCGCCATGGTCACCGCAGTCATCACCGCCACTGAGGCCAAGACTGCTGCCCTTCAGGAGCTAGCGGTTGGATCCAAATATTCAGAGGGTCTTGCTACGGGCACTGGAACAGACCAGATTGCAGTGGCATCAAAACTTGGGGGAAAAGCAATATCGTTTGCCGGCAAGCACTCGAAGGTGGGCGAGCTCATCGGTCGCACCATGCACGACGCCGTCTTAGAGACGCTCGCCCTTCAAAACGGCCTGACGGCTGCAGGCCAGTGCTCCTCACTGGCCCATCTGGAGAGGCTGGGAACTGACAGCAGAGAGATGTGCCAGGGAATTGGAGAGTTTCTGTCCAGGGACAACGCCGACCTCTTCGAGAAGAGCTTCTCGAATATAATCAAGGATCCTCTCACGGTAGCAGCCGTGGCGGCTCTCGTCCATCTGCGGGACAAGTTCGTATGGGGCACTCTTCCCAAAAGCTGTATGCCAGAGGTCATGGCCCTTTACGGCGCACAGATTTCTGCGGCCGTTTCGGGAAAAAGCCACCGAATTCACGATTACATGCAGGTGCTCTCCTCTTTGCACAAGTCACTTGATAAGCATGTGTTCCTGGAGTTCGTATACCAGGCATTTGCTCTTGGTTTTAGCGAGAAATGGACCGATCCGAAGAGCGAGATATGCGAAGGGACCGGGCTTCGGGATGAAGAGGCAGCAACAATGCGCTAGTAGCAACATTTTTTTCATTTTATAAAATCTCGCCTTTGGCAATAGACTCCAAAGCTCTGGAGATCAAGGGCAGCATCTTCGACTCGGCCTCGATCATGTAGCTGCCTGGCCTGACGCTTCCGCTCCGTCTGCCAGATGTTATCCAGAGCAATTTGCACGGAGATCCGGAGGCATCCCCTCGGCAGCGCCTGGGATCTCCCAGAAGGAATCCTCGGTCCTTAATAAAAATCCCTGCTGGGTCAAGGGCCCTGATCTCCTTGATCAGCGACTCGATAGCGTCCTCCTCGCCTTCGATGATGGCTCCAAAGCAAGTCTCTTTTACCTCTATGCCATGCTTTGATTCGTAGATCATCGTGGATACGTCACAAGGTAGGACGTCAGTGCATTCAGGGGATAGTATCACGTACTTTGTAACTCTCATGTTCGTGGTCAACAGCATCCTTTTTCCTTTTTTCATCCATATATATGGCGCGAGGGAAATCCGGTCTTCAGGCCGGAGAAGCTGACATCCATAACATTGGCGAAGCCCTCGCAATAATTTGCGAGGTTCGCCGCAGTTTGACTTGGACCCATTTCGGGTGTCTATGCTGGCATTCTCCGGGTCCTTCTCGCAGCTCTGGTTCAGGATCTCCCATGCCCTCTCATTGGCCGCTACAGCCTCTTCTTCATTGCCCAGGAAATAAAGAGCCATGCACCAGCGTTTTTCTCAACTAAACGCCCTTCATGGATAGACGTACACGCCGTCCGGCTCCTGGCCGAAGAACTTTTGGAGAAGCTCTCTATGCACTGCCTCGGGATCGATATCTTTGAAGAGGTCGGGATGGAACCATTTGGCAAGGTAAAGATCTCCGACTACCGAGCGTATGCCGCTTGCCACAGGATTGCCGAGGATATAGACCCGGCCATCTACGATCGCCTTCACATCGCCAAGTTCGGGCCGGGAGAGGATCTCATCTCTCGTCTTCTCCATGTTATCGGTCAAATTTCCTTTTTCAGTGGAATAGTCGTAACGAATGATTATATCAGGGTCCTTCTCGACGAGCCATTCTGGATCCATTGTGGGATACTTGACTGGCTCATCGGCAACTATGTTTATCCCACCTGCAGCAACTGTGAGGTTGTGGAAGAGCGTTCCGTTGCCCATGCTATAGTAAGGCCTGGACCACTCGAAGAAGACCGCAGGCTTATCCTCCTCCTCGAGACCAGCAGTGCGTTCCTCGATGATGCCCTGATACCTTTCTATAAAGCCGATGATCTCCTCTGCCCGATCAGCTTTATCCAGCAAAACCCCAATATGTCTCACAGGAGTGGCCACCGTTTTTGAATCCCAGGTGGTCTCTACAATCACGGGTATGCCCGCAGACTCTATCTTCTTCCGATCGTCGTTGGACAGCATGCTGTCGGCTATTACCAGATCAGGATCTAGTTTATGGATGAGTTCTATGTTTGGCGTATAGGAGCTTTCTGCCACCACCTGCACATCCGCAAGAGCTGGTGGAAAGAACGAGTATGAGTCGCGCCCAACGATCTTATCGCAGGCGCCAAGGGCACATATGATCTCTGAGGCACGAGAGCTGATCGAGGCTATCCGTTCCACAGGAGTCGGTACATCGACAGACTGCCCCCTGCCGTCGACGATGGTTATCATCTCTGCCTTTGCGTCCTCACATGCCCCCAGGAAGCTCAAAAGCATAAGGGCTATGAAAAGGCCAGTTAAAACTTTGCCAGTCACCTATTTCAACTCCACTAAAGTTATCTTGAATATCATGGATAGACGCACTTCTCCGTTAGATCTTCACCGAAAAATTCATCGAGAAGCTCTCTATCCACTGTCTCTGGATCGATATCCTCGAAGAGATCCGGATGGAGCCATTTAGCGAGCCAAAGCTCTCCGACTATTGAGCGAATGCCCCATGCTACGGGATTTCCCAGGACATAAACCCGGCCCTCCTTGACCGCCTTGACATCGCTCAATTCGGGCCTGGAGAGAATTTCGTCATGAATTTCCTTCATCTTGTCAGTCAAGTTCTCTTCAGCGGTGTTAGTAGCATAGCTGAAAATTATATCAGGATCTCTCTCGACGATCCATTCAGGGTCCATAATTGGATATTTGATAGGCTGGTCGGCAGCGATGTTTATACCACCGGCAGCGATTGTGAGATTGTGGAATGTCGTTGCTGAAGCCATGGTGCTATATGGATATCCGATCTCAATATATACTGCAGGCTTATCCTCGGACTTCAGATCTTCAGTACGCTCTTTTATGATATCCTGATATTTTTTGATGAAGTTTATGAGCTCTTGTGCCTGTTCTTCTTTATCAAGCAAAATCCCAAGATGGCTCACAAATGCCTCTATGGTGGTGGAGTCCAAGGCAGTCTCTACGATTACCGGTATGCCCGCAGCCTCTATCTTCTTTCGATCGTCTTCAGAGAGCATACTGTCCGCAATCACCAGGTCGGGATCGATCTTATGGATAAGCTCTATATTTGGACTGTAGGAGCTCTCAGCAACTACAGGAACATCTTTCAGAGATGAAGGAAAGAAGGAATACGAGTCGCGCCCAACTATCCTATCTTCAGAGCCAAGCACAGAGATGATCTCAGATGCACGTGATGTGATTGAGACTATTCTCTCCACGGGAAGCGATATGTTTGCTGATTTTCCGGTTCCGTCCACTATGGTAATGATATCATCTGTCCCCTCACCCGTGCCCACACAGGCCCCCAAGAGGCAAAAAAGGATGAGGGCCAGGAGAGCGCCTCCCAAAAGTTTGCCATTCATGTTTACCAGCTCCTTAAATGTGAATCTTCATACCTCTGGATAGGCCCATGCCCCTTCCAGATTGAGCCCGTAAAACTTCTGCAGCATATCCTTTTCCACCGCTGCCGGATCGATATCCTGGAACAGTTCGGGATGGAACCATTTTGCCAAATAAAGCAGATATCCAACCATTCGAGGCCCTCTTCTGATAGAGAGATGGCTTATGTAGACCCGTCCGTTTCTGATGGCGTTGGTTCCTTTCAGCTCCGGCCGTGACAGAATCTCATCCCTCTTTGAGAGCAGCATCTCGACAGTTGCTGGAGAAGTAGAGGAGACCTGAGAGATGATTATATCCGGGTTATTCCCAATCAGCCATTCTTCGCTCACTGCCAGCCTGCCCAGATCCTCACCGTGGGCTATATTTGCGCCCCCGGCAAGAGCTATACCCTCATCCGCGGCTGTGCAGGCTTTGGTCATATATTTTCTAAAGGCGCATTCGTTGTAGACAAGGGGTCTGCTCTCGATATTCAGGCTCCCGATCCTATCTCTGATAAGGTTCGCATATCTCTCCAAAAAATCTACGAGCTCTCCCGTCTTCTTCTCAGTAGCAAGCATCCTGCCCAGGTTCCAAGCGTTGCTTATGAGAGCCTCCAGCTCGCAGCCAGTCCCAATGACGACTACAGGGATGCCTGCAGACCCTATCTTTTCAAACTCCTCCTGCGGGACGCGCCTGCCTGTGACCACGATATCGGGGTCCAGATCCAGCACCCGCTTTGCGCTGATCGTCCTGTAAACGCCGCTCCCAACCGCCGGTTTCTCACCAAGCGCAGGAGGAAATGTGGAATGATCATCCCGTCCCACGATCCTGTCGATGCAGCCGAAGATGCAGATAAGCTCTGATGCTATGGGCGTCAGGGAGACAATTCGGCCGGGTGGAGATGGTGCTGCTCTGCTAATTTCCCTATCCTCCAAATCTTTTGGGTGATAGATGCCCTCATCGATCCTATGCGCTGTCATCCTCAATCATCCCCTCTATCTCCAGATACACCTCTCTCAGTTTCTGTTTCATCTCGTCTGTTGCATTCCACATATTCCGGTCTATTGCCTCCAGGAGACGCTCAGATATATTCAGTAGAGCATGAGGATTCACATCCTTGAGCCACTCCTGCATCTTTTCGTCCAGGGCGTACCTGTTGGCAAGCTCCTCGTACATCCAGTCCTCCAGAACCTCAGCTGTGGCATCCCAGCCAAAAGCAATGTCCACCATCCTTGACATGTCACCAGCGCCCTTGTAGCCGTGGCGTTTCATGCTCTCGATCCATTTGGGATTGAGAATCCTGGCCCGGAAGATGTGCTTGGTCTCTTCAACGGTATTCCTTATCTTCACCCGCTCCGGGTCTGAGCTGTCACCGCAGTACGACTTGGGCAGCTCCCCCTTGATTGATTTGACTGCAGCGATCATGCCCCCATGGAAGGAATAGAAATCGTCGCCATCAAGCATGTCCCACTCTCTGGAGTCCTCGTTCTTCACAGTCAGATCCAGCTGGCCAAGCCTCCTCCTGAACTGCTCGGGCACAGTTATGCCGTAGTTCTTCTTCCCGTAGGCGTAGCCCCCCCAGGTGATGTAAATCTCTGCCAGATCGTGCTCGTCCTTCCAGTTCTTGGAGTCGATGGCATCGCACACTCCTGCACCGTAAGCGCCGGGGCGGCAGCCAAAGATCCTGTAGCATGCCTCCTCTTTTGCCTTCTCAAAGTCGATTCCCTGGCCGACCTTCTCAGCGATCTCTTCTGCCACATGCCTGGCCAAATAGTTGGATTCAGGCGGCTCCCTCAAGCTGGCCACCAGCTCCACTGCCTCGTCGAGGAGGGTCACGATGTTCGGAAAAGCGTCCCGGAAGAAGCCGCTTATTCTGAGGGTGACATCTATGCGGGGTCGGTTCAGGTCCTGCAGGGGTATGAGTTCCAGGCCGGTTACTCTTCCGCTGCGCGGCTCCCATACGGGCCGAACTCCCATGAGATAGAGGATCTCGGCCACGTCATCTCCCTTGGTGCGCATGATGGGAGTGCCCCAAACTATGATTCCAACGTTCTCGGGATACTTGCCTTCCTCTTTCAGATATCTATCAAGCAAAGCCTCTGCCTGAGCAATGCCTACCTTCCAGGCGGCCTGTGATGGTATCGCCAGCGGATCGACCGAGTAGAAGTTCCTGCCCGTGGGAAGGATGTCGGCCATTCCTCTGGTAGGAGCCCCCGAAGGTCCCGGCGGCACAAATCCGCCTCTGCAGGCGACCAGCGTATTGGTCAGCTCGTTTGTCGTGGAGGCGATATTGGGCACAAGGGTCATGCCGATATACCTTAACACCGCCTCAACATCAGGGTCTGTGCGGCCCACAATCTCTAATAGGACTGACGGGATATCGTCGACGGAGAATCCCGCCTCGTGAAACCGCTTCATGATCTTAAGCGAGAGCTCGTGAACCTCCTCGATGATATGGCCTCCGCTTCTTTCCCCGTCCAAAAGCTTTCCCCGGCACTCCAGCAGATGGTCGTAGTCAAATCCCTGAAGATGAACCAGAGCTTCTCTCAAAGACGGCACCTTTCCGTTCTTCAATCTGGTCAAGGCCACCAGAAATTCTTCCAGCCTGGAGCCCTCTGGAGGTTCGCCAAAGATGTGCAGGCCGTCTCTGATCTGAGTGTCTGCTATCTCATGAAGATATCCGTGCAGTCTCTCCAGGAAACTGTCAAAGTCGCTGAAGGCGGTCTCTTCATCTGTCTCCAGGTCGTGGTCAAGCTTCGCCTCGCAAACCTTCTCCCAGATCATCTTTCTCTGAGTCGGCAACTTTGCCGGATCTTCGGATGCCGCATGAGTATAATCGTGAAGCATCACCTCGATCTGCGCCATCTCATCATAAATGTCGGCATTGTGCATCACCGGAATCAGGTGGTCGATGATGCAGCAGTAGCTCCTCCTCTTGGCCTGGGTTCCCTCCCCGGGGTTGTTTATGATGTATGGATAGATGTTAGGCAGATCGGATATGGCGATGTCTGGGAAGCATGATTCTGAAAGCCCCACCGACTTTCCGGGAAGCCATTCCAGGGAGCCATGTTTTCCGATGTGCATGACCAGGTCAGCCCGGAAGACGTCCCGGATCCAGCGGTAATAGGCATAATAGTGGTGCGGTATGGGAAGGTCCGGGCTGTGATAAATGGCTTCAGGGTTTTCCAGGAAACCACGTGGCGGCTGAAGTCCAATGAAGATATTGCCGTTGCTGATTCCGGGGATTATGAGCTCTCCCTGGTGGACGAAGAGTTCGCCTGGCGGCTCTCCCCAAGACATGACCATCTTCTCCTGTATGGCCCCGGGAAGCTCTTCAAACCATTTTCTGTACTGCTCTGCAGGGACGAGGTCGATCGCCTTCTCAGCCATCATCTCAGGGCTCGACCAGCGTCTGTCGTTGGTGACCCTGGCAATCATGCTCTCGATCAGAACCTGGCCGCTCTCAGGAAGGCTCTCCAGCCCGTATCCTTCCCCTTCAAGGTCACGCAGGATGTTGTATACGGATACAGGCGAATCAAGGCCGAAGGCGGTGCCAATCCGGTCGTTTCTGGGAGGGTAGTTGTGGAAGATTATGGCTACCCTTTTCTCCTGATTCGAGATATGCCTCAGTTTTGCCCAGTTCAAGGTGAGACTGACGATCTTTCGCACCCTCTCATCGATCGGCTCAAATCTGGTTAGCTTGGCTCCGGTAAGCGTGTCAGTCTCTGTCATCTTTTTGGCGGCTACGGGCACCGCTATCAGCATTCCGTCGAATTCGGGCATGGCAATGCTCATGCTCACATCCATCGGATTCAAACCCTGAAATGACTCCCTCCACTCCTCCTCGGTGTTGTAGGTCAGTATTGCCTTAATCACTGGAACGCCCAGCCTCTCGAAGAATGGTTTGTCAAAAAGCTTCTCCTCATCCCTGGGCTTCATGGTAAGGGAGAACATGAGGGTGGAGATCAGGGCGTCTATCACCGGCTGCCCGTCTTTCATGAAATAGTTATCAATCACCCATTCGGCGCCCTTGGTCCCGAGTTCCACATCCTTCAGGCTGTAGAGAAAGACCGGGATGACGTTGGCATCTCTTCTCTCGATCTCTCTGATCAGGCTATCGACAAACCTCAGGTTGTCGGCCTGCCAGAAGCCGCTGTAAAACCACAGACCAATTGTGGGCCTGCCTTCTTTGTAGTTCTTCCGGAAGTATTCATCAAGCGTGGCAATGTAGCCAAAGTCCGGGTGGTATATCCCCTCCCAGGGAGGCCTCTTCGGCTCGCCGACCTCGTAGCTTGTGCCGAGGAATTGATTCAGGCAGTAAAGGAGCAGGTTCTTGGAGTTATCTTTTCCCCCATAGGCAAGATAGCGGAATATCGAGGTATGCACATCTCTACCTACCGTTGAGATGCTCATGAGCTCAGGGTCCAGCTTGGACGTATCCTGGGCGTACATCGGAACATTTGCATCTCTTAGTCTACCGGCTATCTCATCGAAACTGCCAAGGATCGCCTTGCCGCCGTGAAGGCTCAGTATTGCCAGATCCGACCCGACTGCGAAGCTCATGAAATCGTCCATGGTCTTTGGATCGGCCAGATCATCTTTGGATCGGAGAATGACCTCTGCCACATCACCTTTTTCTGTCTCCAACTCCTCGAGCGCTGTTATTAATGGGAATACGTCAAGCCCTGTTGTGCTGATATATGCGATCTTGATCTTCTTCATATTGACATCGCCATTTTTATCTCGGTTATCGTTTGAAATTTTGAAGCCGGTACATCCATGAGATGTGCTCTTTCCCACATCACATTATTTTGAATTAAAGCAAGTCAAATTGATTTAATAATCTTTCGGTTAGTCGTCTGCAAAAAGTGGAACAAAGATCGATCACATAAGCTCATCAGAGCTGATCGTGCCGCTTTTCCGGTCCTCTTTCGCAATGGCCAGCTCATCATCGGAGATTATATGGTCCCCATTGCGATCTCCAGGAACCGTATGATTTTGTAATAGCTCACTGAGCCCACACATTTTCAAGATCAATACCCAAGAATTTTTTCACATATTCGCGGTTATACTCTTCAGGATCAATATCCTGGAACAACTCCGGATGACACCATTTGGCCCAGTATAGAAGACCTATGGAGAACCGCAGTCCCTTAAACAAACACCACCCAATGACGTGCACTCTTCCATCCTTTACGGCCGTCGTCATGTTCAAAACGGGGTCGTTTGAGTAAGACTCCTTCACTTCAATGAGGGGTTCAGGAGTTGGTTTTATTTTTGAGCTCGTAATCCAATGAACGATCACCTGAGGATCTTGATCCAAAACCCATTCAGGATCCACTGTAACTGATGATTCTCCAGGAAGCTCTGAGCCAATGCTTTTCGCTCCAACTGCGCTCAAATACGGTTCTATGCCGCCATCTTTGCCAAATGTTGTCCCGCCCCCAGTAAGATACAGAGAAGTCCTTTGATCGGAACTTATGCTGCGGGTCCTTTCTGCAATCAAATCCATTATGGAATTGTGAAAGGCAAGAAACTCTTTTGCATTATCTTCCTTGCCGAGAATCCTGCCCATAAGCTCAACATCTTTCTCAAAAGTTTGAATTCTGTTGCACTCGCAGACGACAAAGGGGATTCCCATGCCTTTCAGCTCATCTGCCACTCCATTCTCAAGTGAGGATTTATACCCCAAGACCACATCAGGGTTTAAATCTGCAATCTTCTCAAAGTCTGGCTCCTGGCTGCCCCCGGCATTTGCTGCTTTCCCGAACATCTCCCCAATTTCTGCGTAACCGGGTGCGCTTTTTTCTACTCCAACAACCTTATCCCGGGCATCCAATACGACCGCCAGTTCGCAATTGTCGGCTGTGAGCAAGACGACTTTGTTAGCTGGATACGGAATCTCTACTTCTCTCCCTGCCGAATCGATAATAGTAATATTCTCAGACGCGGCCTGTGCAGCACAGCTTGCGCATAAAACAGTTGCTGCAGCCATAAGCAAAATCAAGGTGATCGATATGCTTAGAGCTTCCCTCAATAGATGTCTTCTGAGTCTCATGACCATCACCTTAAATCAATCAAATTTGAGTTAAAACTAGTAAAATTGATTAATAAACCTTTTGGTAAATGTCAGTCCATTATCAGCAAAACCAACAGGAAAAAAATCCGCACAAGGATTCCGTGATGGGGTTCGACGGCAAATCCAGATAAAATATTAGCTTGAGATTCATGACAATGTATTATAATGAACTATCAGGAAGATATTTATCCTAGCAGCAAGCATTCTGGCCTGAGGATTGGGCATGCTTGCCAAAAGAGTCGGTTATCACCGGCATTTGTTAGCGCTTTGTGCCATTGCATTGACAGCATTTTTTTTTATCATTTTGGCGAATTCTGTCCAGGCATCCGATTCAGTTAACGGCTCTTTGAACCAGACGCTAATGACCAAGGAGGATGCCGCACAGATGATGATTGCCACAGTTGCTGTGGATATCAACGATAGTAGTTTTCGCATGCATCAGTACCCAGCCTTGATTGATGCTGGATCGAAGGTAAGACAAGCGGTCACTGATGAGAGCAAGGCGTCTGAATATTTGGCCTGTGAACGCCAAAGCTGGCTGTTCTTCATCGATCTTTCCCCTGGTGCTCATTTTGCCCATCCGGCGATAATTGCGCTGCTGGATGCTGTCAGTGGAGAGATCAAGAGCATGGATGCAGAATGGTGGCCGGTCTTTGAGGTGCCGGTCTTTGACAGCACTGCCAAAAGGCAAGACCCTAGCATGATAGTGTTTGAAAGATAACCTATTGTATTGTTATATTACCGCAGGAGGATGTCTTAGGTGGAAAAATCGTCAGTTATAAGGTTAGCTGCCGCTCTATTGGTGGGAGCGCTGCTATTAGTACCGTTGTTTTCGGGAATCGGGGCAATGGCGGCCGAAAATTTACGGATCAGTCCTGTAATGCAAAAGCCCGAAATGATCTCAATGGCAAATAAAAGCTCAGAGCTTCTCTCTCTGGCCGAGCCCGCTGCAACAGATACTGAGGTTCCAGCATTCGGGGGCTCGCAGGCGCTATTAAATAAGGCAGATGCCGCTAATTTGGTACAGAATTCCATTGTCAATCCTCTTTGGGCTAACGCCGACCAGCAAGATGGATTGAAGGTGCTTCAGTACAGCGAGATTCTGCCTCAGGGCACTCTGATAGAGCCGGCTTTTGAGACTTTTGGCCGGCCTTCGGCTGAAATCGTCAGCCAGAACCCAAGCTGGCTTTTTATGATCGACGAGATGCCAGGAGCGCATTTTGCCCATCCCGTTAAGCTGGTGGTGGTGGATGCGGTTACAAGAGATCAGCAGGTCATAGAGACGGAATGGTGGCCCAAGGTTGATTCTCGCCAGGTCTTCGACAAGGAGTCCATCAGGGCTGATCCAGCGCTCATCACATTTTATAAGAAACCGTCGCGCCTAACAGATGCAATCTCCGACATAAGGATGATTGATTCAGGTCTCTTGGCAGTTGCCTCGCAGTGTGACGCCTGGGCGGTAATCGTGTGCGGATTCAATGATCTTCCTGATACCTTTGACGAAGATACCGAGGGCATATACAGCATTCTCAAGAGCCTGGGGATCGACGACAGCCACATCTACTTCCTGAGCCCCCATACAGGCCATACGGGCGTGGATGCGCTAAATACGATTGAGAACGTGCAATGGGCCATAAACGAGGTTGCCGCCAAGTCTGGCGTCAACGATAAGGTGCTGTTCTTCTACAGCTCTCATGGCGGAGTTGACGGCCTGGTTTGCTCCACCGGCACTTCTGGCGGAACGATATATGCAGGCGATCTGGACAACTGGCTGGACGGCATCACCTGCAAAGAGATGGCGATTATCGTGGAGGCATGCCATAGCGGCAGCCTGATCGGCAAATACAGCGATGGAACATTCGTGCCCGCGGAAAGCGACCTGACAGCAGATGGAGAGACCAACCGCGTGATATTCACATCGGCCTCGACAGATTCTTCATCCTATCCGGACATAGACGGACCCGATGATCCCAATCCATCCGACAGCGGCAGCGAATCGATCTACGGCTATATCATGGCTTTCAGCGAGCCCTCTGCGGATGAGGACGGCGATGGAAGGATCAGCTTTGGCGAAGCATACCTGTATGCCTGGGATAACGATGTCACGCGCCTGAGGGGGGACAACATGCCGCAGATGCTGGAGGCGGGGCTGAACAGGAACAATGTCTTCCATCAGTGCCTGTCGTCTCAGACGGGATCGAAATTCAAGAAGCCTTTGTATGAGGTTCCATTTGAGCGAATAATACCTGAAGTGATACCTCAGCCTGGTCCAGTAGAGAAAATCGTTTCGAGGAGCGGTGGGCTGTAAAAGATCGGGAAATATCGACGGCGTCCGAGTTTATTTGTGAAGGGGCGCCGATCGATTTTTTGAAAGGAAAAAAGAGGTAAAGGATCGCAATTCTCATGATCTATCATACATATTGATCATCTCATTCATGGCTGCTACTGCAATAGGCGTTCCCCCGCGCGTGCCCACGATCGATATGGACGGCACGTCCAGACTCCTGAGACGTTCTTTGCTTGCTGCTGCGTTCACAAAGCCGACTGGCGTGCCGATGACCAGGGCCGGCTTGACAATCCCAGAGGCTATGAGGTCGCAGAGAGTTAGAAGTGCAGATGGCGCATTGCCTATCATCACGATGCCTCCAGATAACTCGCTTTGAAATGCCAGAACGCCTGCCGAAGTCCTGGTAATTCCATCTTTTTCGGCCAGATCATCGCCCTTTCCAATCATGGCTGTGATGGAGCATTGATGGCCTTTCTTGACCACTCCATCCTTTACCATATTGATATCCACAAATATCCTGGCCTTTTCATCAAGGGCCCTTAGCCCTGCACTTATGGGATCCTTCACGAACCTCATGATCTCGGCCACACTGGGGTCGCCAGTGGCTATTGCGCATCTCTGTCTGATTCTGTCCTCTGGCGTTCTGTCTCCCACTATCTCCGAGATGATCTTTCTGCTCCTTCTGCTTATATCCATTGCCTCAGGAGTAGTGGCTCCAATATCGGTATATTTCTCATCCATTACCAAGCACCTTCGACATCTTCTCTTCCATCCATCCTTCGATCTCAAGATACAAATTTTTCAGGGCAGCCAATACAATGGATCACAGCCTATGCATACAATAGGAATCCGTTGCCCTATCTCTTGATCTCGATTCCATTTCTCCCAGATTGCGTATCCGCTCCTAATTCAGAAACATCAAGTCTGAATGTCGAAGCCTATAAACTTAATTTGATTTAAGTCTTATTAACTTGATTTAATAAGCTTTCGCTGGGCGACAAGCAGAACAGACGCCATGGAGCAATGAAATTTAGGTATCGAGAAGGCGCAAATTCGATAGAAAATCCGATTTAATAGAAAGCTGCCTATCCTAATGAAAATTGAAGCTGTATCAGAGAGTCAGATCGATTTTCCCATGTGAGAAGCGCGGAGGATGATGAATCCACTCTCAAAATTGCCCTCGCAACGACAGGATGGCTTTAGCCCATATATTTAAGGTAGCAACATCTAATTTTTATAAAAGTACTCTAAATTAATCAGCATATGTTTATATACAAGTTAAATTGATCTAGAGCAAATTAATCTTAACAAGGAGGATAAGCATTTGCTCAAGAAAATCGTCTTGATAATGATATGCCTCAGCCTATTCATCATGGCGGGTAGTGCTGAGAGCATAACAGTTGTTGACTCCACCGGACGCTCTGTAAGCGTGAATGTGCCGGTGCAAAAGGTTGTATCGCTGGGGACAGGTGTTGCAGAGTACCTTTATGCTCTGGATGGAGAAAAGAGCCTGGTAGGAAGGGATTCTTATTCTCATTTCCCGCCGGGCTTAGAAGAGGTGCCTATTGCCGGGAAGAGCTCCTATTCGCCAGATCTGGAGCGGATAATATCGCTCCATCCGGACCTGGTGATCGCAGATACCATGCTGTCGGATGATGATTCAAAAGAGCTTGAGAATGCAGGAATCCCTGTGATGCTCGAGTCCCTTGTAGATCCGGCCAAAGATAATGAGGTTATGGAAAAGCTGGGAGCATTGATGGGGAAGGAAGAGCGCGCCCAGGAGATCACCGATTTTATCGCAGGCTATCAGGATATGATTCAAGAACGCATCGCAAGCGTAAAACCTGAGGACAGGCCCAAGGTCTTCTTTGAATGGGCTGGAAAGCCGTATTACACTGTTTCTAACGGCAACCCCTCAGATACATTGATCCGACTGGCAGGCGGAGACAACATTGCAAAAGATCTGGGAAACAGCACTCATTCATATCCCACCGTCAGCCCGGAGTGGGTGGTAGAGGTTGATCCGGATGTGATAATCCAGCAAAGGTCCAGCGACAAGGCATTCACAGGAAATGAGCTGAAGACGCTGAGAGACGAGATCATCGCCCGCCCTGAGCTTGCTGACGTGAAGGCCGTCAAGGATGGTAGGGTTTATCTGGTCTCCGGAGAGCTCAGATACGGCGTGCGCTCTGTTATCTGCCAGATTTACATGGCCAAGCTGTTCTATCCAGAGCTGTTTCAGGATGTGGATCCAGAGGAAGTCCACCAGGAGCTTGCAGAGAAGTTCTATGGTCTGAGCCAACTTGATGGCGTTTACACATATCCCACGGGCTCATCAATCTGATTTTTTTTTAATATTTTTATGATTAATTTCGCATGGTTCCAGGCGATTCAAAAGCTCCTTTTGGTGACTGCTCCCCGCCCTAAAGAGCGGGGCTTCCACGGCTTCCTGTGCCGACAGA
>ENA-UOXR01000659-UOXR01000659.1-bioreactor-metagenome-genome-assembly--contig:-NODE-659-length-40240-cov-5.119945_pt1 | contig 40240 bp, 29 predicted proteins | sample MGYA00238164_ERZ764825 | MGnify/ENA primary metagenome ERZ764825 (study PRJEB28920, sample SAMN05720171) | bioreactor metagenome | isolation source: Anaerobic biogas reactor | place: USA:Washington... | reverse complement strand
TCGCCGCAAACGATGTACTCCACCCGGTATCGATTGAGGAACGTACGGAGGCGTTCGGCGTCCGTGGTGGTGTAGAACTCCTGCACGGCGTCGATCCGCTTCTGCACCAGGTCGCCGGCTGAGCCTCGCTGCTGCCTCTGATGCCAGTTCCAGCCGACTACCGCCGGCAGGCCGGTGTGGATGGAAAACCGTGAGCCCCACCGATATTCGGGCGTGTGGCCCTCGACCAGCACCGGCGTGCCGGCCACGTGTTCCCGCATCCAGCGGATCGCCTCCAGATCATAGCCGAGGCGGATCGGCGCGCCCTGGTCGATGCAGGTGGTGTGGGCCATGAAGGCGGCGCCGTCGAGTCCGCGCGGCGTCTCGGCGGCGCGGTCGGATATCTTGTCCGGTGTCGCGGTGATCGGGTACAGGCCCGCCGCCCCGATCAGCAGCACGGCTGGGATTCGCCAGGCGATTCTGATCCATCGTCGCCAGGCCCGCGAGGCGCACCACGTCGCGACGCCGGCGAACGCGGCGCTGACCGCCAGCAGTATCCACGCCTGGTAGTAGAACTTGAACACGGTGTTCATGCGTCCCACGTCGCCCTGGAGTGCGACGATCTCGACCATGAGCGTCAACCCGCCGGCGACGGCGATCAGCATCAGCACGAACCGCTCTGATCGGCTGTGGCCCGACGTGAAGGCGAGCGTGCCCGCCCAGATTCCCAGCACAAGGGCCAACGGTGCGATGGGCACGCCCGCCGCCCAAGTCGCCAGACCGACCAGCAATGTGCCTGCAATCAACAGGACGAAACCGACCGACGGCTTGCCGCTTGCCTCCCTGACGCGCCTGACGCTCGTCCACAGCAGGTACGAGCCGATCAGGAACAGAAAGACGCCCCAGTGGCTCAGGTACTGCGAGATGGACGTCCGCGGACCGGTCCACCAATCGAATGACCCGTAGCCTCGAGCGTACCAGTGAAAAAAAGGCGAGAACAGCACGAACGGCATCGCAATCAGTAGAGCCGCGATCCCGATGCGGACGCCCGCCGCCCGGCCCTTGCTTCCGCACCAGGCGGCGATCAGGGCGATCGTCGCGCAGACCGGAAAGTCCCATGTATTGGTCACGTACAGACCGCCGAGGATCAGCGAGGCGAAGACGTACGTTCCCACTGGATGCCGGTGGCTCTCGGACTGAGACTGCGAAAGCGCCCAGCCCAGAAGCAGCAGCACCAGCGGAAGGGCCATCGCGTGGGCGTGCAGGTCGCCATAGAGGAACGTGAAGAACGGAAATTCCGTGATCGCCGGAGGCGCATCGGCGTGGCAGATCGCGCGGCTTGGCAGCCAGTACCACCAGCCGGCTTCGACGCCGGTCCGCAGATGTTGCCACAGCAGTTCGACCGACTTGAGATTCCCTGCCACTGTGACCAAAATCGCCGCAGCCAGGCCCGTGCATGCTGCCCTAATCGGCAGGCCTTGACCGCTTGTGCCGCTTCCATGCACCAAATTCCAACCGATGGAGAACGCGCTCGCCGCCGCCAGCGCGAACAGCGTCGGCACGATCAGGTTGTACGCGACGGCCGGCGCAACGCCCAGCAACTTGACCGGAACGCCGACCATCACGAAACCATAGTAGTAGTAGTTGATGTAGCCGCCGGCGAACCACGGATCGTAAGGCGGGAACGTGGCGCTCTTGAGTACCGCGGTCAGGTATGCCAGGTCCATCGGCTTTTCACCGCCGCGGAACGGGTGCCACAGGTCCGGGTTGGCCATGCGGATCAGCAGGAACGCGACGAAGAAGACGGCTGTCAGTATCTCGACGCTGAGGAGATAGCGCCAGCGCTCGCGGAGAAACCGGCCGAAGGTGCGGCGATTGTGCCAGGCAACAAGAGCCCCGGTTGCCGCCATGCCCGCCAGGGTGGCGGCGATGATGAGCCGATCGACGGAGACTCCGAGCGATCCGGCCAGCCAGACCGGATACGACAGCAGCAACAGTCCCGCCGCCTTGGCCATTGGATAGCCGCGGTCGCTCAGGCCCGGAAACGCCAACCAGATCAGCGGAAACGTCGATAGGCCCAGCAGACACATCAGCAGATACCACGTCATGATCGTCACAACGGGCCGGCGGTTCACAATCGCGTTCGGGTCAAACAACGTTCGCCACGTTCCGCCGGCCCGCTGCGCGGCGAGGCGATGGTCGGGCAACATCAGGTTGGCTGGATGGCGCGGAAACTGGTCCGGCCGCAGGTGCATGACCGTCGAGAGATCAACGCGGCTCAGCAGGTCCCGCGCAGCCCGCGGGTCGTACCCCGGCTGCTTGCGAAACAGCAGCACCTTCGGATGGTCGTAGACGGTGAACGCCTCCTCAGCCGACTGGTCGCCGATCCGCCACGGGCCCAGCGCCGGGTTCGATTCGAACACCGCCGCCAACTCAAAACCGAGGCGTCCGCGAAAAGTCCCCGGTACGGCGCAGCGGTAGCAGGAGGCGATCTCCCGATCGTCCGGACAGCCCAGCAGATGGCGGTAGTACGCGCAGGTCAGCGGATAACGTTCGGGAAGCCTCGTGATCGATCCCCACTGCCGGTTGGATGAGACCACGATCAGGTCGGCGCGATCCAGCACCGAGAGTATGTGTTCGAGTTTGCCCGCGTTGTCGGGTGCATAGAGATCCAGCTTCAGACCGAGCCGGTCGGCTGGGAAGGGGTGGTTGTCGAGGACCAGCGGCAGGGCGTCGTCCCAGTCCGTCTCGTTGGCGATCGTGTGGGCGAAGGGATCGGCGTTCTGATAGATCCAGCGGCTTGCCGCGACGCGGGTGTGCGGGCGGGCGTAGATCTGCGCGAACGCCAACGCCCACACGGCCGTCGCCACCAAGGCGACTGGAGCAATCAAGCGGTGCATTCGTCCGGAATCCCACAGTCGGATTCCCGTCCTGGCCGCCAAAACGGCGAGAGCCGGGCAGATCGGAAGCAGGTATCGCATCGTGCAGTTGAACGCGAAGGCGTGAAGCACGAGCCAGAAGATCACCCAAACCCAAAGCAGGACTTCATCGCCCGCCCGCTTTCGAAGCATGTCGCGCGCCGTCCACACCAGCCCTCCGACCGCCAACAGGGCCAGCGGCGGCCCGAGGCCCCAGACGCCCAGGTTGGCCCACGGGAACCACACGGGCCTCCTGGCCCACTGGAGGCTCGGCGGGAAATCCACCGCGCCGGACGCCATGACCCGCAGGCTGCGCAGGTTGTCGATCCACGATTGGTTCAGTCCGACATCCCAGAAACCCGGCCCTGCGAACGCATACGGCTGAGCGATCCGGAACGCCGCCAGCGCGGCAAGTCCAGCCGTCGCCGTTCCGGCGGCGACGAGCCAAAGGGACTTGCCCAACGGTTTGGGTCGGTGCACGGCAAAGGCGACCGGCAGCAGCACCACGGCGGCGAGGGAATTGAGCTTTGACGCTCCTGCCAGTCCCAACGCCACGCCGAACAGCAGGCAGTGGACCAGGACCGTCATCGACCCCGCTGAGTCTTGGCGGCGGCGAACCGCCAGCAGCACCGTGATGTAGAGGCCCGCTGTGACCAACAGGTTGGCGGCTGTGTCCACCAGGAGGAAGTGCGACAGTTGGATCTGCAGGACCGCCAGCGCCGAGAACGCCGCGGCCAGCAGTCCGGTCCGCGCGTCGTACAGCCGCCAGGCGATCAGGAAGATCAGCAGCACGACCAACAGATCGGCCACCGCTGAGAATGCACGGCCGACGAGGTGAATCTGGTCGTAGCCCGTCCGTCCCAGAGCCTCGGCGGCGTAGCGGACGGCGATCAGCGGCAGCGTGCCGTAAACGTAGAAGGAGTGGCCGCGGTTGTGAGGGTTCAGCGACGAGGACGCGGTGTCGACGAATTCGTCGATCGAGTCGACGGGCTCGATGTCGGTCAGGACCATGGTCAGGAATCGTTCATCCGGATGCAGGTGCCGGCTCTGGTCCCAGTCGATTCCCCGCAGCCGCAGGTACGCACCCGCCGTCAGGATCGCGCCGAGCAGGATCGCTATCAGCACGGACTTGCCGACCGCCCGCTTGCCCCCTTCGCGGAACGGTTGGCCGTCGCTCGATGGCGTTTCCTTCTCAGCCTGCACGGTTGGTCTCGGTGTCTGGAAGGATGCACGGTGATGGGTCCGTCGGGCGGGCGGGTCCGCGGCTCTCTTTGACGGGGATCCTCCGGCCTAACAGGCCGGCTGGGAAACCCAGCCCAAAGCTGACATGGATCAGAACCGCCGTCAGCGGCAGCAGCAGGACGTTCGCAAGCCGACGCTCCGTGACGGCGAACGCCACGCCGTAAGCCAGGACCACGGCCAGATAGGCGGCGAGCAATCCGCCGCATGCCAACGCCAGTCCACGATGCCAGAGCGGCAGCAGCGCGCCGCCGATCGCCAGCGCGATCAGCAGCGTCGGAACCAGGTAGACGCCCTTGAGTTTCAGGCGGCGTTTCCTGACCAACCGGCCGGTGCAAATGCCCTTGGCGGCGGCTTCTCGAACGTAGTCGCGCAGGTGGCGATTCTCCCGGTGCTCGACGACGGCGTTTTCGCAGCGGCGAGGCTGACCGAAGCGGCGACTCAGGCGCTCGCTGAGTTCGATGTCCTCGCCGTAGAAACCGCAGACCGATGAGAAGCCGCCGACCGCGTTGAACTGTTCGCGCGACAGACCGGCGTTGCAGGTCCGCAGCCGGTAACCGGCCCAAAGCCCCAGCAGCCGCCACTGCCGGCCCAGACCGCCCAGCCGGCTGTTCATGATCGCATTCACACACCGGGCGGACCAGGATGCTCGTGCCGGCACCGCGGTCGGACCGCCGACCGGACCGTCCGCCTCTTGAACCGCTCGGACAAGCGCGGCAACCCAGCCGGGACGCGGTACGCAGTCGCTGTCAGTAAACAGCACCGCGTCACCCGCCGCCGCCTCCACTCCGCGATTGCGGGCCAGGCCGGGTCCGCAGCGGCTCACGCGAACGCATCGCAACGGGTATGACACCGTTGCGGCGGTCTGCTCGACCATCTCCGCCGTTGCGTCCCGCGAGCCGTCGTCCACCACGATCACCTCAAACGCGAAATCGCAGCCTTCCTGACGCTCCAGCGCCGAGAGGGCAGCGGCCAGCGTCTCGCGGCGGTCGTAGGTGGGAATGATGATGGAGGCGATGATCCGGTTCTGCATTCCGCAACGTTCCGTTGGTTTGGTATGGAAATCAGCCTGCACGTTCGCCCGGCGGCTGTCCGCTTACAGGAACGATTATCGACGTTGCCGCCGGAGTTTCAAGAGCGAGGCATCCGACCGCCCCGCGGGCGTTGCGGGCCGATGTTCTCTTCTTGTCGTCGTCCGGCTTGATTCACTGCTCTGAAAGTGGTAGACTACAGGCTAACCGTATTTGGAGCGGCGCGGGATGTTAATGGCGGTTTGGAATGCACCTCATACGCCAAACGCCAGATGTTTCGTGAGGCCAGGTCCGGTTCATGTCTTGGATCACAAAGCAAGGAGCACGCCATGGGTAGGAAGTTCGGCCTATCGTTTTCACCGAAGCGTGCTCTCGGCATTTCCGCCGCCAAGGCCAAGGTGTCGAGGGCCACGGGTATCCCGTTGACGCGTTCGGGCCGTCAGCGAAAGGTCGGCCGCGCCATGGGGTGTTGCCTCGTCATTGCGATATGCCTTGGCGGGCCGCTCGTGCTCGGAGTTCTGATACGGTTGTGCATCTTGGTGTGATTGATTGGAGCGACCAATGAACCTGCGCAAGCGGACATGGGAGATCGTCGAAACGGCAAGACAGGGCGACTCGATGAGTCGGACGTTCGACGTGGCGATCCTAACCCTCATTCTCCTGAACGTGGTCGCCGTGATCGTCGGTTCGGTTCGATCCATCGAGCAGCGGTGGGGTGCGTTTCTGGATGCTTTCGAGACCTTATCGGTCGTCGTGTTTACCGCTGAGTACGCCGCCCGGCTCTGGTCGTGCACGGCCGATCCGCGATTCCGCAGCCGCTTCCTCGGCCGAGCGCGATTCGCCTCGCGGATCATGTCGATCATCGACCTGATCGCCTTTCTGCCGTTCTACCTTCCGTTCCTCGGGATTGATCTGCGCTCGCTGCGGGTCCTTCGCCTCCTGCGCGTTCTCCGCGTCGCCAAGGCGGCCCGCTACTGCTCGCCGCTCAACCTGATCAAGCAGGTTTTCCAGAGCAAGAAGGAGGAACTGGTGCTCACCTCGGGCCTGCTGGGCCTTCTGCTGGTCGTTTCCTCGACCGTGCTCTACTGCTGCGAAAACGCGGTGCAGCCGGAGGCCTACTCCAGCATCCCGGCGACCATGTGGTGGGCGGTGGCCACGCTGACGACGGTGGGCTACGGCGACATGTATCCGGTAACTCTGGCGGGCAAGCTGTTGGCGGGCCTGATCGCGGTCTTCGGCATCGGCATGTTCGCCCTGCCCACCGGCATCCTCGGCGCCGGATTCGTCGAGGCCATCCAGAAACGCAAGGAACTGGAACTGGTCTGTCCGCACTGCGGAAAGAGCCTCGCCGCTGGAAGCCGCGAGAGCCACGTCTCATATCATACCGAGACGACGGCCTCAATCCCCGCAGTGGAGGCGGATGCGGATGGCTCTCGCGCAGCCGACATCAGGAGTCGCCCGACGCCGATTGGCCGTCATACGCTTCGATGGCCGGCGGCAGGGCCTGGATGACGCCGAGGCCGGCGGGGGGCAGGCCCAGGAGGATGGCGCTGATGACCTCTTCGCGGCTGGCCCCGCATTTTTTGGCCTGCTGGACGTGAAAGGCGACGCCGCTTTCGAGCCGCAGGGCGGCCAGGACCGATAGATAGCACAGGGCGGCGGTCTTTTCGTCGAGGGCGCCGGTGCGGGAGATCTTGTGGATCATGTCGATCCACGCCTGCGAGTGGCCGGGCGCTTCCTTCAGGAAGGTCTGATAGGCCTTGCTGACCAGGTTCTTGTCGGGCATCGGCGACTCCTTTGGATCCGGTTGATGCTCAAGCGAAACACCCCGCTCCCTCATGGTCGCGGCTCTTTGAACGCCGGCGTTTGCCGGGTTTGGCGAAAAGATAGCGGTTCGACGCGTCGAAGTCAAGAAGACCTTATGCTCCAACCGCGGTCAGAGCCCGTATTCCTTGATCTTGCGATAGAGGGTCCGCGGGGCGATGCCGAGGATCTTGGCGGCTTGTTCGCGGTTGCCGCGGGTGATCTCGAGGGTGTTCTGGATGTGCTCCTTTTCGAGCTGTTCGAGGGTCTGCCCGGCCATCGAGGTCAGCGGGACGATGGCGGTGGAGCGGGCGGCGCCGGCCTGCTGGCGGATTTCCTCGGGCACGTCCTCGACGCCGAGAATTTGCTCGGCTGTGAGCACAACCATCGAGTCGATGACGTTGCGCAGCTCGCGGACGTTGCCCGGCCAGTCGTAGCCGATAAGCATCTCGCGGGCGTCCGGACTGATGCCCTTGATCGCCCGGCCGTGGGTCTCGTTCGAGTTGCGGATGAACTGCTCGATCATGACGGGGATGTCCTCTCGCCGCTCGCGGAGCGGCGGGATGCGGAGCGTGACGCTCTTGAGGCGGAAGTACAGGTCCTGGCGGAACTTTTCCTCCTCGACGGCTTTGGCCAGATCGCGGTTGGTGGCGCTGACCAGCCGCACGTCGACGCGGACCGGATCGTTCGAGCCGACCGGCACGATCTCGCGGGTCTCCAGGACGCGGAGCAGCTTGGCCTGCATGGTCAGCGGCATCTCCCCGATCTCATCGAGAAACAGCGTGCTGCCGTCGGCGTATTCGAAGCGGCCCTTTCGCGACGAGATGGCACCGGTGAACGCCCCCTTCACGTGGCCGAAGAGCTCGGACTCCAGCACGCCTTCGCTGAGGCCGGCGCAGTCGAGGGTGACCATGCGCCGGTCGCTGCGCGGCGAGTGCTCGTGGATGGCCCGGGCCAGCAGGTCCTTGCCCGTGCCGGATTCGCCCTGGAGCAGCACGGTGATGTTGGTCGGCGCGACCTGTTTGACGAGCCGCAGGATCCGCTGCATCTGCGGACTGACCGCGACGATGTTGCGGAACTCAGCCGGCTCGTCGAGCCGCCGGCGGATCACGAAGTGTTCGCGGTTGGACTGGGCCTGCTTGGCCGCGCGGTCGGCCAGATCGCGAATCTCGTCGAGGTCGATCGGCTTGACCAGATAGTCGAAAGCCCGCTCCTGGCGGAGGGCGTCGCGGGCGAGTTGTTCGCTGCCGTGGGCGGTGATGAGGATGACCTCGGTTTCCGGCCACTTCTTTTTGGTGCGGCGGATGACCTCCATGCCGTCGATCGCTCCGCCGAGTTTATAGTCGGTGATGACCACGTCGAACGGCTGCTCGTCGAGTTGTTCGACGGCGTCGGCGCCGCTTTCGGCGATCCGGCATTCGAAGCCGAAGCGGCGCAGGCCCTCGGCGATGGCCTCAGCGTGCGGAGCCTCGTCCTCGACCACCAGGATGGAGCCCTTGATCGCGTTCACGTCTCGCGGCACTCCCTGACCGAGGCGTCCATCGGCAGCAGGATCGAGAACTGGGTGCCTTCGCCCGGCTGCGATTCGACGAGGATCCTGCCGCCGTGCTCGCCGACGATCCGGCGGGTCATGGCCAAGCCCAGACCGGTGCCGTTCTTCTTGGTCGAGAAGTAGGCGTGGAAGACCTGTTCGAGGTGTTCCGGCGGAATGCCGACGCCGGTGTCGGCCACGTCGATCCGCACGCACTCGCCCACCGGCTGGGTTCGGACCATCAGGTCGCCGCCCTCGGGCATGGCCTGCTGGGCGTTGAGGAACAGATTCAGCAGGGCTTGTTTGATCAGGTCGGCGTCGACGGGAGCGGCCAGAGGCCCTTCGTGCAGCCGGGTCATCAGGCGGACTTTTTTGCGGGCGGCCTGCGGCTCGTAGAATTCGACCAGTTCCTCGATAATCCGGTTGATGTCCCTGATTTCGAGGCTCAGCTTGTGCTGTCCGACGAAGCGGATGAAGTCGTCGAGGATTTCGCGGAGGCGCGAGACCTCGTTCTGCATGGTCCGCACGCGGGTCAGGCTGCGCCGGACGTGGTCGTTGCCGCCGTCGAGTTCGTCAAGGTCCTCAGCCAGGAGCTGGAGGTTGACCCGCAGCGTCGAGAGCGGGTTGCGGATCTCATGGGCCAGCCCTCCGGTAAGCTGGCTGAGCTCCTCAAGCGGGTTGTTCGGTTGGATGTCCTGCATCGGCGATTCCGGCTTCCTATGGAAACCAAATAGTCTACGTCAGCAGCGGCCCGAAGGCAAGACGGTGAGGCGATTGGCGCTATAGAGAGGTAAAGCCCAAAAGACTGTGGAAACCGCGACCGCTAACACTGACGAGCATATAACGAAAACATTACTTATTAATCTACATCTTTCATGAGTGCCCGGCTGAATGAAACTGGAACATAAAACAGAGCGGCAAAATGCAGAGCCAGAGGCGATAAGAGAATAGAATATAGGTTAACTCGGCGGTTGGTGAGATGGGACTATTCACTGGGCGGTTGATCGAGTATTATTAAAGGATTATCGGCTTGCGGCGAAGTATCGGGCCGATGGGAACATCTAGAGTCAATGGAGTTGGGTGACGGCTGCGGCCGGACCAAGGAGATGCGTATGGCGAGAGCGAGCGAAATCAGGCGTGGGCACGCGGTGATCTACAAGGGCAATCTGAACGTGATCGTTTCGATCCAGCACGTGGCCAAGGGCAACTGGCGGTCGTACTACCAGATGAAGCTGCGGAACCTCAAGAGCGGCCAACTGGTTGAGGACCGGTTCCGGGTGGATGAGGAACTCGAGACCGCGTTCATCGAGAAGAAGCCGATGGAGTATCTGTATTCGGACGGGACAGGCCACGTGCTGATGGACCTCCAGACGTACGACCAGATCACGATGGGCGATGAGATCATGGGCGACGGGACGATGTACCTCAAGCCGAACACCGAGGTCCAGGTGACGATCTACGAAGGCAAGATCATCGGCATCGAGCTTCCCAACACGGTGGACCTGCAGGTCACCGACACGCCGCCCGCGATCAAGGGCGCGACGGCGACGAACCAGAGCAAGGACGCCACGCTGGAGACCGGCGTGCGGGTGAAGGTGCCGCCGTTCGTCGAGGCGGGCGAGATGATCCGGGTGGACACGCGGACCGGCGAGTACATCGAACGGGTGAAGTAGACTTCAGGAGACGAAACGGCAGGTCACGATGGCGGACCCTCTCAGCAGGATACTGCAGCGGATATTCGGGACGAGCAGCCAGCGGTACGTCAAGCGGCGCACCGAATTGGTTTCGCGGATCAACAGTTTGGAGGCCGAGTACGCGCGGCTGTCGGATGAGGAACTGGCGGGCAAGACGGCGGAGCTGCGCGCGCGGGCCGACGCGCGGAAGCGCGAGTTCTTCGGCCGGCCCAGCCTCGAGGAACTTCTGGCCGAAATGCAGGAGGTCCCGGAGGACCGCCGCAAGACACTCAAGCGGCGGATCATCGATGGCTTGAACGTCTGTGCGGTGGACATCCTGCCGGATGCCTTTGCCGCGGTGCGCGAGGCATGCAAGCGCCACCTGCCCGGCCACCGGCATTTCGACGTGCAGATGATCGGCGGCCACGTGCTGCACGAGGGCAAGATCGCCGAGATGGCCACCGGCGAGGGCAAGACCCTGGTGGCCACGCTGCCGTGCTACATCAACGTGGTGCTGGGCCTGAAGGTTCACGTGATCTCGACCAACGACTACCTGGTCAAGCGCGACCGCGACTGGATGGCGCCGATCTACGAGGCGCTGGGCGTCAGTTCCGGAGCGATTCAGTCGGAGATGTCGACGGTGGGCCCGGAGCGCAAGGCCCAGTACGCCTGCGACATTACCTACGGGACCAACAGCGAGCTGGGCTTCGACTACCTGCGCGACAACATGAAGGTCCGCCGGGATGACCAGGTTCAGGGCCCGCTGCACTACGCCATCGTAGACGAGGTGGACAACATCCTGATCGACGAGGCGCGGACGCCGCTGATCATCTCGGGTCCGGCCCGCGACGACGTGAACCGCTATCGCCTGGCCGACCGGGTGGCGCGGGCGCTGGTTCAGAAGCAGAAGACAGCGATCCGCGAGACGCAGGCGCGGGTGCAGGACCGCGATTCGCTTAAGGCGCGGGCCCTCAAGCAGGGCGTCCAGGAGTGGCGATTCGAGGAGGGGATCAAGAAATTCGGGCAGGACCCCTCGTGGCTCAATGAGGAGGAGGCCCAGGCCATCGGCCACCGCCAGTACTACCTGGTGGAGCGGGACCGCAAGAGCGTGCACATGACGCACGAGGGCGTCACCGCAGCCCAGGAGGAGGCGGGGATCGGGTCGTTCTACATCGGGGCCAACATGGAGTGGCCGCACCTGATCGAGAACGCCCTGCGGGCCCACGTGGTCTACGAGAGGGAAAAGGAATACGTCGTTCAGAACGGCGAGGTGATCATCGTCGATGAGTTCACCGGGCGTCTGATGCACGGGCGGCAGTGGTCCGACGGCTTGCACCAGGCGGTCGAGGCCAAGGAAGGGGTGCGGGTCAAGGAGGAGACCCAGACGCTCGCGACGATCACCATCCAGAACTACTTCAAGCTGTACTGCAAGCTGGCCGGCATGACCGGTACGGCGATGACCGAGGTCGAGGAGTTCATCAAGATCTACGGCCTGGACGTGGTCAGCATTCCGACCAACCGGCCGGTGAACCGGATGGACCACAACGACCGCATTTATCGCACGACGCCTGAGAAATATAAAGCCATCGTCGAGGAGATCCGCGCGGTCTCGCTGCAGGGATTTCCCAACGACTGGTTCGTCATCAACGACATGATCGAAGGCCTCAAAGCCGCGTACAAGGCGATGCTGGCCAAACAGGGGACGACCGGGCATCTGCCGCCAAAGGACAGGTGCGAAGAGGCGATCCGGCGGATCGAAGAGGCCCAGGCCCGGTCGAAAGGGGACAACGACAGCCTCGACCCGCTGCGCGAGGCGCTCTATGAGTTGACCGCGGACCTGCCGGGCGGCCGTCCGGTGCTGGTCGGCACCACGAGCGTGGAGAACAGCGAAAAACTCTCGAACATGCTGACCAAGCAGTACGGGATCGACCACGAGGTGCTCAACGCCAAGCAGGTGGCCCGCGAGGCGGAGATCGTGGCCAAGGCCGGGCATCGCCACGCTCCCAAGCACGGCGGCCGCCAAGCCGAGGGCAACGTGACCATCTCGACCAACATGGCCGGCCGCGGCACCGACATCAAGCTCGAAAAGGGCGTGGTGCACCCGCCGTGCATCGGCGACCTGGGCCCCAAAGAGCCCGGCGTGATCGCCACCAAGTGCTGCATCAACTGCCCGGAATACGACGGCAAGTGCGAGCACTGCTTCAAGCCGAAGCTCGACCCGCGGTTCCCGGAACTGGGCAAGAAGTTCTGCGCCGTCGAGCCGCCGTGCGGCCTGCACGTGGTGGGCACCGAGCGCCACGAGGCCCGTCGGATCGACAACCAGCTTCGCGGACGGTCCGGCCGCCAGGGCGATCCCGGATCGAGCCGCTTTTTCCTGTCGATGCAGGACGACCTGCTGCGGTTCTTCGCCGGCGACTGGGTCATCAAGATGCTCGATTGGCTGGGCATGGAAGAGGGGATGGCCATCGAGAACAAGCGGATCTCCAAGGGCATCGAGCGGGCCCAGAAGAAGGTCGAGGAGCGCAACTTCGCCATCCGCAAGAATCTCCTCGAGTACGACGAGGTGATGGACTATCAGCGGCAGGTGTTCTACCGCCTTCGCCAGCGGATCCTGGAGGGCCGCGACCTGGCCGAGATGGTGCAGGATTCCCTGACCGACTCGATCGCCGACGCGGTGGACAACTTTCTGGACCCGACATACCCGGCGCGGTGCGCCGCCGAGTGGGCCAAGTCGGAACTGGACGTGACGATGGACCCGTCGCGAATCGACCTGGACGATTTCGACCGGCTGGAAAGCGACCTGAAGGACAAAGCCAAGGACGAGGCGAGGAACACGATCGAGATGTCGATCGGCGAGTACTTCGATCCGGACGTCGAGCGCAAGGACTGGGACTATCGCGGCCTGGCGAGCTGGGCGATGCGGCGGTTCAACGTGAACCTCGGGATCTCGCAGATGAACCGGATGGAGCCGGAAGAGATCCAGGCGATGCTGGTCGAGGCGGCCATGACGAGCATCGACCGCCAGGACTGCACGCCGCTGAAACGCTACATGGAGCCGACCTTCGGCCGCTCGATGCTGGCCGAGTGGGTGCGGGCCAAGTTCGACCTGGACGTGCGGCTCCAGCAGCTTCGCGACCTGAATCCCGACCAGACCCGCGAGATGATCCTGGAAAAGGTGCACGAGCGGTACCTGCGCCGCGAGATCGAGTGCCCGGTGGACATCGCGTTGACGGTGAGCCTGGGCCAGAAGGAGCAGACCGACCAGGCCTATGGCGTGGCGCGGCTGGTGGATTGGGCGAACTGGAAGTACCGCGCCGGCTGGACGCTGGAGAAGCTGCAGAACCGCGAGGTCCGCGAAATCCGCTCGGACCTGATACGGCTTTCCGAGAGCTACCTGGGCGACGGGCGCCTCTCGAACGAGGTGGACGAGGCCGTGCGGATGCGGCGCGGCGAGGAACTGGCGGCGTGGGCGCGGGAGCGGTTCGGCGCGGAGCTCGACGGCCAGGCGCTGGAGGGCGCCGCCGCCCGCGAGTCGCTGCTCAAAGCCGGCCGGGAGTTCCTCCGCCGCGAGCTGACGAACCTCGAGCAGATGGTGCTGCTGAGCATCTACGACAGCGCGTGGAAAGAGCACCTGCTGGCGATGGACCACCTCAAGAGCACGATCGGCCTGCGCGGCTACGCCGAGAAGGATCCGAAGATCGAGTACAAGCGGGAAGGCACGCAGATGTTCCACCGCATGCTCGACGCGACGCGCCAGCAGGTCAGCGACGTGATCCTCAAGGTCCAGGTCTCCGGCCAGATGCAGGCGCGGTCGGTCTGGGGCGAGCAGCGGGCCCAGCACGATGCCAGCGGCTCGGCCTTCACCGACGCCGACCGCGAGGCGGCCATGCAGAACCAGGGTGAAGCCCAGGTCGTCAAGCCGATCAAACGGGCGACGCCGAAGGTCAAGCCGAACGAACCGTGCCCGTGCGGGTCGGGCAAAAAATACAAGAAGTGCTGCGGGCGAAACGGCTGATAGAGCCTTATAACCTTCAGAGCTTCAGAGGGAGGTCACGTGCGCAAGATCATCGCAGCCTCGTTGTTCGCTTTTTTGGTCGTGGGCGGATCAACGGTTCGGGCGGGCGCGGTCGATCCGCCGCAGGGATCGTTTCACGAGCGGTATTTCTCCGTATACCTCGGGCCGACCAAGTGCGGTTGGGCGCGGTATGAGTTCGTGCGGCAGGGCGATACGATCGTCACGCGGAACGATCTGCTGCTGAAGATCGCCCGGGCGGACACGACGTTCACGCTCACCCATCGGGCCGAGACTCAGGAGACCCTCGACGGCAAACCGCTGCGGTTCTACTCCAAGGCGGACCTCGGCGGCATCGAAACCGTGCATCGCGGAACCGTGGCCGACGGCCAGGTCGCGATGACGATCAGCCAGGCGGGCCAGTCGGCTGAGCACAAGTTCGCTCTGCCGGACGACGCGCTGATGTGGTGGGGCCAGCACCTGCTGGGCGAGCGGATGGGACTTAAGCCCGGGGTCAGCTTCTCCATGACGATATTCGACCCGGAGCTTGGACCCAGTCAGTTCATCACAGCCAGAATCGACGTGGTCGGTCCGGTCAAGAGCGAGGTGTTCGGTCGGGAAGTCGAGGGGACCAGAGTGCTCACCTCGTTCGACAAGCCGTTGCCGATCCAAGCCGCTTCGATCCTTGACGCCGACGGCTATGAGGTGATCACGGAGGTGCCGATTGGCCCGATGAAGCTGACGTTGGTGGGCGAGCCGCGTGAAAAGGCCCTGGCCGGCATCGGCGCCAGCGAGCTGTTTCTAGAATTCCTGATCCGGCCGGAGCGGCCGATCGCGCTGCCGGAGCAGGGACCGGTGCGTTACCGGATCACCTACGAGGGCGACAACACCGAGCCGTTCGATCTGATCGAAACGGCGATGCAGCGGGTGGTCAAACGCGAGAAGGACCAGATCATCCTGGAGGTCTCGCCGGGCGGGACGCCGAAGAAATCGGCGACCACCACGCAGCCGGCTTCGCCCGAACCGCGGTACACCCGGGATTCGCTGGACCTGAACCTGGAGGACCCGCTGTTGGTTCGCCTGGCCAGCGAGAACATCGATCAGGACGGCAGCGACCTGGAGAAGGCGAGAAAGCTCTGCCAATTCGTCTCCGGCTATATCACGACCAAGGACCTTTCGACCGGTTACGCCCCCGCCGCTCAGGTCGCCAAGACACGGCAGGGCGACTGCACCGAGCATTCGCTGCTGCTGGCCGCCCTCGGGCGGATCGTGGGCATTCCGACCCGCGGCGTCAACGGCCTGGCCTACGTGGCCCACGAGGGCACGACCGGCGCGTTCATCGGCCACATGTGGACCCAGTTCTTCATCGACGGCCAGTGGGTGGACCTGGACCCGGCCCTCGGCCAGCTCGAACCGGACCAGGGCCACATCGCCCTGACCGTCTCGGACCTCAGCGACACCTCGATGCAGCAGCAGGCCTCGGTGCTCCGCTACCTCGGTCAGCTCAAGGTCGAGCAGATGGAATTGGCCCAGACAACACCCAAGTAAAGGGCCTGATCAGCACGGATCAGACGGATGTGCTGCGCTGGTCGGGTTCGGTGATGGTCAGCAGGAACTTCCGCTTGTACTGCTCGGTGCGGCCAAGCTGCGCCTGGCGGGCGAGGTCCTCGTTGGCGAAGTGCCCGTCCGGGACAGTGCGCAGTTCGACAGGACCCAGGCGCAGGCTCTCGCGCTTGGCGGCGTACTCGATGTTGAGCTCGGCTAGTATCCGATCGTAACTATGTGCCAGTTGCGGATTGGCGTCGGATTGCTCGACGGTGAGCGCGTAGTAGGGCGGGTCGGACCATTGAGGGCCCAGAAGGAAGTTCTCGATCCGTCGGCCGAGCTTCGCCGACAGCCGCGCCATCGCCTCGACGGCTTGGTGCTCGCTGACCTTCTCGCCGGTCAGCGAACTGATGTGCGAGCCCTTGTTCAGGAACGCGATCATCGGCGTCCGCTGATAGAGCCCGACGACCTCGACGCAGTCGCCCAGGTCGTACCGGGTCAGCCCGCTGGCGTTGCTGAAGACGACAAAGTACCGCTGCCCGACTTCAAGTTCTTCGAGCGTCAGCACGGTCGGGTTCTCGCCGCCGTACTCGGCTTCGGGAATGAACTCGAAGAAGTTGCTGGTGATTTCCAGAATCCCAGCCGGCGTGTGGTCCTCGACGGGAATGCTGAACCGCCCTTCGCTGGCCAGCAGACCGATGTCGCGCACCGGCGTCTCGCCGAAGTACTCGCCGAAACGCGAGAGGTAGAGCTTGAGCGTCCCGCCGGTCCAGTTCATCAGGTATTCCAGCCGCCAGACGTCCTTGGGCAGGAGTCGTCCGGCTCGCCTGGCCAGCGCCTCGAGCCGCCGGGCGCAGCGCGGCCTGGGCCGCAGCCGTCGGCCAAGGTCGGCCACCAGCCCCTCCGGCAACCGTCCGGGCGGACGCAGCGTCCCGTCGTGGACGTCGCGGATGAGCTGCTCCGAATGCTCCGCCATCGTCTGGGCCAGCCGCAAAATCGTCGACGGGTTGGCTGTGCTGGTGAACGAGACGTCCTCCGTGACGGCCAGCCGGGCGACCGTGTAGCATTTGGCCACCGGATCCTTGACCTCGGCCACCGCCAGCGGCGTCACGTAGTGCTTGCGGACGATCCACTTCTGCGTCTGGGCCTGCAGGCCGGTGATCGCTCCGGCCCACAACCCGCACGGCGTCGATTCCTCCCGCGCCGAGCTGGTCATCTGGACGATCTTGCGAAAGAACGCCCGCGGATGGTCGAGCAGGGCCTTGACCCCGAAGATGTTCCAGCCGCGGCGGTAATCGTCGACGAACCGCGCGGTGACGGGAATGAACTTGGCCCGGCCGGTGGTCCCGCTGGTCAGGGCGAACATCAGAAGCTCTTCGCTCGGAGCGAACAGCGAGTCGAACCGGCCTTCCTTGAGCGGCTCGATGTACGGGGCGAACTGCTCGTAGCGCCGAATCGGCACCTGCCGGGCGAAATCGTGATAGGAAATCGACCCGCTGAGGCCGTGATCGCGGGCGAACGCGCTGCCGGCCAGCAGCCGAAGCTGCCGTTCGAGCATCTGCTGTTGAACGCGCTGGGGACTCCCGGTCGCGGCCAGGAACGAGCGAAGCTGGCGCGAAGCCCCCCATCCGGCGACTTTTGCGGCAATTTTCCTGTGCATCGGTAAAGGCCCGGCTCGTCGGCGTCGGGTCAGGCGCCCTGGGCGATCGGGCGCTGGGACGCCTCGCCCGTGGGCTGACCATACAGCCGGTGTTCGAAGAATTCAACGGTCCGCGCCCTGTACTCCGCCGGGTCGACGACGACCGCCTGGTTGTGCTTGGCCAGAGGAACGACCCACAGCGATTTGGGGTCCGGAGCGATCCGGTAGAGCACCCGGGCCAGGTCGGTCGGAATGTAGCTGTCCCGGTCGCCGTGGATCATCAGGATCGGCCGCGGGGTCATTTTCTTGAGGGCTCGCCGGACCGACGGATACCGGCAGCGGAACTTCCAGTGGGCGCAGATGAACAGCACCCACCGCAGGAATTTCCAGAATGCATCGGGATGGTTCTCATAGACGAAGCGGACCTTGGCGAAGATGCATGCCCACCGCTTCATGAGCATTTCGAGGGTGGCGTCGGTGCTGAAAAGCCCGTCGGTGACGATGGCTTTGACCGCCGGATTGCGCATCGACGCGATGATGGCGGCTGCGGCCCCGCGCGAGATCCCGAAGATGCCCAGATCGGCCGGCCGGCCCTGCGACTCCAGATAGTCCTCAAGAAAGGCGATGGCCCCGTGCACGTCGTCCACCTCGCGGTCGGAGACCCACTGCCGAGGCTGATAGTCTTCCTGGTGGGACGAGTCGCCGTGGCCGCGGAAGTCGAAGCTGAACACGTCGAACCCGGCCTCCAGAAGCGACCGCGTGTACCGGACGCAGCTGTACATGTCCGAGGCGAACTCGTGACAGAAGAGGATGGTGCCCTTGTAGCCCTGCGACGGGTCGCCGAACAGGAACATGCCCCGCAGGCTGGTCCCGTCGAACGACCGGAACCGCACGATCTGGCCCTCCATCCGGTCGAAGTCCAGCGGTCCCATCGACAGCGGCGGCGGCGTGTCCTTGAGGATGTTGAGCATGATCCGGATGTAGCGGCTCAGGACGAGGGCGGGAATCGCGACCATCGCCACCACCGTGGCGATGATGCTCATCATCGCCCAGTTGCGAACGATGAATTCCCAGCCTATCCAGGCGCCCAACACCATGATCGCAGTCCAACCCATCAACGTCGTTATCGGTCCCCGTGGCTTATTCGCCTGAACTTAAGGAGTATAATTCGTGATAATCAATGTATCGTTCTGGCCCCCGAAACCGAACGAATTGCTCAGGCACGTCCTGACCGTGGCCTTTCGCGGCTGGTTCGGCACGTAATCGAGGTCGCACTCCGGATCCGCCTCGCAGTAGTTGGTTGTCGGCGGCAGCACCTGGTCCCGCAGGGCCAGGACGCAGGCGATCACCTCGATTGCCCCAGCCGCCGCGATCAGGTGGCCCATCATCGACTTGATGCTGCTGATCGGAACCCTGTAAGCCCGCTCGCCGAAGACGGACTTGACCGCCAGCGTCTCGATCTTGTCGTTATCGACGGTGCCGGTGCCGTGGGCTGAGATGTAGTCGATGCTGTCCGGCTCGACGCCGGCGTCGGCCATGGCCGCCCGCATCGCCGCGATCCCGCCGCGTCCGGTCTCGTGGATGTCGGTGATCCGGTAGGCATCCGCGCTGCTGCCGTAGCCGGCGATCTCAGCCAGGATGGTCGCCCCGCGCTTCCGGGCGAACTCCTCCGACTCGAGGACCACGATGCCCGCCCCTTCGCCCAGGACGAACCCGTCGCGGGTGCGGTCGAACGGCCGCGAGGACGACTTGATCTGGTCGTTGCGGGTGCTCAGGGCGGTCAGGCGGTTAAAGCCGGTCACGCCGAGCGGGTGGATCATTGAGTGGGTGCCGCCCGAGAGCATGACCTCCGCGTCGCCGTAGCGGATCTGCTCGACCGCTTCGCCGATGGCCTGGGTGCTGGCCGCGCAGGCGGTCAGGCAGTTGAGGTTCGGCCCGCGCAGGTCCAGAAGTTTGGCCACGTGGGCCGCCGGCATGTTGGGATCCTGCTCGAGTTCCCGAAGGCGGTCCATGCACCGATAGGCGATCCGGGCCCACTTGCGGGTATCGAGCTTGCCCGAAGCGGCGTCCCACGAACCGATCGCGGTGGCGATAAAGGGGTCGAAGTCGACCGGGCCTTCGCCGGAACCGAGGTAGACGCCCGCCGCGGAGCGGTCCAGATCAGCGGCGCGACCCAGCCCCGACGACTGCCACGCCTGCAGCGCCGCTCCAAGGGCGAAACCGGAGTTGCGGGCCGCGTGCCGGTGCAGCGGATAGTGCTCGCCGAGTCGTTCGCGAAGATCGTATCCTCGGACCTGGGCTGAGAAGGTGGTGGGGAACGTCCGGGCGTCGAACAGCTCCGTCGTATCGATGGCGCTTTCGCCGGCGAGCAGCCGGCTCCAGGCCTGCTCGATGCTCTGCCCCAACGGAGTGATGCAGCCCATTCCGGTAATGACCACGCGTCGCTTCACAATCGAACCCTCGTATTCCGGATTAACCGGCCCAACGGCGGAACACCAGGGCGGTGCACTGCCCGCCGCTGAGACTGTAGTTGACGGTCAGTAACGTATTGACCCGCCGGTCCTCGGTCCGGCGAACCACATTGACCGGACACGCCGGATCCACCTGCTCGCAGTTGACCGTACCGGGCACGAAACCCTCGGACAGGCAGAGCGCGGCGGCGGCGACGTCCAACGCGCCCGAACCGGCCCCGTTGTTGCCGTAATGGCTCTTGATCGAGGTGACCGGCACGTCGCCGAGGACGCGGGCGATGGCCTGGGCCTCGACCCGGTCGTGCTCCGGCAGCCCGCAGGCGAACGCGACGACCAGATCGACGTCGCACGCCTCGACCTGGGCGTCGGCCAGGGCCTTTTCCAGGACCACCGCCAGGGCGTCGCCGTTGCGGTCCGGATTCAGGAAGTCATGCGTGCCGAACCCGGCGCCCAAACCGATCATCTCGCCGTAGATACGCCCTTCTCGCCGCTTGGCGTGTTCGAGGTCTTCCAGGACGACGACGGCGCCGCCCTCGGCGATGACCGTGCCGTCGCGCTTGGCGTCGAACGGCCGGACGGCCGAAGCTGGCGAATCGTTGTGCGAGCGGGTGAGCCGGCCGATCAGGTCCTGGCGGAGCAGGCCCATCGGGTTGACCTTCGATTCGGCACCGCCGCAGAGGCACACGTCGGCGCAGTCGCGCTTGATGGTCCGCCAGGCCTCGCCGATGGCGAGTTGGCTGGACGCCTCGGCGCAGGTGATCGTATTGCTGGGCGCCTGCGCGTCGTGGATGATCGAGACGTGACAGGCCAGCATGTTGGGCAGATACTTCAGAAGCCACAGCGGCGTCAGGTTGTTCATGCCTTCGCGTCCCCACGCCTCCAGCGAGAACTGCCCGTCGTTGGAGGCCGAGGCCAGGGCGAAGGTCAGCTCGTTGAGGTCCGGGCAGATCAGACCCGCCCCGATGTTGACCCCAAGCCGCGTGGAGTCGACGGTGATCTCGCCGTCGCTGACGCCCTTGGTCTTCAAGCCGCTGTCGCGGACCGCGCAGTCGGCGGCCACCACCGCCAGCTCGATGTCGCGGGCCATGACCTTGATGCTCTTGCGATAGGATTTGGGAACGTAGTCCTTGCAACTGAACTCCGCGATTTCGCCGGCGATCCGGCAGGGAAACTCGGCTGCGTCAAAGGCCCGAATCCCGTCCACCGCGACCCGGCCGGACCGCAGCGAGGCGAGAAACTGGTCCTTGCCCACCCCGATGGGGCTGACAGGACCGAGTCCGGTGATCACAACCCGTCGTTCAGCCATCCTATATCCTCATTGTGCCGCTTGAGAGTCTCCGGCCGATGGGGCGGCGGGCGCGCCGCCGTCCAGTGACCGGATCAGTTGTCGAAACTGGTCGGTGAATACGAAATTCTCCTCGGGAAATTTCCGTCCCGAGAGATTTTGGTCAATGTGGCTGAAGATGATGTCGATTTCCGCGACGACCTGCCCGAACGGGTCCGTGCCGGTCAGCCGGTACACCTTGCCCTCGGTGCGGCCGAACGCATCATCCAGCGAGACCACCTTGGCCACGTGGCGAAGCTGATCGCCCGGCAGGACGTCCGCGTGAAACGTCGCCCGCGAAATCTTGGCCAGGATCACCTTCTCGCGAAAACCTCGGGCCTCGCCGACCAGAATGCCCGCGGTCTGGGCCATGCCCTCGATGATGAGGCTCGTCGGCATCACCGGATAGCCGGGAAAGTGGTCGTGCAGGTGCTCTTCGGCCAGGCTGACGTTCTTGATCGCGCAGGCCTCCACGCCGCTGACCAGCTTCTCAAAACGATCGATCCACAGCCAACGCATTCGCTCGCCAATCCCAAAAACGCAAGAAGGTTACGCCGCATCCGGCCGCGGCCGGACAAGCCAAGACTTGGTATTCTAACAAGGCCCCCCGCGGACTTCCAGCCGATGGTGCAAATCTTCCCAAAATACCATCCGGTCATCCCGGGAGGGATCCGGCGGTTCGGCAGGCCCAAAACAAGCCGAGTCGGCCCGCCGCAACGGCGCGACCGACTCGTTCTCGAATAGCATCAACTGTCAGCAGTATTTTTTATTTATTGTGACAAAAGGTAATGTCTGTGCTATTTGACCTTGCTCTCGACGTAGTTGACGATGGTCTTGACCGTGAACAGGTCGGGCATGCGGTTGACGTCCGGGTCCTGCTCGAAGTCGGCAAAGTCCGCATGGGGCATCCGAGCCTTCAGTTCGGCCAGACCCTTGTCGGTCACCTTGCCGTCGGCCACGAACTCGGGGTTGTTCAGGATGTTATCCGGGAACAACTCGCCCCGGGGAATCTGGATGCCGAAGGCCTTTTCCAGACGGAAGACGATATCAAGGAAATCTATGCTCTCGGCCCCGAGGTCTCCGGTAAGGGTGGAGTCCTGTGAGACTTCATCCTCGTCGACGCCCAGCGCGTCCACCAGAGTCTCCTGGACCTTCGTAAAAATCTCGTCGCGATCAAGGGCCATATTACAAACCTCCACTGAATGTATTCACGCCTATTATCCAGATCGTATGGAATAGTTCAACCATTTATCCCGGCAGATTCAGTTCGCGGGATTCTCGGCGGTCAGGGCCTCGAGACCCCCCAGAAGGCGCAACTGGGCCCGCCAATGCTCGACCAGGATCCGGTCCTGATCCGCCCAGGCGGCGTTGCGGTCGGCCAGGTTGTACCGGGCCAACTCCAGCCGGGCCCGCGCCACATTGCCCCCGTCCATCGTGCACTGGGCTTTGAAGGCGGCGGTCTCGGGCGCAAGCTTGACCGTTTCGACCTCCACCTCCATGCGGTTTCCCGGAGCGACGAAATTGCCGTAGGTCACGTTCCTGGCCTCGCGCAGGACGATCACGCTGTGGGCGAAATCCTCAGCCGTGCGGATCACCCAGGCTGCGGTCTGAACCATCGCTTCGAGCATCAAGACCCCGGGCAGAACCGGGAAACTCGGAAAGTGGTCGGCCAGATACTCCTCAGCCAGGCTCAGGTTCTTCACCGCACGGGCCGAACGCCCCGGTTCGATGCGCACCAACTTGTCGATCAGAACGAATTTCACGGCGATTCCAGTGTTTCCGTTTCTACCGATGGCAAAAGACACAACCTTTTAGCTTAACGATCAAACGATTTCAAGCAAATTCAGATGCGGCGACGGATGTAAACGGCCGCGCCGCCCGCTGTTGACGAAAGGACCGCATCGGATGGTGCAAGGTCCGACGGACCTTGCTCACGGTTCTTTTTCGGCGGAGTGAAGGCACGGGCCAAGCAGGTCCAGCACGCGTTTGAGCTCGAATGCCCGGGCCATGTGGTCCACGTGCAGCGTGACCATCTCGGGCATCTGGGCGTAGTCCCTGGCCGCCTGTTCGTGCCTCGCTGCGTCCTGCCGGAGATTCCGGGCCAGGTCGGTCAGGCGGTCGGCCACCGCCTCGTCCGGCCCTCGGCTGCCCTCGGATCGCCGCTGACGATGGTAATCGCGAATACGCGCGATCCGCCGGGCCTTGGCCTCGGGCGTGGCGAACTGCGGCGGAACGGCGCCGAGCGATTTGGCCGGTCTGGGGCGGCGATTCTCGAGTTCGGTCTGGACGAGGGCGAGTTGCCGCTGCGCCGTGCGCCGGGCCTGATCGGACAGCGTCGAGACGGACCGCCGCAGGTTCCGGGCCATCTGCGCCAACTGCTTCTCGTCGAGGCACTTAAGCCGGTGCTCGAAAGGCGGTCCGGCATCCGGGGCGGCGTAGCGGACGACGTTCTCCGCGTAGTCGCAGTCCAGATTCAAACAGACCAGATCCATCGTGTTGTCCCGTGCCGGTTCCACCGACAAGCTCCTGGCCCCGCACTTGGGGCAGATCGGTTTGTCCTGAGAGTTCACCATGCCTCGCGCTCCCATAAGTGATTTGTCTTGTTGGATTTACATGTTGCCGGGGAGGCTCACGCGCGTCTGGCGGAGCTCGGGGCCGAGGCCGGCCCGTCCGGTTGACAGTAATCTACCGGATTTGACTTGACTAGTCAAGTCAAATCCGGTACAAACTAGAGTAGCGGATCGACATCCATTTGAGGAACTGGCGATGGACCGTTGGAATGGTACAAGATGGGCCACGTTGCTTCAGCGGTTTCGCCAGCGGGCGGGCCTGACGCGGACCGAGTTGGCCCGGAGCCTGTCGGTGACCATCAGCTACATCAGCAAGCTCGAAGCGGGCCAGAAACCGCCGCCGGAACCTCAGCGGCGGAATATCGCTGAGGTGCTCGAACTGACCGACGAGGAGGCGCTGGGCTTTCACGTCCAAGCCGAATTGGAGCGGACAGACCCGGTGGCGGTGCGGTATCTCAAGCGGCTGCTGGACGCCGAGACCTCGGAGGGGGAAAGGGAGTTTCTGCGGGACGGCGGCCAACGGCCGCGGCGTAAGCAGGCCTCGCACCTGATCCCGATCATCAACAAGGTCGCCGCCGGCTACCCGCAGGAGTTCACCGACCTGGATTACCCGATCGGCGTGGCCGACCAGTACATCACGGTGCCGGACGTTTCCGACGCCAACGCGTTTGCCTTCTACGTCTTTGGCGACTCGATGGAACCGGATTTCGCCGCCGGCAGCCTGGTCATCGCCTCGCCCAACAGCCATGCGGGCGACGGCGATCCGTGCTTTGTCCGGTTTTCGCCCCTAAGCCGGGTCAGCGGCTGCACCTTCAAGCGGGTGTACTTTGAGAGTGACGGACGAGTGCGGCTCGTCCCGATCAACCGCAAGTACCCGGAGCAGACCTACCGGCCGGGCGAGATCGACGGGCTCTGGCCGGTGGTCCGGTACTACACGCGGGTTGCCCGGCGGGTGGTCGGGGCCTGAAAAAGCACAACCCGCTGTCCGGCCATGGCCTCGCGCGGTTCAACTTGGGCGGCACGAGGTTGCATGACGCCCGGCTCGCACGCCGACAAGAAAGCAGATCGGGTGTGTGGAAAGATGATGAATTGTGTGCTGTTTTGTCTTGACATGCAAGTGCCTATGGAGTAGATGGTGGTATATCGTTCCATTGGCCGGCGCCGTGAGATTCTCCTGGGACGTGTTCTCGGCCTTTGTCAATCCAGTCTGATCGGTCGCCGGACCGGGCCTGAGCATGGCGCCATTCTCCCGCCGTTCTCGGGCAGGTGCTTTCGGGACCGGCAAAGCCCGGCCGTCGGCGCCAGGAGCGTCCAGGGTCGGACGCCTCAAGTTCTTCCACGGATGGTCCGGAGGCGATGCGCTCGCATCGCGCGGTCCTGGGTGAGGAAACGGTGTCAACGGATGGTCAGGACGATGATCATGAAGATCAGAAATGCCGCGGTCTATTGGTCAGCGGCCTTTCTCCTGCTGGCTGCAGCGTCTGTGGTGGCCTTCCTGGGGCTGCCGCGCGGTCCGATCGAGCTGACGGAAGAAGACCACGTCCGGGCGGCGGCCCTCGTGGCGGCTTTGAAGGAGCCGGGCACATCGATCGAGGAGATCGATCGACGGCTCAAGGCGGTCACCGGCGGGCGGGGAGTTCTGCGGCTGGGCTTCACATGGGAGCGGGTGGCGCCGCTGACCGAGGAAGTGCTGGAAGTGTGGAACACATGGGAGGAACCGCGACCGGTGGGCCAGGAGGAGGGCATGCTCGTGCGGCCGATCTGGATGGACCCAGCCGTCGAGGACGTCGAGGAATGCTGGCCGCGGTACGGGCCCTATCGCTTTGCTGCGGCGGGCCGGGTCGCCGGTGGACCGCGGTGGTTCAGGAAACTGGCCATGCTGCTGGCACGGCACGCCGAACCGGGCGACTACTACATCCCGATGGACATCACCACCTTCTGTGCCGCCGACGGGTCGGAGATCCTTCGCCGGCCCCTGAACAGGATCACGCTCGAATCGTTCGATCCGCACGACCTGAGCTTTTCCGGCTGTACGGACTGGTTTGTGCCGTTTGTTCCTTTTGAAGAGGGCGCGGACGTGTCTGATCCCGAGGTCCTGGACCGGCTGGCGAGGGACCTGGTGACGCGGCACCCGCAGAGGAACCTGGTCTACCGGCCGATGCACGGAGGACTCCGCTTCACGCCCGCGAGAGGGGACGGGCGCGACGCGAGATCTCTGGAGGAGGAACGGCCATGAACGGACCATAGGCGGGACGGGACAGCGGGTCGTACGGGTTCCAATCCACATCCGTTCCATTCCGCAAAAGGGGGCCTGCCATGACGACTGGAACGACCAAGAAGGTGATTCTTGTCCTGATCGTTCTGATGCCCCTGCTGGTGATCGACGGGTGCCAGCAGGCGAACGTCGCCGAGGCGAAATTCGTCTTCGACATCTCTGTAGTCGCGTGCGGCGGCTACGATCCCAACTATCCCTGGTGGCAGAATTGGATGCTCGACCAGTGGTCATACACCGAGAATCACGACGGCAGAGGAACCATGCGCCGAGGCGAGTTCCGGTACGCCGTCCAGATGCTCGACACACACGGGGGGCCGTACTTCAAAGATGGGATCGGGCTGAGGGCGGAAGTGATAGGGCACTGGGATACCTTCTCGGGCGGCGGAACGCCCGTCGCCGGAGGGCCCTTCGACCGCTGGGAAAGCCTGGGCTACGTGGACATCACGCCAAGCGATGCCAATGGGCTGGCTTACGTCGTGGTCGGACTGGGCGACCCCAACGGTCTGCCCGGCAAGGAATGGCCGGCCGACTACACCTATACGTACGTCGACATCAAGATCAGCGTGCCTCTGGGTCAGCCCAGCGCCTGCTTCTACCTCAAGGCGTTCTTCCTCGACGCCTATCCCGGTTCGGAAATCCTGTTCTGGAACACGATGGAGAACTGCTTCCAGTACTACAGCCCCGATCCGGGGATCGTCTATCCCGGCGGCGGATCGGCCCCGTCGGATGGCGGCGAGGGCGGCGCAGCGCCGTCTGGAGAACTGGCTCCGCTGATCATCCACCTCGATTCGAGGACCGCTGACGATCCGCCGGCTGAGCCGGAAGTGGAGCCGGCGCCGATGGACTATCCGGAGGCGGACCCGAACTACTACGATCCCAACGCCATCGTCTACTTCTCCTGGGGCCGGATCGACCCGAACGGGACATTCGAGGAAGTCCCGCCGGGCGGGGTATACCTGTTGCCGATCTTCTACGATCCAAACGGATTGGATCCGGCAACCGGCTGGGTGGATCCGGAGTACGTGGACGAAGGGTCGATCATGCTGACGACGCCTTACGTGGCCAGGATCACCTGGCGACTGCCGCGGGCGCTGCCCGCCGATCCCGCTCTGAACACCAAAGGAACGGTCTTCCTGAGGACCAAGGACGCCTCCGGTCACGTCCTGGAGTTCCTGCCGGTGACGGTGCGGTTTGTCGAGATTTCGCCGGACCGGATGGAAATCACCGGGATCACCCAGGACATCGTGCTGATCGACTCGTACTCCTGCTGGACGGTCGGCCACTTCGGAACGCAGGACGAGCGGGCGGCGATCACCGTCGATTGGAACGGCGGCCAGTGCGACCTGGACGCTCCGCCGATCTACGCCGATTTCGACTACGACGGGATCGTCGGCTACAGCGATTTCCAGCTGATGTATGACGCGTGGAGCGCCACCATCTACACCGGAGACGGACGGTACGATTTCCTGCTCGACTACAATCGGGACGGCATGATCGGGTTCCCGGACTTCCAACGTCTGCTCGACAACTGGGGCCAGACCTGGTCCTTGGAGTAACCGCCGCGCCGGTGTGCCGGTGACGCGACCGCACAGGTCGGCGGGCGGACCGCTGACGCCTGCCTGACGGGACGGCTATAGCCCCACGATGCCGCGGGCGAAGTAGGACACGATGATGAACGCGGCGTAGATCGCGAGCAGGGGGATGCCGTACCATCGGCGGAAGTGGTCTCGGCTCGTGTAGATGAAGATTCGGAACAGCAGGAGGATCAGGATCATCGTGGGCAGGTGAATCCGCAGCACCTCCGCCGGCACGGGCAGTGCGACGGCCGCCGCCGACGCCCCGGTGACGAAGAGGACGTTGAGAATATCGGCGCCGACGATGTTGCCGATCATGATCTCCGGATGCCCTTTGCGGATGCTGGTCAGGGCGGTGACCAGTTCGGGCAGCGAAGTGCCGAACGCCACCACCGTGGCTGCGACCACGGCTTCGGGAATGCCCAGCAGATTGCACAGAAGCGCGACCGACCGGATCAGCGCCTGGGCGCTGAAGACGACCATGAACACGCCGACGATGATCATCATCATGCAGGCGGTCACGCTGTGGGTGACGGCGGGGATATCCCCGGTGGGATTGGGATGGTTGCGGGCCCACCGGATCGAGATGAACATGTACCCAGCCAACAGGCACAGCAGCATGACCCCCATCGGCCGGGTGATCACCGGCGCACCGTAGACGGCGGTCGAGATCACCACCAGGAAGACCAGCAGCAGCCCGGAGCCGAACTGGAGCCAGCCGTGGCGGTTGAGAATGAAGCGATCGAGCGGCAGCCGGGTGAGCAGGCAGCCGAGGCCGAAGATCAACCCGGTGTCGCAGATGACCGAACCGACCGCATTGCCCAGCGCAATCCCGATCTCGCCGCGCAAAGCGGCCAGGACGGAAACCGCCGTCTCCGGAGTGGTCGTCCCCAGCGAGACGACCGTGGCCCCGACGATGATCTTGGAAATGCCAAGCCGGTAGGCCAGTTGGGCCGCCCCGTCCACCAGCCAATCAGCCCCCTTGGTCAGGACGGCCAGGCTGGCCCCGATGATCACCAGGATCAGCAGAACCTGCGGACCGGTGGACATCGCAGCGATCCGCTCGAAGGGAATGATGTAGTCAATGAATTCCAAGGCGTTTCTCCGTGCATACGCGTGGCGGTGAATCTGCCGAAGCATTCAGTGTACGCACTGGCGGCGGGCGGGCAAGAGGAATCCGTGTGCGGTGCGAAAGGCCGGCGGCTGCCCTCCATCAGCTCCGCCGCCCTCGGCGGGGTCTTTCTTGATTCTGACTTCTGACTACTGAAGTCTGACTCCTTGCCCTCTCCGCGTGTTCCGCGTGCTCCGTGCTGTCCCAAAGGCAAGTTGAACCGACGTCACACCCCTCAGACGGCCATCACCCAACGCTCAGCTTTGCCAGGTAGATCGACGCGGGCCGCTGGCCGTGACGGAAATCCGGCCGACTGATGTACTCGTGCTGCGAGTAGTAGCTGAGCAGGATCGAACCATCGTTCTCGACCACCATGCCGCAGTAGGATGTATCGCCGCCGGATGGCAGATCGAGCAGCCGCTGCGTGGTCTGTTTCTCCGGATCGATCTCGAAAATCGACGTGACCGCCTTGCACCAGTCGGGCGGATCGACGATCGATCGCCGACCTGCCGCGATGAGCCGGCCCGCCACGCGAACCACGTTCGGACTCTGCATGCCGTGCGCGACCCGCCAGCCGGACCATGCGACATACGGCGGATCGGCATGGAGAAAATCCGTCCGGGCCTCGTTGAGGGCGCCACGGTTGACCACCATAAAGCGCCCGTCCTCGTCGCGAACGATAAACGACTCGCCGCCGTTGTTCTCCTGGATGGTCGAGACCTTGCGCCAGTCCACCGCGTCGTCGGACCGCAACAGCATCAGCTCGCGGGCGGCACGATCGGCCTTGGTCTCGTAGGCGGCGCAGTAGAAGCCGTCATCGAACCGCTGCGGGTGCCACAGCCACACGTCCGGCTTGTACACCGGAACCGGCACGTGCCATGACACGCCGTCGCTCGTGCACGAAACGTACGTCTGCGACCGCTGCGCCCCGCCTTCTATGCGGTGAAGGCGGCCGTCGACCAACGCGGTCTCCGCGAAACGCGAGTAGAAGTAAACCCAAAGCCGGTCGTCGTCGGCGACAAACGCCGGATCCCGATCGTCAAAGCCGGTGGTCAGCATCCCGCAGACGTCCCACTGCCCCAGGTCGCGGCTGCGGATCACGAACACGTCGCCGAATGGCACCATGCCGTGGGCGAAAGCCCGGCGAAAGGCCACGTAATACCAGCCGTTCCACCGAACCATGTCGGTAAATGCGCAGTGCATGCTGTCATCATAAATCTTGCGGACCCAGTCAAGCTTTACCATCAGAGTGGTTCTCCCGAGCAAAATCAAATCGGCCCAGACGTTCGCCCTGGCCGGAAAGAACATCGAACGACCAAAGGTCGAAGTGACCGGCAAACAGGCGATACTCGAGGATCGCCTGGTGGCCGGGGACCTTCAGGTCCGGACACATGACATACAGCGTGCCGTCAAGCGGCGTCAAATGCATCTCGTGCCGATGCCCGTACGCGACCGCCGGCACGCCGTGTCGCCGGCACAGGGCGCTCAGCCGCTCGGACGACGGCCCCCAAGGCTCGCCGACGCCCTCGTGCAGCACCTCAACGTGACAGAAGACAAACGTCGTCTGACCGCAAGCCAACTCCCGCTCGATCCACTCAAACTGCTCAGCCGAGATGTGCCCCGGTCCTTTGGACGTCCGCGGATTGTTGTTGACCAGAATAAAACGAAACCCGCTGTGTACAAACGACTGATCCATCACGGCAAATCGCAGCCGGTACGCCGCAACCAGTTCCCGATACTCCCCCCACGGCGTCCCATCCGCCCGCGGCGCCGCCGGCTCGGGATAACCGATATCGTGATTGCCCGGCACGACATACAGCGGCGGGGCAAGCCGGGCCACATGCTCCAGATACCCATCAAACTCCGCCAGATACTCCGCCTGCGCGCCATAAACCGGATGACTCGCCACATCGCCGGTATCAATTACGAACGCGGGTTTGCGGGCGTTGGCCAGCTCTACCGCGGCGGCCAGGCGGTCGTGACGGGGGAGGTTGGCGGGGTTGCCGACGTGGGCGTCGGAGAACTGGATGAGCGTAAGTATCGGTTGCTCAGCGGGTTGCAACGGATGCCGCCTTCTCTGGGCGTCGCCGGGCCGGATCGCCGACCGGCACGTTTGCCCAGTATAACGCCTTGAGAAACACGGTGGCAAGATTTCTCTTGTAAACGTTTACAATTTCGGATAGCATGCAACTGTTGCACCAGGGAGCACGTGGGACGATGGCCAAGAATCTGCGAGAAGTGGCGGAAATGGCGGGCGTGAGCACGGCGACTGTCTAGCGCGTGTTCAGCCGCAGTCCGCTGGTGACCTCGCGGACCCGCGACCGGGTCATGCAGGCGGCCCGCCAGTGCAACTACCATCCCCATTCCGCCGCCCGGGCGATGCGGCGCGGGCGGTTCGGCCGCGTGGCGTGCGTGGTCATGCGCTACGGCGGCAAGGGAACGAGCCACTCGACGTATACGGGCTATCTGGACGGGGCCACCGATGAACTGGCCGACCGGGGGTACTCAGCCGTCTTCGAGCCGTTCCACATCGACGTGCGCACCAAGGAATTCCTCGAGCCGCCCCAGTTGTTCTCGGAACTGGCCGTGGACGGGATCATCGGCATCGACGCGACGGGTCTGGTGCCGGACCACGTGGACGAGCGCCTGGCTGAGATGGGCTCGCCGGTGGTGTGGGTGAACCGCGAGCCGAAACGGGGCGTGGTGTGCGTCAACGCCGATGAGTACGGCACGGCACGCATGCTGACGCGATACGTGATCGAACAAGGCCACCGGCGCATCGGGTATATCGGCTTTGTCGCCGATCACTACGCCGCACGCGACCGGTACCGGGGAGTGCTGGATGAGTTGACCGAGGCGGACCTCGACACGTCGGCGTTGCATCTGGCTCGGTCGAAGTGGACCTATCCCGGGATCGCCCGAACCGTCTTGGTGCGGATCCCGCGTCCGACGGCTGCGATCTGCTACAACCGGACGGTGTACGACGGGGCATTGCACGTTCTGGCCCATGAAGGCGCGCGGATGCCCGACGACGTGGCCTTGACCTATTTCGCCTCGCCTTGGGAGGTGCAGTACCGCAGCTCCTTTCTCACGCCGATGATGGAGATCCCCGAAATCCTCATGGCGAAACGGGCGGTGGACATCCTCTCGGAGCTGATGGCGGGCGGCCTGCCGCCGGACCATGCGACGCCAATTCCCGGTCGGCTGATCACAACGGATACAACCGTTCCTCAAGACGGAAACTTGGAGTCAAAGAGATGACAACCATAAGGCCACGTTGTCCATACCCGGTGATCCGCCAGCGATCGGCGGCGTTCACGCTGATCGAGTTGCTCGTGGTGGTCGCGATCATCGCGGTGCTGGTGGCGATCCTGCTGCCCGCGCTGAGCGCAGCGAGGGAGAGCGCCCGCGTCGCGATCTGCCAGAGCAACCTCAAGCAGCTCATGACGGCCCAGATGTTCTACGCCGCCGATGTCGGGCACTACGCCGGCTACAACTACAACGGCGCTCCTCCCATCGATCGCGTCGAGTCTTACATCGGCAACGGTGGTATGGACGTGTTCCGTGACCAGTGGACGTGCCCATATGGGGAACCGCACAATCTTCCGCCGTACGCCTGTCCCAGCGAGCCGCAGGCCATCTGCGAGGTAGGTGGCGGGACGTGGATGCCCTATGGCTGGAATACGCTCTTGGGCGGCCATGTCTATTCCCCCGGAGGACCGCCGTCCTCGCCCTACTTCCCCTGGTGGCGCGTCGATGAGATTCTCTATCCCTCGGGCACGCTGGGCTGGTCGGAATGCATTGGCCACGGCGTGGTCTTTCCGCCACGATACACTTAGGGCAACCCGATCGTGTTCCGTCACGCCGGCCCGGGAATCAGTGCCGGCGCCGTTTACGCCACAGGCCAGCCGCCTCGCGCCTTTGCGAACGGAGCGTTTCCTGACGGGCACGCCCGAGCCCTGACCGATGCGGAAGTGATGTCCGACTTGATCTACTACTCGAGAAAAGAATAGCGGTCTCGATCTGTTCGTCTTCATTCGCCAAAGGAGTCTCCACGATGCGAAAATGCTCACTCGCGGTTGTTCTCGCTGCGCTGTCTTTGGGTGGTCTGGTGCATGCGCAAGTCGCCAATCCGATCAACTGCGATGTCCGGTGCACGCTGACGCCGCGTTACATGTTTCCCAACGGCTTTCAGAGCCTGGGTCTCAATCCGCAGGACCTGGCCCGGGTGGTCTTTGGCGAGGGCGAGTCGCTGCCGGGTAACGACTATGATTTTTACCTGCGGGCGACGCACCACGAAAGTGCCGGCGAGCGCGTGCGGTTCGATGTGGCGGTGGCCGACGCGGTATTCCCGGTGGCCTACGCCAATCCGTCCGGTCCGGCTGTGATCGGGCCCTTCCGGTTCGGCACGACCTGTGCGACGGATTGCTTCGACCTATGGGGCGATGCCGCCGCGATGATCGACTGGTTCACCATCGTACCGGCGGGCGAGCCGCTTCCGGAGCAATACAAGCCGACGGCGGGACTGGCGGTGGAGAAGTGGTCAACGCTGCTGCTGGACTGGCCCGAAAAGCATCTCCATCCGATCTGGGTGACAGCGGAGATGCCGGTCGAAATTCGCGTGAGAGGCGGCGCGTCGGAAGGCGTCAACGGCGAGGCCAAAGTCCACTGCATCATTTTGGATTACGAACACGAGCAGGTCGGCCAGTACGATTTCACCTTTCCGCTGGGAGGCGATGCCCCGCGGCAGAGGATGGAAGTCATCCCCGTGCCGGCCAGGTTCGGCCCGTACCTGCTGCGATTCCTGGTGACCATGCCGGACGGCGCGCAGCGGGACTATCAGCGTATGGTCAGCCGCGTGGCGTCGCCGCTGGAACCGCCGGTCAACGACCTGGTGGGCGGACACGGCAACCTGCCGCTGCTCCGCTGGATGGGCGCCAAGTGGAACCGCAAGTGGGACATCGGCGGCGGCGAGCTCTTCTGGCGTACGGTCCAGCCGGAGGAGAACGGGCCGTTCCAGTTCGACTATGAGCCGCTCGATGCGCCGCTGGCCGAACTGGTCGTCCTGGAGCGAGCCCCGGACTGGGCAATCGGTCGCGACGATTACGATCAATTGTGGTTGGCCTACGTCCGCGCAGTGGCTGAGCACTATCGCGGCCGGATCAAGGCCTACGAAATCTACAACGAGCCGTACGATCAGCCGACCGATGAGTTCGTCGCCAGGCACGTCAAGCGGGTCGCCGAGACGGCGAAGGTCATCCGCGAGGCCGATCCGAACGCCACCATCCTGGCCGGCGGCCCGCCGGAAGAGATTCCGCCCGGCCTCAAGTGGTGGGAGAAAATGGCCAAAGCCGGCTTCTGCAAACCGCTCGACGTGATCAGCGCGCACCTGTACTTCGGCGGCGGCGGAACCCATCCGCTTGATATGGACCTGCGGTTCGACGAGTACGTCCAGGGCCTGCGGACGATCCTCGACGAGCACGGCGGGGCGGGCAAGATGCTCTGGGATACCGAGTCCGGCCTGTGCCCGATGGAAAGCTTCTACATCGGCGGCACGATGCCCTACGGCCTCTGGAGCGGCAAGGGATTCGTCAAGCGGACGCCCGTCTCATATCAACTCGGCACAGCCATGGCGGCCCGCTACCTGATGCTGCATCTGCACTACAACATCCGCTGGAATTACTATCACAGCGGGACGGCGTACGGCAATTCGTGGGCGCTGACGGACTGGGAGGAGACGCCGCTGCCGGCCGCGGTGGCGATGGCCCAGGTCAACCGCCTGCTGACCGGCGCATCGCCGGACGGTCGGCCGGAGTTGCCGGAGGGTCTGTGGGGGCTGCGGTTCAAGAAGGGCGATCGGACGATCGCGGGCGTCTGGGCGATCCGTCTGAAACTCGGCGAGAGCCGCTTCATCCAGCCGCCGAAGGACCAAAGCATCCAACTGATGGATCTGTTCTGCAACCCGCTGACGACCGAGGGCCAACTCCAGATCGGCTCCTCGCCGCTGCTGCTGACGGGAACGCGCGAGGCGATCGACGCTTATCTGGCCAGCCTGAGCGTGCGAGTCGAGCAGGACGACGTGCTCGCCCCGGACAAGGTTCAGACCCGCTTGACCGCGACGGACTACAAAGACCAAGCCGAGCTCGCCGCCGACTCGACGGCCGAAGGGGCCACCCTCGATGCCGTTCGCGACGGCAAGACCGACGGCGCAGCCTGGGCCTCGGCACCGGCCAAGGGCGAACACTGGATCGAATACCGCTGGCCGCAACCGCAGACGATCAACCGCCTGATCTGCGCCTGGCCCACCGACGCCCTGCCCGACCGCTACAAAGCCGAGTGGTTCGACGGGGCCAAGTGGCGGCCGTGCAGCGGCACGCCCGACTGGCGAAGCCCCGGCCTGCCCCTCGAGGACTACACGATCACCGAGGTCAAGACCCGGCAACTTCGTATGATCATCGCCTGCGACAACGACCGCGGCGCCAAGGTCACCGAGTTCTCAGCGTTCCACGTGCCGCGCCTCACGCCGCCGATCACCGAGATGCAGGAGATCTGGTCGAAGGACTTCACGCCGGACGAGCAGGGTTTCATCCGCGACTGGCTGGTCTGCGGCCCGTTCCCCTCGCCCGGCCTGCGATGGGCGATCGACAAGACGCCGGCCAACTGGGACAGCGATTTCCTCGACGTCTGCTGGATTTACGGCCACGGCCGCGGTGAGCCGGTCATTCAGCCGCGCGTCGACCAGGAACACTTCGCGTTCTTCCCATCGGTGCCGGAACCCAAGTGGAACCCGGTCGACGTGCGGGTGGCTTGGCAGCCGCTGCACGCCGACGACGCCCGCGTCGACCTGACCAAGCACTTCACCAGCCCGCTTCTCGTCGAACAGGGCAGCATCGTCGAGCAGTGCATCGGATACGCTGCCGCCTATATCGTGGTGCCGCAGGACATGGATGTGACCCTCTCGATCGGCAGCGACGACGGCTACCGGCTCTGGATCGACGAGAACCTGGTCGCCGAGAACGTCGCCTTCCGCCAAGCCGAACGCGACCAGGAGCAATACCCCGTCCAACTGAGCAAGGGCCAGCATCGCCTGCTGGTCAAAATCCACAACGACATCGGCGGCCACGAGCTGTTTCTCCGGCTCCTGGACAAGGAAGGCCAGCCGGTCACCGGCTACACCGTCCGATTGCTGCCGTAGGAGCGATCCGTCAAGGCGAGTCGAGTCGAGGATGCCGGAACGCAAGATGATGGAGGAGGTTGACTCAGGAGGATCGGCAGGGTAAGAGAACCGGCATGAACAACGCAAGTTGGGTTCTCTTGGCGATCGGTGTTCTGTGCGGTCTGGGTCCGCCGGCCTGCTCCGCCAATGCACCGGAAGGGAGCACAGCGGTGGACGCCACCAATCCTTCTCTCACGTCTTCTGGGCCTTTCGAGACGTTAAAGGCCGTGCGCCTCGTCCTGTTGCCGGATCGAAACGAGCCCGCGGAAAACGTCGCCGCGGTGTTCACGCGGCAGCTTGGCCGGCGCTGTCCGGCCGTCGCCGTGACCTCCGGCGAAGCGCCGATCACCGTCGAACTGGCCATCGAACCGGGCATCGGACGCCAGGGATTCCGGATCTCCGACCGCGGCTTGCGAACCATCCGCATCGCCGGCAACGACCGCCTCGGCCTGCTCTACGGCGTCGGCAAGTTCCTGCGCACCTGCGGCTACCGTGAAGATGGACTCGTTCTCAGTCCGTGGCGCGGCGCCTCCGTCCCCCAAAAAACCGTGCGAGGCATCTATTTCGCCACCCACTTCCACAACTACTATCACGAGGCCCCGATCGAGGAGGTCAGGCAGTACGTCGAGGACCTCTCGCTCTGGGGCGTCAACGTGCTCCTGGTCTGGTTCGACATGCACCATTTCGACAGCATCGATGACCCCAAAGCCCAGGCGATGCTGACGCGGCTGCGGGCCCTGTTTCAGACGGCCAAAGACCTGGGGCTCGCGACGGCCATGGGCACGCCGGTCAACGAAGCCTATGCCACCAGCCCAGCCGACCTGCGGGCCGACAGCGGCACGGTCAATCATAACGGCTACTACGCCGACCACGGCCCACGCATCTACAACCTCGGCCCGGAACTGTGCCCCAACAAACCCGGCGCGATGGACCTGCTCCTGAAATGGAACGAAGAGAAGCTCCGCGTCTTCCAGGAGACCGGCCTCGACTACTACATGCTCTGGCCCTACGACAGCGGCGGATGCACCTGCGAACAATGCAAGGTCTGGGGAGCGAACGGATTCCTCAAAGCGGGCGAGCCAATCGCCCGCCTCTACCGCCGGTTCTTTCCCGACGGAAAGGTCATCCTCTCCACCTGGTACTTCGACCGCTGGGGAATCGGCGAGTGGGAAGGCATCACAGCCGAATTCAACCGCCAGCGCCCGGACTGGATCGATTACATCCTGGCCGATAACTACGGTGGGAAGTTCCCGCCGTATCCTCTCGCCCACGGTTCGCCCGGCGGCCTGCCGATGATCAACTTCCCCGAAATCAGCATGTATCTCCACGAGCCGTGGGGCGGGTACGGAGCCAACCCCGCTCCGGCTTACCTGCAGTCGCTCTGGGATGTGACGAAGGACAAACTCTCCGGCGGCTTTCCCTATTCAGAGGGGATCTACGAAGACATCAACAAAGCCATCTGTGCCCAACTCTACTGGGACCCGGACCGTCCCGCCCACGAAACCGTCAGGGAGTACATCGCCTTCAACTTCTCACCCGCAGCCGTCGATCCGGTCAGTCGGGCGATCGCCATTCTCGAAAAGAACATCGAACGCCGGCGACACGACGCGGATGGCGTGACCCGCATCGTCATGACCAGCATCGCCGGCGCGGATGAGGCCTGGCGGCTGATCGCTGAGACCGACGCTCAGCTTCCCGATCCGGTGCGGCAGTCGTGGCGATGGCGCGTGCTCTACTTGCGAGCCTTAATCGACGCCGAACTGGCCCGCTGCGAGTTCCGCGTCTCCGACCGCTGCGAGGCGGCCTTCCGCGAGCTCGAGCGCATCTACCACGCCCAGCACGCCCTGGACATGGTCCGCCCGCCCGCCCACATCCGCAAATAGCGGACCGGCGGCTGCCATCTCGCCCGCCCGACGGCCCTCATCCTAACCGCCGCTGTCAGGCGGACTTACCGCTTGCGATCGCCCGCCCCAAGACGTAGAATGGTCCACGGCGGCATTGCAGCAAACCCTACCGGCCCCAGCCGGCTTGGCATCCGGACATTTTCGGCTAAACGAATCCCGCGGTCCGTGCATCTTCTGTTGCGGAATGAGGAACGTTGGTGGTCAACCGTGCCGGAAAAACGACGCCGACCGCCCCGCCCGTGCGGGCTCAACATGAGGACCGACCGGCCGCCCAGGACGTGGCCCGGTGGCGCGTGCGGCTTGTCCGGCTGGCCTACCGCTTCCTGTGGAACTGGCACGACGCCGAAGACGCGGTCCAGGACGCCCTGGCCGTAGCCGAGGGCAAACGTGAACAGATCAGGAGCCTGGAGAAATGGTGGCCGTGGGTGACGCGAATTCTGGTCAACCGATGTCACGAACTCCGGCGCCGGCCGCGGATCGATCCGGATCGTCTGGCCTCGTCGGCCCAACCGGCCGACCGGACCGCTGGCGAGATCAGCCGCAGAGAACTGGCCGAACTGCTCAAAGACCTGATCGCCGAGCTCCCGGAACAGCAGCGGACGGCCCTGGTCCTTCGCCATCTGCAGGCCATGCCGTACCGCGACATCGCCGGGATCATGGGCGTCTCCGAAAGCACCGCGCGGGTTCACGCAAGTCTGGCCCGCGAGGCGCTGCGAGAGATGATCGTTACACGCCATCCCGAATGGGAACGAACCGATTGACGCGGAGGTCCGAACATGGACTGCCGAGAAGTCCGACAACGCCTCAATGATTGGATCGACGGCCTCGCCGACGGCTGCGAAGCGCAGCTCGATGGCCATCTGGCCGACTGCCCGGAGTGCCGGCGCTATCGCCGACAGATGGAGCAGTTGATGGGCGCGCTCGATTATCTGCGCGAGGTCAGCGAGACGCCGCCCGTTCGACGTCCGCGCTCGATCCTGTGGCCGCTGATCCGCGTGGCTGCGGTGTTGCTCGTGGTCATCGGCGCATCCGCCTACGTCGCGAAAACGCGGTTCGTTTCCGAGCCGTCGCCAGCGGTCCAGGATGTCGCTTCAACGGCTGACCAGCGAGCGACCACTCCGCGGGTGCGGGTCCAACTGCAAGGCAACTCGCGCCAAAGAACCCTGGTCGTCGAAACGCCGACCGAACAACCTGGAGTTCATCTGTTTGTCCTCTATCCGACCGTACAGCCCGCGTCCTCGTCCTTGGCCCAAACGCAAATGCAATAACGTGGTTCAACCATTACAAGGAGTACCGCTATGAACAGCACTCGGCGAACGAAAGTCGCTGCCCTGTCCGTGCTGGCCGCTGTCCTTTTCGCGGCCCTGGCGACACCCGGCCGCAGTCAGACGCCGTTCGGATCGCCACCCGGAGGATATGGCCCGGCCCCGGTCGCCGATCAACCACCGCCGCCGGACGCCTCCGCCAAATTCTACGGGATAAAGTATCGCCCGGTCCGTGAGATCGCGCATATGCTGGCGGTCGCCGGCAATTTCGGCGCCGCCGTCGGACTCGATGAGCTCAACAATCGTATCGTTGTGGTCGGTACGCCTGAGCAACAGGAGCGAATCAAATCCATGATCGATCAACTCGATATCGCTCCGCCAAAACACAAGCCCCTGCAGGCCAATGTCTTCTTTCTCGAGTGCGATGTTTCCTCAGCCGGTGGGTCCGACGACGCGGCGATCGCCCATACATGGGTCCGACTGACCGGCCAGACGCTGCCCGAGGCGACCGAGTTGCCGGGCTCGATCGGCAAAGCCTTTGAATGGTTCGCGGGCCAAGGCCTCAATGTCCTCGTCCAGTGGCAGAACCTCGAAGCCGAGGGAGTCGTCCCGGACTCGGAAGTAAATTTCCAGTACCTGACCGGAATCAAAAACGCCAGCCTCAAGGTGGTCCTCAAAGCCTTGCTGGAGTCACTCAGCCCGGAGGCGCGCTACGTCGTGGATGAGAACGGCGTCCTGGTCATCGGCGTACGGGGCGCGCTGCCCGAGAACCACCCGCCGCTGCCGGATGGCCTGGTTCCCGTCGCCAAGGCGTTGGCCGCCAACGGCTTTGCCGCGCCGAGGTTGTTGACGCCGGTGATCGTCCGAACCGAACAGGGCGAGGAGTTTGCGGCCCAAGGAACGCTTGTGACGCCCTTGTCGGACTCCTTGATGATCGAGGTGGGCGGCAGAGCCACGCTCGAAGAAGACCTCAAAACCGCTCGTGTCAATCTGCACGCCTCAATCTCGCAGCCGCAGATGACCGGCGTGTCCGCCATGCCGGGTATGCCCCGTAGCGGTGGCGGCCCAGGCGGGCCGGTAGGGCAGAATCAGGTCTTCCAACTGTCCACGGCGGTTGCCGCGCCGATCGGCGAATACGTGGTCCTGGCTGGGATCTCCTC